>Ga0129302_1003435_pt1 | contig 10872 bp, 10 predicted proteins | sample BlaSprsedimmetaG_FD_94476 | JGI IMG/M metagenome (GOLD analysis project Ga0129302, IMG submission 94476) | Hot spring sediment bacterial and archeal communities from California, USA to study Microbial Dark Matter (Phase II) - Blank Spring... | ecosystem: Environmental > Aquatic > Thermal springs... | reverse complement strand
GAGTACGGCAATTGTAGTTTACGCCATCGTTTCGCTGCTAGGCATGCTGATTTTCGGCAGCATCCTGGCAACGCACCAGGCTAACTTGACTGCCACAGGGGTCGATCAAACGTCGCTAGAGAATCTGATCCGCGACATTGTCAACATCGCCGACCAATTGGCCTCGGTCGTGGCGCGCTATTACGGGCTGATCTTTACCCTGATGGCGCTGATTGGGTTAGTTTTACTCTGGGAAGATCCGCTCCCGCGTGAGTGGGGACAGGTCTGGAGCCCTCTGATATTTATCGTGTTGCTCACGTTGAGTATCGTACTACTCATCACCCCCGGCGGGTATAACCTGATTCGCGCGGACATCATCTACAAGCAGGGTGGGGTGTTTGCCAATGCGAACACCGCCAACGAGAAGCAAATCGGCATCGCCCATTACGAAAAGGCGCTGGCGTATGCCCCACGCGAAGATTACTACAATCTATTCCTGGGCAAAACGTATCTGGAACTGGCACAGGGCCTCCCCGCAGACACAGACGTGACACAGCGCGAGTTAGTTTTCCGCAAGACCGAGGAGATTCTCAACCACGCGCGCACGATCAATCCCCTCAACACCGACCATAGCGCGAACCTGGCACGCTTCTACAAGTCGTGGGCGGCGCGCATCGCCAATGATATGCGCGCCGAGGGACTCACCGCCGCACAGCAAACGGCGTTAGCCAATCAATACGATAGGCTACTGCAACAATCTGAGGAAAACTACAAAATCGCGCTGACGCTTAGCCCTAACAATCCGATTATTTGGAACGAGCTGGCACAGCTCTACGCCATCGACTTTGGCGACGATCTAAAATTCCGAGAAACCATCTCCAAATCGTTAGAAGTAGACGACCGCTTCGAGCAGACCTGGATGCTGCTCGGCGATATGCGCTCTTCGCAGGGCGATCTTGCGGGCGCAGTCGAGGCTTACCAAACATCTCTGGAAATTCGTAACAATTGTACCGTGCGCCGGGTGCTCGGCACGTTGCAAGCGCAACAAAATCTGTGGGATGAGGCGGCCACCTCGCTGCAAGAGGCCGTGGAAAAATGCTCCACCTCGGGCGAATTGTGGGACATCTACCGCGTGCTGGCCATCGCTTACGCAAACCTGGGGCAGGTAGACACGGCTTTACAGACCGCGGCGCTGTCGCTACAGGCTGCACCCGAAGCGCAGAAAGAGGCCATAGAGCAACTTATCGCCCAGTTGCAAGGCCAATTACCGGCTGAGACGCCATAGCAGCCTCGAGAGTACACCATTGATGGATACTTACATTGTGGTCTTTGCGGGGGTTTTAATGCTCGCCGTCGCCGGAACACCGCTGGCGCGCAAACTGGGCCTGCGCCTCAACACCATCGACCAACCCGATCCAACCCGCAAAGTCCACACGATCCCTACTCCCCGCCTGGGGGGCGTCGCCATTTTCCTGAGCACGTTGATCGTCACGTTGTTGTTGGGTGAACGCTATAACGTCAGCCAACTGGCCGGCATCCTGATCGGCGCATCACTGATGTCGTTTATGGGGTTTTGGGACGACCGTTTTTCGCTGTCCGCCGGCGTCAAGCTCATGGGACAGTTCGTCGCGTTGGCTTTGCTTATGATTACCAACGTTTCGATCCGCATTCTGCCCCACCCACTGCTCAACCTGTTGGCGACTGCACTATGGGTAGTGGGGATCACCAACGCCTTCAACCTCTTGGATAACATGGATGGATTGTCAGGCGGAATTGCGGCGATTGCCGCCGCACACTTCGCGCTGATGTGCGCCTTCACCGGGCAATACCTGGTCGGCGCACTGTCCATGGCGGTGATGGCCGCGTGTATCGGCTTCCTCATCTACAATTGGACGCCTGCCACGATCTTTATGGGCGATTCCGGCAGCCTCTTCCTGGGATTTGTCTTGGCCACTATCGGGATCAAGGTTGATTTTCCCCAAAACATTCCCATCGTCACCTGGATGATCCCCATATTGGTGTTAGCCGTGCCGATCTTTGACACCACGCTGGTCACAATTTCGCGCCTCAGGCGTCGCCTTAATCCGCTGACGACACCCGGTGTCGACCATACCTCGCACCGCCTCACCTACGCGGGACTGACGCGCCGGGAAGCCGTGTTGGTGCTGTACGGGGTCGCCTTCAGCGTGGGATTGGTCGCCATCTTCGTCACCCGTGCGACGGTGTGGGAAGGCTATCTGATGGGCGCACTCACCGGAATTATCGGGCTTTACGCTCTATGGCGTATGGAACGCCCGCCGTTTTGGCCCCCCGACGCCAACCGGCGTTGATCCACTTGCCTGCAAACCAACCACGACTCCCCTACACATCCTCACGTGTAGCGACCGCCAAAACACACTGTAGGAATCGCGTTCCCCCCCTTATGTACACGCTAGGGCTTTATCATTCGCGTTACACTCCCCATTTTTTGCTTCAAGCGGATTGCCAAATCCGCGTGTGGCAAGAGCATGCTTGCACCAAACGACGATCCCCTCAAAGCGAGAATGATAAGGCCGTTCCAGGAAAATAAACCAGCCAGACTTTGGCGCTAGCGCAGGAACTCTCCTCTGCTGTGGCCTGGTTTAAATCCTGGAACTACCTAAGACCCTGATGTACATGCCCAGAATCGTTTATGATGCCATAATTTAGTGGTATAATATCTACTAAATTCGGAGGAAAATAGTGCTAGTAGGCGATACGACGGCTCGCATCACCAACTAGCGGACTAAAAATTATCAGACTATAGGAGACATACAATGGGAAGAATAAAGTGGATCGTATCGGCCACACTGTTGGCCGTTCTTATTTTAGGAGGATGTGGGCCTAAACCCACCGCCGAACCCACCCCCCTCCCTACACCAACATCAATGCCAGTACCGACTGTTCCCCTCGCAACGGGTGCAGATGAGCCGGGTTATTGTCAGGCCGAACCCTTGCCAGACTTACCCTCTTCAGGACTGCCCATCACCATCGCTGATGACGACTGGAGCACAGGTGCAAGCGCCGACGACGCCATACTTACCATCATCGAATACTCCGACTTCCAATGCCCGGCCTGCGCCAGCACCACCTACTACATCGACGCTATCGTCAAAACCACCCCCGGCATCCGGCTGATCTTCCGCCATCTGCCCCTGGAAAGCCTGCACGACAAAGCTTTCCTTGCCGCAGAAGCTGCCGAAGCAGCGGGCGCGCAAGGTAAATTCTGGGAAATGCACACCCTGCTCTTCGATCATGCCATCGAGGGCTATATCGCGCTGCAAAACGGGCAGGAAACTACCGAATGGATCGCGCTCTCCCCCGAAGAGGCTACGGCAGAATTCGCCCGGTTTGCACAAGAACTGGGATTGGATGTCGAACGTTTCAGCAGCGACCTGGAAAAAGGGACTTACCGGGAAAAAGTCGATGCAGACTTTGAAGCGTTTAGCACCCTGGAACTATCCTATGCTACTCCCACAATCATCGTCGGCATCAACGACGTATACTTTCAGCCGAACCTCTCCTCGTATGACGAACTCGTTCACTTCCTTGCCGTAGCGAAGATGATGCAAGGCGACCTCACCTTCTTCGATGTACCACCGGAAATGACCGTGACCGAAGCGCAGACCTACCAGGCGACCCTGAAAACCACCCAAGGCGACATTGTTTTGGAGATTTCGGGCGCGCTCGCGCCGGTCCACGTCAACAGCTTCATCTTCTTGGCACAGCAACAGTGGTACGACGACTCTGAGTTCTTTTACGTGATGGACGATTTCGTCGCGCTCACCGGCGACCCAAGCAACACCTCTTACGGCTATCCTGGCTACTACTGTGACGGAGAGAAACAAAGCGCCTTTAGTGAAGCCGGCACTGTTGGCGCTCTACCCAACGGGCAATTCTTCATCACCCTCGGCGCTGATGCAGCAGACCTTGCCGGGCAATTCACGCAAATTGGACGCGTCGTCGAGGGCATGGATGTTCTGGATAAACTGGCACGTGTTATGCCGCGCGATCCCAGCGCCCCCAAACCGGACGTACTCCAAAGCATCCAGATTATCGAAAAGTAAGTCGATCATCGCAATGCATACAATGGATGGGACTTGCGTCCCATCCATTGCATCCATCATCACAATTTTCACCGGGCAAACCCTATGAAGAAGCCTCTTCCGCAAACGCTATGGATCATCACCGCTATAGCCGGCGCTGTCCTCATTGCCGGCAGCATCCTGGGCACAGCGCTGATCTTTATCCTGCCACAGACAGTGGAAGATACAATGGGAACAATCTTGACAAGCCTGGGCCTTGCCGGTTTCTTGCTCGGCTTGGGGCTGTTATGGGTGGGATGGTCAGGGCGCCAACAGATTCCCGCTCCGCAAATCTACGCCCGTTGGGGGTGGGCCGTGTGCCTGCTCTTGATCATCATCTTCGCGGGAGTCGCACTTCTGACGCCGGAGGACTGGCACCAGCGCCCTATCTTTGCTCCGCTCCACCTGGGATTAGCCGCGCTCCCGGCATTTTTCCTGTTGACCTTGATCACGCTAACCGCCGGACGCTACCGTGCGTTGACCTTTCGGGAATTGATTGCCGCGATGAACAGCGGCGCAGCCTCCATCGCGCTGGCGCTCCCGCTCGAAGTTGTCGGTTTCGTCGTCAGCGCCATCGCTGTCGTGCTCGTGGCCCTGCTGCTACCCGGCGGGACGGCGGAAATCAACCGTATGGGCGCGCTGGTAGAGCAATGGACACGGATGCCGCCGACGAACATGGAACAAGTCCTGGATGCCGTCGCCTCTCCCATAGTGCTGGCTATGCTCTTCCTGGTGTTCGTCGTCATCGCACCAATCGTCGAAGAGATAGGGAAGACGTTCGTGATGGGCGTAATGGGCTTCTGGCATCGCCCTGGCTTGACGCAGGCGTTCATCTGGGGTGCGGCCTGCGGGCTTGGCTTTGCCGTCATTGAGAGTATCACTAACGGGGCAAGCGGCCTTGGAGAACTGTGGGGATGGTTGGGCGGCATGGGCACACGGGCGCTCGCCACGGCGATGCATATGCTGACTAGCGGCCTCGTTGGCCTGGGATGGGGCTTCTTCTGGCGCAAACGACGCTGGGTGCTGCCACTCGCATACGTTGCCGCTATCTTGTTCCACAGTTTGTGGAACTTCAACGTCGTGATATCCATCGGGGGCGTAGCAACTGGCGCCGCCACTTCGCCCCTCGGGTTCGTGGTCGCACTCCTCGGAATGGGACTGATCATCGTCCTGGCGGTGATTGCGCCGCTGGCGTTGATCGGCATCCCTGTTCTATTGCGTGCCTACGAGTCGAGAACGACTGAAGTTCCTCTTTGATAAACTGCTGCTGTGTCAATCCTTCATAACAAGCGGTAGATAGACCCGGTATGCACCAACCGCCACAGTCGCTGTATCCGTCGCCGTCACCACATCCACCGGGCCGGGGTTGTACGCCGTCCACGTCGCGCTGTTGATTGTCGTCTGGGTAATGATGGCCGTTTGCGTCAAAAACACGCTGGCGTCTGGCAGCAACGTGAAGGGTAAGCCATCGAGAATCACGCCCAGATGACTATCCACCAAATCGTGGCGGCTTAGGGCGAGCGGCCCGGTATTCGTCACCGCGAAGCAGTACGTCACAGCCGCCCCCTCGCTAACGTCGATGGCGTCCGTGAGGCGCACATCGTTGGGTCGAGGCCCACCGTCTTCCTGAGACTGATCGAGGGCGGCACAACGGTGACGGTGGCGACGTCCGTCGCCGTCACTACATCCGCCGGGCCGGGGTTGTACGCCGTCCACATCGCGCTGTTGATCGTCGTCTCGGTCATGATGACCGTTTGCGTCAAGAAGATGCTGGCGTCTGGCAGCAACGTGAAGGGTAAGCCATCGAGAATCACGCCCAGATGACTATCCACCAAATCGTGACGGCTTAGGGCGAGCGGCCCGGTATTCGTCACCGCGAAGCAGTACGTCACAGCCGTCCCCTCGCTAACGTCGATGGCGTCCGTGAGCGCGCACATCGTTGGGTCGAGGCCCACCGTCTTGCGCAGTTGAAGTGTATTCCCGTTGCTGAGAAAGCTCTGAGAACTGACCCGCTCCGGCTGTGCCGGAACGGCATCAGCCCTGGCCCACAGGCGCTGCTCACCGCCAATGGACAGCAACGCCAGCGTCAGCGTCAGTAATACCAATCCTACTGTGGTCAATCTTTTTGAGTTCATTAGCTTGTCCCTCCCTTCACGTAAAACCAGACAAAGCGAGCGTCGCCTTTTCTTCTATTGTACAGGTTGAGATTTTGGATATGCGCAGTATACCCCGATTGCGGAGAAATCCAGCTTAATTGGACGCAGATTCTCGCTGATTTACCTGATTTTCAGAGTTTATCTGCGTGAATCTGCGAAAATCAGCGTCCTAATCCGGGTGTCAGCACAACAAAAAAAACCGGGGTGAGCGATGCTCACCCCGGCCTGGTTATTGTTCCCCGCGATTACAACTGCGGGCAGGTTTCAGGATTGTAGTTCGGGCGGGTTCCCCCGCGCATCCCACCGCGACCACGGGGCGTCCCGTTGGTTTCCGGCGTTCCCTGGGCACCGTGGCGCTTGCCCATCCCGCCGGATGTCCATTCGGCGTTCAGGTTATCGAATAGATGTTCCGCCATCGAGGCCAACATTGTGTCGGCCTGCTCCTGCGTGAAGCGTCCCTCGGCGACGGCCTCTTCCAACGCCGCAGCACGCTGCGCGACAACCACATCAACAATGGCTTGCAGACTCACGCCCGCGCCAGAAGCGATATCGGCGTAGCTCTGGCCGTCCTGCAACGCCGCGACCACGTCCGCTACAGGCAACCCGGTGGCCTCAGCCGCCGCTTCGACTAGCGAGATTCCGCCGCCCATCCAGCCATGGCCGCCACGCCGTCCACGCCCGCCCTGGAAGAAGGGTGCTTCCGCCGGGGGCTGTCCCTCCTGCGCGCCCGCCACCAGCGGGAAGACCAACAACACACTCGCTACCAACACTACGATTGCCAAACTTTTCTTCAACATTTCATACCTCCTATGGGTGTAGTCTATATGCTTACAGTATACCCAGTGTTTGTGAAGAAATGATGAAGAAATGATGCAGGGTCTATGTAGATATGAACGACAGAGCCAGTATCACTCCAGGTTCTCCGTGCCGATGACGATGCCAAAGCGCGGCAGCACCTTGCGATGCACGAGCAGCACCAACAGCGCCGCGCCAAAGGCCGCGCCGAAGATGAGCAACGTCGTGCCGATTTCGTTCATCCACGCCGGGTTGATGAGCATCACCAGGGCCAGCGTCAACATCAGCATCCCGCCGATGAGTTTGAGGACGCGCCCGTGTTTCTCCTCCAGCTTGCTGGACTTGAGGGTGAACACGGCGACGACGAAGACCGCCAACTCATCGAGCAGGTAGATGAGCATGTAGAGCAACAGTAATAGCGCAAAGGTTAGTTGATTCACGCCCTGCGCGGCGACGAGGTTCGTCCATATAACCGGGAAGCCCGCCGTACACGGCAACTCGACCAGCGCGATGCCTGCTGACATCACCACCGTAGCGACGAGCATCCCCCACACCGACTCTGCTTGCATAATCTTGCGCATACTTTTATAAATGCCCGGTTTCTTCTCGTCGGCGATAGTGAGCGAGACACCCGCTTTGTACCAGAAGTAATCCTTGATATTCACCACAGCAAAGAAAAGCGCCAGCAACGCCACCACTACCTGGATCCAACCCAAAAAGCTAACAAAGGTGAACATCGTAAATAACCCGGCAATAAAAAGCACGTAGATCAGCGAGGTGACGAACAGGAAGACGAAACCCGTGAGGAAAACCTTCTTGCGCGAACCGGTGCGCAACGTGAGCGAGATGAGGATCGAGAGCACCCACAGCGAGCAGGGATTGAAGCCATCTACGAATGCGATGAGCGCCGTGCTAAACCATAGCGACTGCGCGGCCAGGTCTATCGTCCCGATAAGAGGGAGCGTAATAACAGCACCCGGCGCATCGGGCGTCGCCTCTTCCGGCACATCGATTGGCACATCGGGCGGTCGCTCCGGTGGGCCGATGAGGACCGGAACCGGCGTGGGCGTGGGTGTGAAGACGGCGGTAGGTTCAGGTTCAGGCGCAGAGGCGTGACCGGGGATCACGCCTACCCCGGCATCAGGGCAGCCAGAAATGCCACACATTGCCACATACGCCTCGATCTCTTGTCCGATAGCATCGGAGTAGCCGACCCAATGACGCTCGCCGATGATAGTAACGGGCACACCGCGCACTTCGAAGCCCAACGACGCAGCCATATCGATGAAAATGGCGCGGTTTTCCTCGACGTGATAGACCTCATAAGAATAAACGTCGAGATTGGGGTAACGACCACTCAGGTCCTCCAAAAAGGGTTTCTGCAGCTCGCAGTAGGGGCAGCCTTCGCCCCAGAAAAAGTAGAGTGCGACCGGTTGCGCCTCCTGGGTTAGCGGCGCAGCGCGAACATCGAAAACCATAAAGAACAAACTGCTCAATAACAAGAGCAAAAGCCCTGTGTAAGCTACTGTACGTTTAGAAAACTGCATTATGCCTCCTCATTGTGTCATCAATGGCAAGCCGGCCGCGTTCCAGGCGACCATCCCGCCATCCAGGTGCCACACGTTGATGTAGCCGTCCGCTACCAGCGCCCGGGCCGCGATAGTGGACCAATGCGCACTGCGGCAATACAACACGATCTTGGTCGTTTTGTCGTCCGGGTAATTGCGCAACCACAGCCCCTCTTCGTCGAGCGGGATGTGCGCATCTGTGTGCGCGATCTCGAACCCATAGGGGGCGTGGGTGTTGATCAGTAGGAAATCCTTTTCCTGTAGCATCGACGCCAATTCGGACGGCGTAATGTTTACGTACCCATCAACTTTCTCGCCAACGTTATTTACGGCGCTCTCTGCAGCGCTCTCCAAAACACTGTCTTCCGCCCGGTCAATCTGCTGCATGGTGGGCAAAGGGGGATTTACAGGCGTGACCTCCGCTTGTGGAAGCCGAGGGGTACATACGGTCAGCAAAATGCAGAGCAGCGCAGCGAATCCTGCGCGTATTATTCCAAGTCCTTGTCTCTTCACGCCCAGCATTATACAACATCCACGAGCATCGACAATGCTACCATATACCCGTCCAAAACGTACCGGTTTCCACCTAGTGAACATAGTCAGCGCGTCACACAGTTGAGTAAGCAGACACTTTTAGATTCCAGGTTTCAAAGAGGATTTTGATTTCAAGACGCATCAATTTCTCCAATACAACTCACGCAATCCACAGAAAATACAGCCCCACACCCACAATAATGACGCCGCTGACCTTTTCCAGCACGTGCATCCATTGGCTGAACGCCTGGAGCTGCTTGAGAAAGCCGGTAAACGTCCCCGCCAGCAGAATGGGCACGCCACGCCCCATCGCGTAGACGAAGAGCAGCGCCGCCCCGTAGACCACTGCGCCCTGCTGCGCCATCACGTAAGTGAGGATCGCCGCCAGTACAGGCGTGGCGCATTGCGACGCCACCAACCCGGAGACCAACCCCAGGCTCAATGCACCGGGGATGCCGCGCAGCGTGATGCGCTCGCGCAGTCGCCCCACACCGGGGATTTCCGGCAGCTCGAACCCGGTCAACATTTGCACCCCGATGAGCAAACACACCATAGCGACGACGTAATACCACACCCGCGTCGTCCCGCCGAACAGCCCGCCCACCAGGGAAGCGATCAGGCCCAGGCCCATAAAGGTCAATGCCAGGCCGATAGCGAACGTCAACGAGAGGATGAAAGACCGCCGGCGCGTGAGTTGCGCCCCACCGCCGCCTACGTAGCCGATCACCAGCGGGATCATCGCCACGTTGCAGGGACCGATGCTGGTCACGATCCCGCCCAGAAAGGTGAGCAGGAACGCCAGCAGGGAAGCGTTTTGCAGCACTGCGGGATCGACGGTCACGGCGTCCCTCCGGCGGCCAACGCTGCAAGCATCTCCTCCAACTGCTCGGCCGGCATCATACCAGTGTAGCCCCGGCCCTCGCCGGTGCGTTCGATGAAAATTAACGTGGGAATAACCTGAATCCCGGCGCGTTGCAACAACGAGCGATTGGCAGTATCGTAAACGTCCACATCGACCAGGGCCACATGTTCGGCAAAGGCTGGATGAATCTGCTGCACGAGTTTGTCCATCTCGGTGCATTGGTAGCACGTGTAGGAATGGAAGAAGGCGAAGACCGGCTGCCCCTCCTCCAGCAGACGGTCGAGGTGCGCTTCCGGCGACTCGCCCGCGCGCGGGGCAAGGCTGGTCGCGACGGCGCCGCCCGTCTTTGATTTTTTCTTATACTGCGCTGTTTTTTTCTTACTCATCGAGACTCCCTTATACCTTCAATTTGTATGCATCCAACATCGAGCGCGGGGGAAAGGTGATGGCCTTAGGCTTGCAGACGTTGGCGCACGAGCTGCATCCAACCACGCAAGCGAACGGGTCGGCCACCCACACTTTGCCATCTTCGGTAGGGGCCAGACAGTGTGTGCTGCACAGCTTGAGGCAGATGCCACAGCCGTTGCACAAATCCTCGTTGACGGTAGGGAACCAGGGGATCGTCTCGCGGGGATAACCGCGCCATAGCCCATAGCCACGCTGCCGCATCGGCTCCCCGCTCTCCAACCGCGCCAGGTACGCCGCATACTCCCGCTCCAGGGCCACGGCGAATAGCGCCTGCGCGCTTGCGGGGATGTAGTTTTTCTGCTGGCGTACTCGCGCGACGATTTCTGCCCCCAAACCGGCGTCGCCCGGCTTGCGCCCCTTGGCGCGCAGCGTATCAAAAATCTCATCCAACGCGCGCAATCCAATGG
>Ga0129302_1003433_pt1 | contig 10878 bp, 8 predicted proteins | sample BlaSprsedimmetaG_FD_94476 | JGI IMG/M metagenome (GOLD analysis project Ga0129302, IMG submission 94476) | Hot spring sediment bacterial and archeal communities from California, USA to study Microbial Dark Matter (Phase II) - Blank Spring... | ecosystem: Environmental > Aquatic > Thermal springs... | reverse complement strand
GATTCTCAAACAACATCATCAGATGATCGTGGACCCCGCGTACACGGACAGGCTCCAGATCCGAGACAAAACGAATAACGAATGGAACGCTTCGCGGCGGTCGGGGAAATCTGCTGGATCATCGTACGCAGCAGATGGTCCGCATTCAACACCGTCGATTTGGCCGGTTGCTGACTGCTTGATTCGAGATTGGCCAGTTGCAGCATCTCCTGAATTTCTTTGCTCAGACGGGTGCAACGCTGACTGATACGTTCCACCACCGCAACGGCTTGCTGCGGCAGCGTCCCGCACAGGCCGTTGAGCAAGAGCTGCGTATTCGCTGCAATCGCCGCAAACGGCGACTTTAAGGCATGGGTGGTCCACAACATATGACGCATTCGCTCATCCAGGGCCGCTTCGAGTCGCCGATTGGCTTGAGCCAACTGAATATCTTGTTTTCGCACGGTATCGGCCAAATGCCCTGCCAGATACCACACACCGGCCCAAATACCGAGAACCGAACCATAGTGCAGCACGACCCACCGCAACGGCAGCTCCGAGGAACCGCCATAGGGCATGGAGGCAAAAATGCCGCCCGTTGAAAACCCGCCGTAACGTTCCAAAACAAGACATGCCCCAAAAAGAAGACAAGAAAAAGCTAAAATCAAAAAACTCATCCCGCTTGTAAAAAAAATACTCGACAACACAATGTGGAACAAATACACGAACGGAATGTGTGTTTCCGTACTTCCGATAAAATATACCACAAACGTTAGAATAATCAGGTCCACAAAAATCTGCGACAACAGATTAAGCTGCGCCATTCGCCGTGTTTGACCGATTCGTGCCCAAACCAGATAAATCACATTGGTCATTGCTAACACAGCGGACATCACAAACGGCCATCGACCGATTTCCTGCAACCCCCAGAAGTCACGTATGCTCGTATTGAGTGCGGCCAGCCCGAATAGGGCGAAAATCCCCGCGACGCCCCAGCGCTACCGGCAAAACCAGCGAATATTGCCCAACAAAACACCCTGCGATAAAAACGCAGGCGGTGCAAGGGGACTGCTCGCCGCAACCGACTTGTTCAACGGCACTTCATAAGTCGAACTGTATGTGGGCACAGTCATTATATCCATATTCAAAAACCAAGTTTCTAACTTAATAGTACTCGACATTCGAATGAAAATCAATAAAACATTGTTTTCCTATGGGCAAAATATGAAACTTTTATAACATCTTTGATATATTGAAAGCCCAAAACTCGATCTTATATAATTGGAATTAAAGAAAGTTCTGGATTAACGTTTTTGTCGTTTTGATCGGGCCTTCATACCGATGAACAGAAGCCTGCTGAAACGAAGCAGTTTGCCAATAACCATACCGAGCACATGAACCGCCGGTTGTCAGAAAATTCTTGCAAAAATTCGATTCCCCGGCGATACTCATTGAAATTTGTTTAATTTTTACCACAAGCAACTTTTTATGGAGACGACAAGATGTATCTGTTGGGTTACGATTGCGGCACCTCATCCATCAAGGCCACCCTTCTGGAAGCGGCAAGCGGCACGGTTGCCGCCTCGGCGACATGTCCGGCCGTAGAAATGCCGATTGACTCACCGCACCCGGGCTGGGCGCAGCAGGAGCCGAGTCTGTGGTGGGACAATCTCAAGGCCGCCACCGCCAAAGTGCTGAGCGATTCGAAGGTCAATCCCGCCGACATCAGCGCAATCGGCGTCACCTATCAGATGCACGGGCTGGTGTGCATTGACAAAACCGGGCAGATCATCCGCCCATCGATTATCTGGTGCGACAGTCGAGCCGTCCAGATTGGACAAAAAGCCGCCGAGGCCCTCGGCCCCCAGCAGTGTCTGGAGCATTTGCTCAATTATCCGGGCAATTTCACCGCAAGCAAACTGCGATGGGTCAAAGAAAACGAGCCGGACAACTACAAACGGATTGATAAAATTATGCTGCCCGGCGACTGGGTCGCGATGAAGCTGACCGGCAGGGCCGCCACGACCGAATCGGGGCTGTCGGAGATGATTTTGTGGGATTTCAAGCAGACTCGCTCCGCCGATTTTCTGATGGAGTATTACGGATTCAGCTCCGACCTACTGCCGGAGATTGTGCCGACCTTCGGCAGTCAGGGCCAATTGACTCAGGCTGCTGCTGAAGAATTGGGGTTAGCCAAGGGCACGCCGGTAACCTATCGGGCCGGCGACCAGCCCAACAATGCCCTGTCGCTGAATGTGCTGAATCCCGGCGAGGTGGCCGCGACCGCCGGCACCAGCGGCGTGGTCTATGGCATCAGCGACGCGCCGACCTTTGATCCGAAATCCCGCGTCAACAGCTTTCTGCACGTCAACAACACCCGCCAAACGCCCCGCAATGGCGTACTCCTGTGCGTCAACGGGACCGGACGGCTCAATAGCTGGCTCAAGCACCATCTTAACGTCGGCGATTATCCGGAGATGAACGCCAAAGCCGCTGAAGTCCCCGTCGGTGCAGACGGCCTGGTCGTGCTGCCCTACGGCAACGGCGCTGAGCGCACCCTCGAAAACCGCAACATCGGCGCAGCAATCTGCAACCTTGACTTGAACACCCATCACATCGGCCACCTCCTCCGCGCCGGACAGGAAGGCATCGTGTTTGCCCTCAACTACGGACTGGAGATTATGAAATCAATGGGCATCGATATCCATACCGTCCGCGCCGGAAAGGCCAATATGTTCCTCAGCCCCCTGTTTGCGCAGACCTTTGCCACACTGACCGGCGCGACTGTCGAGCTGTATAACACCGACGGCTCACAAGGCGCCTGCCGTGGCGCAGGCATTGGCGCCGGTGTGTACAAATCGCCGCAGGACGCCTTTGCCACACTGAAACAAATGCAAACAGTCATGCCGGATTCGAAACACGCCGTTGCCTGCCAAGAGAGTTACCAACGATGGCTCGATGTGTTAAAAAGTCGTCTGTGACGGTGCAGTTGAAATATTGACCACTGGTAAATATTGCACTCTCCGGACAATATTTTCGCTATAATGCCGAATAAACTTAAACACTGTCGATTCAATTATGGAGGCCGTTATGAGAGAGTTTTTTCCGGAAGTCAAGAAAGTCAAATACGAAGGTCCGGATTCGAAAAATCCGCTGGCGTTCAAGCACTACAACCCCAAACAGAAGGTTATGGGCAAGACGATGGCCGAACATCTGCGGTTTGCGGTCTGCTACTGGCACACCTTCAAAGGACTGGGAGCCGATCAGTTTGGCGCCAACACAATTGTCCGCAGTTATGACGACGCCGCCGATCCGATGGAGCGTGCCGAACAGACCATGCACGCGGCCTTTGAGTTCTTTACCAAGCTGGGCGTGGACTTCTGGTGCTTCCACGACCGCGACATCGCACCCGAAGCGGACACGCTGGCCGAGACCAACAAACGGCTGGATAAAATCGTCGCATTGGCCAAAAAACTGCAGCGCGATACCGGCCTCAAATGCCTCTGGGGCACGACCAACGCCTTTTCGCATCCGCGATTTATGGCCGGGGCGGGAACCAACCCCAACCCGCACGTGTTCGCCTATGCCGCCAGCCAGATCAAAAAGGCGATGGAAATCACCAAAGAACTCGGCGGACAGGGGTATGTCTTCTGGGGCGGCCGCGAAGGCTACGATACGCTGCTGAATACCGATATGAAACGCGAATTGGACCATCTGGCCCTGCTGCTTCAATTGGCGGTGGACCACAAAAAGAAAATCGGCTTCAAGGGTCAGCTTTATATCGAACCCAAGCCGAAAGAACCGACCAAACATCAATATGACTTTGACGCGGGCAACTGCTTTGCTTTCCTCCAGAAATACGGCCTGCTGCCGCACTTCAAGCTGAACATTGAGGCCAACCACGCTACACTGGCGGCTCACACCTTCCATCACGAGCTGGAATTCTGCGCCGTCAACGGCATTCTCGGTTCGGTCGATGCCAACCGCGGCGATTTGCTGCTCGGCTGGGACACCGACCAGTTCCCGACCGATCTGTATGACACGTCGCTGGCGATGTATATCATCCTTAAGGCCGGCGGCTTTACCACCGGCGGGCTGAACTTTGACGCTCACGTGCGTCGGCAGTCCATTGATAATCTGGACCTGTTCTACGCCCATATCGGCGCGATGGACGCCTTTGCACGCGGCCTGAAGATTGCCTCAAAACTCATGCGAAGCAAGGTCTTTGAAAAGGCCGTCAATAAACGCTACAGCGGCTGGGACACCGACTTCGGCAAAAAAGTCGCCGCCGGGAAAATGGACTTTACCAAACTGGAAGCCTACATCCTCGAAAAAGGCGAACCCAAACTTCAGTCCGGCCGACAGGAACTGCTCGAAAACATCCTCAACGAGTATATCTAACCCCATAAAAAAAGGATGGGATGATGCCATCCCATCCTTTATCTTTTTCAGTTCGACGCAAGCGCTGAATCGAACAAACGGCTATTTTACCGCATCGGCAACCGCGTTGAGAAGCACTTCCGGCTTGATCGGCTTTTCAAGAATCTGCTTGACCGGCAGCCACGTCTCATCCGGCTCAAAGCCGAACGGCAGGTTCATCTCTTTGCGAACTCCTGTGACCATAATCACCGGCGTATTTTTCAACTCCTCGATTCCGTGCAGTTCGCGGGCGATATTGAACCCTTCATCCTTGGTCGTCATCATTACATCCAGCAGAATCACATCGGGGTTTTCGGCCTTGGCCGTCTGGACGCCTTCCTTGCCGTTGGAGGCCGAGGCCACGGCATACCCCCGCGCTTCGAGCAAATTCACTATCGATTCCACAAAATCACTGTCGTCGTCAATGACAAGCACTTTCTTGGCCATTTTGCATTCTCCTATAGACTTGAAAGTTGATCTTTCTACATAAGCACGCAATTTTCAAAGGCGTTATACCATAGTCGCTCACGATTGTCTCGATAATTTAGGATAAAATTCACAATAAATCAAACTTTTCGCGATTCGGCGGCGGCCTTGCGGTACTGGTTGATGATCTCTACGGTCTTCTTCGCATCCAATTCGCCATAGATTTTATCATCAATCATAATGACAGGGGCAATGCCGCACGCCCCCAGACAGCGTGCTTCCTGAAGCGTAAACAGCCTATCCTCGGTCGTCTTGCCGACCTCGACGCCCAGTTCCTTTTTGAGGACATCCAGCACCTGCGTGGCGCCTTTGACGTAACAGGCGGTGCCCATACACACACTGATCGTGTGCCGGCCGATCGGCTCCAGATTGAAATAATGATAAAACGTCGCCACACCCCAGATATGCGCGGTAGGAATCTGAAGCGCCTCGGACGCTTCGTCCATCACCTGACGCGGCACATAGCCGAACAGCTCCTGGGTCTTATGCAGCACGGCGATCAAATAAGATTCAGCGTAGTCCTTGTTGCTGACCTCCGCCATAAATTCGCGGAGCGTTGTCATTTTATCCTGTGCTAACTCGGTCATTGGGTCACCTCGATTTTCTTTGCTTCTTTCGGAATAATACCCTTCGGCAGCTTGGCCTTGTAGTGTGTATGCAGATATTTATGCGACACGGAACTGAGCGGATGCTGCAGGAATTCTTTATACAGCTTCTGCACGTCCGGATTGTCGTGACTGCGGCGAATGGTCTTGCCCCGATCCAAATCATAAAGGGCCTGAGCGCGTTTTTTCAGCGCCTTGTCATCCAGCGGAATCGTATTGATCGCGGCATACGGCTGGCCGCCGCCGCCGACACAGCCGCCCGGACAGCCCATAATCTCGATAAAATGGTAACGCTGCGGATCCTGCCGAACCACCTCCAGCAGTTTACAGGCATTGCCCAGACCGTGAGCGACCGCCACACGAATCTCTTGTCCGTCCATCGTCAGGCTTCCTTCTTTGATGCCCTTCAGCCCGCGCACGCCTTCGACCTCGATATCCACCAGCGTCTGGCCGGTATAAAGCTCGTAAGCGGTGCGGATGGCCGCTTCCATCACGCCGCCGGTGGCGCCGAATATGGCGCCGGCGCCGCTGGACAGCCCCAACGGATGGTCAGCTTTTTCAGGCTGGATATTGACAAAGTCAATACCCGCCGATTTGATCATCCAGGCGATTTCGCGGGTCGTCACAACAACATCCACACCGCGCATCCCGTCAAACATCAGCTCCGGACGTTCGGCCTCATACTTCTTGGCTGTACAGCACATCGCCGCGGCGCTGCATATCTTCGTCGGATCGATACCCATCTTATCGGCAAAATAGGTCTTGATCATCGCCCCCTGCATCGACATCGGCGATTTACACGTTGACACATTGTCGATCAGGTCGGGATAAAACTGCTCAAGGCATTTCATCCAGGCACTCGAGCACGACGTAATCATCGGCAGCGTGCCTTTATTCTGCAGCCGTTCAAGGAACTCGTTGGCCTCTTCCATAATGGTCAAGTCGGCGCCAAACTGGGTGTCAAACACATAATCAAACCCCAGCTTGCGCAGCGCAGCGATCAATTGCCCTTCCATATTCTGACCAATGGGCAGACCAAACGCCTCGCCGATGGCCGCCCGGACGGACGGAGCAAACTGAACAACCTTAACCCTTTCAGGGTCGTTAAGCTGTTCGAACAATTCCTGCGTATAGTTCTTTTCGACAAAGGCCGCGGTCGGGCAGACATTGATACACTGACCGCATGCGGTACAGACGCTCTCGGCCATCGGCAGGTCGTACGCCGGCATCACCACCGTCTGAAAACCGCGATGCGCCTGGGTCAGATTGTGCACCTGCTGAATCTCCGAACACATCCGAACGCAGCGGCCGCACAAAATGCACTTTTCGGGATTGCGAATGACGGCCTCGCTGGACAGGTCTTCTTCATACCGCTTGCGTTCGCCCGCAAAATGCCGCGCGCGAATGCCCATCGACGCCGCCAGACGCTGCAATTCACAATTGCCGTCGCGTTCGCAGGTGTGGCAATCCATCGGATGGTTGTCGATGATCAGTTCGACAATATCCCGACGAGCGCGACGCAGCGCGTGGGTATTGGTTTTGATCTTCATCCCGTCGCTGACCGGAAAGGCACAGGACGCAACAAAATTGCGCTGTCCCTCGACCTCAACGATACAGACCCGACAGGCGCCTTCAATCGAGAGCTTGGGATGGTAGCACAACCGGGGAATCTTGAACCCCAGCGTATCGGCGGCCTGCATAACCGTCTGATTCGGCTCGACCCGGTAATCCTTGCCGTTAATGGTAATCGTTATCATTTGGCTCATAGGTATCCTCACGCTTTGGTAATCGCATCAAATTTACAGACTTCGTAACATTGTCCGCAGCGAATGCACACCTCCTGAAGAATACGGTGTTTTTCCTTGCGAACGCCTTCAATGGCATTGACCGGACAGACGCGCTTGCACGCCCCGCAGCCGACGCACTTGTCGTTGATGGTATAACTGAGCAGTGCGGTACACTGACCGGCGCGACACTTCTTGTCCTGAATATGTTCTTCATATTCCTCGCGAAAATTCTCAATAGTGCTGAGCACCGGATTCGGCGCCGACTGCCCCAGACCGCACAGCGACGAATGCTTAATCATTTCACCCAGCCGCTGGAGTTTTTCAATATCGCCGGGTTGGCCTTGGCCCTCCGTGATCCGCGTCAGAATCTCGTACATCCGCTTGGTGCCCTCGCGGCACGGGGTACACTTGCCGCACGATTCATCCTGTGTGAATTCAAGAAAGAACCGCGCCAGCGACACCATACAGGAATCCTCGTCAATCACAATCATCCCGCCGGAGCCCATAATCGAGCCGGCCTTGGCCAGCGATTCGTAATCAATCTCCGTATCGAGATAGTGTTCCGGCAGACACCCGCCGCTCGGGCCGCCGGTCTGAACCGCCTTAAAACGTTTGCCGTTGGGGATGCCGCCGCAGATGTCATAAATGATCTCACGCAGCGTCGTGCCCATGGGCACTTCGACCAGACCGGTATTTTGCACTCGACCGGCGACTGCAAAGACCTTGGTGCCCTTGCTGGTTTCAGTGCCGACGGTATTAAACCAATCGGCGCCGTCCAGAAGAATCACGGGGATATTGGCCCACGTTTCCACATTGTTAATCAGCGTAGGCTTGCCGAACAACCCTTTGACCGACGGATACGGCGGACGGGGACGCGGCATCCCGCGGTGGCCTTCAATGGAGTGAATCAGAGCGGTTTCTTCGCCGCAGACGAACGCACCGGCGCCAAGACGAATCTCAATATCAAACGCAAAATCGGAGCCGAGAATGTTCTCGCCGAGCAATCCGTGCTCACGTGCCGAAGCGATGGCTTTTTCCAGCCGTTTGATCGCCAGCGGATACTCGGCGCGAATATAAATAATGCCTTTGCCTGCGCCGATAGCGTAACCGCCGATCATCATCCCTTCAAGCACCGTGTGCGGATCGCCCTCGATGGCGCTGCGATCCATAAAGGCGCCAGGATCGCCTTCGTCGGCGTTGCAGATGACGTATTTTTCGTCGGAATCCTGATTGGCGGTAAATTCCCACTTCAACCCGGTTGGAAACCCCGCCCCGCCGCGACCGCGCAGCCCGCTTTTTTTGACTTCCTCAATCACCTGACCGGGCGTCATCGTCTCCAGCGCCTTGGCCAGAGCCTCATAGCCGCGCAGAGACAGATAATTATCAATATTCTCCGGATCAATGATGCCGCAGTTACGCAGGGCGATACGCATCTGTTTGCCGAAAAAATCCACATCGCCAAAGATTCGGAAGAACCGGTTATACAGATGATCTTCGGTAATAATCAGCCGGGTAACGGCCTTATTGTTGACCAGATGCGACTCGACAATTTCGGGCACGTCTTCAACCTGCACCCGACCATACATAATATAGCCGGGGTTGACGATGAGAATCGGCCCTTTTGTGCACATCCCCAGACAGCCGCTCAAATGAATACTGACACTGTCCTTGAGTCCGTGCTTGTCCAGCTCCGTCTCGAGCGCCTGCTGTACCGCTTTGGAATGATTGTGAATACAGGCTGTCCCGTCGCACAGCGTAAGTTTGTATCTCGTTTCTTTCACGTCCATTGTCCTTTCCGTCAGATCACCCATTCGGCAATAATCTCGCCTTTTTTCAGATGCCGTTCAACAATATCCCGCGCCCGCTGCGGCGTGACCCGTCCGTATTTGACGGGGATTTTACCTTCTTCAACCACTTCAACCGTCGGCTCCAGATTACAGCGGCCCGCACAGCCTTTCTGACTCAGATAGACATCCGTCAGCCCGTTGGCAATCGCCTGACGAAATACATCCATCACCTCTTTGGAACCGGCGGCGATTTCGCAGGTCGCCATGCCTACATACACCCGTTTGGTGGACAGATACCCTTTGCTGACAATGCGGTTCACCGCTTCAGCACGCTTTTTTTTGATAGCTTGTAATGGCGTTAACACGTGTGTTACTCCTTAGGAATTTGAAATATAAATGAATTACCGTTGTCTTTTGCCTGAACTTCAATATGGCCGCCGTGGCTTTCAATGATCTGTTTGGTAATATACAGCCCCAGGCCGGTACCCTTGACTTTCTTTTTTTCGGGCGTATCCAGTCGCGAAAATTTCTTAAACAGCGACGCGCGCTGCTGCTCGGAAATTGGCCGACCGTCGTTATAGACCTCGACCGTAACTCGATCACCTTCTTCATGGGCGCTGAGGATAATCTGTCCGCCTTCGCTGCCGTATTTGGCGGCGTTGCTGACCAGATTGTTCGCCACAATCAGCATCAGATCCTGATCGGCGGCCACCGTCAAATCCGGATCGATCCGGTTGACGACCTGGATCTGTTTGTCGTTAATCAGCTTCGAGAACGTCTGCACCGAATGGCCGAATACATCCTTCCAGAGAGAAAACCGGGTCTTGTTGACTTCCAGATTGCCGCGTTCAATTCGGCTGAGATTCAAAAATTTCGTTACCGTCGCCGCCAGATAATCCAGATTGCGGCAGATCGAATCGACGGCCCTTTTCTGCTTGAAATTGATCATCCCCAGAAAACCGTCACGCAGGGCATACGCATTCAGTACCGCAGAGGACAGCAGCCCTTTTAGTTCGTGCGCCACAAAGCCCAGCAGATCAAGATAACTCTTGTTCAATTCTTCAAGTTTCTGGTGATTTTCATGCAGCCGCACCTCGCGTTCTTCCAGACGTACCGACATCTCATTAAACGAATGCGCCAACTGGTGCATCTCTGCAATACTCGAATGAGGAGGCATCACCAGATGTCCCAATTCGCCGCGGGACAATTTTTGTGTGCCCTCAAGCAGCTCCGTCAACGGCTGCGAAACCGATCCGACCAGAATGTAGGCCAATACAAACGCCAACACCGAGGCCAGCAGAATCATCGCCAGAAACGCCAGCAGCAAATTGGCGGCCCTGTGATGAAACGGCTCTTCCAAAATGCCCACATACAAAATACCGATAATCTCATCATGGATATTGACAATCGGCTCATAAGCCGACTTGTACCAGTGTCCGACCACCAAGGCCCTGTCCAGCCACGGCCGGCCCTGAAGAATCACCTCATTATAAACCGCTTCAGAAACGCGCGTCCCGATGGCGCGTTGCCCGCTTTCATCCAGAACATTCGTGGAAATCCGTACATCATCGAGAAAAATGGTCACCGTGCCGACCGGAATACCCCGATAGTCATCGCCGCCGAAAACAAGCTGACGAATATGGTCAACAAATTCATAATCTTGATTGACAATACGACCCCCAAAGACAACCTCCGTCACGCGGCCGGTTGAATCCGTTAAAGCAAGAGCGTATTCTTTAGCCATGGCCGAATCCAGCGACGTCTTGCGGGTCGGCCTGGCTTTGGCCGTCGGTTTGATGTCAATGTGCGCACGCT
>Ga0129302_1003427_pt1 | contig 10902 bp, 10 predicted proteins | sample BlaSprsedimmetaG_FD_94476 | JGI IMG/M metagenome (GOLD analysis project Ga0129302, IMG submission 94476) | Hot spring sediment bacterial and archeal communities from California, USA to study Microbial Dark Matter (Phase II) - Blank Spring... | ecosystem: Environmental > Aquatic > Thermal springs... | reverse complement strand
GTCTCCGCAATGTCCATGCGCGATATTCCGCCGCCCACCGTGAACGGGATGGTGCTCGCTGCTGCCACGCGGCGCACGACGTCCAGCATGGTCGGGCGGTTCTCCACCGTCGCCGTGATGTCCAGCAACGCGAGTTCATCCGCGCCCGCCGCGCAATAGGCTGTTGCGCATTCCACGGGGTCGCCCGCGTCGCGGATGTCCACAAAATGCACGCCCTTCACCACCCGCCCCTGCTGCATGTCCAGGCACGGCATGATGCGCACCACATTATCCATCATTGGTTCTCCTTCCCGGCGCCCCCGTGAAGGGGCCGCGGCAAAACGCCGACATCATACCTTTTCTTCCGACAAAAAGAAAGACAAGATTGTTTCATTGGAAGTTCTGCAGCATGAAATGTTAGGCGGTTACTTGGGCGCAACAATTTGATCTCTGTTTCAGAAATAGGCAACACTTGCGCATGGGTTGGTCACTTTCCCGGATGAACGGGAAAAAGCCTTGTTTCCATGCACTTGGTCTTTGTCAGAGAGTCGTCAGGGGAGAATCAAAATGAAAAAAGAATGTGAGCCCATCAACGAAGTCTCCCGCCGTTCTTTCTTGCGGGTTGCCGCGACAGCGGCCGGGCTTGCGGGCATGAACACAGTTGTGACGGCCGAGGAGAAGGTGATTCAGGGATTCGAGGAAACGGAAAGCACGGTCCGGAAGGATGCCGTGTGGACGCCTAAATCCGACCGCAAAATCCGCATGGGCATTGTCGGCTATGGCGTGTGCCGCTTCGGCGCGTCCTTTTATTTCCAGGATCATCCCAACGTTGAGATCGTTGCCGTCAGCGATCTGATCCCCGACCGATGCGCAGCCCTCGCCAAAGCCTGTCGTTGTGAAAAGACCTATCCCTCGCTGGAGGAACTGATCAAAGACGACAAGATCGAAGCGGTGTTCGTCGCCACCGATGCGCCCGCCCATGCCTGGCATTGCATCCAGACGCTGCGGCATGGCAAGCACGTCGCCTGCGCCGTACCTGCGGTGTTCGGGTCGCTGGAAGAGGCGGACCAACTGCTCGCCGCCGTCAAGGAAACGGGCCTGACCTACATGATGTTCGAAACCTCCGCCTATCACAACGAGGCGTATGCCATGCGCCAGATATACAAGGCCGGGGCGATGGGCGAACTGGTCTATGCAGAGGGTGAGTATTACCACTACATGGATACGCCGATTGACTCGTTCCGGGGGTGGAGGGTCGGACTGCCGCCGCAATGGTACCCCACGCATTCCAACGCCTATCATACGTGCATTACGGACGGCAGTTTCACCGAAGTCTCGTGCATGGGCATGCCCAGCGTCATCCCGCATCTGCGCCCGGAGAACAACCGCTATCAGAATCCCTTCGGCACGGAAATCGCCCTGTTCCGCACCAGCGAGGGCGGCATGGCGCGCATGGCGGTGAGTTGGGACACGCCCGGCCACCACGGCGAGATGGGGCGGGTCCGCGGCGAGAAGGGCAGCATGACGGGCATGGACTTCCAGGGGATTGCCGACATCTCCGGGATAACGCTGGAAAAGCCGCCGCTGCCCCCGAGCGTGTCGGCGGGCGGCCATGGCGGTTCGCATGGTTACCTGTGCGAGGAGTTTGTGTCCGCCCTGCTGGAAAACCGCAAGCCCTATGTGGACATCATCGCGGCGTTGAACATGACCGTGTCGGGCGTCGTGGCGCACCAAAGCGCCTTGAAGGACGGCGAACCGATGAAAATACCCCAGTATTCCATGTAACCCCAAACCGCTCTGTTTGAACCTGTAACCTGTCGTGCGGGCGCACCAGTCAAATAACGTCATAACCGTGGAAGATGCGGCCATGAAAAAGGGGCATGCAGCCCTGATTGCCCTGACCCTGACGCTGTGGGCCTATGCGCTGGCGACGCTGACGGTGGGGGACGGGATGATTCGCGCGGCGTCCGCCGCGCCGGGCAGGGAACTGCGGGCGGCCGTAGCGATTCGCGATGATGTGACGCCGTTTCAGAAATGGGGCACGAAGATGTTTACGTGGGGGTATCTTCGCCGATATTACGACGTGGCATGGTATTTCACGCAGTCGCGCGAAAATGATCAAGAAGAATCGCTTCTCGCGTCTCTGAATATTGCGCTGGAACGCTATCCGCAAGTGGACGTTTTTCTGCTCGCGCATGACAACCGCTATCTCAACTGGGTTGCCGCGCTGCCCGCCGAGCGCCGCCAACGTCTCCGGTTCGTCTATAACACCGGCTGCCACAACCAACCCCAGGGACCGCGCTGGATCACGCTGGGCGCGGACGCTTATGTCGGGCATCCGGGCTATTCCTTGTCGCCATTCTTCTACTATTACTTTCTCCGGCGCTGGACACGCGGCCACACCATCCAAGAGGCCACGGAAGAATCCAATCGCCTCATGGAAAGGGCCTTCAAGACTTGGGAACGACTATCTTTCGGGAGGGTCAATGCCGCGCATCTCATGCGCGAAAGCGTCGCCGCATATCACGGCAACGATCAACTCCGTCTGGGGGGACTTCCATGATGATGCGCTACTGGCAGATCTTCGTTGCGATTTGCGCGCTGCTGTTCCAGACCGTGCCGGTCCTCTTTATCCGGCTGGCTGCGCGGACGGCCTACGGGGAATCCCCATGGATTCCGGAATCATGGGTGTGGCCCGTGTCGCTGGTGGGATTGACGCTGTGCGCGATGATTGGCATTACCCTGGCCAATGGCGCCATTTACGGTCTTCTGACCCGATTCCGCCTTCGGGTCGCCATCCCCTTTATTATCCTCTGCTGCATTCCCGCCCTGATCAGCGCAATGGTGTATCTGCGCGCTGTCTTGGTCTTCGTCGCCCTGGGGTGACCGGCGCTATTCTTCCTCCTCCTCGGCGTCATAGTCAGCGTCGTCGGGCGCGTCGGATTCCAGGAACGGCTGTGCATCTGCGGCCATTGCTTCCGTGGGAAAAGAAAACTCAAGTTGCTGGCGGCGGATGAGGTTGTAGCGCTTGAGCAGGCGCAGGGTCTGGAGCGTCTGGGACGGGGCGTAGTTGCCGTGGGCGCTGATGCGCTCGAGGATGGCCTGCAGGATCGTGGGGAATTCGATGACGTGGCCGATGCCCATTTCCTGGAGCAGTTCGAGAGAGCGCGCGCGCCGCTTGAGCGAAGCCGGCAGTTCGGAGATGACGAGGATGCTGGTGAAATCCGCGCCGTCGAAGACCGACAGCCCCAGCGCGTGCACCTCTTCCCCCGCGACATGCGCCAGCACGGGGCTGGATTCGATCACGGAAGGATAGAACCGGTCCGCATGCCATGCGCGCACCTCGACCACCGCCCGGTGGATGAGCGGCGCCTGCGCCGCGCGCAGCAGGAAGTCTATCTCCTCCGCGGTGTCGGGGTGCATGCGCTCAATGAAGAGCATTGTGCTCGGATCGGCGACACGCGGCAGTTTCTGGTGCTGCCAGTGCGTCAGCACGCGAAACTGATTGAGTTCAAAGAACTCGCGCACCAATTGGGTATTGAGATCGCTCATCGTCTATCCTTCGGGAAAAGCGCTACCCATCGTGCCCATACGATTGCAGGGTTTTTATCTTGAGGAGGCATGTCTCCCGGATGCTGCTTCCGATGCATACAATATCACGGAAACCGGGGAGCGATTCCAAAAAATCCTTCATTGACGTCGTGGGGCGCATTTGCCTCCGCGCAGCGCCCATGCGCCAGCGCATAGCGCAATGATGATCGCCAGTGCCGTCCGCACCCCCCATCCGGCGGCGGGCAGGCGATGGCCCGGCGCGAAGACATAGACAGCGCCTTCCGCCTCCCCGACGACGGTCGTCAGGTCGCTGAAGACCTGCACTGTGATGGGGTCGGGGGCCAACCAGCCGCTGATTGGGCGGAACATGACGGCGTACTCGCCGGGCGGCAGTTCAATTTCCTCGCCGCTCTCGCGCCAGGTCGGCTCGCCCTGAACAAGCCACCGCGCGCCTTCGTCCGCCGCCGCCGGCGGACTGATGTCAACACGCAAGATGCCGTTGCCGCCGAAGCCGAAAGGATTGGTGAAGGTGGTGCCGCCGGTCCCAATCAATTCCGCGCGGACATAGCGTCCGATGCCCGGCGTGGTGCGATAATTGAGTACGGGGCCGATATGCACGACATTGCCGTCTGAAATCCACTGATAATCTTCATCGGGCAGGGGCGCTCCACTTGAGACGGCGCTGATCGCGATGATTCCCGCACCTGCGTCATGGTCTATGGCCGTAATTGTCGGCGTGTTGGGCGCGTCTGCGGCATTGAAGGTGCGTATGTAACAGAAATAGAACTGGCCCTTCAGCATCGCTTCGCGCACGTCGGCTTCGGTCAGCGCGGGGAGCAGAAAGACATTATAGGACAGGCCGGCCAGAATCAGGGCGTGCATGTCGTCGTTGGAGAATCCCCACACGGGCCGGTCCGGCATCATCTCGCTGAGAAGCGCATCCCAGAGAACCCGGTCATGCGGATAGCGGTTGAACGAATTGATGACCTCGATGCCCAACAGGATATCGTAGGTATTGAGCCAGTTAACATAGCCCGCCAAGGCATCAGCCGGCACCTCGCCGCCCGTGAGATTCCAATACCGGCCGGGATGATTGATATGCGCCAGTCCGCCCGCCGCCGCGATTTCCTCCACCGTCTGCTCGAATACCGTCGAGGCGGTTTCATACGCAATGAAGAAACTGTTCAGATGATGATGGCGGGAAGGTTCGTTCCCTGCAATGGCCAGCATGCCCAAGGCGTCGGGGTCGCGCCCCCAGTTCTGCCAGGGATAGGTGCACCTGTTGTGATCCGTGAGCGCAAGAATGGTGTAACCCAGTTGATGATAGGTGTCAATCACGACATCAGGATCCCCCTCGCCGTCACTTTGCGTCGTGTGCGTGTGGAGGTTCGCCCGATGCTGCTCAAAGGCCGCCCAGTCCACGTCCGCATATGGATTGACTACCACTGACGCCCAGGCAAATCCCGGCAACAACAGCGCCATGACCGCCGGCAACATCGCCGCCAGGCGACCGTTCCCTTGATTCGATTCCGTCCGACGTAACCGCATGATGAGACCTCCCTCATAGGGTGATAAGCGTTTCTCGTCTGGACTTTTCAGACATGCGCCGCATTTCACCCCTCTCATCGCCCGCCAGGGCGACTCCCGCAATGATGACCCAAGGCAACAATCAATACTGGTCAATACAAGGGACAGGGTATCATCGCCCGGCATTCCATTTCCATCTGAACGCCCTTTTTCAAGTCGTTTTTCAGTATATTGTCGCCGTATCATGGCGCCTGACGACCACGGACGGAAATGGATGCGGCGATGAACATATTGAGTGAGTGTTTTTGGGAACTTGCAGGCTGATTGACGGTATTCTTTCGGAAACCCACAAAACATGCAGGACATGGATTGATTATCGCCCCGGCGCGCCCGGAAGACAGCGCGGCTGTCGCGCGGCTGTGGGTGGACGCCTTTGGCGCGACGCTGGGGTTCATCCTGGGCGAACAGCAGCGGCCGTTCCTGGAAACCTGGCTCGCGCAAGACCCGGGCCTTTTCGACAACACCACCTTGGCCGTGCTTGACGGAAAGGCCATCGGCTATATTCAAATCGAGATGGTCGAGCGCAAACGCCGTGCGCGGGTGGGCGTCCTGTGCCGTCTCCTCTTTCGGTGTTTTGGTCCAGCGGGCGGCGCGAAGCGCCTATTGCAGTTCTGGGTCACGGAATGGGGGCACCGCTATTCAGAAGAGGACCTCTATATCTTCATGATCGGCGTGGACGCATCTTGGAGGGGGCGCGGCGTTGGGTGCCTGCTGCTACAACACGCGGAAAAGGAAGCGCGCCGCCTGGGCAAGCGACGGCTTCGGCTCGGCGTGGTCGAAAACAATCACGCAGCCAGGCGTCTTTACGAATCTGTAGGATTCCGCACCGTGTATCGCGGGAGAAACCCCTTCTTGCGCTGGGCGGAAGGGGTTTCCGGATATGAAGTGATGGTCAAGCCGCTGTCAGACGCGACGTGACGCATGATACGCAATGTTACCGGAAACCGGGGTGTTTCCGGTAACATGAGAATGTCGAGCAATATCCCAGGAATTCACCGCGAGGTCGAAGAAAGATAACGAGACAAGGGATAAAAAGGACAGAAACGGCACAAAGGACAGCAAGGACAGCAAGGACAGCAAGGACAGCGAGGACAGCGAGGACAGCAAGGACAGCAAGGACAGCAAGTAGAATTAGAGAAACCTTGTTTGCGCCTTGGCGCACAGGGCCTATCTTATAAGTCATAGGCCCTATTGGTCTTATTGGTCCTATTGGTCCTTTTTATGCGGGCCTTCCAATGAAAACACCCAAGAAAACGAAATACACCTACGATTATCCCCGACCCATGGTCACCGTGGACGCCGTGGTGTTCACGGAACGCGATGGACGCCTTGAAGTGCTGCTCATCCAACGAGGGCGTGATCCCTTCGCGGGGTATTGGGCATTGCCCGGCGGCTTCGTGGAGATGGACGAAACGCTGGAGGCGGCCGCACGCCGCGAACTGGAGGAGGAGACGGGCTTGCGCGGCGTGGCGCTGGAACAGTTGCGCGCCTTCGGCGATCCGGGCCGCGATCCGCGCGGGCGCAGCATCGCCATTGCATTTACGGGTGAGGCGGACTGGCGTGTCCATGCGCCGCGCGGCGCGGACGACGCCGCCGACGCGCGCTGGTTCCCCGTAGACGCCCTGCCGCCGCTGGCGTTTGATCACCGCGAAATTGTGGAGTACGCTGTAGGCACAAAACGCAAGGATACGCAGCGATGAGAGTCGGTGAAACGGATGCGTTGATCGTCGTGGATGTGCAGAACGATTTCTGCCCGGGCGGGGCGCTGGCTGTGCCCAATGGCGACACGGTCGTTTCCCCTATTAATCGTATCATGGAGATGTTTGACCACCTTGTGTTTTCGCGTGACTGGCATCCCAGAGACCATTGCAGTTTCAGCGACGCGCCCGAATTTTGCGACGGCAGTTGGCCCCAGCATTGTGTCCAGAATTCGCCTGGAGCGGAATTTCACGGGAGCCTGCGCGTGCCGCTCGACGCCATTTTCGTAAACAAAGGCGAAGAGCCGGACAAGGAAGCCTACAGCGCCTTTAGCGAGGGAACCCTGGCGGAGACGCTGCGCGCGCGCGGGGTGACGCGGGTCTTCATCGCCGGGCTGGCCACCGATTACTGTGTCAAGTCCACGGCGTTGGACGCGGTGCGGGCCGGCTTTGAAACCGTGCTGCTGCTGGACGCATGCCGGGGCGTTGCGCCGGAAAGTACTGAGGCCGCGCTCGAAGAAATGAAGGCGGCCGGTGTTTTCATCTGCAAATCGGGGGATTTGCTCTATGAATAGCGGGCGGCCGTGGTTTCGTCGCGAAGGTCTGGCCCTGCTTACCGACCTCTATGAACTCACCATGATGGCCGGGCACTGGAAGGATGGCCGCACGAACCAGGCGGCCAGTTTCGAGTATTTCTTCCGCACCCTGCCGCCGCATGCCGGATTCGCCGTCACCGCCGGATTGGACCCCTTCCTGGATTACCTGGAAAACCTGCGATTCGAGGAGGATGACACGGATTACCTGCGCACCTTGGGCCTCTTCGACGAGGCATTCCTGACATTTCTGCGCGATTTCCACCCGAAAATCACCGTGTATGCCATCCCCGAAGGCTCCCTGGTCTTCCCCTTCGAACCCATCGTCCGCATCGAGGGCACGCTCTTCGAGACCCAACTGGTCGAAACCGCTTTGCTGAATTTCATGAATTACCAGACGCTCATCGCCACGAAGGCGGCGCGCATCTGCCTGGCGGCCAACAGCGAACCCGTGATGGAATTCGGCCTGCGCCGCGCCCACGGCCCCGACGGCGGGCTGAGCGGATCGCGCGCGGCCCACATCGGCGGCTGCGCCTCCACCTCAAATGTGCTCGCGGGCAAGGCCTATGGCATCCCCATCGCGGGCACCCACGCGCACAGTTGGGTGATGAGTTTCGAGAATGAACTCGAAGCGTTCCGCGCCTTTGCCCGGCATTATCCCGAACGCTGCGTGCTGCTGGTGGACACCTACGACACGGCGAAAAGCGGCATCCCGAACGCGATCAAAGTCTTCCAGGAAATGCGCGCCGCCGGCCATCCCATGCGCCCCGCCATCCGCCTCGACTCAGGCGACCTCGCCAAACTCAGCAAAATCGCCTGGCGCATGATGCAGGAGGCGGGTCTCGAAAACCCGCTCATCGTCGCCTCGAACGATCTCGACGAAGACCTTATCGCTGACCTAAAGCGCCAGGGCGCGAAAATCAACGCCTGGGGGGTCGGCACGCATCTCATTACCGCCTACGACAGCCCCGCGCTCAACGGCGTCTACAAACTGGTCGCGCTCTACGACGGCAATGCCTGGGCGCCCCGCATGAAATTGACTTCCAATATCGAGAAGGCGACCGATCCGGGCCGAAAGCAAGTGGTGCGCTACTTCGATGCCGAGGGGCACCCCCTCTGCGACATGATGTGCCTCGCGGATGAGTCGTGGCCGGAATCGGGCATGGTCGAGGGGCGCGTGCGCACCCGGCCCCACCACAGAATCCACATCGAGGGCGCGACCCGCGCCGAAGCGTTGCTGCAGCCGGTTTTTCTCGAAGGCCGCCGCACTGCTCCGCGCCGTCCGATCGCCGAGATTCGCGACTACGCCCGGGCGCAAATCGCCGCGCTGCCCGATGAATACAAGCGCCTGAGAAATCCGGAGATTTACCAGGTCTTCCTGTCCAATCGTATCGGGGAAATCAAGGATCAAATGCTGGCTTTCACGACTGGCTCGGCCTGAACATACGCGGCGCGGCGCCGCGAACGCCGCGCTGGGGAGGAAACGCAATAATGCGACTGGTGCGTATTGGAACCGCGGCAGTGTCCGTGAAAGTGGGCGACTTCGCGTGGAACACGGGGCGGCTGCGCGTGGTCATCGAGGCGGCGAAGGAACAGGGCGTGCACCTGTTGGTCACGCCGGAACTCGCCATTTCCGGCTACAGCCTGGAGGACCGCATCTTCTGGCCCGAAATCGCCGCGCACAGTTGGGCCGAACTCGAACATCTCGCCACGGCATGCGACGGCATCAGCGTATTTGTCGGCCTGCCCGTCCGCATGGAGGCGATGATGTACAACGCGGCGGCGTTCATTCACAACGGCCGCCTCTGCGGCCTCGTGCTCAAGCGCCACCTGCCCACCTACAGCATTTTCTATGAAGGCCGCAACTGGACCGCTTGGGCGGGCGGTGTCACGCAGGTCCATGGCGCGCCCGCCGGCGACCTCGTCTTCCGCACGCCCTACGGCGCGGTCACGGCGGAGATTTGCGAAGACCTGTGGTCCACTTCTTCGCCCGCGCGCGAGCGCGTGCTCGCAGGCGCGGAAATCATCTGCAACCTGAGCGCGTCGCCTTTCACCCCGCGCAAGAACGAGGAACGCAAACGCCTCGTGTGCGGCGCGGCTGCAAGCCTGAAGTGCGCCTATGCCTACGCCAACCTCCTCGGTTGCGACAGCAGCCGCCTCGTCTTCGACGGCGGCGGCCTCATCGCCATGCCCGACGAACTGGTTTGCGAAGGGCGCATCCTCTCGAAAAAATCCTGGACGCTCGCCTCGGCCATCGTGGACCTCGACGAAATCGCCCGCGCCCGCGCGGAAAACACCACCTGGCGGCTCGACGCCGCCGCCCGAAACGGCATCGGCAAAACGCAGGTCATTGAGGTCGCCGATGGCGCCTTTGTCCCCGCGCCCATTGACCTGTATGTCGCGCAGATGCCTTCGAGTTTCTACATCGGCGACTTGAGCCCCCGCAAGGCCGAACGCGATCCCTGGCTCGACGAACTGTTCGACGCGCTCGTGCTCGGCCTGCGCGACTATTTCGAGAAAGTGGGCGCATTCCAGCGGTTTCTCGTGGCGCTATCCGGCGGGCGCGACAGCGCCCTGTGCCTGCTCATGGCCGTCGAGGCCGCGAAGGCGCTGAACGAAGGGCAGGACGCCGACCGCTACGCCGATCGCGTCAGCGCCGTCTATCTGCCCAACAGGGCCTACAGCAGCAAGGCCACCGAAGCCGCCGCGCGCGGCCTCGCCAAGGAACTGGGAGTCCTCTTCCGCGTCATCTCCATCCACGAAGAGGCCGACATCGCCCTGCAGAAAGCCGCCGAAATGGCCGGCGGCGAAGACCATGTCGCGCCCATGGCCAGGCAGAATCTCCAGGCGCGCGTCCGGGGCGCAATGATGCTCAACTGGGCCAACAGCGTCGGCGGACTCCTCCTTGTCACTTCCAACCTTAGCGAAGCCGCCGTCGGCTACACCACCACCGGCGGCGACAACGAAGGCGGTTATTCCCCCATCGCCAACATCCCCAAGACCATCATCTCGCGCCTGCTCGGATACCTCGCCCGGCGCGACGGCATCCGCGCCATCGAAAAAATCCTCGCCATCCCCCCCAGCGCAGAACTCGCCCCCGACCAACTCGACGAAACCGACCTCATGCCCTACGCCGTCCTCGACGACCTCCTATACCTCTACGCCCGACGGCGGCTCGCCCTCGCCGACTGCTGGCGCATCCTCTGCCGCCGACACCCGCAGCATCCCCCCGAACAACTCCGCGAATGGACCGCCAACTTCGCCGTCCGATTCGCCGCCAACCAGTGGAAACGCGACCAACACCCCGTCTCCATGAAAGTCATGGAACTCGACCTCGACCCCAAAACCGGATTCCGCTTCCCCGTCATGCAAAGCATCCAACACGAACTCGACGCCCTCAAACAGGCGGATTGGGATGGATAGATACATTTAACATCAGATTATGATCGCGTCTTTTGTAAACCACTGTCCTGAAATCGTGTATGATATATCAT
>Ga0129302_1003418_pt1 | contig 10915 bp, 9 predicted proteins | sample BlaSprsedimmetaG_FD_94476 | JGI IMG/M metagenome (GOLD analysis project Ga0129302, IMG submission 94476) | Hot spring sediment bacterial and archeal communities from California, USA to study Microbial Dark Matter (Phase II) - Blank Spring... | ecosystem: Environmental > Aquatic > Thermal springs... | reverse complement strand
GTCAGATTGAGTGTCCGGTCCCTGATGGTGCTGGCAACCCACCTCGTGCATCCCAGGGGGAGCTGTTCCAGGAGTTCCGGATCCCCCGAATCCCCGAACAGAACGGGAACACCCTTTGCCTGTGTCTCTTTCAGTACCTGTGGGTCGAAGTCAACGCCCATGATCTTCTTGTCCCGTTTGAGGAGATTGTCGATCAGACCGCTCCCGTAGTTGCCCAGTCCGACCACGATGGCATCGATCTCTGTGAAACTGCACGTACCCCCTGATTCAAGCTCCCGATAGGGGTTTTTCCTCTCGAAGAGCTTCAGGGGCCCTGAGAGTATGCGGTAGAGTGCAGCTGAATTGAGGATCATGTAGGTTGAAACAAAGATGGTTACGATGCCGACCAGGGTGATAAGACCCATGGTTTCCTCAGAGATGTGCCCCATGGTCACCCCGAGGGCCCCGAGGATCAGCGAAAATTCGCTGATCTGAGCAACGGTGAGCCCTGCCAGAAAACCAGTCCGCCGGCGATACCCCATGATGCCCATGATGATGATCACGATCAGGGGATTGCCCACGAGGACGAACACGGAGAACAGCATGGCATTCCCGATCTGCGCACCGATGGTCGCCAGTTCCAGTCGTGAACCGAGATCGAGGAAGAAGAAGAGGAGCAGGAAATCCCTCAGGCTCACGAGCCGGGCGCCGATTGCCTCACGATACTGGGTAGACGCAAGTGAGACACCCCCGAGAAACGCACCCACTTCCTTGCTGAACCCGAGAAAATCCCCGAATGCCCCGAGAAAGACCGCCCAGGAAACAGCAAAGAGCACCAGCAGTTCCTGGCTGCGGGCAAGCATGTGGGTGAGACCCGGGAGAACGTACCTCATGAGCAGCCCGATACCGATGAGAAATCCGATACCCTTGCCGGCGATCCATGCGATTTCCCCGAGGGCCTCCTGCTGATTCATTGTACCGCCTGCCAGGGCCGTCAACGCGATCAAGGCCAGGATCGCCGCAATATCCTGAACGATGAGGAATCCCATGGCAATGCGGCCGTGGAGGGCATCGATCTCCCGCTTGTCGGAGAGCAGTTTGACGATGATGATGGTGCTGGAAAACGTCAGAGCCACGGACACATAGACGGCACCCACCGTGGACATGCCCAACCCTAGGGCAATGAGGAAGCCGAAGATGGTGGTGAAGATGATCTGGCCAAGGCCGGTGGCAAGTGCAACAGGTCCTGTCGTGCGGATCAGATTCAAATCGAGCCTCAACCCCACTACAAAGAGCAGCAGCGATATGCCGATCTGGGCCAGCAGTTCGATCTTGTCGTGGGCACTGATAATCCCCAGTCCAGAGGGACCGACCATGACACCCGTGATGATGAACGCAATAATGAGCGGCTGGCGCAGCGCCATGCCCAGAAGGCCGAACACAAAGGCAATGAGCAGGACCGAAGCTATTTCGAGGAAGACGCTATCCATTTCCGTATCCCGTCTGTCTGTTTTCAGAAGCCTCCCAGGAACTCTCGAGAAGGCCCATCTTCCTCAATCTCCAGCCCAATTTCCAGTACATGGCCGAGAATATACTACTTCATCCCCGGGCTCGGCAAATGAATTGTCTTCAGGGTGATGTAACAGAACTTGTGTCAGGTGGAGGATGGCTTTTTTTTAGAAGAGTGTCCTCTGGCACACCGCACTTTTCGAATTGTGGAAGCACGAAACGCAACTTGATGAGTGAGTACTCAGTATCAAAGGCGATCTGTTCTAGGAAAGGAGTGATGCCTGGTCCTGCATCTTAATAATTCTGATGAGCTCCTTGATCTCGCTGTTGTCCTGATCCACAAACTCAATGCCCATCCCCTTCCCAGGCTCACAATGGATTACCTTGCCTTCAACACCAATGATTTTTTTCATGTAACTCCCGACCAAGGAGATGTGTATGATCTCACCGTATTCCCTGGTGTATGGAGTTTCGATGTATATACCATTGATGCTGATGTTTTTCGCTGTGCCCCTCAAATATTTCCTATGCCGGTCTTGATATATGGCCTCGATCTTTAGAGGCATCAGATGGTTCCTGTCGACATTCCTCTTGTTATTCTCATTCATGAGTACACCCTTGCGTGACTTCCATCATTACCATGCATTTCGTCAGAACGTTCTATTTCTTTAAGGACAAGGTTGCTTCGTTGCGCATGGATTCCCCTCGGGTATACACGTATTCAGCTCGGTTGAGTCAGTTGTAGTCATTTCATTTTCAGGGGGTACTTCATTTCAGCGCGTGTCGAAGGACATGCACTCTTCGAGTGATCTGGCATCTGGCCTGTGATTCCCGCTCTGTCATGCAACGTGGTGGCATCATAAAAACACTGTCATTCCACAAGGCAGAATTACTGCTTTAAATACTCCCGAAGATTCATTATTGATGGTACGCTACCCTACGAACCATATGCGCAAGGAGATGCTATGACCTACCCGCATTTGTTTTCACCTGGAACCATCGGCAATGTAACCATCCACAACCGGATTGTCATGCCGCCCATGGAAGTCGGCATGGCCAATTTCGACGGCACGCCTTCCGAACAGTTGACAGCCTACTATGAAGAGCGTGCAAGAAACGGCCTGGGCCTTCTCATCACAGGCGTCGCGCGCGTCAACGAACTGCACGGCGCAGCACATCCCCGCCAGTTGGCCATGAGCCACGACCGACATATCGAGCCCTTCAGCCACATGGTCGAGCGTGTACATCGATACGGGACCAAGGTCTTCTGCCAGCTGCATCATCCCGGACGGCAGAACTTCGGACTCATGATCGGATCCTGGCTGGTAAGCGAAATGATCGGCCGCCTCTGGCCGGGCTACTGGAAGCTTTTTGTCAAGATCGGGCCCTGGGCCAAGAAGTTGGGCGACCGTGGATGGACCCTGCCGGTGGTCGGGCCTTCGGCCGTGGTGTGCACATATGAAAATCAGCGTACACGCGCACTCATGCATTTCGAGATCAAGAACCTCGTTCGCGATTTCATCCGCGCTGCCAAGCGCGTACAGCGTTCGGGTGCCGACGGAGTCGAACTGCATGCCGCTCACGGCTACCTCATCCAGCAGTTCCTGAGCCCGTATACGAACCGGAGAACCGATGAATACGGCGGATCATTGGACAACCGCATGCGTTTCCTGTTGGATATCATCCGCGGCATCCGTGTCGAGTGCGGTCCAACCTTCCCCATCATGGTGCGCGTGTCGGTGGATGAGTACTATCGCTGCATCGGCAAGCCGGGCTGCGGCATCGAATTGGATGAAGGGGTCGAGATTGCACGACGGCTTGAACAGGCCGGCATCGACGCCATCGACGTCTCCTCTGCCGGCTATGAAACCATGAATTACTGGCTCGAACCCATATCCTATGAGCCAGGATGGCGCAAAAACCTGGCCCAGACCGTCAAGAACGCCGTGACCATTCCAGTTCTGGCTGCCAACCTGATCCGGAGCGCTGAACAGGCCGAAGAACAGCTCGCCCAAGGCATCCAGGACTTCGTGTGCCTGGGCCGTCCCTACCTGGCCGATGCCTCTTGGGCCTCCAAAGTCAGCCAGGAGGCTGAAGGTGATATCAGGCGCTGCATCAGCTGCTTGTGGTGCTTCGAAAGTTTGATCGCCAACGCTGTTATTGCACAACCGGCGGAGTGCGCCGTGAACCCGCGCTTGGGGCGTGAACAGGAAACCGCAATCCCTCTGAAAAACGGCGAGGGCCGAATCGTGGCAATAATCGGCGCAGGACCGGCAGGCCTTGCTGCTGCCGAAGTTCTCGGTTTACGCGGGTTCAAACCTGTCATCCTGGAAAAGAACGCCGAGGTGGGTGGTCAGTTGCAGGTGGCCAACAAACCACCAAAGAAGGAGAAGATCACCTGGTGCTTTAACGACCTCGCCAGTGCAGCCCGGAAGAACGGGACTGAGATCCGCTTCGAGACCACGGCTACCCGTGAGGCCGTTCAGGCACTGAACCCCTATGCCGTTATCGTGGCCACCGGTGGTGTCGCCACACGTCCACCGATCGTGGGAGCAGACCTCCCGAATGTCTCCACCTACACCGAGATCCTGAAAGGCAGCGTGAAGGTAAGCGGAAAACACGTGGCCGTCATCGGCGCAGGCCTTACCGGATTGGAAACGGCAGAGAAGCTCGCCGAAGACGGTAATCAGATCGTGCTGGTGGAGATGCTGGTCAAAATTGGTCAGGACGCCCTGCCACAATGCGTGGACGATGTGGTAAGCCGCCTTGCTGCCCATAACCCTACCATCATCACCAGCCACAAGCTGGTGCAGGTCAAACCCGGCACCATCGTGCTGGAACACGTCAGGAGCAAACAGCGCCGCGAACAACCGGTCGACCACGTCGTGCTGGCCTTGGGCGTACAAAGTAACGACGTCCTGGCTCAGCAACTCAGACCCTACTTCCCGAAACTCTACACAGTAGGCGATGCCAGGAAAGTGGGCCGCATCGCACACGCCATCCGCGATGGATTCGATACGGCCTGGAATCTTCAATAAGGGGACTCCAGTTAACAAGGAGGCCAATCACATGGATCTACATTCCACGTTCCGTTTCTTCAGGGAAGATGCGTGCGATCGCTGTGGAATCTGCTTTGAGCGCTGCCCTGTGTTGTGACTGGGCTGGAACCATCCCCACACTATTCGGGCCAACTTCGGATAATTCTTTGCACACGTTCTGAAACCTGTTGTACAGACTCTCTCTACGATTACAGGAGGCCGAGGCCACAGGCACTGACATCCTGGTTGTTCCTTGCCCGGGCTGCTGCGTATTCCTTTCGCTGATAAAGGTGCTCACGAACAGCACGATTGACAGCTCCCTTCCCATTGAGTTCATCCAACGTGCCGCCGGGGAACAACCTGTTCATAACCATGAGAAGCGGGCATGGGATATTCTTGCCATTGCCACAAACCTCCTTCTCATGTGGTCTTTTTCCGCCAAGCGATTCTTTCCCAGACCCGTCGAGATAGAGGAACCGCTCCCCGATGCCAGGAGGGGCGATGTGCTGCGGATAAAACTGCTTGGCATGCTCTATCATAGCGTTCTGGTGCAGAACCCTCTCTCGAAAAGACTAGTTGCGTTGACGGTGAAAGCCCTGATACGCAGATATGGCGTGTACCTCGAAAAGAAAGCGCACCATAACCGGCATGAGCCTCACCCACAGATGAGACGGTAGAATCCCCATCAGTCCGTAAACGATCCGCCCCGGCAGAGGAATATATGTTCCGGCGAAGTCCGCATGGTCGACACCCAGGAAAAGCTGTAGAATTCAACCGGGTTTTAAGATAAACTCGCCCATGTGAAAACTTCTCCTGTCACAGGAACGGACGCAGGCCGAGAAGGCAGAACCATAACCATTACCGGAGCGGTTGCCAACTTCTTCCTGATAGTGGTGAAATTCACTGCCGGGATTCTGGGGAACAGCCAGGCCCTCATCGCCGATGCCATCCACTCGATATCCGATCTCTTCACCGATGCCGTGGTGCTGATGGGCCTGTGGGTGGGGAGAAAACCCCCTGATGATACCCACCACTTCGGTCACGGCCGGATCGAAACCACAGCATCGGCAATTGTGGGCATTTCTCTGACAAGTGCGGCCGTTTTCATCGGCTACCAGGCCACGATGGATGTGTACCACCACACGGAACATCATCCCACATGGATAGCCCTTATCGGGGCGTCTCTTTCCATTGTCGTCAAGGAGATTCTGTACCAGTACACCGTGATCGTGGGAAAAAAGATAAAGAGCCAGGTGGTGATCGCGAATGCTTGGCACCACCGTTCTGATGCACTCTCCTCGGTGGCTGTGCTTTTTGGCGTGGGTGGAGCACTGATCAACCCGGGCTGGCATATCCTCGATGCGTATGCAGCCCTCGTTGTCTCATTCTTCATCATCAAGGTCGGACTGGATGTGCTCTGGAAATCGATGAGAGAAATGACCGATACTGCCCCGAGAGCAGAGGTCGTGGAACAAATTCGAGACTGTATCGGTTCCGTCGCAGGGGTAAAAGGCCTACACGATCTCAAGGTTCGCACCATTGCGGGCATCTACCATATTCAGGTCCATATCGAGGTCGACAAAGCATTGAGTATTTCCGAGGGACACCTCATCATCAATGAAGCACGGTCAATCTTGAGGAAAACGCTTGAAGATGTCGGAGAGATTACGGTTCATCTCGACCCGGCTTGATCATCACAGGAGTGTTTACCCTGTATGCGCCCTGAGCATCTGAACGGGCGGCACGATCTTGTCTGTGTTGGCAATCGCCTGGGCATTGATGGTATGAGGTTTCTATGACGCGAACCCTTCTGCCCGTACAGCACCATCCGGGCCGCCACTGCGCCAGCACGGCCCTGTGCAACATGGTCAATTTCCACCGTATTCCCTTTACAGAAGCTATGTGCTTCGGCATCGGGGCCGGACTCGGGATCTGGTACATCGACACCGGCCCTGTAACGCCCGGGAGAATGGTCCACGTCCGCTCTGCAGACATCGAGGCACAGTTCTTCGACCGGATGGGCTGTCCTTTAACCTGGCAACAGTTCACAAACCCCATGGATGCGCAGAAAGCCTTGTGTAACAACCTTGACAACGGTCTGCCGGTCATCGTGCAGACAGACATCTATTACCTGCCTTACTATGGATCGAAGACCCACTTCCCTGGCCACGACATCATGATGTGGGGCTACGATGATACCGACGGCATCTTTTTCATCACCGACACCGAGCGGGTCGACCTGCTCAGCGTCTCTTTCGATGCTATGCGCAAGGCCATCTATTCCAGGGGAGGCTTCTTCACTATGAAGGGAAACCAGTTTTCACCGAAAAAGCTCGCCCTGCCCGAGGACCTGTCGGAGGTCATCAGCAGGGCCATTGCCCACAACAGCCGCGTAATCCTCTCTGAAGACCACGGGTTCCAGGGCATTCTCGGCCTGGAAAAGTGGAGTCAAGAGATCCTTGATGTGTGGCCGAATCTCCCTGATCCGCAATGGACCGCCCGCTTCGCCTACCAAAATATCGAACGCAGGGGAACCGGGGGTGGTGGTTTCCGGCTCATGTATGCTGACTTTCTGAAAGAGGCTCAAGCCTACTGTCCAGAAATTGCATCACGGGGCCTTTCCCGGGCCATGTACGAGATCGGCGGCGCATGGACAGTCCTCGCTCTTTCCCTCAAAGATGTATCCGAACAGGAGAGGCCCGATTTCAGTTCCGTGATCGAACCCCTGTGTCGTGTAACACGACTCGAAGCAGCATACCATCGGGAGGCACGATCACTCGGAGATGGTCGAGCTTAGTTGAACGAGACTATCACCCCACTACGTACCCCGAACTGCTCTCGTGTCAGGACATCTCCGGTCAGTTCTTGACTCGGCGGCGCTCACACCTATCATTACTGAACAAAGGCAGTTGAATGTGTGGATGATGTCAGTACACGCTCAGAACGATATTTTTTCCTTACAACCAGATAAACCACACCCTGGCAGCCATGACGTGACTTCCCTTTCATGCACAGAGATATTGGAACGACTCACAAGAGTTCACGCTTTATCTTGTCTTGCATCTATGATGCTCGCGAGAGTGCATCTATCACCTGATCCATTCAGGAAAAGAGGGGCGCATGAAGGAACCGTTCATAAGTCTGAAGAAGACTATCAACGTTCTATCAACAACCAACCAACCCTACAGAGAATTGCGAAGACACCTCGACAAACAAGCAGTTGGATGTCCCGCGACATTTTCTGGCGTGGAATTGCGCCTCCTGAAAGAACTCTTCACCATCGATGAGGCAAAGGCCGCGCTGCTCCTGAGTTACAGGTTCGAACCGTTGGATGCCATCTGCGCAAGAGCCGAGGAAAAAGGATATGATCGGAAGAGCATTGTCCACATCCTTGAATCAATGGGAAAGAAGGGGTGCATCTTCGTCAGGTACAAGAACGGTGAACCACTGTATTCCTTGCACCCGTATGCAATCGGGATGTATGAAATGCAGATTAGACGACTCACCCCCAGTTTCGTTCTGGACCCACGCAGGTTTTTTCTCCAGGGTTATGCCATTGAGTACCTGACTACCCATGTGCCACAGGTGAGGGTGATCCCTGTCGACAAGAGTGTTCTTTCTCTTCAGAATGTCGCCACCTATGATCACATCAGAGACTTTGTTGATCGGGCACAAAACAGGATCAGCATTACCGACTGCATCTGCAAGGTTTCAACAGACCTGCTCGGCAAACCGTGCACGGTGACTGACCGAAGAGACGTGTGCATGGGATTTCTTGATTTTTTTGACACCTACTCTCGTCATGGTTGGGGAAGAGCGATTTCAAAACAGGAAGCGATGGACATCCTGGACCAGAATGAGAAAGATGGTCTGGTGCTGATGACGGCAAGCATGCAGGAACCGCAATTTGTCTGTTCGTGCTGCGATTGCTGTTGTGGAATCATGGAAATGATGAAACTTATGCCACGGTCGGTGGATTTTACCGCCAGTAATTTTTCCGCCGAAGTCAAACCCTGAAACGTGCACCGGGTGTCGAATATGTGTGGATCGCTGTCAAATGGAAGCAATCCTCTTCGATGAGCAGAATTCAAAAGCATCGGGCATCAATCTCAAACGGTGTATCGGGTGCGGATTGTGTGTGGCCACCTGCAATACCGGATCCATCAAGCTGAAGAAAAAGGACACCAAGTTCATACCCCCCAAAGACTTTGATGCGCTCTATGAAGTTCTTATGCGGAACAAAAAAGGGATGCTCGGAAAACTGGCACACTTTGGGAAGTCGCTCTTTGGAATGAAGGCGTAATACGTTTTCAGGCACATCTCCACGCGTCGGGGAAAAAACATATCCAACAAGGGACGCTTCTTCTTCCAGAAGATTCAGGGAATTGAATTGTTGCCCCTTTACGAGTATCGTTCAGATGTGTGAATCATGTAAGGGATCGGGTGCCCGGACACGTGTTGCGAACGGTCCCTGTTTCGTTTCTCACAGGAACAGATCGAGGAGATTCGAACAGAGCTTCCCTGCCAGTAGTGAACTGTGCGATACTGTCCCAAGGAGAATACCCGATGTCCATACGACCACGATGGTGGATGCTCCTGCAGGCCCTGCTCTTTCCCTGGACACGCAGGACCCTGCAGTCAACCAAGACAACGCGACTGGGGAGGATTGCAGCTCGTTTCTCTGTGCCGCTCTTGAGCGGCCGGAATTTCCACATCACCTACCTGCCGATCAACGAGACGATCGATGCCCCGGGCAGCACACCGATTCCCCTCGTGGTATTGGAAAAGATCGTACGTGAGGCTGCACACCACGTCATTATCCGCCGCTGCACCTGCCGCGATGGAAACCAATGTGCACACCATCCAGTTGGGCTGGCATGCCTCCTCCTCGGTGAAGGTGCGAAGGAAATCGATCCGTCCGTAGGACAGCACGTGAGCGTGGATACGGCCCTCGAGCATGTCCGCCATTGCGTGTCAGACGGCCTTATCCCCTTTGTCGGACGGTTTAAGGCCGACAACCTGATCTGGGGAGTAAGAGACCGTGGGCGACTGTTGACCGTGTGCTTCTGTTGTTCATGCTGCTGCATCATCATGAACACGGTGAGGTGCATGCCGCACGTAACGCAGGACGCCCTTGTGCGCCTCAGGGGGTTGGCCCTCTCCCTGGATACCCGGTGCTGCACCGCATGCGGCACCTGCATACAGGCCTGCTTTATGGACGCACTCAGCCTGTCTGATGATGGGATTATTCGTGACGAAATTCGCTGCAAGGGGTGTGGGATGTGCGCCTCAATCTGTCCCAACAACGCCGTCAGCATCTCGGTACCGGACCTGCCTGCGGCCATGGTTGACCTAGAAACCCGGATCGGTCGATTGATTGATTATCGCTGACTGTTCGTTCGATGCAGCAAAACAGTACCTACTTCTTTGTGGGTGTCGCGCGTAGAACCGCTTGTTAAAAACTCCAAGAACCTACTCTGGGGAACCCTGATACCAGGCGCACCAATGAAATGAGAACAACATGTCTGTTCCTTTCTTCGCTCATTTCATCTGATTCTTCTTCTTTTGCCTGTCTGCTGCCTCTCGTATGCTCTGAAGCCTCTTAATCCGGAGTTGTGGAGTGATCTCCTTCTTCTGTGTTCCATCAGATCTCATCGATTTATCTCTCATGAGCTCGGTATCTCCTATCACGCAGAGAAGCAGAACAAGGTACTCGATCATCCACTTCATCTGGTCTGCAGAACTTCTTGGCTCTCCCGAAAGATACTACTGGCCCGGCCAAGATTGGAAAAAGGGGGACAGGCATGCCTGTCCCCTTAGAGTTGTTTAGGCTTTGTACACGTTGGAAGCCTGGGGCCCCTTTGGTCCGGCTGTAATTTCGAACGTTACACGCTGGCCCTCTTCAAGTGATCTGAAGCCTTCCTGTTTGATTGCCGTATGGTGCACGAATACATCTTCTCCACTGTCCGCTGTGACGAAACCAAATCCCTTTGAGTCATTAAACCACTTTACTGTTCCTTCTGCCATTGAATACCTCTTTTTTTCCAGACCCCCTTCATTGAAGAATGAAGGGCTCTGTTCTTGAATTTCTGAAAAGGGAATGTATCATCAGTGGAATTTTGACTTGTTGAAGTGCATGCGTATGTACGTTTCTTAAGACAAGATTCAATCTGATATATTCTTCTTCCAGATACCTCAGTACCCTAGAGGTGTTCTGTTCAACAGTCAAGCACAAAATGATATTCTGCGATTTCTCCTCAGACCCACGCTCTCACAGTGAGCCGAGGCGTTCTCATGACCCACCGTTCTTCGTTACCAGCCTGGCACGAAGGTTCCGTGACCAGTCCTCGATGAGGGACCAGTTGCGAACATCTCCCTCGGGCACCTTG
>Ga0129302_1003412_pt1 | contig 10925 bp, 8 predicted proteins | sample BlaSprsedimmetaG_FD_94476 | JGI IMG/M metagenome (GOLD analysis project Ga0129302, IMG submission 94476) | Hot spring sediment bacterial and archeal communities from California, USA to study Microbial Dark Matter (Phase II) - Blank Spring... | ecosystem: Environmental > Aquatic > Thermal springs... | reverse complement strand
TCCGCATTCAAATTCAAAATGAGCTGCGAATGACGGGCTTGGCTGCTTCAGATAACGTGCAGAATATCAAAGATCAGTTCCCTTGCGGGTCATATGCAAAAACGTAACCGGAAATTACTGATTCTCTATGGTACTTCATCAAAAAAATTGATATACGTAACAAATATTGAATAATGGTTGTCGGTGCCGTCTGAAAAGACGGATCGAGAAAACGTCAATAATCATCAAACCTTTTGTTTATCCCGAACTTCAGTATGAGTCCTGAGGGTCTGAGTATGTATATGCCGCAGGGAGGCAGCCATGTCTGATGCATACATGGGCAGGATCTTGCGTGTTGATCTGTCCCATGGGACGATCATCGAAGAAGCGGTCCCGGATTCAGTTTATGAAAACTACCTTTCAGGATTGGGGCTGGCAGCCTATATTCTGTTTAAAGAGATACCCGCCGGAGCTCATCCGCTTGGGCCGGACAATATCCTCGGATTTATCTCCGGGCTCTTGACGGGAACGGGAAGTCTTTTTGCGGGTCGATGGATGGTAGCCGGTAAATCTCCCCTGACAGGAGGATGGGGTGACGCAAATTGCGGCGGTAATCTCGCACCCGCCATCAAACGTTGCGGCTACGACGGCATTTTTTTTAAGGGAATCAGCGAAAAGCCGGTCTATCTTTATGTGGATGGCGGACGGTTCGAACTGCGTGATGCGTCCCGTGTGTGGGGAAAGGATGCAGTTGAGGCTGAGAAACTTCTCATTGAGGAAACCGGTCCCCGTTCGCGGGTCGCCCTGATCGGTACCGCCGGAGAGAGGCTTTCCCTTATATCCGGTATCTGCAACGATGGGGGAAGAATCGCCGCACGATCGGGACTCGGTGCCGTAATGGGTTCGAAGCGACTGAAGGCGGTCGTTCTCAATGGCGCAAAACGGATACCGGTGTCCGATCGGGATGCCGTGAAAACCCTCAGCCGAAAATGCAGTGCATGGGTTCGAACACAGTTGCCCCTGATTCCCGGATTTATGATGGCGTACCTGGGATCGTTCATGCGAATGTTACCCGTTCAAATGGCTCTTAACGGTATGCTGTATAAGATGTTCCTTCGAAAATGGGGCACGGGGAGCATGAATCAGATGTCCGTCGAAATGGGGGATGCCCCGATCAAAAACTGGCTCGGCAGTCATATCGATTTCGATATGAAAAAATCAATAACAACCGATCCCGATGTCTTCACGCGGCGCGAAATTGTAAAGTATCACTGTTATTCCTGCCCGCTGGGCTGCGGAGGAATTTGTTCAACGAAAGGAAAATATGCACAGTCCCATAAACCCGAATATGAGTCGGTTCTTGCCCTCGGAGGTCTGTGCATGAATAACGATGTGGAAAGTATCTTTTACCTCAATGAGCTGTTGAACCGGGCAGGAATGGACACTATTTCGGCCGGTGCGACGGTCGCTTTTGCCATTGAATGTTATGAAAACGGCATTCTGACAAAACAGGATACGGATGGCATCGAACTCACATGGGGAAATTCACAGGCAATCGTAGAGCTTGTCCGCAAAATGATTAAGAGGGAAGGTATTGGAGACACACTGGCCGACGGGTCAAAGAAGGCGGCGGAAAAGATAGGGAGGGGAGCTCCGCATCATGTCGTTCATGCCGGCGGTCAGGAACCCGCCATGCATGACGGGCGCAATGACCCGGGATATGCCCTACACTATTCGGTGGAACCGGCTCCGGGGCGTCATACGATCGGGTCCTTCATGTATTACGAGATGTTCCAATTATGGAAAGTTATTAAGCCCCTGCCGAGAGTATGGCCATTGTACATGAAAGGGAGGAAATACATAGCTGATGAAAAGAAGGCTATCATGAGCGCTGCCTGCAGCAAGTTCATGAATGTTGTTAACGGTGCCGGGCTGTGTCTGTTCGGTGCGTTCCTCGGTGTAAAAAAAATCCCCACCTTCGATTGGCTGAATGCGGCGACGGGATGGAATAAGACGCCTGAAGAATACATGGACATCGGTGCAAGAATCCAGACGGTGAAACAGATGTTCAATATCAAGCATGGAGTAAACCCGAAGGATTATCGGGTCAGCAAGCGGACAACCGGGCATCCTCCACTTGTTGAAGGTGCCAATGCGGAACGCAGTGTGGATATTGAGATAATGATGCGGAACTATTGGCGACAGTTAGATTGGGATGAGGAAACAGGAATACCAACCGCCGACTGTAAAGCAAGATTCGATATAGAAACGGACTGATACGGTTCATGGGGGAACGAAATGGCATTTACGATTACGGAGGCGTGTAACGGTTGTGGCGCGTGTGTGAAATTCTGTCCCGTTGGTGCGATTCACGGTGAGAAGCATGAAGTGCATGTCATTGAGGATATTCTGTGCATCGAATGTGGAGCCTGCGGCAGGATTTGTCCCGTGGAAGCGGTCAGGGATCAGTTCGGGAAACAGTGCGTGAAAATCAGGAAATCGGAGTGGGAAAAACCGATATTTGATTACGAAAAGTGCATATCCTGTACCATCTGTCTTGATTCCTGTCCGGCGGGATGCCTTGATCTGACCCATGTTCCCAATTCAAAAGATCCTCACGGCTACCCGTTTATGGAGAATGAAAAAGCCTGTATCGGATGCGGATTCTGTGCACTTGAATGTCCTACCGATGCAATTACTATGATTATTCCTGAGGGTCAGCTGATGGAGGATGCACGGTGACGAGAATGCCTTTTGTGCGTTCCATGAATGGTATGTTTCACACAGGGAGACAGGGTAATGGAAATTCGAGAGACGACAATCGAATGCCGGATGTTCGTCCGTAGTCGTATGCAATAAACCATCGGTCATTGACCGTTTGACTGTCCGGGTGTATCGCACAAGGGAATAAGGGAGAGACATAATGGTATCATATAGAGAAGTCAAGCCGGGTGGAAAACCGTTCAAACGGGCCTATGTTGCCGTCATGTTATGGTTTGTCGGCAGGGCTGTTCAGGCTGCCGCTCGTGTGGACAGGGCGGTCGCAAGGGAGTTTGATGATCTGCCCGACAGCTTTACGTTTTGCCTGGGGGTTGAACCACGGGGACCGTTCATGGTCGTCGGTAAAAGCAAAAAGGGAAGGGTAAAATATCTCGGCTGGAATCCTGCAGGAAAAGAGATAGACCTTGCAATGAGGATACAAAATATGGAGGCGGCGATACTCCTTTTTACATTTCAGGAGAACAACGCGCTTTCGGCCTGTCGAAACCGCATCACTGTTGATGGTGATATTCCGGCCGCATGTGCCATGATGCGTGTCATCGATATTGTTGAGGTGTATCTTCTGCCGAAGATGATTGCCCGACTGGCGATAAAACGATATCCGAGTTGGTCATTCAGAAGAAAATACCTTGGTCGGATTCGTATCTATTTCCGTTCCGTTCTCGGATATTAGGAGAAGAAAGGTCTTATATGTTTCTGCCGAATGAGTATGAATTTTCATGTTTCGTAAAAATAAACTCGGGCACGCGGGCTCTTGAGCACCTGCCTCATGAACTGGATGCTCTCAATGCAAGAAAGCCTCTGATTGTTGCTGGGAAAGATGTTTCAAAGGAAGGGCATGTAAGGAAACTCATGTCGGCGTTCAGGGATTCAGGTATGACCATCGGTGTCTGTGATGATATTTCCGGTCCGTTTGATGCGCCCTTGATTGAAGCGATTACCAATTTATATCGGAATAAGGATCATGATTCAATTGTGGCCGTCGGCAGTGGTTCGATTGTAGATGTTGCCAAGGTATTGAATGTTTCCGTTTCATACGGCGGCAGAACACTCAGAGAGCTGGCTGGAAAAAACGGGATACCAAATCCCCTTGACCCGTTCATCTTTGTGCCGACCGCCGGAGGCGATGGCTATGAAACATCCCGGTATGCGGAGATCGAGGATATGAAGTTTTCTTCCGATTTCCTCATGCCGGACCTCGTGGTGATTGACCCCCGAATGGTTACATCGAGAGATACTCGAATAATAGTTGCGACGGCCATGACGGCGCTGGCCCATGCGGTTGAGGCATACACGTCTCCGGCTAAAAACCACATTACCGATATTTATGCACATGCTGCAATTAAATATGTCGCCGAATATCTGATACCTGTCGTAAGACACCCGGCCGACAGAGATGGCAGTTGTGCCTTGGCGAACGCTGCGTGTATGGCCGGCTGCGTCGTGTCCGACATGACAATGGGAATGGCCCATATTCTTGGAGAGACGATCGGCGCGATGTTCGGCATCACCCCGGGAATCTGCATGGGCATCGTGCTGCCTTATACAGTGGCACACAGAGCGCTGCATTTCGGTGCCCGGACGGCAGACCTGATACTGCCGTTGGCAGGATTCGATGACTGCGCGAAAATATCTCCATCGCTGAGTGATGCAGTGGCGGTCACAATGATGATTGATCTGCAGCATGAACTGAATGGACAAACCCATGGAGGGATACCGAGGACGCTCGAAGAAGCTGATGTACCTCCATACATGCTTCAGGATATTGCCGAGAGATGCATCACTGATGATTTGCCGGGGTATACATACAGTGATTATCTGACGGTAGTTAAGCAGGCGTGGGAAGGATCGCCGGCCATGAATGGATGAGGAGGGCTGTTAGAATGCATCTGCCCGGATATTATGAGTTTTCCGCCCGTGTTAAGGTTGTTTCAGGTCACCGTGTCCTTGAGAAGATTCCGGCCGAGCTGAGAAAGCTCGGGGCGTCGAAACCGTTTATTGTAACGGACAACGGTGTGTCCTCTGCAGGGCTGCTTGAAATCGTCACCGATTCGATACGTAGCGGAGTCACCATCGGGGCTGTCGCCGACGACATTCCCCAGGATTCGGACGTCTGTATCATCAATGACCTGGCGGGTATTTTCCGTGAGCGAGGCTGTGACTCTCTTATTGCTCTCGGAGGAGGGTCAGTCATCGATACGGCAAAGGGGATCAATATCGTAATTTCGGAAAATACGTATGACCTGATGAAATTCAGCGGAGCTGGACGATTAAAACGGGCCTTGAAACCCTTGATCGCCGTGCCGACGACCGCCGGAACAGGATCAGAGACCACCATGGTGGCGGTCATAGCAGATCATGAACGGCAGCGAAAAATGCTGTTTGTCAGCTATTTTCTCGTGCCTGACGTTGCCGTTCTGGATTCCCGGATGACACTGAGCCTCCCGCCCGCCATGACGGCGGCAACGGCGATGGATGCCCTATGCCATGCCGTTGAAGCATACACCTGTCTCGCGAAAAACCCCATGAGTGATATCTGCGCCCTCGAAGCCATAGAGCTCATCAGCAGGAACCTGTTGCATGTAGTTAATAATCCCGGAGACAAAGACGGGCGGCTCGCTCTGGCAAATGCCGCCACACTTGCAGGGATGGCCTTCTCAAACTCCATGGTGGGCATGGTTCATGCCTTGGGACACTCAGTCGGTTCCGTCTGTGGTGTTCCCCATGGTATGGCAATGTCTGTTCTGCTCCCCTACGGTCTCGAATACAATATGCACAAAGTCTCTCATTTTATTGCAGAACTTCTGTTTCCCCTAGCCGGCTCGGAGATATTCGCCCGGACTCCGAAACATCTCAGGGCCGAGCGGGTCGTAACAATAATTAGGAAGTTGAATCAGGATCTTCATGATGCCACAGGAGGACGGCACGCCCGTTTCTTCGGAGAGGTTCTTGATCGGCATGGCGCCCACATGGTGGAGAAAGAAAAAATCCCGGATATTGCTCGAACCGCACTCGGAGACGGAGCGTTGTTTTATAATCCCGAAGACCTGGATTATGATGATATGCTGATGGTTATGGAAGGTGCGTGGGAAGGCGTGCCGCTTAAGCGGAACCTCATCAAGAGTGGGTAGGAGGAAAACAATGCCGTACTTCAGGTATAAAGGGGCTCGTTGCGATCACAGGGATATCTGAAAGACAGACATCGGTTGTCGATCGATCGGGTGGGGTTGGAACGTGAATCGATTCAGGTATATCGAAGGATATTGTTTACTGATTATGTTGTGCTCCCTCATGCTTCTTTCCATACCGGAAACCACACTCTCCGCAGCGTGCAGACACACCTTACGAGACTGCTTTCGGATCGAGGATGATCAGGAACGGCTCGGATGTTATGATGAAATTGCCCGTGAAACGCCTTTCGATGCAGGACCTGATGCTGAGCAAACGGATGAAGCAGTTGAATCCGTACCGGATAATGATTCCTACCTGACAAAACTGTGGGAACTTGATGACAATAAACCCCGTGGTAAATATGCCGTTATGATGCATCGATCGAATTACATTCTGCCGCTGGCATATAACAGTTCCCCCAATAGAGAACCCTATCAGGTCGGATCAAGCAGAGAGAATGTCGAGGAGATGGAAGTCAAGTTTCAATTGAGCCTGAAAGTGAAACTCTGGCAGGATATAGTGGGCAAAGACGTGGACCTGTGGTTCGGATACACGCAGAAGTCGTTCTGGCAGTTGTACGATTTTTCGGAATCTTCCCCATTCCGTGAAACCAATTATGAGCCGGAGGTGCTCTTCAATCTTCGGACACATTTCAGGCTTCTGGGGATCGATATACGCACGATAACCCTGGGCTTGAATCATCAATCAAACGGTCGTTCCGAACCATACTCCCGGAGTTGGAACCGGCTTGTGGGTAACCTTGGTCTCGAGAGAGGAACTTTTACCCTGCTTCTGAAAACGTGGTACCGTATACCCGAGAGCGATGACAAAGATAACAATCCGAATATTGATGCCTACATGGGATATGGCGAACTTCAAAGCTATTATATATGGAAAAAGCACCGGTTCGGCGTGATGTTGCGCAATAACCTCAGGTCTGGAAACAATCGGGGAGCGGTGCAGCTCGACTGGAGTATTCCCCTCACAGATCGGGTCGGCTTCTATATTCAGTACTTTAACGGGTATGGCGAGAGTCTTCTCGATTATGACCGCAGTTCCAATCGAATAAGTCTTGGCTTCATTTTGTCAAACTGGAATTGAAGCCGCTCAATTCTTGTTTTCTGATGCCTGCGGAAATGAACATAGAAAAAGCCGCGACATAAATGATATGAATAGGTTTCTCCGCGTGAATCTAAGCTTCCCTGTACGCGTTCGAACAACAAGATTTTTTAACCCAAAGAAATCCGGGTTATTCGGCATATTGCATGAGCACATCCCTGAAAGACTTTTAGTTGATCTCGGATGTATCTGTTTTTTCCCGAGGTTGTTTCATCTTTTCCCCTGCCTGATTACCTGAGATGTTTTAATCCCGATCCAACAAGCTTGCTGAAAAGAGTCGTCGCATGGTGAAGCTGTCCCTGTGATCGGAATACATCGATATAAAAGTAGTTCCATGCATGATAACATAATGTCCTGGAAGATAATTATTAAAGAATTTATTCAATTATCCGATAGTTATCGTACAGCCTTTATTCCGATTCAAGGAGGGGCATGGAAACTCATAAAGACTTGATAATGCCTGCCAGCACAGCCGGGCTCAGTGAGATGGGATTAAACCCTGTAACCCTCTCATTTCCCAAGGATCTGGAAGATCCGTTTCGCCATGATTATTACGTTAATTCATTGAAAATGGTGAGATTGTCGCTTGTCGTAGGAATTTTCCTCTATGGATTTTTTGGGATTCTGGATGCCGAACTTGTCCCCGCGATGAAGTGGAAGTTGTGGTCCATCCGCTTCGCAATTGTCTGGCCAAGCCTTTTAGCTGTCATCATTTTTTCCTACTACGACGCATTCAAAAAATATTTTCAAGCGTCGATCATGGCTGCCATGATCATTGCCGGATTTGCCATTATTCTTATGATTTCCATTATTCCACCGCCGGTGAATTACTCATATTATGCCGGTCTCATTCTTGTATTGATATGGGGATATACCTTTACCCGTGTCAGGTTTATCTGGGCGACATCCGCAGGCTGGCTCATCGTAGCATTCTATGAAGTTGTTGCAATATGGATAAATGAGACCCCCATTTCTATACTTATGAGTAATAATTTCTTTTTCATCAGTGCCAATATAGCTGGCATGATTGCCTGTTATTCGATCGAATATTACACACGACGTGATTTCTATCTCGCCTATCAACTTGAAGTGGAACGGGAAAAGGTGCGCTCCGCAAATATCAGGCTTGAAAAAGTCGTTGAGGAGCGGACTGCACAGTTGGTGAAGACAAACCAGGAACTGAGAACAGAAATTGATGAGCGCAAGACTGCAGACAAAAAGCGGATGGCGCTGGAAGGAAAACTTCAGGAAGCGCAGAAACTTGAGGCTCTCGGAACACTCGCCGGAGGAATTGCACATGATTTCAATAATATCTTGATGGGAATTCAGGGAAACGCCTCATTAATGCTTCTGGGCATTGATTCATGTCATCCGAACTACGATCGAATAAAGAACACGGAGCAATATGTCCTTCGAGGTTCGGAACTGACCAGGCAGTTGTTGGGATTTGCACGGGGCGGAAAGTATGAAGCGAAACCGGCCCACTTAAATCAATTGATCGATAAATCATCCCAGATGTTCGGACGCACCAAAAAGGAAATAATCATACACTCAGATCTACATGATGATCTCTGGGTCGTGAAGGTCGACCGTGGCCATATAGAACAGGTTTTACTGAATCTGTATGTCAATGCATGGCAGGCCATGCCGGGCGGGGGGCACCTGAATCTGAGTACCGATAACGTTATACTTGACAAAGATAACCTGAAAGATGCGGATAATCACCCCGGCAAATATGTGAAAATATGTGTCAGGGACACGGGTATCGGGATGAACAAAGAGACGCAAAAAAGGATATTCGATCCCTTTTTCACTACGAAGGAAAGGGGGAGAGGAACGGGCCTGGGGCTGGCCTCTGCATATGGAATAATAAAAAATCATGGAGGGTTTTTCGAGGTTTCCAGCGAAATCGGCAAGGGAAGTGAATTTTCAATATATCTTCCGGCTTATGAAGAAGAAGTTGTTGAGCAGGAGCATCTTGTTCAGGAAAAAATAATAAAAGGAGCAGAAACCATTCTCCTTATTGATGATGAAGACATGATCATCGAAGTTACCGGCAGCATAATCCGGGAACTTGGGTATTCCCTCCTGACAGCGAAAAGCGGCAGTGAAGCAATGACTGTTTATGGAAACAACATTGCAGCCATTGATCTCGTTATTCTGGATATGATCATGCCCGATATGAGCGGCGGAAACATTTACGACCGCCTCAAGAAGATCAATCCCGATGTGAAGGTTCTTCTTTCAAGTGGATACAGTATATCCGGTGACGCCGATGCCCTGTTGAAGCGGGGATGTGACGAATTTATCCAGAAACCCTATGATATAAATACGCTGTCCCGAAAAATCAGGGATGTGCTTCAGATGAAGGCCAGGAATAAGGAAGCACTATCGGAACCTCCGGTGGATCAAGAAAATCGTATACATCATTATACAAGCAAGAAAGTTTATCATTCACATGGAAGCACTCGTGACAATAACGCAGATGATATGCTTATCATGTGAAAAGACAAACTTTGACTTCGACTGATAATGAAAGGAATCCCAAATGTCAGTGACGAATATCAGGACAAATCACATTGATAAGTCAGCCGGATGCCCCATGCCCCCGGAATTTTTCCATAGCAATCACTTGCCTGAATCTTCGGAACGAGAAATATCGATCAACAGTCGATTCAAAAGCATTTTCAGCAGACTTGAAGAAGGACATATCCGACTCCGGAATAGACTGAACTCGCTTGAAGAAACAGGAGAGGCCCTGGAAAAACAGTTATATGTCGAGCTTAAAAGCTATGATCCCTGGCGCTTCGAATTAATGGACGAACTGGCACGTATCGCTGCACATTTTGATGAAAGAGAAAGAAGGAAGTGCCGTGAATACATAGCTGTCTCAGAATACTTCAATATAGTTCAGGAAGCACCCTTCTACTGGCGTATTATCAATAAGCCGAACGGTTATGCAGGCGATGCGCAAATGATGAGCTTTATATACCGCAATGATTTCGAGGGACCGACACCATTTGCCAGATTCCTCCATAAACATGCAGTTTCAACCAAGGCGTGCCAGGCGGTGAGAAACAGAAAAACATATCTGAGAAAAGAGATCATCCGGAGAAACGGTGGAAAGATACTGAGTCTGGCTGCGGGTCCGGCCCAGGAGATAATGGAAGTCTTAAATATTTATCGAGACAACGGCTATACATTTGTGGCTCTCGATCATGACATGGACACACTGAAAACATATGATATCGCGCACAGAGACAGCCGATTCAGGTATGCTCTCGCTAATGCGTTTCAGATTATATCCGGCAACTACATGACGGCACGGCCCCGAAGGATTATGGAAAAATTTTGTCATCCTCGCACCGATTTCAAAGGTCTCAATCTGTTGTGGAGTTCAATCAAATACGACCTTGTTTTTATGCAGAAAGAAGAATTCGATCTCGTGTACAGTGCGGGGCTGTATGATTACATAAAAACATTTCCACTTGATGACGGCAAGGGAACGGTTGCGCTGACGAAAAACTTATTCGAACTTGTAAAGCCGGGAGGGGCATTGATTGTGGGAAACTTCAGTAACGGCAATCCCGGGGATCTTAGATTCGTCATGGAATACATCTACGATTGGCAGCTGATACATCGGAATGAGCGGGATATGTTTGATTTTGCCAGGGCGATTCCCGAATCCCAGATTGAGAATATTGAGATCGTTAGAGAACCGCTGGGCATTAATTATTTCCTCAAAATAAGGAAGACTAGAGTTTAGAGTTTCCTTAGCGCCTGTTGTTCTTTAAAAAAAGCATACCTCACCGTCGGTGCCTTTTTAAGCGGCAAATAACGCATTGATTGTACAGATGTAACGCTGTTATTCAGGC
>Ga0129302_1003409_pt1 | contig 10928 bp, 5 predicted proteins | sample BlaSprsedimmetaG_FD_94476 | JGI IMG/M metagenome (GOLD analysis project Ga0129302, IMG submission 94476) | Hot spring sediment bacterial and archeal communities from California, USA to study Microbial Dark Matter (Phase II) - Blank Spring... | ecosystem: Environmental > Aquatic > Thermal springs... | reverse complement strand
GTCCCTGAGCGCCGCGCCCTTGAGGTTGCCCTGCGAGTCCGTGTAGATGCGCACCGCGCTGAAGCCCGGATCGGAGGCTGGAGGAGCGGCGGTTTCGCCGAGCATGGCGAGAGTGTCGAGCGCGTCCTGGGTGCCGATGGCCGAGAGCGCGTTCAGAGCCGCCTCCCGCTCCATGCTCGACGTGGTCGAGCGCGCCAGCGCACCCAGCGCTCTCACCGCCCCGTCCACCTTGAACACTGCGGCGGTCTCCAGTGCAAGTTCCCGCGCCAGCGCGTCCTGCGACAGGATAGCGGCGGCCACTGCTTCCCCGTCGATGTGTCTCGACACCACCGCCCTCATCAAGCGGTACCTGGGGAGGCCGCCGAAGCCCGTTGACACGGAGTCGAGCGCTTCCAGCGCTTCGGCCGGCGGGAGCATCTGGAGCAAGCAGAAAATTTCGCGCGCCATGGCGGGGTTGTCGGAGTATACCAGTCCTGCGATAGCGCCGAAAGCCCAGGAGGAACCGGCAGCCGCCAGCGCCTGGATAGCTTCCGAAGACAGGTACGGCTCACGTCCGCGCAATGCGGCCAGCAGCGTTCTGCGCGCCGCCGGGTCGCCCGGGGAAAGCCTTTCCAGCGCCGCGGCCGCCCATACGGCGAGAGCGGCGGGTTCGCCGGGGTCGGACACGATGCTTTCAAGCGCCTTTTGGGCGCCGGGATAACTTCTGAGAGCGGCGGCGCGCACCGCCCAGTAGCGTATCCCGGCGTCGCGGCTCGACAAACCTTCCATGACGACCCTGTCCGCCGCGGGGTCGTCGATGACGGTTATGCCGGCGAATGCCCGCGCACGGACTTCTGGAACGCGTCCATGCCGCACCTGGCCGTGGAGAGCTGAGACGGCGCGGGGGGTGCCTATGGCGGCGAGGGCGTCGGCGGCGATGCCCGAAAGGGGGCCTTCTTCACGCAGGACTTTTTCGATGGCGGGAACGGCGTGAGCGAGCCTGTTTTGTCCGGCGTAGACCATGGCCTCCGCACGTTCGCCCGAAGTTCCTTTCCGTATCAGGCGCACGGCGTTGTCGGCGGTAACTTCACGGGGCACGACTATCGAGGGAGGCTGCGCAGACGCTGCATCCGGCTGCGCCTCGGATGGGGCTTTTCCCGGAGTTTTATCGCTTTTTTCCTTCGGCGGAGTTTGCGCGTCCCCCCTGGCGGCATCCGCCTTTTTCTCTTCCAGCCCGTCCTTTCCGCCGTAGAAGTGCTGGAGGAGCGACGCCCCGTCGGGAATGCCGCTGTTCCCCGGCGCGGCGTGCGGGCGCGTCTTGCCAATCGCCGACTTTTCGAGGTCGACGTGGGAGCGCACTGGCTGGCCGATGGCTACAGCTCCCGGTGCGAACCGCGCGCCGCTTTTTCCGGTTTTTATATCGACGGCTTTGGGAGTTGTTTTGCGGCCCGACGGCTTCGGGACGATGTGCGGGGGAGGATGTTCATCCCTGTCAGCGCGGCCGTTGCAGCCCGCCGCCAGAACAAGCGCCGCGGAAAAACACCACAGCGAACGTACTGCGAAACATATCGGCTTCTCCGGCGCGTGCGCCGGGCCGCCGCCGTATCTTCGGGGCTTTTCAAGTTTTGCGTGCGAGCGCATCTGACATGGTCCTGCGCATCAGCGCCACCGGAGGTTCATCGATACCGAACCACAGCTTCAACTGCCGGGCCGCCTGGCGGATGAACATTTCCGTGCCGGGAACGCACTTCGCCCCGCGTTCCCTTGCGGCGGCCAGCAGCCGCGTTTCGAGCGGGTTGTAGACGCCGTCGAAAACCACCATATCCTCGGTTATCGCAGACGGCTCCACGGGAATGCCGTCCACGTCCGGGTACATCCCGACGCTTGTCATGTTGACGAGTATTTCCGGTCTGACGCCGCAGCGTTCCTCCCAGGGAACGGCGTCTGCGCCGAAATCCCGCGCAAGGACGGCAGCCCGTTCGTGCGTCCTGTTGGATACGGCCACACGGCAGCCTGCGGCGGCAAGGCCGTACAGCGCGCCTCTCGCCGCACCGCCGGCGCCGAGCACGAGGGCTTTCCGGCCTTTGAGGGCGCCTTTGCCGAGCACGTCTTCAAGGGCATCGGCGACGGCGGGAGCATCCGTATTGGCGCACCCGAAGCCGCCGTCCTCAAGCGGATACAGCGTGTTGGCCGCGCCGATGCGCCGCGCATCGGCGTCGACGCGCGCGCACGCCGCCATGACGGCGGCCTTGTGGGGTATCGTCACGCTTGCTCCGTGCAGCGGGAACGCATCCGTCCATTCCCTGACGAAGGCCGCCGGGTCGGTCTTCACTTCAAAGGGGAGGTAAACGGCGTCCATGCCGAGCGCGCCGAAGACGGTGTTGTGCAGCAACGGGCTTAGGGAATGTCCGAGCGGGTTGCCGATGACGCCGAGAATCCTGGTCGATTGGGTGATGCTGTGCAGGCGGAAGAGCGAAAGCATTTCGCCGAGTGTGACTTGGCCGGGAGCGGACGCCTTCTCTTTAACAAGCGGCGCAAAGGTGAACTCGGCGCCGTAAAGCTGGCCGAGTATCCTCGTCGGCGCTCCAGCAAGCCCCATCCCGATGACCATCCGCCGCTTGCATCCTCCGGCATTCATCCGCAGAAGCCGGGCGGAAGTTTCCGCTGAAGCGGGCGTAACGGCCAATTTTATTATGTCGCCCGCTCCCTTTTCCATCCTGGCGATGATGTCCGCGACGTCGGCGGGAACGCCCGTCCAATCATGGAAGGAAGCGATAATTTGCGAATCGGACCTGCACAGGCTGCGTTCCGCGGCCAGCACCGGCTCGTCCGGGAACTCGATATCGACGTAGGCGGCGCGTGAACGGACTGCACGGCGCAGCACGGCCAGGCGCACGTCGCGCGGGACATCGAGAATGCCTCCCTGCTCCCGCGCCCGGCAGGTGGCTACTGCTTTCAGAGGCGAGCGTTCAAGCACCCAGGCGGCGCTGTCGGGGGCCGGCAGGGGTTTGAGCGCGTCGAAGCGGAACTCGACCATGTCCGCTCCATCCGCTGCCGCGCGCGACGCCGAAGCAAGCATGGTTTCAGGGGAATCGTCAACTATGGGTACGCATATCCGCGCGCTCATGCCGCCGCCTCAAGTCAACTGTCCGTTATCCGCGTCATTCCAACCTGTACTGGGTCAGCTTGCTGGCTTCCCACCAGGAGCGCCAGTCTTCATAGGAGCGCGTGAGGGTTTCGCCGGTCAGGCTGCGCAGGCTCTTGTGGCAGGCGTCGGCGACTTCCGGATTGGCGTCCTGCAGTCCTTCGATGAGCGTTTCGATGACCGGAGAGAGCCTGAAGTCTCCCAGCACCCTGGCGACCACCGCGCGGCTCTGGGGATAGCGGTCATAAGCACGCGTAAGAGCCTTCGCCGCTGTCTCTCGCTCGTCTTTCCCGTAGTACGGCCCGATGCGCCCGATGGCGTCGGCGGTGGTCTCGCGAATCCTGTCCGACGGGGTGGCCAGCAGCACGTCGATGAGCTTCTGAAGGCTCGATACGTCGCCTATCAGCCCCAGTGCGAAAGCCGCCGACGCCCTGTCGTCTTCGGCGGCCAGGTGGTCGTTCATCAGCGTGGTGAGCGGGGCGATGGCTTTCTTCTCACGCAGGTAACCGAGGGCGAGAGCCGCGCCGTCGCGGCGGCGTCCGGGCATGGACACCCACCTGAGCAGCCTGCCGACGGTCTCTTCATCGGCCATGTTGGCCACCGCCCGCGCCGACTTGGCGCGCACGGGCGGGTGGTCGTCGTTCAGCACGTCGATTAGCGAGGAGCGGGAGGAGACGTCGCTGATTTCACCGAGCGCTTCGGCGACGCCGGCGCGGATTACGTTGTCGAGGCTGGTGAGCTGCCTGACGAGTATGGGCACAGCATCCGCTCCGTAGGCCTTCAGCTTCCGTATGGTCTTGCGGTACTCTTCCGGGTCGCTCGTCCGCAGCGTCTGCACCAGCATCTCTATTTCCACGCGCACCCGGTTCACCTGCTTGTCCATCTTGTCCATCATGCTCAGGATGAGGCGGTCGGAGACGCCTGCGGACTTGAGCTTTTCAATTTCATCGGTGGAAAGCGCGAAATTACAGATGTCCCTGTCCAGTTTGCGCAGAATGGTGTCTTCTTCGAGGCCGGCCTTGACGAGGCGCACCAGCTTTTCGTTGTCGAGAATCTCGCCGCCGGAGACGTAACCGGCGGCAGTGAGCGCAAGGACTGCTGCAATCAGGCGGCGCATGCTCTTCACCTCCATGTCGCGGTTTCCCGCGTCCATTGTAGCGCGGCGGACGGCTGGCGCACCGTTTTTCTTTGAGCGGATGCTGTAGCGCGCCCGCTCAAAAATGCACCAGCGCCTTTACCAGTCCGTTCGAGCCTTCATCCATTAGACGGAAGAGGGCGGGCATTTCTTCCACGGAAATTTTGTGGGTGACTGCCGCCTGCGGCCGCAGCCGTCCCTCCTGCATCATTCTCAACACCCTCGGAAACACCCCGCGGCTCGTCCGACTCGTGATAATCCTGGCTTCCTTCCACACGAGCGTGCGCCAGTGTATCCCGGCGGAATGCTCCCCCTGTCCAAGCAACAGGATGCGGCCGGCCTGGCGGACGACTTCGAGCGCCAGCGCCACCGGTGGCGGGTTGGACGTCTCCCGGAAACTGCCCACTGCTTCGATGACAAGGTCGGCGCCGTCGCCTCCGGTAAGTTCCAGCAGCCGCTCGGCGGCGTGCGCCTCGGATGCGTTGACGGCGTGGGATGCGCCGATTTCGACGGCCTTGCCCAGCCGGAAGGGGTCAACGTCAACGGCGATGAGCGCGCCGGAAGCCGCTTCCCGGAGGACGTCGAGAATATTGAGGCCGAGTTTCCCGGCGCCTATGATTATCACGCGGTCGCCGGGTTCGATGCCTCCAAGCCTCAGCGCATGCACTCCGATGCCGTGCACTTCCGCCATGGCGGCGTCTTCGAGCGATACACCGGGTGGCAGTTTTACCAGTTGTTCAGGATGCACGGCCACAAGCTCGCCGTAGCCTCCAGGAACGTCTATGCCGGTGAGCCTGAGCCGCCTGCAGGCGTTTGTGCGGCCGTCCAGGCAGGCGGGACATTCGCCGCAGGAGATTATCGGGTCGAGCACGACGGCGTCCCCAGCGGACAGCCCGCAGCCTCCAGGCGCTTGCTCCACCACCCCGGACATCTCGTGCCCGAATATCGCCGGAAACCTGATGCGCGCCCCGAACTCTCCAAGGTAAGCGTGATGTTCGCTGCCGCAGGGGCTTGTGAAACGCGTCCTGACGAGCACTTCGCCGGGCGCGGGCGCAGGTTCGGGGACGTCGAGCAGCTCCATTTTTCCAGGCGCGACGGCAACTGCGGCTTTCATTCTTTTCCCTCGCATCGTTTTGGGTAGGCAGGATGGTTGTTATTCTAACTATTGACCGGGCACGTGGAAAGCGGCAACGCGGCGCCGGGCTTGCGCCGCGGCATCCGGAGAAACGATTCAAAGCGCTTCACGGCATGTACGGGCGCGGTGAAGTGCATCTTTTTACGGCGCATTACTGTCCCGCGGGGACTTCCACGATGATGCTGCGCATCTCCGGCTTCGACCCGCACGTGATGCTGAACTTGGCCGGAGACTGCTTTACCACGAGCGGGACGCGTTTTTCGGCGCCGTCCTTGTAGACGTAGGTCACGACGAACGGCGGGAAAGCCCCGCTCCTCGGCTTCCTTCCGTCCGGCGTGTCCCAGTAATCCACGTCCGCCCGCAGGCTCAGGATGCTCGCCCCCGAAAGCTGGTAGCGCACAAGCACCGTGCGCGCTCCGGGCGGCACCCTGTCGTATTCCACGTACTTGCAGTACCCCCTGTACGGGCCGGGAACGCTACCGGCTTCCGCCCAACTTCTCCCGCCGTCGAAAGACAGCATCAGCCCCACGCCCTGGTTGTTCCCGTCCGCCCTGAAGTGCCCCCCGAAGCGCACCGAACGGATGTCGCCCGGAGTAGCCACGGGAAAGGTCACGCTGCCGCGCCCTCCGCTGTTTATCACGCTGCCTTCGTGGCGGGCGCCTTCGAGCACGGGACGGAAGCCGCTCAGCTTCTCGTTCTTGTTCCCGATGTCCTGGTGCAGCGACGGCGCTGCCGTCACCGTGTTCACGGCAGGCCCGGCGTGCACGGTGACGGCGTTAGGTCCCTGGCCGAGAGCCGGAAGCGCCCGCTGCGAGTGCTGTATGTCGTTCTCTATTTCGAGCGCTGCCACGGCGACGTCACCGGCCATCGCAAGCCTGACGTAGTAGTCGTACCGCCTGAAGACCTTGTCCTTTACGTCTATTTCCTCGTTGAACTTCCCGTTGATTTCCTTTATTTCCGTCCAGTCCAGCCCGTTGTTTGTGGAAAGCAGCACTTTCAGCCACCCGTTCCCTTTTGCTTCGCCTGCCAGCCGGATTTTGCCGCCCAGGAAGACATAGGGGCACTGCATCCTGAACGTCGCTTCCGCCGGCCTGCCGCGGTCCATCGGCGATATGCCTGCGCCGGTTTTCACGTTGTCGAGCGACCAGGCTCCGCTGCGCCAGTCCTTCTGCGAAAGCGGCACGCGGTAAAGCAGCGTTCCGTTGCCTATGCGTCCGGGCGCAAGGTCTCCGTAGCGCGGCGAATACCCCAGTTCGCCTTTACCCACCTCGTCGTTGATGCACGGCGTTCCGCCGCTTCCATCCATGTTGACGTGCAGTCCCCTGTTCGACCAGTTCCTGGTCAGCGACTCCCCCGCCCTGAGCCTGAACGTCGCCCTGTAGCCCGATGAATACCCGTACTCGTAAAACCCGTTGTTCTTCCCGTCGTACTCCTGCATCGTCGAATACCAGCCGTGGCTCCTGGCCGGCAGCCAGCCATTCTCGTCGTAGAAGCGGCTGGCAGCGAGCACCGCCGGCCCCTTGCGCCATCCGCCGCCGCGCATGAACTGCCTCAACGAGCCGTCGTTGTCCCTGTGCGCGGGATTTTGCGCGTACCACCCCGTCACACTCTCGATGATTTCATCCACGCTCGCCACGTCCCCCCTCGCGTTCGGAAACCACGTTATCAGCGAAGCATCCAGCAGGTGCCAGGCGCCGCCCCAGCTTACTTCCGGCACACTGTGGCTCGTTATTATCCTCCCGCGCGCCTCAAGCCCCGCTGCCCTCGCCAACTCCGCGATGTTCGCCGACGCGCAGCAGCACATCCCGTACCCGTACACGTTGAAAGTTTTCACGGCGTCGTGCACGTTCCTGTCGAATTCGAGGTACTCGTTTGGCGGCGGGTTCTGGTGCCGGAACTTCACCACGGTCTCCCATACCGCAAGCCCCTTCTCGCGATCGCTTATGCCCGGCTTTATCATCCACCCCAGGATGGCCTCGATGCTCGTCACGTCTTCCGTTTTGTCCGAAACCACCTTGATGCCGTTCACGTGGCCGGCCCCGCCGGCTGCGGAACCCGCGAACGCATCCGGCGCCCACGCGCACCAGACCATCGCCGCACACGCCGTCACCCAGTACGCTGAACGCATGGCGTTCCTCCACGATTGCCGGACCAGTTGCACTTCAGGAAACTTTCTGTAAGGTATTGCGCCTCCGTCCGGCGCAGGGGACATCGCCGCCGCGCCGTTTGCATTTCATCCGGCGCGGCCAGCGGGGCGAAACTCATTTTGCTGCGCCGTCGCGGCAGTACGGCGGGTCGAAGGCGACTTCGACCCGCGCCCCGGGCAGCTCGTCCGCAACCTGTTTGCGTATCAGCTCCTCGTACGCGGCGCTCTCGTCCGATGATAGTTTTTCCGAAGTGGCGAGGTCGAGCCGCACTGTCAGCAATCCATCCTGCTCTTCCATCCGCAGGTCGTGGTACGACGGGCACTTCGGAATTCGCGGCAGTACGGATTGCAGCGCTTTCCGCACGGCGCCGCGCTTCGGATGGGAGCTTCCGGCGGGGTCGGGATGCGCAGTCGCGTATCCCCCGAACCTCCCCGCTATCCGGCTCTCCACCTCCACCGTGATGTCGTGCGCCGCCCTCGCTGATATCTCCCCGGCCACCACCACGTGCAGCGAAATCACGTTCTCCGTCCCGTAGCGTTCTATCCGTATGTCGTGCACGCCTTTCACGCCGTCCACCGCGCCGGCGATTCGAGCCGCCTCGGCGTACATCTTGTCGGGCGCATGTTCACCTATGAGCGGCCCGGATGCCCTTTTCATGATGTCGAACGCCGCCCAGCCTATCAGCGTCGCCACCGCCAGGCCGGCAGCGCCGTCCACCCACCCGGCGCCGAAACGCCCGGCTATGAACGACGCGATGACCATCCCCGTCGCGAATACGTCGCTCCTGTGGTGCCAGGCGTCCGCCCGTAGAGCGTCCGAATCTATGAGGTCGCCCAGGTGCATCGAAAAACGGGCAAGCGCCTCCTTGCCCGCCAGCATCATGGCCACTATACCGACCACCCACCATCCAGCATCCACCGGATGAGGCGTCAAAATCCGCATCACCGCCGCTTTCCCGGTCTCGAAGGCGGTCGCCGCCAGCAGCGCCGCTATCGCCACGCTCGCTATGCTTTCCACACGCCCGTGGCCGTAGGGATGCCTGCTATCCGCTGGTTTGCGCGCCGAGCGAAACCCGAAAATTACAACCGCGGACGTCCCGGTATCGGCAAAAGTGTGCGCTGCGTCTGCAAGCAGGGCTACGCTTCCCGTCATCCACCCCAGCGCGGCCTTCAACGCTCCAAACGCCGTGTTCACTATGACGCTGGTCCAGCCTTCCAGCAGGCCGATGCGGCTCCTTGCGTCGACGTTGCCCGGCTCCGCATGTCCCGGCGCAAACCACCCGGCTATCCGTTTTGTTGTCCCGCGCATATGGAACTCATCATACTGTCGCCGCCTCGCTGCACAACGCCCCCGCTGCACGGTGAACCATCGTTTGACGTGGACGGCGGCGCATCCTACAATCCTGCGGAGACGAGGAGGCCGGATATGCCGTCGGAAACCGTTCTGTTGTTCGATGACTTCCAGTCGCTGAACCCCGGCCCGGTCATCGAGGCCGTCGATGGCGCCTTCCGTGAAATGCACGCCCAGCCCGCAAGCCCCCGCGACAACCTCGGTGGTTGGTCCCGCCGCGTCGGCAACTGGGACATACCCCATGAAATGTGGCGGATGGTGGAAACTCCCCGCGGCAGGTTCCTCGAAAGCACCGCCACCGCCACCGTCTACGACAACGTTTCCCTCGTAAAGGGTGATTACGCCTGGAAGAACGTCCGTGTTGAAACCACCCTTGAACTATTGCCCCCCGGCGGCGGCTGGGGCGGCCCGGCGGGCATCGTCTTCCGCTTCATGGACAGCCAGCGCTACTACGCTGCCGTCGTCGATGAAGACGGCTGCGTGAAAATACTGCTCCGCAGGGACGCCAACTGGGACGTCCTCGCACACGCTCCGGCTTCCTTCCCTCTCGACAAACCCGTAAAGATACGCGTGGATGCGCTTGGGGCGCGCCTGAAGGCGTCCATCGGGAACGTGAAGCTCGAAGTCGAAAACGGAGCCCTCCCGAACGGTTGCGCAGGTTTCATCGCTGCACGGCCTGCGCGCTTCGGCCCCATCAGGGTCGCCGCACTGCCCGGCGAAGCGGGACGCCTGAAAAAGGAACGCGCCGCCGCCCGGAAAAACCTTGCCGCAAAGCGCCGGCGCTTCGGAAAACCGCTGGCGTGGAAGCGGTACGATACGAGCGGCTTCGGCTGCGGACGCCGCATCCGCCTCGGCGACCTCACCGGCGACGGCGAAATCGACTTCCTGCTTATCCAGACCAACTCCTATAAGGGCCGCGGCATCGGCTGCATGACGGCCATGTCGTCGTCCGGCGCCGTCCTCTGGCGCCTCGGTTCGCCCATGCCGCCCCCGGAAACCGAGTCCAGCGCCGACACCCCCGCCCAGATACACGACGTCGACGGCGACGGCAGGAACGAAGTCGTATGCGCTTATGGGAGCGAACTTCTGGTTCTCGAAGGCGCGACCGGCGGAATAAAGCACAAGGCTCCGCTGCCCCCCATGGAACCGCTCCCGGAAATCTTCAAGCGCAACATGCTCCACTGGGGAGCGGGTTTCAGCGACGACCGCACTTCCGTCACGCCCTCCGCCATCTTCTTCGCCGACCTCTCCGGCAGCGGCTCCCCCACGGAAATACTGCTCCTCGACCACTACCATACCACCGTAGCCATGGATAACCGCTTCAACGAGCTTTGGCGCGACGTCGCCTCCCACGGCCACTTCCCGCAGGCGTACGACTTCGACGGCGATGGACGCCAGGACGTACTGGCCGGCTATCATCGCCTGTCGCCGGAAGGCGAACTTCTCGGACGCGTCTGTCTCCAGGACCACCAGGATGCCATTTATGTCGGCCCGCTTGACGCCGAAGGCAAAGGCCCCGTGAAAATACTGATGGCCGGCGGCGAAGACGGCCTCCTCACGCTCACCCCCGAATACAACATCCGCCAGCGGGTCATGGGGCACGTCCAGCGCCTTTCCATCGGGCGCTTCCGCCAGGACATCCCCGGCCTGTGCGTCGCCACCGTCCTTTACCACGGCAATCCCGGCATCATTTCGCTGTTCGATTCCACCGTCAAGAAAATATGGACCAAGGACTTCCCGGTTGTCGGCGCTACGCTTCAGCCGGTGAATTGGGACGCTTCCGGCGTCGAACTGATGCTCCTCACCGGCCTCAGGCCGGCGCAGGGATACGAAGGCGGACTGATGGACGGCTTCGGTGAGCTTGTCGTGCCGCTTCCGGACGACGGCGGCCCCGGCTTCTGCGCCTTCGCTTATGATTTCGACGCCGACGGCCTCGACGAACTCATGCTCTGGGACTACGAACGCATCTGGATTTACCACTCCGACAAGGACGCCCCCTCCGGCGGAAAGTACCGCCCCAAACGCCCCCCGCTGTAC
>Ga0129302_1003403_pt1 | contig 10940 bp, 12 predicted proteins | sample BlaSprsedimmetaG_FD_94476 | JGI IMG/M metagenome (GOLD analysis project Ga0129302, IMG submission 94476) | Hot spring sediment bacterial and archeal communities from California, USA to study Microbial Dark Matter (Phase II) - Blank Spring... | ecosystem: Environmental > Aquatic > Thermal springs... | reverse complement strand
GATGCACAGAGAATCACTAAAGCCCTCCATAGCTTGACAGGAACGCCTTCAGCAACCCAAAAACACCAAAAACCACACAAACAAAACAGCACCTTCGGAACTACTGAATGCAACCGCTCATATAAAAAGCCTATGAACTTACAGATTGAATAAGTATAAATTGTGTGACGCAAATTATTTTTCGTAAGAATTGGTGGATGGGATAGCAGAATGAAGAGATTCGTTACTATGGGCAGAGGAGGCAGCGGCAAAACAACGTTTGTTGCCCTCATGACCAAATACTTTATCGAAAAGGGGGAGACACCCCTTCTTCTTGTAGATGTTGACCCAGATCAGAACTTGTCGGAGATGGTTGGGGCAGACCTCAAAAAAGAGGGAAGAAAAACTGTGTCCGAGCTGCTTATTGACACCTTTCTGGATAAAGGTGGCACAACCGTTGGGGTTCCCCCCTCACAGAGGCTGGAAAGTGCAATCTGGGAAGCGGGACTCTACGAGGGAGAAAACTTCGACTTGATGGCTATAGGAACAAAATTCATAGAAGGCTGCTACTGTCTCCCTGACGCTGCCTTGAAGAAGGCTCTGGAAGGTTTAACAAAAACGTACACCTATGTTCTCATAGATTCTCCGGGCGGACTGGAGCACCTGAACAGAAGAATAGCTTCTCAGGTCGACGACATATTCGACATTATTGACCCCTCCAGTAAATCATTCAATCACGTGGAAAGAGCCTACAAAGTAGCCAAGGAAGTGAAAATAGAGTTCAACAACTTCTACGTGGTCGGAGGCAACAGGGTTCCAGACGAATGGGAAGAAGAAGTAGAAAAAAGAACAAACCTGAAATACTTGGGAAAAATCAGCCACGACAAACAAGTGGAAAACTTCGTTCTCTACGGAAAATCCCTGCTTGACCTACCAGACTCATCCCCCGCCTACAACTCGGTGAAAAAAATAATGCAAAAAGCAGGATATTAGGACCCTAATAGAAGTACATTGTTAAAAACAGTGTTTTCTCTGAAAAACCAAGCAACAACAGGATTTCCTGTCCATAGCCCAAGCATATTAGGAGCCTAATAATACTTCATTGTTGAAAAACAGCTTTTTCAGGAAATCACGCGCACACCAAAAAATATGAGTTCAAAGTTTCCCAGAAACTTATGAGCTGGAAAACGATTCTCCTGTTTGCTCAGTCAGCAGATACCTCTGCAGAGCCAGCAATGTTGGAGCATGAGTTATCTTGCCAGCCGTTAACATTTTCTTTACGTTGCCGACGGGCACAAGTTTCACGGTTATTTGTTCTGTCTCCTCCAGCCTCTGCGTTCCCTTCTTGAGGTCTTTGGCAAGAAAAAGATAAGCCCGCTGAGTGCTTCTCGACAAGGGATGAAAACAGCCCATGCCCACGAGTTGACCAGCCCTGTAACCAGTCTCCTCCTCAAGCTCACGGAATGCAGCTTCCTCTTGTTTCTCCCCGTCTTCGATGTGCCCGCTGGGAATCTCAAGGCTCAAACAGTTTTGGGGATACCTGAGAATCTCCACCATCAAAATCTTGTTATCGGTTAGGGGCAAAACAGACACAAAATCTCTGAACTCAACTTTCGTAAACGTTATCTGCTGCCCACTGGGCAAAACCAACACATCATCGAAGACAGACACAAAATCTGAGCGACAAAGAAGCTTCGAGTCAACAAGTTTCCATTTTCTCAACAAATCCAACTTCCATTGCCAAAATAAACGATAAGAAGAGATAATAAGCGATTCCCCCCAATAAACCCCTCAACAAACTCATCTACACTAAATAAGAAACAAAAAACGTTGCTGGAAGTCAGTTAAAATGTCGCAAAATATAATTTCAAGTTACCAAAAGCTGCTGGAAAAAACCAAGAACATAACTATTCTAAATTCAGCAGCCGCAATTCTCCACTGGGACATGGAAACAATGATGCCCCCAAAAGGAATCAAACTGCGGAGCCTACAGATGTCCATGCTCAGCCGAATCGGACACAAAATAAGCACTGACCCAGAGATTGGACGCTTGCTAGAAGAGATAATGAAGCATCCAAAATACGGTGAACTAGATGCAGTTCACAAAAGAAATTTGTACCTCATAAATAAAAATTATGATGAGCAGACAAAACTTCCCGAAGAACTCGTTGCCGAAACATCAAAACAAGAAGCAATAACAATTGACACATGGAAAAAAGCAAAAGCCGCCAAAGATTTCCTCAAATTCAAGCCCGAACTTGAAAAACTTGTTAACTTGAAGAAACAGGCAGCTGAGATTTTGATGAAAGTCAAAGAAACAGCTACACCCTACGACGCCTTGATAGACATTTTCGAACCCAAAATGACCTCTCAGAACATCAGCAAAGTCTTTGGAGAATTAAAGGATGGCTTAATCTCGTTGCTGCGGAAATGTGAAGAGTCGCCGAAACAGCCTAACACATCAGTCCTCAAGCGTCAAGTCCCCATTGAAACACAAAGAAAAATCGGCAAACTACTTACTGAATTCATTGGCTACGACACAGAATCAAAGGAATCCAGAGGCAGAATCGATGAAACAGAACACCCTTTCACCACGGGATATTATGACGACGTGAGAATTACAACACACTACCATCCAAACAATTTCGCTTCTTCAATCTTCTCCATCCTGCACGAGGGAGGTCACGCCATGTACGAACAGAATCTGAAAGGAGAATGGATGTTCCAGCCTGTGGGAGAAGGGTGCTCCATGGGATTCCATGAATCCCAGTCACGATTCGTAGAGAATATTGTGGGACGATCACGCGAGTTTTGGATGTATTTTATGCCCAAGTTGAAGAGTCTTGTTGGCAGAGTCTTGTCCGACGTGGATTTGGATGATTTTGTCCACGCAATTAACCACGTTACACCATCGAAGATTCGAATTGAAGCAGACGAGGTCACTTACTGTCTACATATCATCATACGGTTTAACCTTGAAAGAGACCTATTCGCAGACAAAATAACCATTGATGAGCTTCCGCAAATATGGAATGAAAGCTACAGGCAGTATCTGGGCGTGACTGTCAAAGATGACTCAGAGGGCGTGATGCAGGACACTCATTGGGCTAACGGATATTACGGCTACTTCCCAAGCTACGCTTTGGGCAATATCTACAGCGGACAAATACTAGCCAGCATGGAGGAGGAGGTACAGGACTGGAGGGAACAGATTTCTAATGGTAACTTCGGAAACGTCAAACAGTGGCTGGTCAAAAACGTTCACAGCAGTGGAAACCTCTACAGCCCAGCCGAGCTCATAAAACGCATCACCGGAAGAGAACTCGCCGTCGACCCTTACCTCAGCTACCTAAACAAGAAATATTCAGGGCTTTACGGTTTCTAGCTGACAAAAGTTTTTACTTAAAGTTCACCATTGCACTTGTTGTTGTGTGGGTATTATTGAGGATCGGGTTTCACATCTCCATTTACGGCTCCATCGACAGAGCAGTGGACAGAGCCGCTGACTTAGGATGCAACACCTTCCAGATTTTCACAAGGAACCCCAGACAATGGAAATCCACAAGACTCGCCCCGGAGACCAGCCAAGCCTTCTCTAACAAAGTGAAAGATTACAGCATTAAACCTGTTTTCGCTCATATGCCTTACCTTCCAAATTTGGCATCTCCCAGAGACACAATCTACGACAAATCCGTGGCGACACTCACCTCAGAGCTGGAAAGATGCAGGCAACTGGAGATACCCTACTTGGTGACTCATCTGGGCAGCCACCTTGGAGCAGGCATGCAAACGGGTTTCACGAGATTAATCAACGGCATCAACCAAGCCATCAGCAGCGCAAGCGGAGGCGTCACACTTTTGCTTGAGAACACGGCAGGAACAAGGAACAGCATGGGAAGCACCCTTGAAGACATCCAGCACATAATTGAGCGGCTAGATATTCCTGAACGTGCCGGAGTTTGCTTTGACACCAGCCACGCCTTCGCAGCAGGCTACGACCTCAGAACAAAAGAGACAGTGGAAGCGACTGCCAAACAGATTGACGAGGTAATCGGGTTTGAGAAGCTTAAACTTGTTCACCTGAACGACTCGAAAGGAGACTTAAACTCCCGCATAGACCGCCACGAACACATCGGCATGGGAAAGATTGGGGATGAAGGATTCAGAAATATACTGGCAAGCAGGCTGGGCGAACTGCCTCTTATAATGGAAACACCCAAAGACGCTAGACGCGATGATGTCGACAATCTCAGAAAAGTGAAGCAACTAGCTGTTGGGCGGTAGAAAGATAAGTCTGTTGTGCAGCTAGCTTCGTTTTTCGATTGGAACAAACTTTCTACCAAACTCGCCAACATACTTAGATGTTGGACGAATAAGAACCGCATCTTCATACTGCTCCAACACATGTGCAGTCCATCCTGTCACTCTGCTGGAAGCAAAAAATGCGGTATAGAATTCTCTGGGAACTCCTAGGGCGTGCATGACTAACGCTGCATAAAAATCCACGTTGGGAAAAATCCCCTTCTTTTCATAGACAGTGTCCTGAATCTTTCGGCACTTATTGTAGATAGCTAAAGTGTCTCTCTGATGACACATTCTCTCAGCTACCCCTCTGAGATGCTTTGTTCTCGGATCATCGGCTTTATAGACCCTGTGACCAAAACCCATAATTTTTTGGTTGCCATCAAGCATACTCTGTATGTAAGCATCCACCTCGTCAAGGCTGTTAATGTCACAGAGCATTTTCATCACGCTTTCGCTGGCTCCTCCATGGAACGGACCCTTAAGAGTGCCAACCGCAGACGTCACAGCAGAGTAAATGTCTGAGCCGGTGCCAGCCGTCACCCGAGCAGCAAAGGTGGAAGCGTTAAGCCCATGATCCGCATGAAGAATCACGAACCGTTCTATAGCATTCTTTTCTTCTTGATCCGCAACCTTTCCCCTGAACATGTACAGAAAGTTTTCAGCAAAACCAAATTCTCTAACTGGCGCAACAGGATTCTTTTTTGTGTGGATTCTATGAAGAAAAGCGATTATTGTGGGGACTTTGGCTATCAGCCGGATGGCTCTTCTTTGGTTTGCAGGAACAGAATTATCGTTGCGTTCAGGGTCACATTCTCCAAGATGAGAGACTGCGGTGCGTAACACCTCCATGGGATGAGAGTCAGGTGAAGAAGATTTGAGGCGCTCAACAACTGGAGCAGGTAAAGCCATCTCAGAGAAAAGCCCTGATTTGATGGCATCCAGTTCTTTCTTGGTAGGAAGCTTATTGTGCAACAAAAGGTAAACGACTTCCTCATATGACGAACTATCAACAAGATCATCGATGTTATAACCCGAATAATAGAGGCTCCCAAGCGGGTCCACATAACTGATTTTGGTTGTAGCAGCAGCCACACCCTTAAGACCACGAATCACAACTTTGCTGTAATCGTCATCCTTCAACTTTCCTCAGCCTGTTTCAGGTAATCACGCCGACCCAATCTAGCGTTCACCTAGATTAGGTCTTTCTCTCATCACTTCACATGCCCTATTTAACCCTTATTCGGCAATATTTAAGGTATATAATAACCGCAGAAACTTTCTTGATACCCCTAAGTGGGGAAACGTTATAGCATAAACAGAAGAATCTTATACGTATCAGACATTAACGGAGATTGCACAGTGCAGATTAGAACAGTTGCAGCCATTCTTGCTTGGTGCGTAGTTGCATTGCTTCTGCTGAACAGCTTCTTCAGGTCAGAGTGGGTATTGCCGATATCAATAGTTTTAACGGTTATTGCGGTTCTCGTTTATTTCAGTCCTCGCCTAAGTAAAGGAAAAAAATCGGCAGACAAAGAGAAAAATCTGCCTTCATCTGACCTATGTAAGGAACAGTGAGGCTCTATTTGTAGATCAACGCTGGGATAATCTTTTCGTCAGTTATTTGTAGAGCCATGTTAACCTCGTTGAAGTATCTGATCACTGTTTTCCCTTTTTCCGTGATAGCGTAGCGAACTTTTATTTTATTTCTTTTCTTACGCGTGATCTGTTCTTCAATTAGGTTCTGTTGGATTAGAAAATCCAAGTTTTGTTTCAGAACACTACAGTTTACATTGGCCTTGTACATGACGTGGGTTAGCTTCGATGGGCCATTTTGAGTTAAAACCTTCAGGATATCAACATACATTTCCATCTTTGATCTTCGCATATTGGTTAAACCTCTAACATGACATTCTTACGACGTAAAGGAGCGAAAGTTTCTGCTTTTTGATGCCCAAAAATCATGTTCCTCCCTTACGTGAGTGGAACGATAGTTACGGCGTTTCTGCCTAAAAGGTTTGTTAAGTCTCTCAGATATATAAGCATATTATGCTCGTTTGTATTCCATTGTTTTTTCCTGAACAAGAAGGGTATTGACCCAAGAAATTTGTTTAACAAAAAAAGTAAATATTGCCGAAAACATGTTAAAACATGCACAAATTTTTTTGTTTGGGTTATCGATGCTGCCTGTTTAAGTGCAATTCTGTTGGCGATTCTGGCACAGCAGAAGAGTGAATAACTTGGAGATTTCGGTTTGTTCAAGTTCTCAGGTTTTCCAGTATACTCTGCAGGTCTTCAAGGAAACGTTTGATGTGTGACGGTTTAGTGTGGGGCATAATGACAATTCGGAGGTAGTCAACGAAGAGGGAAACAGCCCAGCCGCGTTTCCTCAATTCCCGAAAGACCAAACTAACATCTAATGTGTCCGATTTTACTCCAACAACATTCATGGTGGGCTCGGTGACGATGTCTAATCCATCAATCCGCTGAATGCCCTCAACAAGCTTCCAAGTTAATCCTAGGCAGCGTTCAACCACGGCTGCGTATCCTGCTTTTCCAAGATGCTTCAACAAAGCCCAAACCGCTACTGCAGAAGCGCCTGACCGCGTTCCCAGCAAATTGGACTGCTTCATCTCCCCTTCAGCTAGGTATGGAACCTTCATGCTGACGGCTTCGCTCATTTTTGCATCCCTGAACAGTATTCCTCCGGCAGGAATGGGAGCTAAGCCCATCTTGTGGGGGTCAATGGTGATTGAACAGACGTTGGGCAGGCTGAAATCGAAGTCTAAAGGTTTGTAGCCTAACTCTTTGAGAAATGGAAGCACAAAGCCCCCGAACGCAGCGTCCACATGCAAATAGACGTTATGTTCCGAGGCGATTTCTGAAAGTTCACGTATGGGGTCAACCACGCCTAAGCCTGTGCTGCCTGCCAACCCAACAACCGCCACAGTTTTTGGGGTGATTGCCTTTTCAGCGGCTTTCACGTCCATTTGATAGCGGCTATTGAGCTTAACCTTAATCAACTTCAGATTCAGCAAGTCAGATGCCTTATCAAAAGAGTAATGGGCAGAAACAGGAACAATAACTTCGCCACCAACTTTCTTGGCAAGATTTCGGGCAGCCCACAAAGCGATTATGTTCGCTTCTGTTCCGCCAGAAACAATGCTTCCACATGCTTTGGGGTTGGAAAGCAATGAGCCCAACATACTTACTGTTTCTTGCTCCAGTTCCGCAGACGCTGGAAAAAGGCTGGGGTCGCCCAGATTCTTTTCAAGGTATTTGCGGTAAATTTGTTCGGTGAAGCGGTGCGGGCTTGTACACATTGAAGACAGGATTTTGCCTGAAGAATAGGTTAAGTCTTGCTTGAGTTTTATTTCCAGCTCTTGGATAATCGCGTCTCGGGGTAAGCCCTTCTCAGGTATCCTGTTTGTTCTGTGTTGTGTCTTTGAGGGCATCTTTCTCACGTTCCAATATTAACCGCTACAAGAGATTAACAGATTTCAGTTCATCAACTTTGAGTTTTCCATTATGTAAGATGGTAGCAACTAACGCTCCGGAAACTCCGAGTTTTCTCAGTTCTTCCAGCTCTTTGAGGCTCCTTATTCCCCCGCCAACCAGCACCTCAACTCCAGTCTTCTCAAGAACACTCCTCAGAAGCTCACAGTTGATTCCCTGTTCGGTTCCCACCCGAGTTAAATCCAAGAGAATAACCTGACTGACACCTAACTTCCCAAGTTCTTGGGCAAAGGAAACAGCATCCATCGAAGCGATAGCCCGTGAGGCACTCAAAACTTTTCCTTCTTTCAGGTCTACGCTCACCACAACCCTGTCTTCACCAAAAGCTTTGACGGCTTGACCCAAAAAATCTAAACTTTCCAGAGTCTCGGAGCCAACCACAATCCTTGACACCCCAGTGGCCAGCACCTCTTCTGCTTTGGCAAAGTCAGCTATTCCTGCATCAACCATCAAATCAAGACCTGTTTCAGCCATAATCTGTCTGTAAACGTTGAAGTTGCCTGACTTTCCTAATATCGCATCCAAATCCGCCAAATACAGACTGCTAAAGCCTAGGGACTCGAAAGCGGAGGCAATAGCTAACAGGTCCGTCGACTGGCACAAAACGCTTTTCAGCGGCTGATACCGTTCTCTTTCGCCTCTTATGCCATGGACGGCAACACCATTTAAAACGTCAATCACAGGAATAACTTTCATTACGGTTCCCACACAATACAAAGGAGATACTGCGAGGGTGAAGTTTGAATCTTTTGATGTTTGAGTATATGTCCGGAGGCGGATACGCCGACCAGAAACTTTCAGCCAGCATCCTCAGCGAAGGCTACGGCATGCTACGGAGCCTAATCTCCGACTGCAAAGCCGCTGGACATAACGTCACAACCTTGCTGGACTCGAGACTAACAGAATTTAATCCACCCAACGAAGCAGACCAAACAGTTTCCGTATCCTCTCCTCACGAATTATCTGTAAAACTAGCAGAACTTTCGGGCGTGGCTGACGCCGTTTACGTTATTGCCCCAGAGTCCGGTCAAGTGCTGGAGAAACTTGTGGAAGACACTGAAACTTCTGGATGCACATCGCTTAACTGCGAAGCCGATGCCATACGACAGGTTTCGAATAAGATGACAGCCTACGAAACAATGAAGAAGAGAGGATTGAAAGTCCCAGAGACGGTTCTGGTGGACATCAACGAAAAAACCGAGAACATTAAACGTTTAACCGAAGAGCTGGGACATCCGCTGGTCTTCAAGCCCCTAGACGGGGTTAGCTGTGGCGGTTTAAGCATTGTCAAAGATGCAGAAGATATAGCTGGAGCAGTTAAGAAAATAGTGCGTGAGTCGATGAGTACACAGTTTATTGCCCAAGAGGTGGTTAGAGGAGAGGCAGTCAGCGCATGTGTAATTTCAACAGGAGATAAAGCCGTGGCTGTTACATTGAATCGGCAGTCGGTTAAGTTGGCGTCGCCATATGAGGAGTCAGGATATTGTGGGGGAGCAGTTCCATTTGAGCATAGCTTAGAGAGGGAGGCGTTGAAGAGTGCAGAGAGGGCTGCTGAGGGGATAGGGGGATTGAAAGGTTATGTTGGAGTTGACATGATACTAACAGAGGATGAGGCTGTCGTGTTGGAGGTTAACCCGCGGCTTACAACATCATATGTAGGCTTAAGGAGAGTTACGAATTTTAATCCAGCAGAAGCAATAGTTGATGCGGTAATTGGACGAAAGCTGCCCAAAAACGTGCAGAGCAGAGGCTATTCATTCTTTTCCAAGGTGGAGGCTCCTCCACGCCCTCAGATTATCACCGAGACCTACAAGCTGGAAGATGTTATATCGCCTCCATTTCCGATTGAAGGAAACAAATCAGCTTATGCTCTCATCGCCACAGTCTCAACAAGCCAGAAAGGCGCAGAATCAGCATTTTACCGCACAAAAAGGCGGCTTCAAAATCTCTATCATGGTGATTGAAGTGGTGAACGTTCTTGGCTTAGATATAGGAGGCGCCAACACCAAAGCATCTTTCATGAAAACCCAAGATGCCACAATTCAAGAACTCAGAACAGCCATTGAATATTTTCCCGTATGGAAAAAGGGAAAGGAACAGCTTCCAAAGGTTTTGGAAAAGCTGAAAAAAAGGTTGGTCGAATCTGCGTTAGATGGAGTCGGCGTTACGATAACTGCTGAGCTGTCAGACGCTTATATAGCCAAAAAGGAGGGGGTTCACCACGTTCTAGATTGTGTAACAGAGGTTTTCGGTGATGTGCCAACGTTTGTTCTTGATGTGGAAGCTAACCTGCTGTCAATCAAAGATGCGCAGAGGGAACCGCTTAAGGTAGCTTCTGCAAACTGGGCGGCGACAGGCTGGATGATTTCGCAACTGATCAAAAACTGCATTGTCGTTGATGTGGGAAGCACCACCACCAGCATTATTCCTGTGATTAACGGGAAGATTGCCGCTGAGGGCAGAACCGACCTGGAGAAACTTCAGAATGGAGAACTTGTGTACTCAGGGTCTTTGCGAACAAACGTTGCAGCAATCGTTAATGGCATCCCAGTTCGGGGAAAGATGGCACGGGTTTCCTCAGAGCTGTTTGCCCAGTCAGGCGATGTTCATTTGATTCTAGGCAACATAGAGAAGGAGGAATACAGTGCGGAAACATGTGACGGTCGCGGGAAAACCAGAAGGGAAGCCATGGCTAGGCTAGCCCGAGTTGTTTGCGCTGACACTGACATGCTGACTGAACAGGAAATTGTGGATATAGCAAAGTTTGTTTACGATAAACAGGTTGAGCAGATTAGTGGAGGCTTGAAACAAGTTTACGAAAGAATCAAACAGTCTCTTCAGGAAAAAGTAGTGGTGGTAGTTACTGGGCTTGGCAGAAACTTTTTGGCCAGAAAAGCCGCGGAGAACGCGGGATTTAAGGACATCATCAGCATAGAGAAATATTTGGGCGCTGACGCAACCGTTGTATCCCCGTCGGTTGGTGTGGCGCTTATGCTGGCAAGTAAGTTGGAGGGAAAACTTGTAAGATGGAAGCAGTCTTGAAGGTGGGCGGAAGCCTAGCCAAGAACCCCGCCAGCCTAACAAGGTTATGCCAAGAGTTAAGTGCTCTAGCCAAAGCTCACAGAATAGCTGTTGTGCCTGGG
>Ga0129302_1003401_pt1 | contig 10946 bp, 8 predicted proteins | sample BlaSprsedimmetaG_FD_94476 | JGI IMG/M metagenome (GOLD analysis project Ga0129302, IMG submission 94476) | Hot spring sediment bacterial and archeal communities from California, USA to study Microbial Dark Matter (Phase II) - Blank Spring... | ecosystem: Environmental > Aquatic > Thermal springs... | reverse complement strand
GCCGCTTTGACGACTTCAACAATCCAGTTCTTAATATCGTCTTCCGAGGCGGTGGGGTTGAACATATGGAATTGGCTTTTATTCTCGCAGCCGCCGCCCTTGGCCATCAGCGATATCCGCAACCGGTCGCCGGGGACGATCTCATAATGAATGATCGCGGGCGTATTGGTAGTGGTGTTGGGACGCCGGCCGAGCGGCTCAGCGACGACGCTTTTTCGCAAATAGCCCTGCTCATAGCCTGCTGCGATTCCCTCATTGATCGCGTCGGTGATGGTCGCTTCCGATCTGTTCTGCGGCGGGGCAATCCGAACATCGACCCCCAGATCAACAAACACCACCGCCAGCCCCGTATCCTGACACATCGCAATCCGATCCGCAGCCGCCAAGCGGGCGTTCTCCAGAAGCTGATCGAGAATCCACTGCGCTCGCGGATGGGTCTCGGCCTGACGCGCCCGCTTCAAGGCGTCGTGCACATCCGCCGGCAGCTCAAACGCCGCGGTTATGCACGCCTGTCGGACCGACTCAACAATCTGATGATATTCAACGTTTTTCATTATTGATTTTGACTATTCAGAGGGAAACGCCGGCATACACCAAAGTAAAAATCGCATGGGTAAATATCCAAACAATACCCCTCTATTATTATGGTAACGGATAAATCACAACATAGTGCCTTTCAATCACTTTGCGAAAGTCCTCGGCAATAGCGTGCCAGTCCAACACATCCACACGAAACGGCAATTCACTGTCCTCAAACGCCTCGCGCAAGCGGTTGAGCGTACTGAAGTCAATTTTTGTATCGCCGACAATCGCCATATCCAGATCGGAATGCCTGCGAGCCGTCCCGTCGGCGCGCGAACCAAACGCCCGCACCTCGGCGCAAGGAACATATCGGGCCAGAATTGGCCTGAAGCCACCGCTTGATAAACTTCCAGCACAATTCATAGGTGAATTCAAAGTTTTGAATTACCCCCGCCTTGACCGTGTCGAGAATATCTTCATCAAGGCCGGAAATATGCGGCGCCGTATTGACGGCATAAACTGCTTTTTCAAACGAATTAACAGCCTTTTCAAGAGCGCTCAATTCCAGTGTCATGCCGTCACCTTTCGCACTACGCCACGGTGATTTCTTTGCACCGATAGACGTCCTGAATGGCATTGAGCAGCGCGACGCCGTCTTTCATCGGCTTTTGAAAGGCCTTACGTCCGCTGATCAGGCCGATGCCGCCGGCGCGTTTGTTGATCACCGCCGTGCGGACCGCCTGGGCCAGATCGTTCTTGCCCGACGCGCCGCCGCTGTTGATCAGGCCGATTCGCCCCATATAATTATTGACCACCTGATAGCGAGTCAGGTCAATCGGATGGTCGCTGTTCAGATCGGTGTACATCGCGTCGCTGTACTTGCCGAAGCTGCCGTCCTTGTTCAGCGCTTTGTAGCCGCCGTCCAGCGTTGGCTGCTTCTGCTTGATCAGGTCGGCCTCAATCGTCGCTCCCAGATGGTTGGCCTGCCCGGTCAGGTCGCTGCTGGTGTGGTAGTCTTTGCCGTCCACTTTGAAGGCCGGATTGCGCAGATAGCACCACAACACCGTCGCCATGCCCAGCTCGTGCGCCATTTCGAAGGCCTCGCTGACCTCCACGATCTGGCGACTGCTTTCCTGCGAACCGTAATAGATCGTCGCTCCGACGGCCGCGGCGCCGAGATCCCAGGCCTGCTTGACCGTAGCAAACATCACCTGATCGAATTTGTTCGGACAGGTCAGCAGCTCATTGTGATTGAGCTTGACGATAAACGGAATTTGATGGGCGTACTTGCGCGACACACTGCCCAGCACGCCCAGCGTCGAGGCCACGCCGTTGCAGCCGCCTTCGAGGGCCAGCTTGACGATATTTTCGGGATCGAAATAGATCGGATTAGGCGCAAAAGAGGCGCCGCCGGAATGCTCGACGCCCTGATCGACCGGCAGCAGCGACAGATACCCCGTTCCGGCCAAACGCCCCCGATCAAAGAAAAATCGCCGCAGGCTGTTTAATACCGGAACCGGCCGATCCGACGGCCCGAAGATCCGATCCACCCAGTCAGGGCCGGGAATGTGCAGGTGGTCTTTTGAAATCTTCGGCGAATGGAATGACAATAAAGACGCCGCGTCCTGACCCAGGATTTTTTCAATGCTGTCAAGAGTCGCCATAATTCACCTCCGCTGTTTTGAACATTCACTTTTTTTGATATTCGGCTTTGTTTGGGTTCTACGGAACCTGGACTTCAAAACTTCGGTATTGCGTATTGCCCACATCATCGGCCACGGACACGGCAATCACGTTCGGTCCGCTGTCCAGATCGTTAATCCGAATCGCAAACGTTTCCTCCAGTGCATCATAGATCGAATCATCCGGCAGCACACTGATCCACCGCTCATTACTGTTGACGGTATAAGCCACCTTGCCGATGACGGTCAGTTCGTCGCGGACCTTCAGCTTCAAAACCACGTCGTCGCCCTCGATGCGGACGTCGGCGCTGTCGATGACCGGCGGGGTATTGTCAATCACCAACGGATCGCTGATGCGCGAACCGGTCAGTGCGGTGTCGGGACAGTTGCCCTTGTAATCATCCGCGGTCACCCGTATCTCGTAACGCCCGTCCTCAACGGTGCGTCCGTCCCATTCGAATCGCGGCTGGGTCAGTTCATCTTTGAGCAAAATCCAGCGGCTGCGTCCGATCTGACGAAACTCTATTTTGTAGGTCAGTTCATCGCGATTGTCGTCCTGCGCGGCAAAGTTAATCTCGATAATGCCGGGCTTGTTTTTGTCGCGTGAGCGGGCCGCGCGCACGCTTGTGACCTGCGGGGCCAGATTGGGGACCACATGCGAGACCGCCGCTTCACGTACGACGGGCGTTTTGTCATCCGCCGAGGTGGACAGCCGCAGCCGGTACTGCAAAAAGCGTCCGGCCGGACTGTGCAGTGCCGTCGGACCGGTCAACACCGTTTCATCGGTCCAGGGCGAAAACGTCGGATCGTTGGGGTCATTGACGTTGCCGCTGCGGGAGGCAACCCGAATCTCACAGCCGCCGGGCACATCCGCCTCAAGCTGAATCTTTCCCCAGCGGGCCGGCTGGCCGGCGTCAATTAACGGCGAGCGAAACAGACCTTCTTTCTCATAGGCCTGTTCAAGCCGTATCAGACGCGCCGGATTGGACAAACCCACATAAAACGCTCCGTTCATCGGCGTCAACGCCGTAATCTGCGCCGAGAGATTGTCTTCATACGCAATGCTCTTTTGCTCGGTTGCGGGGTTGACGGTGTAAAGACGTCCGTCATTGCCGGTGCCCAGCCAGAGTCTGTCGTCCTGAATCAGCAACGTATAAAAGACCGCCATTTCACTGAAGATCGTCGTCACAAAACCGTCCGGCGTGATCTTGTAAATCTGCCCGGCGGTGCGTGCCGCAGGCGGCTGAGGCGGCGACGGCGTCGGACGGGACGGCTGTTGCTGCTGATCGTCTTTGGCGTCGTCGCTGTTGGCGGTGGTCAGCGTTACCCCCTCGCCGTCGGGTTGAGCCGACGCCTCGGTATCGGGACGTCCGGGCAATTTGGCCATCGCCGCCGAGGCGGCGCGAAGCTGCTGGGCCGCGGCCTGAGCGCTGGTCGCAGCGGCATAGACGTTGCCGGCCTCATCGATCTGCAGCGCGGTGATTTCCGTCTGCTCAGAATCGTACAGCACCGCGGTTTCCCGACCGTCCAGCGACAGTTTATAGACCAACCCCCGCTGGTCGGCGCCGGCATACAGCGCCCCGTCGCCCATCACCAGCGAAAGAATGTTTTTGTCCTGGGCATCGTAAAAGATCTCCGCCGACTGGCAGAACGGATCCAGTCGGAAAATTAGTCCTTCCGGCCCCGTTCCCAGATAGATATTGTCCTCGGCGTCGCGGGCAATGGCGTGGATATACTGCACTTTGTCATGTTCGAAGACGGTCTCGGCCTCAGCGCCGAGCCGAACGAGCTTGCCTTTCTCACCGCTGACGCCGATCAGCAGCCGGTCGGCCACGTCCAGCGCCAATGCGAACACGTGCTGATTGGTAAACCCGTCGCCGACGGTCGGGTCGGCGGTGTGTTTGGGCCAGACCTGCATCGCTTGATCATTCAGGATGCGAATGACCGTTCCATTGGGGCTTGTACCCAGATACAGCGCTTGACGATGGTCGGTCAACAGACAGTTGATCGTCCAGACATCTTTGAGTAGTTGGCCGCAGTCGATATGCCGAGTTCGCGGGGCCAGCCGCAACGTTCCGGCAGAATCCACAACAACCTGCTCGGTATCGCCTTTGGCAAAATCCTCGCCGCTGTTGTGCCGCGTTATCACCGATGTAACCGCCAACGCCCCCGCCGCAGCATATAAAAACAAAATACAAACAAAACGCACAAAACCCTCGATTCTTTTGTTGTTCATCAGCACTGTTTCCCGGTATTAAGGTTGTTCAACGGTCAATTCAATCTGAGCGCCGCCGGAAACGATCTTGTCCAGTCCAGCGCTGTTTTCTATCCAGTTTTTATACGGTTCAATCGGCTCCAGCCGTCGGGCGTCCTGAATCAGAAGCATCCGTGACGGCGGCAGATCGGGCAGCTCATGCCGACGCAGCGTCAAGCCGGTTGCGGGAACCGGCAGTACCGCATACAACCGATTGCGCGGCATATTCAGCACACGATTCAAACCCGTCCGCAGCGACTCGGCGTCAACAACGCGAAACCGCTGCGGCGCATTCTGATTCAAAAACGAATTGTAGGCGGACGCCCCCAACAGATGAAGCGGATACTTGCCGGGGGGCATTGTTTCCGGAATCGTCAGTTCCACCGAGGCCGCAATGCGCTCAGCGCGAAACGTTTGCAGCATCACATCGGCCGTCATCGTTTGGCCGGGCTTGACGACGGCCTGCGACAATCGCGCCGACCAGATCGCCGCGGTGCTGTCGTCCGGCTCAATCACCATATCCAGCTCAATCGACTCAGGTTTAACCACTTCAAACGAGTTGTTCAGCAGCAGCGTCAAGGTACTGAGCAGCTCTGATCCCACCTCGGCGACGCTGCGGCCGGAAGAGACATTCTCAAACGCAATCGGCTCGCCGCCCTGGACCGTAATCCGTCCCTGATACCGCACCGTGTGCTCCGGAGGAAGCGGCCCCCGCATCAGGGCCGCGGCCTGCGCGATCGTCCGGGCGATCATCGGGGTATATTCACGGTCATAAGCCAATCGACACGCATAGGTGCGCACCTGAGGGTCGTTAAATCGCTCGACAGTGATTCGCATCGGGACCATCGTGGGCATCTTGCCGATTTGACCGCGAATCGCCGCATATTGATCAAATTGGATCGTGCCTCTGACGGTCCCGGGCGTGGCCAGCTTAAACGACATATCGCGCGAGGCAATGACCGAATGCACGAACCCGTCGCCCATGGGAAATTCCACCGCGCCGATGCCGGTAAAATCATGGCCGAAGCCATAGACGATATCGCCGTCCACCTCCGTGACGGTTCCGACACCGGCCAGACTGATATCCCCTGTGCACAACACCACCGACAGCACGCCGCCCCGTTCAAACGGGGTCTCATCGGTCGCATCCGAAACCGCCGAGGCGGTCAATCCGCCCGGAATCGGCATTACCCCCAACGACCGAAACCCCTCGGCCAGTTCGCCGCACACGTGCGCCGGCAGCGAGGTCGCCAGCGGAAGCAGCGGACGATCACCGGCGGATCGCGAGGCAAACGCACGGGTGACCTGCTCGGCAACCGTCTCCAGATCCAGCGGCTGACTGACATCCATTTTAATCAGCCGACGTCCCTGTCCCGGCGGTTCGGTCGCAGGCAGCGTGCCCACTTCGAGCATCGCTTCAATCGGACGTACCAGATAGAGCGGTTCCTTGGCCGCACTCCAGCCGGCCGCCAGCGCCCCGGCCAATCGCCCGTCAATAAAAACAGGCGAGCCGCTGCAACCTCTGACCGCACCGGCTTGTTTGAAACGCTCATCCTGGCCGACCACCAGGATCATATCTTCGCCCGGCTGGCGATTCCGGACCACACTGAGAATCTTTAGCGGGAATTTTTCGATTTCAGTCCCATACCACACCGTCAGCGCATAAGCCTCCATATCCGTCCGGACTTCGTCCAGAGTGATATATCGGGTGCGGTCAATCTGCCCGTTTGAGAAGCTGAAAACGAGCAATAACACCGATAAAACGCACAATTGATGCATTTTCTTTCGTCTTTCCGTCATTTTTCGCTTATCCTGTTATCGTGTTTACGGGCGGCAATGGAATACGTTCAGTATCGGCAAACGCTTCTTGTAAGTCAAAAGCATTTTTCCTATAATAGGGTTTTTGGTTTTTGAGAAATGGACATCAATAGAGAGTCAAAACATGATTAACGGAGACAATAATGGACGCAAAACATCGCCATGAACTGAAAACCAATGAATTGGCTGACTGGCTGGCACACGCCCCGGACTATCTGAAACGCAATGCCAGCACGATCATTGGCATCGCCTTGATCCTCATCGGACTGATTACCTGGCCGATGTTCTCCCGGATGCGTCAGCAGCGCGAGATTGCCAAAGCGGCGTCCATCACCGAAATGATTCAGTCGCTTGAGGCCGATGTGTATCGCGTCCTTCAGGCGGCCGATCAAGAGGAAGGCGGTTCCGTCGAGGAAGCAAGCAACGCCCTGCTGGTCAGCGCCAACGCGCTGCTCGACCAGGCCGATCAGACCGGCAACCCTGACCTCGAAGCCCTGGCGCAGATCAAGGCGGCTCAGGCCCTGCGAACGGAATTGCACCTGCGGCCCGGCCTGATCGATGTTGAAGAAGTGCACTCGCGGATCGAACAGGCGCGGCAAGCCTATGAAAAGGCCCTGGCCGCGGCGACCACGCCGACCCTGAAGGCGATGGCCACACTGGGTCTGGGCCTGTGCGCTGAAGAACTGGGACAGCGCGACCAGGCGGCCGAAATTTATCAGCAACTCATCGATGCGCCCGAATTTGCCGCCACCCTGTTCCCGGCCAAGGCCCGACAGCGGCTGGCCGCACTGAACGAAAACCTTGAAACGTTTGCCTTTGCGCCGGCGCCGGCTGCCGCAGCAGATGAGGATTTTCTTATGCCGAACAATATGAGCAACGATATGTTCCAGGCCGATCCCGGCTCGGTCTTCCAGACGCCCCCGTCGCTGGATTCGCTCACGCCCGCCATGCCGGATTTGGGCGCTGACGCCGTGAGCCTGCCGACCGCAGAATCCGAACCGGACAGCGAACCCAACTAACGTCCATACGACCCCGACGCATTACAGCAACAGGAATATCAAAAACGGGCTTCGGTGTTTGCCGAGGGTATTGAGGCCGGCAGTGGTATCGTCTGCATCCTGCCGGCAACGTAATGCCTTAAAGCCGATTCACTATGAATCATGTGTAATCAATCAGGAAAATGGTTTCGCCCGAATTGCCGCCATTTGAAGACATTCAGCCCAAGCCGCCCGCGATTCCGTCGCCGGATGACCTTTGCGCAGCGGAGGACGTGCTCGACGAACAGGACCTGTCCGATGAACTGGCCGGTCGGGAGTTGCGCTTTCGCGTCGGAACCAACCTCAAACATCGGCGACTGGATAAATATCTGACCGGTCGATTCAGCCAGTTTAGTCGGACACGCCTGCAAAAACTCATCATGGAACAGGGCGTCAACGTCAACGGCCGTCCCGCCAAGCCGAGCTGTAAACTCAACCCGGGCGACTGGATCGATCTGATTTTGCCGCCGCGCGAACTGCGCGAGTTGATACCGGAAGATATTCCGCTGCACATTCTGTATGAAGACGACGACCTGCTCGTACTGAATAAACAGGCCGACCTGATCGTCCATCCGGCGCGCGGCTACAAAAACGGCACGCTCGTCAACGGGCTGGTCTATCATTTTCAAAACCTCTCGTCCGGCGGCGGGGACGACCGGCGTCCCGGCATCGTCCATCGTCTGGACCGCAACACCACCGGCTGTCTGGTCGTGGCCAAAACCGACACCGCCCATTGGAAGCTGAGCCGGCAGTTTGCCGAGCGCAGCGTCAAGAAAACGTACGTCGCCCTGATTCACGGCGTGCCGGAATTGACCGCCGACCGCATCAATCAGCCGCTCGGCGTCCATCCGCTGGTACGCGAAAAATTCGCCGTCCGCCATGACATCGGCAAAGAGGCTGTTACGTTTTACGAAGTGCTCGAGGCCTTTCGCGGCTATGCGCTGGTCAAACTCGACCTCAAAACCGGACGCACCCATCAGATTCGCGTGCATCTGTCCTGGATGAAGCACCCCATCGTCGCCGACGAGATGTACGGCGGCAAAATCGTCTATCCCTGGCAAATCGAAGACCGCCCCGCCGTGCCTGAACAGCCGCTGATGGCCCGCTGCGCCCTGCACGCCTGGCGGCTGGAACTGACCCATCCGACCACCGCACAGCGGATGCACTTCGAGGCTCCCCTGCCCGACGATATGCAGCGCCTCCTGGACGCCCTGCGAAAATGGCGAAAAAATAACAAACCTTGACATACCTGACACACATCGCTATATCAGACTATGAACAATGGTCCTATACGGGTAAACTCATGAGGAACACGTTAAAACAAGTTAATCGAAATACAACCTCTGCCCTTTTTAATGACGATTTCAATACCCTGGGGGCGGAGTTTTCTTTGTATTATCCCGGCAAGCTGCCTGAGTCTGAAATTTTTGCGGCCGTGCCGGATGTTACATTTGTTCGTGCAGGAAGTGGCGGATCGAAACATAAAAACGGTACCGGCTGGAAAAATCTCGTCATAAAAGGAGATAACTTGTCGGCATTAAAGGCCCTCCTGAAACAAAAGGAAATTCAATCGCGGATTGATTTAATCTATACCGATCCCCCGTTTTCCACAAATCTGACCTTTCGTAAAGGAAAACTGCGAAGTTCGACCATCAGTTCCAGTCAAATCGATGAAGTGGCTTATGAAGATACTCTCAACGGACCCGGCTATGTCGAATTTATTCGACAACGACTGATCTTGCTAAAACAATTGCTGTCCACTCAAGGATCGATCTATCTTCATATTGATTATAAAATCGGCCATTATGTTAAGATTGTAATGGATGAAATCTTTGGAAAAAAGCATTTCATCAATGACATTACGCGGATAAAATGCAATCCCAAGAATTTTCAGCGTAAGGGATATGGCAACGTTAAAGATTTGATACTGTTCTATTCAAAAACAAATCGGCCCATATGGCACGGCGCTGCCGAATCTTTCTCAGAGGATGATATTAAACGACTTTTCCCCAAGATCGATAAGGCGGGAAGACGTTACACAACAACCCCCCTGCATGCCCCGGGGGAAACACAAAACGGACAAACCGGTCGAAAGTGGAAAAATCTCTTACCGCCCAAAGGCCGCCACTGGCGATATCCTCCGGATGAACTGACGCGGCTTGATGAACAGGGACTGATTGAATGGTCTTCGACTGGAAACCCCCGAAAAATAATCTACGCCGATGAAAAAGTAACCCATGGCAAGAAAAAACAGGATATTTGGGAATACAAAGACCCGCCGAATCCGGCCTATCCGACAGAAAAAAATCTGGAGATGATTCGGTCGATTATTCGCGCATCGTCCAATCCCGACAGTTGCGTTCTGGATTGTTTTGCCGGTTCAGGGGCAACCGCCATAGCAGCCGAACGAGAAGGCCGCAGGTGGATTTTGATCGACTCATCGGAAGCTGCTATCCGAACCATCAAAGAACGGCTGTCGGCGATGAACGGTACTCCTGCACCTTATGCTATTCTCGAAACACAATAAACAGGACAGACGTATGCGACGAACAATTGACATTCAAAGCCAGCGGCGGCAGCTGAACCCCTGGGTACAAAAAAGTATTACCCTTTTCTTGAATACCTCTTACCTTGACGCTATTCAGGTTGTGTATCCGTTCGGATCCGCCTCGCCGGAAAGAATCAACAACCGGGATCGTCGGGAGCTGATTCTGGCTCACACATCGCGCAACATCGAGCAGTTGTTCCAACTGCTGAAACAATACAATAAATTCCCTTATGATGATCCGGTCTGGTATATGCTCAAAAATATCAAAGATTGTTTTGAACGGAATCCTCAGCAATCTCGCCGTATCGCCGAGACGCTTTTCAATATGACCGCCGAAGAGACGGTTGTGCGGCTTGAATCGGCGCCGAAGATCAACACTCAGGTTGGTCCTATGTTTACTCAGTGGCTGCGCAAAACATTCAAGCGGTTGCCTCGCGAGGCATTCATACAAAGCACCGAAGGCATCTGTATTCTTGATTGTTCGGAAGAAGAAGGAAAACGTTTTGTTCAAGAGACTCTCAACCAGGACATTTCCAAACGTCCTGACTTGATCGCCAAATCCGGAACACAATATATTATCGGCGAAGCAAAATGGGTCGGTCAACCAGGCGGCAATCAAACTAAAAACGTAGAAGAGGTTCTTGCTTTTTGCAACCTTCAGCGAGGCGATATTCGGCGCATCGGCATTATCGACGGCTTTCCCTGGGCGGTTTACGGAACAAACGGCCGTCTGATCGAATCCAAAGAAGCTGTGCTCGTTCAGGAAAGCCCTTTTGACATTCTCAGCGCCCTTCTGCTCAACGACTATCTCACTCAGTTTGTCGTCTGAACCGACAGGCAGACTTCATTGAACCAAGCCGCCGTTCTATTCCAGAAGATTAATCCCATTTAATCGGATCACAGGGAAACATATCCCCGCACACTATGATCGACTCCACACAGCGAAGTCCTGGCCGTCCAGGGCGGTTTGCCAGCCGTCGCCTTCTGGCTGCCACGGGGCCGGGCCGAGCTTCAGGGCGATTTTGTCGTCGATGACGGCGGCGTACAGGTCCGTTTGTGCGGCCAGGATATTGACGGCGCTTTCG
>Ga0129302_1003399_pt1 | contig 10948 bp, 8 predicted proteins | sample BlaSprsedimmetaG_FD_94476 | JGI IMG/M metagenome (GOLD analysis project Ga0129302, IMG submission 94476) | Hot spring sediment bacterial and archeal communities from California, USA to study Microbial Dark Matter (Phase II) - Blank Spring... | ecosystem: Environmental > Aquatic > Thermal springs... | reverse complement strand
GGCTTGATCCGAAGACTTTGCTGATCGCTGAAGAATAAGTGGTTGGGGTAGAACGCACACCGGAGGTGAGCCGCGTACACGGGCTCACCTCTTTTTTTTGACTCCGATTTTGGGGCAGGCGACATCCAAGGGGCATTTGGAACACCAGGGGGATACGGGGGTGCAGACGCTTCTCCCGAATCTGACGAAAAGCTCGTTGATCTCGATCCAATGTTCCCGGGGCAGGACTTTTTGCAGCTCCTTCTCGGTCTGGTCGGGATTTTCCGTTTTGACCCAGCCCAGACGGTTGGAGATACGGTGGACGTGGATATCCACGCAGATGTAGTCTTGGCGGAAGGCCAGGCTCAGAGTGAGGTTCGCCGTTTTGAGACCGACCCCGGGCAGGTTCATCAAAGCTTCTTGACTGTCCGGGACCGTCCCCTGGTAACGATCGATCAGAATCTCCGATATTTTGACGATGTTCCGGGCTTTGTTGCGGTAGAAACCGGCGGGATAGATCAGCCGCTGGATCTCTTCGACCCCCAGCTCCACCATTTTTCGCGGATCATCGGCCCGAGCAAACAGCCGTTTGGCCGCCTGGGCGGTCACCTCGTCCTTGGTCCGCAGGCTGATCAGCGTAGAAATGAGTATCTCAAAGGGGTCCATGGAGATCCCCGCCACCTCGGTCACCGACGGGACCTGATGCTCCTCCACCGAGATTTTTACCCTCCTGACCACCTCGGCGTAGTCGCGGACTCCGAAATCAACTCCCTCCCGTCTCATCGGCCGCCCCTCTCAAGGGCTTCCAGGAGCACCACCGCGTAGGCCTCCACCGCCCGCCCTTCGCCGGTGGCGTCGACTTTTTCCTTGGTCTTCGCTTTCACCGATACTTGGGACTCCGCGCAACCGACGGCGGCGGCGAGGTTTTTCTGAATTTCCGGGATGTATTGGGAGAGCTTGGGACGCTGCAGGACGATGGTACTGTCGAGGTTGAGTATTCGATAGCTCCGTTCGCGAACCATCGCCATGGTTTTTTCCAGAAGCTGCATACTGTTGACATCCTTCCACCGGGGATCGGAGGGGGGAAAATGGCTGCCGATATCCCCCAGGGCCAGGGCACCCAGCAGGGCGTCGATCAGCGCGTGGACCAGCACATCCCCATCGGAGTGGCCGCTCTCCCCGAAGGGGGCATCCACTTCGACCCCACCGAACAGCAGCCTGCGTCCAGCCATTAGAGTGTGCAGATCCCAGCCGAAACCTATACGCATTACGGGCCCTCCGCTCCAGGAAAATCTTCTGGAAAGGTGATCTTCGTGTTCTCCCGGTCGCCGTCTACCGTGTGGACCGGGCCGATGTAGTTGTGGAATATCTCCGAATCGTCGATATAGACTTTGTGGTCCCGTGCCGCCCGCCGATGAGCTCGGAGGATGCCCTCCAGCACGAAGCCCTGCGGGGTTTGCGCTCTGACGGTGGAGTTTCGGTGCAGGTGGCCGCTGATGAAGCCCGAAGGATCGACCTGCTTCATCGCATCGGCAGCCGGGATGGTGGGTATACAGGCGCCATGCTCGACCAGATCCTCCATGACGCGGCGGATCAGTACCTGACTGATCCAAGGACGGGCCGCGTCGTGGATCAAGACGCAGGTCTCCGCCGCGCCCGAGAGGCTGGATTCCAAGCGCTCTAAGCCAAGGCGGACGCTCTCCTGCCGGCTCGATCCACCTTCGGCGAGTTCGATTTTTTCCAAGTATCTCCGTACATCAGCGGGGATAAAATCTTGCAGCAGTCTGGAGGCTCGATCCGCGTCTCCTCGAGGAATAGTGATGACGATACGGTCGAATCGTCCCATCCTCAGGAAGGGCTCCAGTGATCTGAGCAGCACCGGTTTTTCGCCCAGGAGACGATACTCTTTCTTTTCACCACCCCCCATCCGAGTGCTCGAACCGGCGGCGGTGAGAAGGAGTACGAACTGTGCCGATTTGAACGCGTGGTCTTCCACCGGATTCTGCCGCGGGAGGTGCCTACTCGGATTCCAGGCTGTTGAAAACCAGGTTCTCTACGTCGACCTTGTCCTTGTTGAGACTAAAAGAGATCTCATCGACCAGGATCTTCATCGCGTTGTCGAAGAGCTTGCGTTCTTGGATCGGAAGCTCCTTGACCTTGCTGCGGTGATAAAGGGTACGCACTACGGTAGCGATATCGATGACGCTGCCGCTCTTGAGAAGGTCCAGGTTCATTTGGTAACGCAGCTTCCAGTCGGCGGTGACCGGCTCGTGGGCAGCGGCGATATGCTCCAGCGCCTTTTGCGACTCTTTCTTGCCGACGATACTACGAATACCCAACTCTTCGGCCTTGTCCACCGGTACCATGACCGTCATGTCGGATATTTCCAGATAAATTACGTAGTAGAGGATATCCTTCCCCTTGAATTTTTTCTCTTCGATTGAGACTATTTCGCCTACGCCCTGAAGAGGATACACTACGTGCTGTTTAACCTTGAATGGTGTCGAGGATTTTGCTTGTGAAACGGATTCCATATACACTATAATACCTTAAAATAGGAAAATAGTCAAAGGATACAACAGTTCAAATCCCGCAACCATAAAGATTTCGTTCCCAAAAGAGGAGATTTCATGCACCAGAATCAAAGAAAAGCAGGCATCCTGCTCCATCCCACCTCCCTGCCCGCCGACGACGGTATCGGGGACCTGGGTCCGACGGCCTACCGGTTTTTGGATTTTCTACACCAAGCGGGAGTAGGGGTCTGGCAGGTACTGCCCCTAGTTCCCACCGCCTACGGGAACTCCCCCTACACCGGGCTCTCCTCCTTTGCGGGGAACCCGCTGCTGATCTCCTTGGAGCTGCTCCGTCGGGAGCTGCCTTCTCTGGAGGGGGAAATAGGGGAACGGCCGGATTTCCCCTTGGATCGGGTAGTCTACCCTGAGGTACAGCGCTGGAAAATGCCGCTTCTGCGGCGGGCGGCGGAGATTTTTCTCGAGGAGGCTGACGGGCAGCAGCGTTCCGAATACGACGAGTTCTGCAATAAAGAAAAAAGGTGGCTCGAGGACTACGCCTTCTTTGTCACTGCAAAAGCTTTTTACGACCAGCAGGCCTCTCGAGAGGGCGCACGGAGCTCCCTCTGGTACAGCTACTGGCCCCGAGCTCTGGCGACCAAGGACCCCTCCGAATTGGCGCGTCGACGAGAAGATTGGTCGGCGGAGATAGAAACGGAGAAAGTGATGCAGTTTTTCTTCCAACGCCAGTGGAGCCGGCTGCGAACGTACGCCGCCGAGCGGGGTGTCGAGATATTCGGCGATATGCCGATATTTGTCGCCGGCGACAGCGCCGATGTCTGGTCCTGGCCGGAGCTTTTTCAACTGGATAAAAACCTGAAGCCCCAGAAGGTCGCCGGAGTACCACCGGACTACTTCAGCGCCGAGGGCCAGCGCTGGGGCAACCCCCTGTATCGGTGGCCGGAACATCGAAAACAAGACTTCAGCTGGTGGAAGGCGCGGGTCAAAAAGGCTCTGGAATACTGCGACATCGTCAGGATCGACCACTTTCGAGGCTTCGAAGCCTGCTGGGAGATTCCCGCTCGGGAAAAAACGGCGATCAACGGGAAGTGGGTCAAATCACCGGGGCGGGAGCTCTTCCGCGCCCTCCAAGATGAGCTGGGAGAACTGCCGGTAGTGGCGGAGGATCTGGGGGTCATCACCCCGGAGGTGCTGGCCCTGCGCAGGGACTTCGCCCTGCCGGGGATGAAGGTGCTGCAGTTCGCCTTCGAGCCGGCGCGGGAAACGGCTCTGGGACGGCTCAACAGCGCCAACCCCTTTCTGCCCCACAACTACGAATCCGCCTGCGTAGCCTACACCGGCACCCACGACAACGACACCAGCCGTTCCTGGTACGACTCCCTGGATCAGGGGCTTCGCGGATTGGTGGACGCCTATCTCGGACGGACCGATTCGTCGGAAGAGTCGGCGGTGTGGTCGCTGATCAGGGTGCTATTTATGTCGGTGGCCGCCTACGCGATCGTTCCCCTGCAGGATGTGCTGGACCTGGGAGCAGAGGCGCGGATGAACACCCCCGCCACCGTCGGGGGCAACTGGTCCTGGCGCGTCCGCCGGGAGGCCTTCAACAGTCAGGTCGCCGAGAGATTGCGAGAACTTTCCTCCCTCTACGGACGCTTAGCCGCCCCGATCGACCCCGGCGCCCCGCAGGCCGAGAAGTGAGCGGGGATGAGGCCGGAACCGGTTCAGCTATTAGATCAAGGCCACCCCGTCGGGGATGCTGATCCGGGAGAAACCGATAAATTTGAAGGGATGGATGTCCAAGGGGTTGGGAAACCACCCCTCTATGTTTCGCAGGTCGATGATGTTGAAGGCCGGTGAGTGTTTCAGGGGCAGCACCACCGCCCCGTGCAGCAGATGTTTCTCCGCCTCGGCCAGAGTCTCGTACCTCTCGCTTCCCTCCTGCCGCATCGAGCTGTCTATGAGCTCGTCGTAGGCTTGATCCCGGAATTGCGAGAGGTTGAGACTGCTATCGCTGGTCCACATTCCCAGGAAGGTCAGCGGGTCGGCGTAGTCGCCGATCCACGTCAGCATCCCCATGTCGAAGTCGCCCTGTTGAAGCACGGCGTAGTACTCGTCGAAGGGCTCTTGCCGGATAGAAACCCCAATTTCCAGATGCTCTTCCACTGTGCGGTGGATCAGCTCCCCAATCCGCAGCGCCTCCTGCCCTTCCGGGAGCACCAGCCGAAGTCTCCCCAGCCCTTCGCCCCGGGGATAGCCGAGCTCTTCGAGCAGCTCCAGGGCCCGCTCCACGTTTTGTTCCGCGATACCGTCAACCGGCGGGTATTGATCGATTTGCGGAACCAGCGAGTCCGTGGGCAGGTACATGTACCGCGTCGACCGTATCTCCGCCCAGGGAAACAGGAGGGCCAAGCCTCGCCGTACCCCCGGATCCGACAGAACCTCGCGTTGGGCGGAAAAAAAGAGGTAGCCCGTAGAAAACAGCGGATTGACCACCACCGAGCTTTGATCATCCAATCGATCCACGTTGACGTTGCCGTCGATCCAGTGAACCTCTCCCTTGTTGAAAAGTCGGGCCGTCTCGTCGGGATCGTGGTGATACTCGAGTCGTAGTTCGTCCAGGGCGACTCGGTTTTTGTCCCAGTAGAGCTCATTTTTTTCTAAGATCACCGTCCCATCCTCGACCCGGCTGATAAAAAAAGGACCATTGCCGATGAGCTTACTCGGGTCGTCGGCAGGTATTCTCTCCAGCATCTTCGGGTGGAGGGGAGCGAAACTGTGGTGGCACAGCACCTTGAGAAAATGAGAGGCCGGATGCTCAAGTTCGACTCGAAGCCGCCGATCTTCTTCGACGACGATCCCCACCTTTTCGGGGTCCTCGACGAGTCCGTTGCGATAGGCTCTGGCGTTTTTTATCATATCCACACTGGAGGCGTACTCTCCCCCATCCTCGGGGTGAAGCAGCGCCAGCCACGAATCCCGTACGTGCTCGGCCAGAATGGGGTCGCCGTTGGAGTAGACCGCGTTCTCCCGCAAATGAAAGGTGTAGGTTTCGCCGTCCTCGGAGACCTCCCAACGTTCGGCGATCCCCGGCAGAGGCTCCAAGGTGAAGGGATGATAGCTGACCAGACCTTCGAACAGGGCGGTGTATATCTGGGCCTCGGTGGAAGTGAAGGTGTGCAGGGGATCGAAGCTCAAGCTGGAAGAGCTGATGCTGTAGGTGAACACGCTTTTATCCTCGTCTCCGTCCCTCCTCTCGTCGGACTCATCCTCGGTCTTTCCCTCGGAGGAACCCTCGCCTTGATCGCCCTGCCGCTCCTCTTGCTCCGGGGCGGCGGGGGGCTTTTCCGACGGTTCTTCTATCATCGGCGGAGCCGTCTCATCCCGGTGCAGCTCCTGCTGGGGAAAGGCGAAGGCCGCCGCTGAACCTATCAGAAAAAAAATAAGAATAATAGCCGTTGTAACTACGGTTCTGTTCATCATTGCACTCTCTCTTTGGCCGTCGGGACCATTTTGGTATCGAGGCGATCAGGGGATCTGTGATTTCAGCCAGCTGCTGAACTCGAGGATCTGATCATCCAGGTGGGGCAGGCTCTCTCTGGTGCCCTCCAGCGCCTGCAGTACATCCTCGCCGGTGTAGGAGCGGCCTTTCAAATCTCGGCCGACCTGCTCCACCAGCTCCAGCAGCAAACTATCGGAGTAGATTTTCACATCCCGAATCCTGCCGCCCTTGGTGTCGAGGAAGAGCTCCATCCGCCCCCAGGAAAACCTCTCGGTCATATGGTGCGCGAAATCGGGGGTCTTGCCGAAACGCCAATCCCAGTCCCGCAGTTGATCGAAATACTCCTGCAGATGGGGTATTTTTTTCAGTTGCTGGTGGTCGAGCATCTCCGCTTCACAGCGTTCGCCGTAGGTTTCGAAGAACTCCTCCATCAAGGCCTGGCTGAGGGACTGGTGGTCTATTTGTCCGTTGAAGTCCCTGAGGTTGGCTACCCTGGATTTGACCGAGCTAATGCCTTTGGACTCGAGTTTCTTCTTGTCCGGAGTGAGGTAGTTTGCCACCTTGCTGAGGTCGGCTTCGATCAACAGGGTCCCATGGTGAAATGCCCGGTCGCTGCCGAGCTTGAAGGCGCTGCCGGATATTTTTTTGCCTTCCACCAGGATATCGTTACGCCCGGAGGTTTTGGCGTCGATGCCAAAGCGTTTCAGAGCCCTGATGATGATGTCAAAGTTCCGTTCCTTGCTGTAGTTCCGCCGGCTGGACATGAAGGTGAAGTTGGTATTTCCCAGGTCCTGAAAAACCGCCCCGCCGCCGCTCTGCCGACGGGCGAGCTTGACCCCGTCCCTCTCCATCGCTTCAACGTTGCACTCCGCCCAGGGGTTCTGATAGCGTCCGATGACCACCGTGTCGACGTTCCGCCACAGGAAGAGGATATGGTGGTCCGTGTCCATTTCGCGAAAAATGTAGTCCTCCGTGGCCAGGTTGAACCAAGGGTCATGGGTGTCGGAAATCAAAACTCTGATCGATGACATAAAAAAACTCCTTCCCCGCTGTCTATATTACTAAGCCTTGTGGATGCCCTTGTCAAGCGAAGCTGGATGGAAGCCGTCCCTATCCCGCGACGCCGCTCAGGCCTGTTGCTGGTACTGCAGCCGCGAGAGGGTGGCGTAGAGCCCGTCCTTCCTCATCAGCTGCTCGTGGCTGCCCTCTTCGACCAGTCGTCCCTCATTGAGGACCAGTATCCGGTCGGCGTTTCTGATGGTCGACAGGCGGTGGGCGATGACGATCGCCGTCCGTCCGTACATGAGCTTCTCGATAGCCGCCTGGATCAGCTGCTCGGTCTCGGTATCGATGCTGCCGGTGGCCTCGTCGAGTATGAGGATCCGCGGGTCGTGGGCCAGTACCCGGCTGAAAGCCAGGAGCTGTCGTTGACCGGTGGAGAGGTTCGCCCCCTGCTCGGTCAGCAGGGTATCGTAACCCTGGGGCAGTCGTTCGATAAATCGCGAGGCTTGCACCGTCTCCGCCGCCCGGCGCAGTGTTTCGTCGCTTATATCCGAGCCCAGGCGAATATTGTCGGCCACCGTCCCGGCGAACATAAAGACCTCCTGCTGCACCGGCTGTACCGCCCGTCGGAGTTCCTGCAAGGGTACGTCTCTGATGTCGACCCCGTCGATGCGGATACTCCCCCCCTGGATGTCCCACATTCGAGCCAGAAGGTTGGCCAGGGTGGTCTTACCGGCGCCGGTGTAACCCACTATAGCCACCGTTTCCCCGGGTTTGATCCGAAAACTCAAACGTTTCAGTACCGGCTCGTCTTCTTTGTAAGAAAAATCCACCCGGTCGAACTCGATCTCTCCCCGCAGGGGCTGCGGTAGAGCACGAGACCCTGAATCGGCGATCCTATCCTCCGTGTCGATCAGGTTGAAGATCCGCTCTCCCCCGGCCATGGCCGACTGCATGATGGTAAACTTTTCTGTGAAGTCCATCACCGGCTGGTAGAACTTGTGAATCAGGTTGACGTAGGCGATCAGGATCCCCAAGGAGATTGAGGTCTCCAGCAGCATAGTAGCGCCGAAATACAGTATTGTACCGATAGAGATACTGGTGAAGAGGTTGATCAGCGGACGAAATACGGCGAAGACCATCATCTCCGACAGGTTGGACTTGAGCAGCTCCTCGTTTTTTTCTCTAAACTCCGCGGCGCTCCGCCGTTCCCGCCCGAAAATCTGCACGATCTCCATCCCGGAGATGTGTTCCGAGAGAAAGGCGTTGACCCGGGAGACCCACAGCCGCACCCGGCGGTAGGCGTCTCGGGCTCGGGTTCGAAAGAAGAAGGTCATGATCAGCACCGGCGGCAGGGTCAGCAGCGTAATAGAGGCCAGTCGAACATCCAGGATAAAAAGGGTAACCACCACCCCCGCCATCAAGCTGAAGTCCCGCAAAATCGAGGTCGCCACGGAGGTAAAAAACTCGTTGATCGTCTCTACGTCGTTGGTGATCCGAGTCACCAGAGTTCCCACCGGGGTCCGACCCAAAAAGTTGAGGGACTGTCTGATCGTGTGACCGAAGAGCTTCTCTCGGATATCCCTCATCACCTCCTGTCCGGTGTAGGCGATCAGATAGACCTGGAAGAACATGAAGACCAGGGTCGCCGCCAGCAGGAGAAAATAGACCATGGTGCTACGCCCGATACCCTCTACGTCCTGGGTGCGAATCAAGGCCTTCTCCTGGGCGGTGAACTCTGCCAGATCGCTATGGAGCATCAGCAGGTGTCCATCGACCAAGCTCATCATCCTCGGGTACTCCCCGAGCAGCTCCCCGTGTTTTTCCGGGTCATAGGTGCTTAGGTACCAGCTCTGCCTTTGGAAAAGGCCGTCTTCGATGAGCCGGTCCTTTTCCTCCGCGCGAATCTTCTCTATCTCCGTCTCCGGTAGGTAGAGGTAGCCTCCAATGCTGCGAGCATCCTCCAGCATACCGTACTCCCGCAGCAGCTCCCGAGTCCGCGTCGTCTCGGTGAATCGGTAGTTACGCGCCATCACGTAGGTGTCAATGGTCCTTTGCAAGACCACTGGGGTGGCCAGCTCGGCCACCGTTGCCAGCAGCAGGGCGAAGATGGCCAGGATAGCCGGGACCTTGTAGGGCTTGGTGAAGGCCATGAGCCGGCGCATTATGACTGGGTCGTAGCCCTTGATGATCTTCTCCTGTTCCACTACAGATCTCCTCCGCTCAAAAGCTGCAAACGGTAGATATCGCGGTAGAGACCAGGCTCATCGACCAGCTGTTCATGGCTGCCCTGCTGGACGATTTTTCCCTCGTCAAGGACAATGATATGGTCGGCGTGCTTGAGGGTCGACACCCGGTGGGCCACTAGAATATTGGTCCGCTCCTTTCGTGTCTCAAGAAAGGCCGACAGAATAGACTCCTCCGTCTCCGCGTCGACGGAAGCCAGGGCGTCATCGAAGATCAGCAGCTCCGGGTCGATGAGCATCGCCCGGCTGATGGCCACCCGCTGCTTCTGTCCCCCCGACAGAGTCAGCCCCCGTTCCCCGACCTCGGTCTGCCAGCCGTGGGGAAAGGTGCTCAACTCCCGACTGATCGTGGAGACCTCGGCGGCCCGTAGAATCCTCTCATCCTCCGCATCGGGATCACCGAAGGCCAGATTATCCTTTATGGTCGCCGAGAAGAGGAAGCTGTCCTGGGGCACGATCCCGATAGAGCCGCGCAGTGTGGGCAGACGGTACTCCCGCACATCCCTCCCCCCGATGAAAACCGTCCCCGGCGGCGGATCCAACAGCCTTGGCAGCAGCTTGACCAGGGTGGTCTTGCCCGACCCGGTACGCCCGAGCACGCCGAGGGTCTGGCCACGGGGCAACGTGAAAGATATCCCGCTGAGGATGGGCTTCTCCTCCGGCTGGTAGGAGAAGCTCATATCCCGCAATTCCAGATCTCCGGTAGGAGGATCGTCGATCGCATTCGGCGGCGAGGTGATATCCGGCCTCTCGTTGAGTATCTCGTTGATCCTCTCCAACGAGGCGGCTCCTCGCTGCAGCATGTTTATGGTAAAGCCCATCCCCATCACCGGCCATCGAAGCATGGTCAGGTAGCTCATGAAAGCCATAAAGTCCCCGGGGGTGAAATCCCCGAGAATCACCGCCTCACCTCCGAAATAGAGCAGAAACAGCAGCGAAAGCCCGGAGATAAAGGTGATCAGCGGAAAAAAGAGCCCCCATATCCGCACCAGCTGCATGTTCCGGCTGAGGTTGTCGTTGTTTTTTTCCCGGAAAATATCCTCGACCCAGGACTCGCGGACGAAGGACTTCACCACCCTGATGCCGCTGATCGTCTCCTGTACATGCTCGCTCAGCCGAGAAAAACCCTCCTGCACCAACTTGAACCGTCGGCCGATTACCTTTCCCCCGGCCAGCACGATCAGAGTGATAAAGGGCAGCGGGATGATGGTGATCAGCGCCAGTTTGGGAAACTGGGAGAAAAGTATCGCCAGGATCGCCATGGAGAGAAAAAAGCCGTCGATAAAGGCCACCAGCGCCATACCCGAAGCCATCCGAATGGCCCGCATGTCGTTGGAGGAGCGGGCCATGATATCGCCGGTGCGCATTTTTTGGTAAAATCGATTACTCAGACTCAGCAGGTGATTGAAAACCTGCTCCCTCAGATCCCGCTCTATCCTCCGGCTGGCCCCGTGGATGAAGTAGCGCCAACCGAAGCGGAAAAATGCCACCAACAGCGCGACCCCGACCATCATCAGTACCAGCCTCCCCACCGCCTCCAGGGAGAAGGAGGGGCCGGTAATGATATTGGTGATCCTCCGTACCAGCTGCGGGATATACAGCTCCCCGGCGTCGGTCAAGACCAAGGCTAATAGACCGAAGAGGTAGAAGTGAGTATACTTTTTGACCAGGGGCAGCAGTGTGCGGTACTC
>Ga0129302_1003395_pt1 | contig 10960 bp, 7 predicted proteins | sample BlaSprsedimmetaG_FD_94476 | JGI IMG/M metagenome (GOLD analysis project Ga0129302, IMG submission 94476) | Hot spring sediment bacterial and archeal communities from California, USA to study Microbial Dark Matter (Phase II) - Blank Spring... | ecosystem: Environmental > Aquatic > Thermal springs... | reverse complement strand
CTGGACCGCGGGCGCGGCGATGCCGCAGACCGGCATGATGTACTACGCGATGGCGGCCGCGGGCGGCAACGCCTACATCTTCGGCGGGGTGGCGGCGTCGGCGACCATCAACAAGACCTACCGCTACGACCCGGCGACGAATGCCGTGACGGCGATGGCCGACATGCCGATGGCGCTTCGGAGCCAGGTCGCGCTGGCGGCGGGCGACACCATCTACCTCATCGGCGGCCATACCGCGCCGGGCACACCCTATAACGGCACGACGCACTTGCTGAAGTACTCGATTTCCGGTGACGATTGGACGACCGGCCCGGCGATGCCTTTCGCGATGACCTGGGGCGCGGGCGCGGCCTACCACGACCCGGCCCACGGCCGGGTGTTTTACGTCTTCGGCGGGTACAACGCCTCGGGTGTGATTGTCAACCAGAGTTGGGCCTATACTGTGGCGACCGGGACTTGGGAAGCAACCGATAACCTGCAGACCGCCCGGCGTTCCCACGGCGGCACGATATACCGTGATACCTTGCTCGCGGTCTGTGGTTGGGGGGCGAGTTTCCTGAACACGGTTGAGCGCGGAGCGATCGAACCGTCGGTCGCGGAGCGCAGTTTCCTCAGGCTGTACTCCGACTACGGGCCGCCGGACACGACGCTGGGCGTGCGACTGCAGGCGTTGGGTGACACGCTGACCTACCTCGACGTGCAGAGCTATACCCCGACGCTTACCGAGTTGATGCCCTACAATGCGGTCGGGTTACACTCCAACTACGCCTACAACGACTCGGTTGCGCTGGGCAACGTGCTGGCCGACTACGTGGATGCGGGTGGCGGGGTGGTTCCTTGCCATTTCAGCTACTCGACCGGCTGGAACCTGGGAGGCCGGTTGATGACCGGTGACTACGCGACGATCGGGGTCGGCACCAACACCCATCAGGCGACAACCCTGGGTTGGTACAACAGCGGGCACCCGGTAATGTCCGGTGTTTCCGCGGTCGGCGAGTACTTCGCTGCTACCACCTCTTTCACCAGCCCGGACTCGGTTGCGCGCTGGACCGATGGCAGACCCTACGTGGCGGTCAGTGCCAACCAGAAGGTGGTAGGTGTCAACAGCTACCCGGGCATCTTTCCGCGACCGGAGCGCACCGGCGATTGGGCGCTGGTGATCAGGAACGCCCTGCACTATGTTTCCGGGCTGGTCGGGACCGAGGAGTTCGACCCGGTCCGGCCCGCGCTTTCGGTCCGGCTTGAGACCGCGCCGAACCCGGTGCGCAGGCAGGTGACGGTGAACTGGGCCCTGCCGCACGCGGGCGAGGTCAGCGTCGGCATCTACGATGCCGGCGGCAGGCTGGTACGGACGCTGTTCACGGGCCGGGCCGAGCCGGGTGCCGGTCGGGCGAGCTGGAATCTTGCCGACAGCCGCGGCGAACGGGTCGCGAGCGGCGTGTACTTCTGTTGTCTCGATGCCGGCGGCCGGTCGGTGTCGAGCAAGCTGGTGGTCGATTAGACCGCAGTACGAAGCGAGCGGCCGGGGCGCAGTTCCCGGCCGCTTCGCTTCCGGTCAGATGGCTTCGATGGTCGAGGGCGGCTTGGTCGTGACGTTGTAGGTGACGCTGACCACGCCCGGCACCTCGCCGGTGATCCGCGCGGCCATCGTATCCAGCAGGTCGAAGGACAGCCGGGTCGGCCGGCCGGTGCGGGCGTCCTCGGAGTCCCAGCACCGGACTTCGACCTGGCATCCGAATTCGCGCTTCCCGTCGCGCATGCCGGTGACCCGGTCCTCGTGGAGGATGGCGAGGTACTGGAACGCGCCGGAGCCTTCAAGCAGTTCCTCGACGATGGCGGTGGCCCGGCGGATGAGCGCGACCCGCTCCGGCGTGACCTCGCCGACGACGCGGGCGGCCAGCGCCGGGCCGGGGAAGGGCGGCCGGCCGCAGAGCTCCCCGGGCAGGCCGAGCGCCCGGCCGAGCCTGCGGATGGCGGCTTTGCGCAGGCAGAGCACCGGTTCGATGACCCGGTAGCCGTACCTCCGCTCCGGGTCAATGCCGAGCTGGGAGAGGATGTTGTGCTGGCGCTTGACGCCGGCGACGGTCTCTTCGACGTCGGTGAGGTTGGTGCCCTGGAGGAGGTGCTTGGCGCCGCCCCCGCGCACGAGCCGGCCGAAGACGTCCTGGTAGAAGGCGCGGGTGATGGCCTCGCGCTTCTGCTCCGGGTCGGTGAGGCCGGCGAGCGCGCCGAAGAAGACATCCTCGGCCCGGACCAGTTCCACCTTCACGTCGAGCCCGGCGAAGAGCTTGACGATGCGGTCGGCCTCGCCGTCGCGCATCAGGCCGTTTTCGACGAAGACGGTGTGCAGGCGGTCGCCGAGCGCCCGGTGGCCGAGCAGGGTGACGACCGACGAGTCCACGCCGCCGGACAGGGCGTTGATGGCGGTGCCGTCGCCGACCGCACGGCGGATTTCCCGGGCCTGCTCCTCGGCGTAGGCTTCCGGGTTCAGTTCTTCGGGGGTAATCTCGCGCAGTTTCATCTCCTGCTCCTTCGTGTTCGGGCGTCGTCGAAACGCACGCGGGTCGCCTAGCCCGCCACCCGGAGCCGGTTGAAGCGGACCGCGAGCGGGCCGCGATAGCCGCCTTGGACCTGCGTCTCTTGCGAGTAGTGGGTGTCGGCAATGGCCTCGAACCAGTCGCCGACAAGGAGGCCCCCGGTGAAGGGGCTGACGTCGTCGCCCCGGCGCAGTTCGCCGAGCCGGATTTCGCAGGAGAAGCGGCCGGAGTTCGGGTCCGCCTCGAATGCGGAAAAGGCCCGGACCACGACCGCGTCTCCGCAGTCGCAGAGCAGGTCGCGGACTGGGGTCGGGCCGGCCGGGATGATGGTGTTGCCCGGCCCGCCGGGCGGCAGTATGCCCTGGTCGAGCAGGCCGAGCAGGTGGTGGTAGCGCCGGGTGCCGAGCAGTTCGTCCCAGTTGCCGTCGCGGCAGACGGTGGCCGCACGGACCGGGCCACCGTCCAGGTGGTCGGAGCGCGCGCTTAAGTGCCCGAGCGGCACGAGCGGGTCGGAGACGAGGTTGAGCGGCTCGCCCCTGAGTTCGCCGGCACAGCAGGGCTTGCCCGTTGCGTGGCGCGAGGTCTTTTCGTACACCGAGCGCGAGCCAGCGTGGAACCCGAGTGGCGAGCTGTTGAGCTGGAAGAAGTCCGCGGCCGGCTCGCCGAGCAGGACCACCGGGCCGGTGAATGAGGGCGGCGGGCCGGCCAGCGCGATGTCACGGGCGGCGATGCCGTACTCGCCGACAATGGCGGCCGGGTCGAGGTCGACCAGGCTCCGGGCCGAGAGCCGGGCGGTATGCTCGCCGACCTTGTCTTTGCCCGGACGCGCAAGGAAACAGATTTCTGCCAGCATCCGGGTCGCCGGGTAGTCGAAGGCGTGTCCGGCGCCGGAGCGGAAGCTGTTGTGCAGGCGGTGTATGAAGAGCTCGGCGTTCGAGACGGCAATGCCATCCAGCCGGTCGGTCTCGACCACGACCGCGTCAATGAACGCCCGGGCCTTCTCGGGCAGGGCGGCCGGTTCGAGCTCCGCCAGAGCCGGGTCCGCGAGCTGGGTGTCCGGGCAGGTTTCGTCCGCGGCGGGAAGTGGATAGGGCGGGTTTTGCTGATTCCGGGCCGCGGCGACGAGCCCGGCGATGACTTCGGCCGTCGAGGCGTCGTCGTCGTCGGTGAACTGGCCGGCGGCGTCGCCGCGCCAGGTCTTGCCGTCGGCCTCGAACTCGGAGAAAACCCGGCAGGCGGCCGATTCGGAGCGGACCGAGATCACCTCGCGCGGGTAGGGGTTCGATTCGACCTGGAACTCGCCGGCCGCGACCGAGTAGATGCCGGGCAGGCGGATAATGGTCGTTTCCTCCCGGCGCTGGAGCGTGAAGAACCAGGCGCTGACGCGTTCGGCCAGGTCGAGCGCAGCCGCTATTCGCTTGATGTTCATCGTCGCCTCCTAACCGAGTTTCATCTTGCAGCGGAGCCAGGGCCCGCCGCTGGCGTTGCGGACCCATTCCTTGTGGCCCTTGCCGCACATACCGGCCCCACTCGTGTCGAGGCCGGTGCCGACCGCGTCCACGCTCGCCAGCACGTCGGGCACGTAGCCGGTGACCCCGAGTTTGTAGTGCAGGCGACCGGTGAGCTTGCCGCCGGCGATTTCCCGGCCGCGCAGAACCTGGAGCTGGACGCCCCAGCCGAGCGGGTCTTCCATCCCGGAGGTCAGCCGTTCGAGCAGAACGCCCCGGTCGGTCGCGGCAATCATCTCTTCCTTCGTCAGCCCGCCCTGCTTCGTGGGCCGGGGCACGAAGTAGGTGCAGGTCATCCGGGCGTAGATCGGATGGTTCCACGATTCGAGCCGGCCCGAGGCGGACTGCCGGAGCCCGGGCAAGCGGTCTTTCATCATCAGGTAGGAGTAGCGGTCGCACATCAGCGTCGGCTGGAGAATGCCGTTCCGTACCAGCACCACCGGTTCTTCGGCGAGCACGCCGTCGTCGGAGAAGAAGACGGTGCCGGCGGTACCGGGCCGGTCGGGTTCGTCAACGATGTTGACGAGGTCGCAACCGACCCGCTTGCCGACGAAGTACGCGGCCCGGGCCGCGCCGCGCATCAGCGTGTCCATTTCACAGCCGTGGCCGAACGATTCGTGGGCGAGGGTACCGGTGATGTCCGGGTCGAGGACGCAGATATGCTCACCCGGGTCGATCGGCACCGCGTCAAGGCAGGCAACCGCGTCGTCGGCAACCCGGTGCGACCAGTCCTTGTCCGCGCCGGACAGCGCCTCCCAACCTGACCCGGACAGGGAATCGTAGTTCTGCACCTGTCGGCCTTCGGCGACCGCAATCGCGACGGTAAACAGCAGTGAGCGGATGGTTTCGCTCGAGAGCAGGCGCGGGCCGTCGCAGAACAGTCGGTACTCGACCTCTGCCACGGCCGCCGCCCGGGCCATCGCCACCCGCTTGTCACGCCCGGCGACCTCGGCCTGGATCCGGCTGACCAGCGCCTGACGCTCTGCGGTTTCGACCGCCAGCGGATCGCGGGCAAAGGCGGTGCGGAAATGCCGGTCCAGCGCGGGACCGGTTTCCGGGACCGGTCCGTCCTTGACCGACAACGACCCGGCCAGCTCACGGGCGAGTCCGAGCAGGTAGTCGCGGTCGTCGAGCCGGGCGGTCGCGAGTGAACGCCAGCCGGTGCCGTCCCAGGCCGAAATGCGGATGCCCGGGTCGGGCGGGATCGGGTTGACCGTCTCCTCGTGCGGAGACTTGACGACGAAGGTCCCGCCCCGGCGAGTGACCAGTGCGCAGGCATGGGGCGCGCGCTTGCGCACCTCGGCCACCAGTTCGGGCAGGAACGGCCGCAGGCGGTTCAGGCTCTCGGGCATTGAAGTATCCATTGACTCATTCTTTTCCGGCAGGGACCGCGGCGGGCGTGGTGAAACCCATCGCCAGCCAGGGCTCAGAGCCCGGTCCCTGCCGACACGACTTCGACTTCGGAACAGCCTGTCTGTACCGGGTCGGATGCAGGACGGGCAGGCCGCGTTCGGCGGCGACCGGGACCCGGGGATCGGATGGTGGGGCAGAAGCTGGCATAAACCTGATTCGATTGTCGGACATCCCCGCCCGTTTGTCAAATCCAACCCCGCCGGAGATGTGTCCAGGCAGGTCCTTCGGGTCGTGCGGCGGGCTTGATTCGGTCGGGCAGAGCATTACACTAACGATTCGATGTTGCTGACCGGGTTGTTGCTCCTCGCGGCACTGCCGGTGCAGGGGAATCTCCAATTGACCCTGGACCAGGCGGTGTATGCCCTGCATGATGCGGAGCGCCAGATCGAAATCAGCTACGACATCCCGCACACTTCTCTTGCCTTCCTCCGTACCGACTCCGGGTTTGCCGCCGGCTTCCGGGTCGGTGTGGATCTGCTCGACGGCCGCGGTAACCCGGTGAGCGGGGATTTCCAGGAGCGGCGGTTGAGCGTGACCGACTATGATGAGACCATTGACCGCCGGGCCCGGGTCGCCGGCACGCTGACGCTGGCCATACCGGACCGCGCGCACCAGGTGCGGTTGGAGGTGCGCGACCTGGGCAGTCAGCGCCGGGCGACCTCTTCTTTCAAGCTGGCCGAGGGCAGTATCGGCTTGCGGTTGTTGTTCGTACGGTCGGGTGAGGTGAGCCCGGCCCGGGCCTTGGGCCTTGAGGATACGCTCGAGGTGCTGGCCGAGGTTCTGGAACGGCCCGGGCCGGACAGCATCCGGTTCACCGTTGCTATGGGCCGTCGGACGGTTCTTGCCCTTACTGTCGCGGTGGCGGAATCGGCCGGCAGGAGATACGCCCGGCTGGCCGAACCGCTGGTGGATTCCGCGGGCGGCGCCCGTTTCCCGGCCGGCGAGTACCTGCTCGAGGCGACCGGCACCGGCGGGCCGGGCCGTCTGCGTGCCCAGGCTCGGTTCCGATTCGAGGTGCCGTTCTTCCAAGATGATGCAGGCTGGCGGGACCGGGTGGACCGCCTGCTCTGGGTGGCGACCCCGGAGCAGATGCGGGAGCTGCGCGCGACTGCTCGGGAGGATCGCGAGCGTGCCTGGCGCGATTTCTGGGACAGCGTTGATCCGGTTTCCACGCCGGGCAACATCGAGCGCGAGGAGCAGTATTTCGAGCGCATCGAGTACGCCGAGGAGCATTTCAGCCGCGGCGACCGCGGCTACCGCAGTGACCGGGCCCAGGTTTACGTGAAGCTGGGACCGCCCGACCAGCGTGAGGTCCGGCCGTTTGAGCTGGATGCCTATGCCTACGAGATATGGAACTACTATTCGCTGGGCCTGAGGTTCGTCTTCGTCGATCGGTACGGTTTCGGCGAGTTCGTCTTCGAGGCCCCGAGGAGCTTCTAATGAAAAACCGAGAACCGGGAGTCATGAGCGTTTTCGCAGTCCTGTTCTGTCTTGCCACCGCCGCGTCGGCCGGTCCGCGTCTGAGCGTAGACTGGGCTGCTTTCGCCGGGTCGGGCGATTCGACCCGGGTGGAGGTATTCTACGCGGTGCCTTACGGTATGTTGGACTATTCGGAGTTCGAGGGTGGGCTCGAGGCGATGTTCGCGGTCCGGTTCGAACTGCGGGGGACCGGCTTCGAACAGGAGGCGACGCTCTACCGGCGTGCGGCCATCGAGTCTTTCGCCGCGGCCGAGGCGGCGAAGCGAAGCTTCGTCGACGGGTTCAGCCTGGCGGTGCTACCGGGCCGCTATTCCCTGCGAGTGACCTTGCTCGGCCTCGACGAACCGGCTGAGGCCGAGGAGCCGGGAATGGTCGAACTGGATGCGCACGCGGATAGCATCAGCGTACCGGCGTTTACCGGCCGGCCGGACCTGAGCACGCTTCAGCTCGCGGCCGGGATTATCCACGACACGGTCACGGGCGGGTTCTCTGTTGTGCCCAACCCGGCGCGGAGTTTCGGTGGTGATGGGGCGGAGCGGGTGTTCTTCTACTGCGAGGGTTACAATCTGAGCGCGGCGGCGGACAGCTATAACCTGAAGGTGGCAATCGTCCGGGCCGCGGCACCGGAGACGCTGGTGGCGAGCCCGCAGACCAGGTTCAAGGGCGCCCGCGTGCAGACTGCGGCCGCGCTTGGACTGAGCGTGGCTGGGCTGGTGCCGGGTGATTACCGCTTGGCGGTCGTGCTTGACGACCGGGCGACCGGTGCGCGCGCGGAGCGGTCGGCCCGGTTCCGTATCGCCGGCGAAGAGGAGGAGCGCGCGTCCGGTGTCACCTACCGCTTGCAGATGACCCAACTCGAGGCGCACTACCACGATCGGTTGGAGTTTATCGCCAGCCCGCGCGAGTTGGCCTACTACGAAGCGCTCAGCGATTCGGGCAAGCAGGTGTTTCTGACCCGGTTCTGGTCCCGGCACAACCTGGCCGAGTTCGCCCGGCGTATGGAAACCGCGCGCGAGCGCTACCGGGTGGCGGGCACGGACGGAATCCGGACCGACCGGGGTCGGATATATATCAAGTATGGCGAGCCGGATGGGATTGAGCGCCGGGAGATCGAGGTGGACCGTCGGCCGCGCGAGTACTGGCGCTATTTCAACCAGGGTTACGCTTTCGTCTTCGTTGACGTGACCGGCAGTAACGATTACCGGCTGGTCTGGACCAACAGCCCGGACGAAACCCGGACCGGCTACGAGAGCATGTTGACGCCGGACGAGCAGGAGATGTTCCGTTGAGCGGTGACTGCGCGGACTGCTGTTCTCCGGGTCTGGTCCGACCCGAGGGCGGCGCCGGCCGGAACGCGGTCGTCTGTCAACTGCACGTCTTCCGGACCGAGGTGTTCAGCCTGCCCTTGGGGTTGGAGCCGAAACCCGGCGAGATGGTCATCGTCCACGACGAGGAGGGTGAGGACATGGGCCGGGTGACCGGGTTGGTGGACGCGGTCGAGAGCAGCGGCATGGTGGTCCGGCTCGCGACCGAGGACGACATGAAGCAGGCCGGGGAACTGGCCGAGAAGACCCAGCGCGTGTTGGAGTTGTTCCGGCGTCAGCGCGACCGCTTCGGCCTGAAGATGAAGGTCGTTGATGCTCACTGGCGGTGGGACCGAAAGAAGGTCTGTTTCTACTTCATCTCCGAGCAGCGGCTGGACTTCCGGGCCCTGCACAAGACGATGTCCTCGGCCCTGAACGCCCGCGTTGCCATCAAGCAGGTGGGAGTGCGCGACCATGCCCGCATGGTCGGCGGGTTGGGCGCCTGCGGCCGCGAGGTCTGCTGTCGCTCGCACCTGAGCGAGATGATACCGATTACCCTGCGGATGGCCCGCCTGCAGGACCTCTTTGTCGAGCCGGCCAAGATCTCCGGTATCTGCGGCAAGCTGCTCTGCTGTCTTAAGTTCGAGGAGGACAGCTACCGGGAGGCGCTGGCGAGCATGCCCCGCGTCGGCGGGCGGGTGCGGACCCGGCGTGGGCCGGGCGAGGTCATTGCCGTTGACGTGCCCTTGCGCCGGGTGAACGTGAAGTACGATGATGAATTCGAACAGGTCGTCGCATTGGAGGAACTTGTCAGTGAAGACGGAGTTGATTGAGCGCATCGCGCGGCGGGAGGGCACCAGCCCGGCCCGGCTTCGCCAGGCGGTGAAGGAAGGCCGGGTGGTGCTCGTGCGCAGTCGGCGCCGGAGGAAGATCGAGCCGCTGGCGGTCGGCGAAGGCACCCGGGTCAAGGTCAACGCCAATATCGGGACCTCGCCCGATTGCAGTGACGTCGAGCAGGAACTGGCCAAACTGCAGGCCGCGGTGAAGGCCGGCGCGGATACGGTGATGGACCTTTCCATCGGTGGCGAGGTTGACGAGATTCGCCGGGCCATCATCAGCGAGTCGCCGGTGCCGGTCGGAACGGTGCCGGTCTACCAGGTCGCGCTCGACGCGCGCGGCCGGCGCCGATCCTGGCTCCACGCCAAACCGCGCGAGGTGCTGGCCGGAGTTGAGAAACACCTCGCCGACGGCGTGGATTTTGTCACGGTCCATTGCGGTGTCACCCGGGCCAACGTCCAGACCCTGCGCGAGTGCGGCCGGGTCTGCGGCATCGTCTCGCGGGGCGGGGCGATGATGGCGGAGTGGATGCGGTTCAACCGGCGGGAGAACCCGCTCTACGAGTTTTACGATGAACTGCTGGCGATGGCGAAGCATTACGGCGCGGTGCTCAGCATCGGCGACGGGCTCCGGCCCGGAGCGCTGGCCGACGCGACCGACGAGCCCCAGGTGGCCGAGCTCTTGACCATCGGCGAACTGGTCGAGCGGGCACGCGCGGCCGGGGTCCAGACGATGGTCGAGGGGCCCGGGCATGTGCCTCTGTCCGGGGTCGAGGCCAACGTCCGGCTTGAGAAGGAGATCTGCGCCGGCGCGCCGTTCTACCTGCTCGGTCCGCTGGTGACCGATGTCGCGGCCGGCTACGACCACATTGCCGGGGCAATCGGCGGGGCGCTGGCGGCCTGGTTCGGGGCCGATTTCCTGTGTTACGTGACGCCGTCCGAGCACCTCGGTCTGCCCGGTATCGAGGACGTGCACCAGGGCGTCATCGCCTCCCGCATCGCCGGCCACGCGGCCGACATCGCCCGGGGTAACGCTGCCGCCGTTCGACGTGACCTGCGGATGTCGCAGGCCCGGGCCGCGCTCGACTGGCCGAAGATGTGGAAGCAGGCGATTGACCCGGACCGGGCCCGGGCGGTGTTCGAGGCTAACCGCTCGCGGACCGACGGTGTCTGCACGATGTGCGGCGAATTCTGCGCAATCAAGAAGACAAAGGAGACATTCGATGAGTAGCAAGTCGAAGGTGCGGCCCAAGTACCGGCTCTTCACACCCGGGCCGGTGAACGTGCCGGACAGCATCCTCCAGCTGATGTCCTCCGAACTGGTCTACCACCGCGAGGAGAGCTTCAGCAAGCTCTACGCTTCGGTGCAGAAGGGACTGCAGAAGATGATGGTGACCGGCAACGAGGTCTACGTACTGACGTCGTCCGGCACCGGCGCGATGGAGGCGGCGGTCGCCAACCTGGTGCTCCCGAACGAGAAGGCGCTGGTCGCGACCGTCGGGCGTTTCGGCGAGCGCTGGCGCGAGCTCTGCATCCGGTTCGGCGCGTACATTGACGTGCTGTCGCGGCCGTACGGCGAGTCGGTGCCGCCGGTCGAGGTGGAGCGGCACCTGCGTTCGACCGACACCATCAAGTGCGTCTTTACGACCCTGACCGAGACCTCGACCGGCGCGCTCAACGACATCAAGGCCATCGGCGAAATCTGCCGGCGGCTCAACCGTTACCTGGTCGTGGACGCAATCGCCGGTCTCGGTGCCGACGAACTTCGGATGGACGACTGGCACGTTGACTGCGTCGTGGGCGGTTCCCAGAAGGCGGTCGGCGTTCCGCCCGGCCTGGCCTTCATCTCGCTGAGCGAGCGGGCGTGGGAACTGGCCGGCCGG
>Ga0129302_1003390_pt1 | contig 10964 bp, 9 predicted proteins | sample BlaSprsedimmetaG_FD_94476 | JGI IMG/M metagenome (GOLD analysis project Ga0129302, IMG submission 94476) | Hot spring sediment bacterial and archeal communities from California, USA to study Microbial Dark Matter (Phase II) - Blank Spring... | ecosystem: Environmental > Aquatic > Thermal springs... | reverse complement strand
GCCGGGCCGACATAGAGATCGCGTTCTGACGGCATGTGTGTCACCATGTTTATCGGACAGCGTCGATTCCGGCCTTGAAAAGGTGAAGGCCGTCTTCGGAGCGAAACCAGGGGTAAAGAGCCCGTTCGGGGTGGGGCATGAGTCCCAGAATACGCCCGGACGGGTCGCAGATGCCTGCCCGGTTTTCAGGAGATCCGTTGGGATTGCAGGGATAAGGGACGTCCCGCCCAGGTCCCACGTACCGAAACACGGTCTGATCCTCGCTGAAATCATCCGGAAGGCGGAGTCTGCCTTCTCCGTGGGCCACCGGCACATGAAAAATGTCATTCACCAGATTTTCCGTCCATACGCATCGGGATTTTTCAGCCCTCATGCGTATCCACCGGCTTTCAAAAACTGCGGAACGGTTCCGGTCCAGAAGAGCGTTGGGCTCTCCCACTTCGGACGTGCCCGGAAGAAGGCCCGTGTTGACCAGGACCTGAAATCCGTTGCAGATTCCCAAAACCAGAATCCCTTTTTCACGAACGGCCTGAAGCTGATCGCAAAGCCGGGCAATGAGATCGATGGCTGCAATACGGCCTGCCGCGATGTGATCGCCGAACGCGAATCCTCCGGGGATGGCCAGAATATCACAGTCGGTCAGATGCAAGCGTCCCTGCAAAAGGTCGCCGGTCAGATGGCACAGCCGGGGACGGCCTCCGGCCAGCTCAAAAGCGGCCATGGTCTCCTGATGGCAATTGATACCCGGCGCGTAAAGAACGAAAACTTTGGGATGGGTCATCGTGCGATCTCCTGAAAAGGTTTTTCCCAGGCCTGAATCAGCGTGTCCATTTTTAAAGACGCGAGCCCACCGGGAATCCGCAGCTCGATATCGGGAGAGTTGGTGATGCGGCCCGCCGTGCAGCCCCCCAGAGACTGCTGCACCTCTTCCGCAGATTCCGGATCCGTCTCGAGGAGCACGCAGCCGATCATCTCTGCAAAAAGACCGGACTGGACCGAATCGGCCTCGAGGTGATCGTTCAGGAACTCCAGATCCACGCGGCAGCCCAGGCCGCTGCCCAGGGCCATTTCGAACAGACGCCGAAACAGGCCCCCCTGGGCCAGGGCGGAAGCAGACCGGATTCGGCCTTTTGCCGCCAGATGCGAGTATTTTTTCCAAAAATCATTCAGCAGGCCGGCATCCGCCGGCGGAAGACGATCTCCACGCTGGCCCAGAGTGTCCAGGTAGATGGAACCGTCCAGACCGCTCCACACGGGGCCGGCGAGTATCAGTACATTATCCGCCTGCTGCCAGGGTTTGGGAATCCGTTTTCGTACGTTACGGATTCGTCCCAGAGAAAGAACCGCCAGGGTTGGGGGAATGTCGATTCTCCTGCCGTTTTCGCCGATAAAAGTACCGCTTGAACTGTCTTTGCCCGAGATAAAGGGCGTGCCCAGGGCCCGGGACAACTCACAGCATGAAAGAACCATGTGTTTCAGGATCCAGGCGATCTTCGAATTCACCCGGGGCGTATAGAAATTATCACACAATACAATTTCCTTCGGATCCACGCCCGCCGCGACGCATTTGGTGATGGATTCGACCATCATCAGCGAAGCCATGGCAACGGGATCGGTTTCTGCATAAATCGGATTGAAGGCCAAAGCCGAAACCGCTCCGTAGGGTTTGCCGTGAATCGGAGTGCTGATCCAGACGTCTTCCGGCATGCGTCCGTCCACGCCTCCATAGGGTCCGGTCACGGTACACCCCTGGACCGTACTGTCGAACTGCATGCCGGCCCGCGACTGGTCGCAGACATTCAGGTGTGCAATCACTTCGAGCGCCGCTTGTTCCCATTCCGCCGGCGTGTTCAAATCGGGTATTTGCATTTTCTTTTTTTGTGGCTGAGGCGCTTTCGGTTCCAGGGAGGGCAGAGGGCAGCCGCGCCTCAGTTCTTCAAAAGGAAGATCCACTACGTGTTCGTCGTCGTATACAACCTGACATCGGTTTGTGCCGGTAAACCGGCCGATGAGTGAGGCAGTGACTTCGAAGCGTTCCAGAATACGGCTTGCTTCATCCCATTTTTCACGTGGAACGCACAGGAGCATTCTTTCCTGGCTTTCGGAGATCCAGATTTCCCAGCTTCTGAGACCTTCTGTTTTCAGGGGCACGCGGGCCAGGTCGATCCATACACCGGTTTCGGCTCCCATTTCACCCGCTGCGGATGAGAGGCCGCCCGCTCCCAGGTCTGTAACCGCCCGAAGACAGTCGGCGTCACGCAGCACGGGTATGGCTTCCATGAATTTTCGTTCTTCGATCGGATGTCCGATCTGCACATGCGCCGCGTCGACCACCGCGGTTTCACTGGTCATGGAGCTGGAACTGACCGTAGCGCCGTGCAGGCCGTCCCGGCCGGTCAGCCCGCCGATCAGCACAACCAGATCACCGGACCGGGGCCGGCCCTTTTGGGCCCGGTCCCGGGGAATCAGACCGATGGAATGGCCCAGGGCGAAACATTTGCCGGTGTAACCGGAATGGAATTGATAGACAGGAAACATCATGGGAATGCCCATGGGATTGGTATAATCGGCGGTTCCCCGTATGGCGTCCATCAGTATGGTTCGGGGGTGCAGCGCGCCGCGCGGGACTTCCTCCCACGGCATAAAGGGATCTCCAAGGCCCATGACCGTACTGCCGCCGATGGGTTTGGCACCCTGCCCGCAGCCCAGCGTATCACGAATCACACCGCCGTGCTTGGTCATGATGCCTCCATAGGGGCTTACGGCTGTCGGGGAGTTGTGTGTTTCCCCCTTGACTGTCAAGGCCCAGCCGTCATAAAAGTCGACCGCGCCGGCGTTGTCTTCAAAGACCGAAAGCACCATGGGATGGTCAATGGCATGGGTGGCTTCCCACAAGGCCTGAAGAAGCCCCAGGCTCTTCCATGTGGTGTGAAAACAGTGGTCGGACCAGGTCTGTGCGAACATCTCCAGTTCAGCGTCGGTAAAGGGCCGGCCGATTCTTCCTTCAAGATTCTGCAGGGCGGTCATTTGCTCCCGGTCGAGGAAGAGCCGCCGCTCTTCACTCAACTTCAAAAGGGACTCGGGCGAACGGTTCAGCAGGGAGATGTGTTCCAGCGGAGCGGAAGAGCCCCGGGGTTTCAGGGTGTCCCATGTTTCGCCGGGCTCGATGAGCACCTGAACCTGCGGATTGTACAGATGACGGGAAACCATCTCGACAGCCTGTTCTCTCGAAGCCCCGATGAACTGATAGCGGTTGCAGAGACGCACCCAGGACAGGGTTTTTACACCGAGGGCCTGCGAGGCCCGCAGTATGGACGGCAGTTCCGGGTCGGTGACGGCCCGTTGATATCCCACTTCCAGAATCGGTCCGCGTGATGCATTCAGCGTGGATTCCGAGGTCATGATTTCCGCAAAGGGATGACAAAACAGGGATCTGAGTCTGTCGGCTTGTTTGGAATCGATGCCCTCAAGGCGCACGGCTTTCTCGATCAGCAGGTCTTGCAGTTCGAAGAAACCCTCTTTCCGGAGTCTTTCCAGCAGCGTCGATGCGTGGGGATCGTCATCCTGACGACGAATATATCGGGTGGTAATCAACGAGGTCTCCTTTTTAACAAGATGTGTTCCATTCTAACAGAATCATCGGTAAATGTCAAGTGAAAAGTACGGCTTCCGCCAACGGATGACAGGAGTGGATATGGCATGATTGTTGTATAATTCAAGATGCCGGAATTCATTCCCGTATTAGGGGAAGAGACCGTTTCTTTTTGAAAACATGCTGATCAAAATGAAGGCTTCAGCTGTTCAAATATTCACATGGCCTGTTTTTTTTCAGCGTTACAGAGAAGGGACAAAGGTTATGGCTGCAAAGAATATGAAAATAAACGCTCTGATACAGAATATTATTCTGGGCACCATCACCGGCCTGATTGTGGGGTATAACCTTAGGCTCTATTTCTCGCGGGTGGGAGGTGCCGAACGGGCATGGCTCGCATTTATCCTGATCGGTCCCCTATTTGGTTTTTTAAGCGGGATCGAACGGAGCCGTTACGAAAAACTGCGCCGGGAAAAAAGGGATCTGGAAACCGATATGGAAAAGATCCAGAATCGGCTGAAGAAGGTTGCCGGACGGTACCGGCTGCTCATCGAGAACGCTACGGACGCCATTTTTCTCACCACAGTGGACGGGCGATTCATTCTCTTCAATGAAGCCACATGTCTTCTCAGCGGTTATAAGGCCGCGGAACTGAAAAAAATGAAAATCAGCGATCTCACCATGAATTTTGAGTCCGGTGGAGGACAGCAACAGGCCTATCTGGATAACAGTATCTACCGGTATGAAGAGAAGTGGAAAAGCCGGAGCGGGAAAATTCTTTTCATGGATGTCAACACAAAATGGATTCTGCTGGGTGATACCCGTTTTATCCTTCATATCGCCCGGGATGTGGCACATTCGCGTGAAGCAGACCGGGAAGAAAAAAGCCGGCAGCTTCAGGTTTTTCATGAATCCAAGACGCTGGAGGTCGCTGCCGCACAGATTGCGGTCTTGAAATGGATGCTGCATTCCGCGCGGCGTCTTGAAGCTGTGGCCAACGCGCTGCCCGAAGGAGCGGAGGGACTGGATGAAGCGACGGACGCATGGAAACAGGCGAAGGGGCTGCTTCAGCTGATGATTCAGAAATTCCAGCGCGATATGGATTCCAATCTCAAGCAATACAATATCAATGACATCATCACCCAGGAACTTCATTATCTGGATATGATCAAGGATACACAGGGCCTGATCAAGCATATGTCATTGGCTCCGGATTTGCCCAATATCTCTGTTCCGGGACGCGATATATCCATCGTCGTCTCACTTCTCTTCAAAGCCTTTTTGGAATCCGTAGCCGGGCTTCGAAAGAAGGAGCTCTATGTGAACACGAAATATATGGATAAAGAGATTGTCGTTGAGATGATGGCGCCGCAAGGCAGAGCCTTTAGGGACTCGCTCTGCAGCGTGATGGATCCCGGTTATCTGCCGGGCGACGGTGAGGACCATGACCGAATGAATCAGACTCTGGCGGTTTTCCACCTGATCGTTCAGGCCTTTCGCGGCAAGATCGATCTGGGACAGAATGAAAAGGACGGTGTCCTGATACGAATGAAAGTGCCTGCTTCAGCAGGGCAGCCGGTTCGGAACGAGGGGAAGGAGACACCATCCGTCCTGCTTTAGCGGGGCACTCCTTGCACATCTTGCCAATCATCCTTCTCAGACCGGGCAGTCTGAACCGGGAACAGGCCGGAGCGTGTCTCCGGTTTTTTTTATCAGATGAGCCTGCGGACTGGATGATTTCATGTTGACTTTTTTAAAATTTTTCATTATACTGATAATCTTATACTTATCTATCTGTGCCAGCGGGAGGAATTCAGGCGTGAGCCATAAACGGGACCTGTTTATCGGTACCATGATCGTTTTTGTATTGTTTTGTCTGATACTGATCATGATGATGATCTCGGGAAACCGCGCTTATGATGGTCCTTCCCTGAAATCACGGGGCGATAAGGTGGCTGTTGTGGAATTGCTCGGTCCAATATACGGTTCACGCAGAGTCATTCATGAACTCAAGGAGTTCAGCCGGCACGAATCGGTTAAAGCCCTGGTGTTTCGCATAGACAGCCCGGGGGGAGGGGTTGCGGCTTCTCAGGAGATCTATGAGAGCGTGCGAAGAGTTCGGGAAAAGGGAATTCCGGTTGTCGCATCCATGGGAACCGTGGCCGCTTCGGGCGGGTATTATGTGGCCTGCGCGGCGGACACCATTATGGCCAATCCGGGCACGACAACGGGCAGTATCGGTGTGATTCTCGAGACCATTCATATTTCCGAACTGCTGGAAAAGATCGGCGTGCGCTATGAGGTCGTCAAGAGCGGCCGATACAAGGACATCGGATCGCCGCACCGTCCGATGACCTTTGAGGACCGGCGTCAGCTTCAATCCTATATAGATGACGCCTACGAACAGTTCTTCGACGTGGTTTTGAAAAAACGGGCCATGGAGAAAAGAGCTCTGCAGAATCTGGCCGACGGCCGGGTGTTCACCGGCCGGCAGGCCCAGGAGCTTGGACTCGTAGATCTGCTGGGAGACTATCAGGACGCAATCGATCTGGCGGCTCAAATGGGCGGCATTGACGGAGAACCGGTCGTGGTCCGCATGAAGAAGCGTGAGCTGACTCTGCTCGATTTTCTGTTTCAGGAAGTAAAGGGTATTTTCCTGTTTAAAGGGATGTCGCTCAAATATGCGTTGCTGTAATCATGAACGGCCGGATCAAGGGGGATGCGATGACCAAAGCCGATATCGTTGATCTGATCGCCGAGCGGACGGGATTGACCAAGGTCGAAACAGCGGCCGTGGTCGATGGTTTTATGGCCACGGTCCAATGGGCTATGGAGCGTGGGGAGCGGGTGGAACTGAGAGGGTTCGGTACGTTTTGCCTTCGGGAGAGGCGGGAAAAACATGTTCCAAATCCCAAAACCGGAACAATGATGAACATCCCACATCGTATCGTGCCCGATTTTAAACCTTCTCCGCAGATGAAGAAGGCCGTGGCCGATACCATGAAAGAAACGGGAAAATTCATTCCCGAAAAAGATGCACCGCAAACGGAATTGTTCAGAGATTGGACGGATATCAATGGTTTTTTCAATGAATCCAATGAATCCCATGAAAGGAGGGATTGAATTTGCCTTGTGGAAAAAAGAAGAAACGTCACAAGATTGCGACACACAAGAGAAAAAAAAGACTTCGCAAGAATCGTCATAAGAAAAAGGGCAAATGAACACTTTTACCTGGATGGATGAGGAAGAGGAGCCCTCTTCTTCCGGGAAGAGGGTTTATTCCATATCCGAACTGACACGTGAAATAAAAATGACCCTTGAAGGCTTTCCTCCGATATGGGCAGAGGGGGAGATTTCCAATTTTACACGCCATTCTTCGGGTCATCTTTATTTTTCGATGAAAGACAGCGGGGCGCAGATTGCCTGTGTGGTCTGGCGGGGAAGGGCGGGTTCGTTTCGGTTTGTTCCGGAAGACGGCATGAAAGTCATCGTCATGGGCCGTCTTTCGGTTTATGAACGGCAGGGACGGTATCAGCTGATCATTGAGCGTATTCAGCCGGCCGGACAGGGCGATCTCCAGCGGGCATTCGAGGCTCTGAAACGCAAACTGGCCGCAGAAGGCCTTTTCGACGCATCCCGTAAAAAACCGATTCCCAGGTTCCCCGATACGGTGGGCGTTGTAACGTCTCCCACGGGAGCGGCGGTTCGGGATATCGTCAGCGTCATTCGTCGCCGTTTCCCTTCTGTGCATATGATACTTCGGCCGGTTGCCGTGCAGGGTGAAAATGCCGCCCTGGACATAGCGCGGGCCATCGATGAGATGAACGCGTTCGGTAAAGTGGATGTGATGATCGTCGGGCGCGGCGGAGGCTCGCTGGAGGATCTCTGGGCGTTTAACGAAGAGCCGGTCGCCCGGGCGATCCATCGTTCGGTCATACCCGTTATTTCCGCGGTCGGACATGAGATCGATTTCTCAATCAGTGATTTTACCGCCGACCTCAGGGCGCCCACACCCTCGGCAGCCGCAGAATTGGCCGTTCGCGACCGGTCCGAATGTCTGGATATGGTGAACGAACGGACCGGCAGGCTGCTCCGCAATCATGGTCAGCGGCTTCGAAGACACAGGGAAAAGTTCGAATCCGTTGTCAAACGGTATGGAATGCGCCGGCCCAGGGCTCTGATTCAGGAGTATTGTCTGAAGCTTGATGATGTCTGGCAGTCGCTTCGGCAGGCTGCTCTGCAACGGTATTCAGTTGAGCAGAAAGCCGTCGAAGCCCTGGAAGGACGTTTGAAAGCATTGAACCCCCTGGCGGTTCTGGAACGGGGTTACAGCATCGCCACACGCGTCAGGGATGGAAAGGTCTTGACCCGTTCCTCTTCGGTGGAAGTTCAGGAGGCGGTTCATATCCGTCTTGCACGGGGAGGCATTCGAGGAGTCGTTCAGGAGATTGAAGATGAGTCCCGTTAAACAGGCCGATAAACAGGAAATGCGTTTTGAAGAAGCTTTCAATAAACTGGAAGCCATCGTGAACGATCTGGAACAGGGAGAGATGACCCTGGAAGAATCCATGAAATCGTTCGAACAGGGCATGGAACTGATACGTATCTGCCGGACAAGGCTGAACGAGGCGGAAGGGGCCTTCAGCCGCCTGGTCAAAGAGGAAAACGGTTTTCATTTGGAACCTTTGGAGTGAGATTCGTAATCAGACCCGGAGCCAGGCCATGAGTCAATTGCTCGATTCCATCCAATTTCCTTCCGACATCAAACATCTGTCCACGGATCAGTTGAAAGATCTGGCTGCGGAGATTCGACGGTTTCTTGTAAAATCCGTATCCATCACAGGAGGCCATCTGGCTCCCAATCTGGGTGTGGTTGAACTCACCCTGGCTCTGCATCGTGTATTCGACTTCCCCAGAGACAGGGTTGTCTGGGATGTGGGGCATCAGGCGTATATACACAAAATTCTTACAGGCAGAAAGGAGCGGTTTCATACGCTGCGGCAGCTGGGCGGAATCAGCGGTTTTCCCAAAGTCAAGGAGAGTGAATACGATTCATTCGGCACAGGCCATTCATCCACGGCCATTTCGGCCGCCCTGGGCATGGCCGCAGCCAGGGATTTGAAAAGCGAGAACCATCGAATTGTGGCCGTTGTGGGAGACGGCGCCCTGACCGGAGGCGAAGCGTTCGAAGGCCTTAATAACGCCGGCGGTTCGAAAAGGGAACTGATTGTGGTTCTCAATGACAACCGCATGTCCATCTCACCCAATGTGGGGGCTCTTTCCAGATACCTGACAAAGATATTGACCAGACCGGAATACAATCGTCTGAAGAATGAGGTTTGGGATTTAACCGGGAAGCTTCCGCGCGGCTCCCAATGGATTCGGAATTTTGTGCATCGATTTGGATCGGGGCTGAAGAATCTGCTGGTACCCGGTTTACTTTTTGAACAGCTGGGCTTTCGGTATATCGGCCCGATTGACGGCCATGATCTGCCCCTGCTCATCCGCGTTTTTTCCGGCATCAAAAGACTTCACGGTCCCCTTTGTGTTCATGTAGTGACCACCAAAGGGAAGGGGTGTCAGTTCGCCGAAGATGACGCAACCAAATTTCACGGCCTCGGTTCTTTTTGTTATAAGACAGGTGCGGTTCAAACCCGGAACGTACCTGCCTACACGGAAATATTCGGAAAAACCCTCGTTGAACTGGCTGAAAAAGATGAACGGATCGTAGGAGTGACCGCGGCCATGGCCGACGGAACGGGCATGGCCTTTTTACAGAAAAGCTTTCCTGAACGGTTTTTTGATGTGGGTATCGCGGAACAGCATGCCGTGACTTTTGCGGCGGCTCTGGCCCTGGAGGGTCTTAAACCGGTTGTGGCGATCTATTCCACTTTTCTTCAAAGAGGTCTGGACCAGGTCATCCATGACGTGGCTCTTCAAAAAGCTCCGGTGGTTCTGGCCATGGACCGGGCGGGCCTGGTGGGTGAGGACGGGCCCACGCATCACGGCAGTTTCGATCTCAGTTTTCTGCGTTTCATTCCCGATCTGGTTATCATGGCGCCCAAAGACGAAAATGAACTCCGTGATATGATGATGACTGCCGTCAACTACACAAAAGGCCCGGTAGCCATTCGATATCCGAGAGGATTGAGTCTGGGTGTCAATCTCCGCAAGCGGATGCGAATGCTGCCTGTGGGCAAAGCAGAGATTCTCCGTGAGGGAGATGACCTCGCTGTTGTGGCCGTGGGTGACAGGGTTTACCCGTCCCTTTCTCTGGCGGAGAAACTGAACGCTCAGGGGATCAGCACTCGCGTGATCAATGCCCGAACCATCAAGCCCCTGGACGAAAAACGGATTCTGGAAAGTGCCGAACAATGCCGGGCGCTTATAACTCTTGAAAACAACAGCATTATCGGCGGACTGGGGAGTGCGGTGGCCGAATTGCTGGCGGAACATTCAGGGCTTGCCAGGTTTCGCCGGTTCGGTTTACCCGATACATTCGTGACGCACGGCAAAATCTGTGATCTCATGAAACTCGTGGAGCTCGACGAAGAGAAACTTTCCGAACGGGTCATGGAATGGTTTTCAAAGCCGCATGCGGCGGATTAGAGTCATCCAGCCAGGAGGAAACCGGTATGCATGTAGGCATTGTAGCCAACACGAGAAAAGAGAAGGTCAGAGAAACTTTGAAACCTTTTGTGAGCCGGTTGACGGAAAAGGGTGTTCAATGTGTTATGGGCGCATCGCTCCATGCTTTTCTGGAGTGCGGCGAGGAGGTCCTGAGCGTGGATCTTGGGAAACTGCCCCTGAAATCGGATATCATCATATCTCTGGGTGGAGACGGAACCATGCTGTCTGCGGCCCGGCTCATCGGGGCCGAAGAAACGCCACTGGTCGGTGTTAATCTGGGCGGTCTGGGATTTCTTACCGAGATCACTCTGGATGATCTGTATGAGAAAGCGGACAGAATACTCCGGAAAGAATATCAGATTGCCAGCCGCATGATTCTTGATGTACGGTTGAGCGGATCCGACACGGTGTATCATGTTCTGAACGATGTGGTGCTCGATCGCGGAAAAAGTCCCCGAGTGATTCATCTGGATGTACATATCAACGAGGTTTTTTTCAACACCTATGTGGCCGATGGAATCATTGTGGCGACTCCGACCGGTTCTACAGCCTACTCCCTGGCTGCCGGCGGACCGATCATTATGCCGGATCTCGAATGCATCATCCTGAATCCGATCTGTCCTCACGCCCTGACTGTGCGGCCCACGGTGATTCCCGCAGACAGCCGGATCGGGCTCGTCATTCGGGCTACGGAAGAGCCTGTTCAATTGAGCGTGGACGGTCAGGAAAACCTGTCACTGCG
>Ga0129302_1003388_pt1 | contig 10972 bp, 8 predicted proteins | sample BlaSprsedimmetaG_FD_94476 | JGI IMG/M metagenome (GOLD analysis project Ga0129302, IMG submission 94476) | Hot spring sediment bacterial and archeal communities from California, USA to study Microbial Dark Matter (Phase II) - Blank Spring... | ecosystem: Environmental > Aquatic > Thermal springs... | reverse complement strand
ACTCCGGCGGGCGCAAGACGGTGGCGGTGGGGGCGGCGGGCGAGGCGCTCATCGCCCACACTCACGGCCCGGCCTTCGTCGACGACGCCGACACGCGCCTGGGCCGCATTGAGGGCAACCCTTTCCACGAAGCAATCACCGAGGCGGCCCGGCGGGCTGATCTGCGCTTCATCCTCAACGTGGTGCTGGACGACGAGAAGCGCGTCGTCTGCGTCAAGGCCGGGGAACCGGAGGAGGCCCACCGGCAGTTGGTCGCCTTCGCCCGCTCGATTTACGAGGTGGAAATTCCGCATCAATATGACGTCGTCGTCGGCGGGGTGGGGTTCCCCAAGGACGCCAACTTGTACCAGGCCAGCCGCGCGGCGTCCTACCTTTTCTTCGCGCCGACGCCGGTCGTCAAGCCGGGTGGTTTCCTGATCGTCCCGGCCCGTTGCGAGGAGGGTGCCGGCGACGGCGTGGGCGAGCAGCGCTTCCTGGCCGCCATGCGCGACGCGCCCGACGTGCAGGCCATTCTGTGCGACGCCCGCGAACACGGGTACCCGCCAGGCCAGCAACGGGCCTTCGTGATGGCGAAGGTGCTGGAAAGCGCGCGGGTCGTCATCGTGGGGAGCGAGCGCCCCGACGTGGTGGCGGCGTGCAAGATGACGGCGGTCGAGACGATGGCGGAGGCGTTGGCATTGGCCGCCCGCGAGTTGGGCGAGGAACTGGACGTGCTGGTCGTGCCCCATGCATTGCTGACGTTGCCGGTCGTAAAGTCTTAGATGGGCTGGTTGACTGGCAAAACATTCGTGTTCCGAAAAGTTGCTCTTGAAAACAGGAATGGGACGCAGAATAACGCAGACGAACGCTGATTTATAGTGTGTGTCTGCGAAATTCTGATGCAACCGCAGGTTGCTTTTTTCCGCGTCCCAAAAGGACTTGTCCGTTAATCGGCGTAGATTGGTGGATGCTGCTGCCTATGATGTCTAACGAAACAAGTGTAAAAGATGTAAATGAAACGACGATGTCAGCCGACGAGGAGACGCGCCACTGCGTCCGCTGCGGGTTGTGTCTTTCCGTCTGTCCCGGCTATCGCGAGAGTTTGAACGAGACCGATTCGCCCCGGGCCCGGGTGGCGCTGGTCCAGGCGATCACCGAGGGGGTGTTGGACGCCCCGAATGAGCGCTACGCCGGGGCCTTTTTCCGCTGCCTGTTGTGCGGCGCGTGTACCTTCGTCTGTCCCAGCGGCGTGGCGGTCGATCGCATTCTCGAACTGACGCGGGGCGACCTGGCCGAGCAGGGGCTACTGCCCGAGGCCCTGGCGGAACTGGACGCCCGTATCGCTCAATATCGCAACATCTCGGCCGAGGAGAACGAGGGCCGCTTGATCTGGGTCGATAACCTGCCTGCGCCGCCGACCGGGTTGGGCAAGGAGCAGGCCGAGGTGGCCTATTTCGTCGGGTGCGTCAGTTCCTTTTTCCCGCGCAGTTACCAGGTGCCCCAGGCGCTGGTGCAGATCTTCGACCGGACTGGGGTCGATTATGCCCTCCTGGGCGGGTCCGAGTGGTGCTGCGGCTACCCGATGTTCATCAACGGCGAGATGGATAAGGCCCGGGACCTGATCCGGCACAACGTCGAGGCGGTGCAGGCGATGGGGGTGAAGAAGATCGTCTTCTCGTGCGCGTCCTGTTATCACTTCTGGTCCCATTCCTACCCCACGGCGCTGGGCGTGAACGATCTGGAAGACGACCTGGGGATCGAGGTGATGCACGCCACCGAGTTCCTGGCCGATCTGCTGGAGGCCGGGGCGCTGCCGCTCCAGGGAGATGAGGACGTGCGGGAGCAGGTGGTGACCTACCACGATCCGTGCGACCTGGGGCGCAAGGGGGGCGTGATCGAGGCTCCGCGCCGCGTGTTGGCTCAACTCCCGGGCGTGCGCCTGGTCGAGATGGCGGAGAACCGGGATAGCTCCCACTGTTGCGGCGGCGGCGGCAACCTGGAGAGTTTCGCGCCCGAGGTGGGACAGGCCGTGGCCGGCAGCCGCATCCGCCAGGCGGCCGAGACGGGGGCCAAGACGTTGATCTCGGCCTGCCAGCAATGCGAGCGCACGTTAGCCAACGCCGCCCGCGCCGAGCGGATCCGCGTGCGGGTGAAGGACGTGGCTGAACTGGTGTTGGATGCGCTGGACGAGGCCCAGTCTTCGGAGGGAGATTGAGACGTATGGAAAAAATTATCACGCAACTCCAGGAGACACTGGGGACGGAGAAGGTGCTGACCGCTCCCGTCGACCTGGTCGCCTATTCGTTCGACGGCACGTTCGAGCAGCAGTTGCCCGACGTGGTCGTGCTGTCCGAATCGACTGCTGACGTCGTGGCTGTGGTCGAGATCGCCGCCCGCGAGGGCGTGCCCATCGTGCCGCGCGGCATGTCGAGTGGGCTGGCCGGTGGCTCGATCCCGATGCCGGGCAGCATCGTGCTCTCGCTGACGCGGATGAATCACATCCTGGAGATCGACGAGGAGAATATGACCGCGACCGTGGAGGCCGGGGTGATCGCCGTCGACCTGGAGGCTGCGGCGGCGAAGCGTGGGCTCTTCTACCCCCCGGATCCCTCCAGCAACAAGCAATCGACCATCGGCGGGAACATCGCCTGCAACGCCGGCGGCCCGCGCTGCCTCAAGTACGGGGTCACCGGCGATTACGTGATGGGGCTCAAGGTCGTGCTCGCCGACGGGCGCGTGTTGGAGACGGGTGGTAAGCCGATCAAGAACGTGGTCGGTTACGATTTGACGTCCCTCTTCATCGGCTCGGAGGGAACGCTGGGCATCATCACCGAGGCCCTGCTGCGCCTGCTCGTGCAACCCGGCTTCGTCCACACGTCGCGGGCCGAGTTTCTCTCGTTGGAGGACGCCTCCCGGACGGTCAACGCCATTCTTCGGGCCGGCGTCGTCCCGGCGACGCTGGAGCTGATGGACGAGACCGCCATCGCCTGCATTGAGGAAGCCATGCAATTGGGATTGCCGCTGGACGTCGAGGCCATGCTCATCATCGAGACGGACGGGTCGGACGAGGCGGCGGTGGAGCGGGAGATCGAGACGGTGGCCCGGGTGTGCCGCGAGAACGGCGCACGCAAGGTCAGTGTGGCGCAGGACGAGGCGGAGCGGGCGCGGTTATGGCGCGCCCGCCGGTCGGTCTCTCCCTCGCTGGCCCGCCGGGCGCCCAATAAGCTGGGGGAGGACATCACCGTCCCCCGCAGCGCCATCCCCGAGGCGATCCGCCGGATCAAGGCCATCGGCACCCGCTATGGACTGCCCATCGTCGTCTTCGGTCACGCTGGCGACGGCAATCTCCATCCCAACGTGCTCTTCGACCGGCGCGACCCGGAGCAGTGGGCCAAGGTCGAGCCGATCGTGGGCGAGATTTTCCAGACCGCCCTGGACCTGGGCGGCACCCTCTCAGGCGAGCACGGCGTGGGCGTGTTCAAACTGCCCTACGTCGAGCATGCGTTGGGCGCGACCTCGCTGGACGTGCAACGGAGGATTAAACAGGCCCTCGACCCCTTGAACATCCTGAATCCGGGGAAGGTGCTGCCGGACATGTGATGCAGATTTGACAGGTAAATATAAATGTGATACACTAAATGTATATTAACACATTTGCCCTGTTAAATGCAAAAAAGGAGGGGAGGAGAGGACAATGGCTGTTTTAGAGAAAAAACCGGTGCAAGTCTACCTGGGGCCAAGACACCAGAGCATCCTGGAGCGGATCGTGGAGAAGTTGGATATTTCCAAGGCGGAGGCGTTACGGCAGGGGCTGGAATCGCTGGCGCGAGAGGTCGTGCCGGCGGAGGAGGACCCCGCCTGGCAGCTTATCGGCTTGATGGGAGAAGACACCGATAGCCCCGGTGATCTTTCGGTGAATCATGACAAATACTTGGTCGAGTGGTCGTCCAATGACTAAGGCGTTATTCGTAGATACCGGCGCATGGTTAGCCATTCTGGATCCGCGAGATAAATATCACGGCCTTGCTACAGCGTTCTACCAGGAGGCGTTGGTGCTTTATCCCCGGTTGACGCTCACTAATCTGGTGGCAGCCGAGACCTACGTGAGCGTGTTGAGGAATGCCGGATACCACAAGGCTCTGGCCTTTCTGGACATCCTCGAGCAATCCTCTTCCATTGAGTGCGTGTGGTCAGACCGGGAACTTGAGATGCAGGCGCGCGACATCCTGCGTCGTTACGACGACCAGGCCTTTAGCTATACCGACGCGGTAAGTTTCGCCTTGATGGAGCAGATGGATCTCCCGGAGGCTTTTGCCTTCGACAATCATTTTTCCGTGGCGGGGTTCACGCGGCTTCCCACGGAGTAGTGAACGTGACCCAGGCGTGTTCTTTGTGCCTGGGTTTTGTTTTTGGCCTTATTACGTTTACATCATTTGAGAGTTCTGCATAAAAGTTTTCCGCCATAAACACTACACCGAATGAAGAATAGAACGAATTCATACCTCGATCCGGTACATTTGCCCCGTTTGAATGGGCAACGTGACATAGAATGGGTATGAGAACTACACGTATCTTCTCAATAAACCGGGGCAAACTCGCTCGGGCCGGTCTCCTGACCGTGCCCGCTGTGGCTCGGTCGGGAGACCGGCCACAGCTCCCCAACTTATTGAGAAGATACGTGAAATTGAGAAGATACGTGAAATGACCTTTTTTAAGTAGAGTCATCTTATAAAAACCGGTTCGTTGTCAATTTGTCGGATCAGACCGACGTTGGAACATCACAACCCATATTTAAGGAGAAAACGTATGTTAAACCTGAAAGAGGGGATTGACATCCTCGCAGCGATCGGCGGGGTCAACTCCCTGGATGAGGTCCAGGCCGTGTTCAGAGCGCGTTGCAATCAGGAGACCCTGGACAAGCTGGATCGGATCAAGAACGAAGACGCGCTGCTGAAAATCGCCAACGCCATCGCCATGACCGATCCCGATGAGGTTTTCGTCAACACCGGTTCTGAGGCCGACGAACACCGGGTCAGGATCATGAGTTTAGCCAAGGTAGAGGAGCGCCCGGTGGCGATGCGAGACCACACGCTGCACTTCGACCTGCCCCAGGAACAGGCGCGCATCATCGACCGGACGTTCTACATCGTCAACCCCGGCGAGAAGACCAGCGTGCTGGCGAAGTCCATCCTGCGGGACGAGGCCCACGATTACGTCCACACCCACATGAAGGGCATCGCCAATGGGATGACGCTGCTGGTGGGTTTCTTCAGCCGGGGACCGGTTGGCGCCCAGGCGGCGATCCCGGCGCTGGAGATCACGACCTCGACCTACGTCATGCACTCGGCCAACATCCTGTACCGCAACGTCTATGAGCAGTTTGACGAAGAGGTCGAGCGGGCGGGCGTGTTTTTCACCAACGTCCATAGCGAGGGGCCAAATCGACCGGAGGATCTGCCCCAGGCGCGGGTCTTCATGGACCGGAGTTGGCTGACGACCTTCTCCATGTTCTGCACCTACGCCGGTAATACACTGCTGCTGAAGAAAGGTAATCACCGCTTCGCCGTCGATCTGTGCACCTACTACCGCGAGGAGCAGGAACTCTCGGAACACATGTACATCACCGGGATGACCGGCTCCGACGGGCGGAAGACCTACTTTGCCGGGGCGGCGCCCTCGGGGTGCGGCAAGACCACGACCGCCATGGTGGGCACCGACTTCGTCGGCGACGACCTGGCCCAGTTGTGGATCGACGAGCAGGGCACGATCCGGGGCATCAACCCGGAATGCGGCATTTTTGGCATCGTCCGGGACGTGAACCGGGATAGCGACCCGTACCTGATGAAGGCCCTGCGGGAAGAAGGGGCCGAGGTGATCTGGACGAACGTGTTGATCGACGTGCACGGCGTGCCCTACTGGGTGGGCAACGGCGAGGAACTCCCGGCGAGAGGCGTCAACTTCCAGGGCGAGTGGTGGGAGGGCCAGACGGACGAGGCCGGACAGCCGGTCCCGCTCTCGCACCCGAACGCCCGCTGCACCGTCGCGTGCACCGAGATCGGGAATTACAACGAGACCGCGGCCGAGGACCCGCGCGGGGTAGAGATCAAGGTCATCACCTACAGCGGGCGCGATAGCGATACCATGCCGCCGGTCTGGGTGGCGCGGAACCCCGACGAGGGGGTCGTCATCGGCGCCTCGGTTCTTTCGGCGGCGACGGCGACGGAGGTGGGGGCCCAGGGCGTGCGGCGCCAGCCCTGGGCCAACGAGCCCTTCATCCCCGGCCCCCTGGCCGATTACATGGAGGCCCAGTTCACGTTTTTCAATTCCGACAAGCTGAAGACCAAGCCGGTGATGGCGGGATTGAACTATTTCTTGACCCACGAGGCCCGGGGCAGCACGGGGAAGGGACTGCTGGGCGAGAAGCGGGACGTCCGGGTGTGGCTCGGCTGGCTGGAAAGATGGGCCAACGGCGACGTGGGCGCAATCGAGACACCCATCGGCTTCATCCCCCACTACGAGGACCTGAAGGCGCTCTTCGCCGAGATCGACAAGGTCTATCCGAAAGCGCTCTACGAGCAGCAGTTCGCCTTCTACGTGGACAATATCCTGGCCCGGATCGATCTGCAAGAAGCAGCCTACCGGAAAGAAGAGAACATCCCGGACAAATTGTTCGAGATCTACGCCCAACAGCGGCAAGGACTCGAGGCGCTGAAGGTCAAGTACGGGGCCATCGTCTCGGTCGAGCAGTTGATGGAGGCGGCGGGCTTGGGTTGAAGGTTGCAGGTTTGCAAGTTGCAAGTGAGCAAGTTGCAAGTGAGCAAGTTGCAAGTGGGCAAGTTGCAAGTGGGCAAGTTTGCAAGTGTGTAAGTCAAACATTCTCTATCCAAGATTGGGCTCTTCACACATTACATTTCAGATCTGCGTCCCAACACACCGGTCTACCAATATACCAATATACCAATATACCAATATACCGACATACCGACATACCGACATACCGACATACCGACATACCAATCTACCAATCTACCAACTATAAGGAGACATCATGCCCGAAAAACTGACGAAAGAGGAGCTTCTGGCCAAGGCCAAGAAGCCCGCAGAAGACGCGATGCGCATGCATCCGTTCTACCGGGGCAAGATTCAGACCGCCCCCAAATGCGCCATCCGGGGCCTGGACGACTTCGCCATCTGGTACACGCCGGGCGTGGCCGCGCCCTGTCGCGCCATCCACGAGGAACCGGAACAAGCTTACGAGCACACCAACAAGGGGAACACGGTCGCCATCGTCTCCGACGGCACGCGGGTGCTGGGCCTGGGCGACATCGGCCCGCTCGCCGGGATGCCGGTGATGGAGGGGAAGGCGCTGATCTTCAAATACCTGGGCGGTGTGGACGCGGTCCCGATCTGCCTGGATACCAAGGACCCGTACCGCATCATCCTGGCGGTCAAGTGGATCCAGCCATCCTTCGGCGGGATCAATTTGGAGGACATCTCCCAGCCCAAGTGCTTCCGTGTGCTGGATATGTTGCGCAGCGATCCCGACGTCAAGATCCCCGTCTGGCACGACGACCAGCAAGGGACCGCCACCGTCATCCTGGCCGGTGTCATCAACGCGCTGAAGGTGGTCGGCAAGAAGATGACAGAGGCCAAGTTCGCCGTCATCGGCACCGGCGCGGCCAACGTCGCCACCATCCGGCTGCTCCTGGCCTCGGGTGTACCCTTCGGGCACATCATCGCCTGCGATAGCAAGGGTATCCTGCACCCCGAGCGAGACGATATCCAGCAGCGCAAGATAGAATTCGTGGACAAATGGCGCATCTGCCAGAACAGCAACGCCGAGGGACGGCGGGGCGACGTCGATGAGGCCTTGCGCGGCGCCGACGTCTGCATCGCGGCCAGCAAACCCGGTCCCGGCACGATATTGCCAGAGTGGGTGAGCACGATGGCCGACGACGCCGTCGTCTTCGCCTGCGCCAATCCCATCCCCGAGATATGGCCGTGGGAGGCGCGGGAGGCCGGGGCGCGCATCGTGGGCACGGGACGCAGCGACTTCGCCAACCAGATCAACAACTCACTCGGTTTCCCGGCCATTTTCCGGGGCGTGCTGGACGTGCGGGCGACGACGATCACCGACGAGATGGCGATCGCCGCGGCCGAGGAGCTGGCCCGCTGCGCCGAGGAAAAGGGCCTGAACGAGGAGAACATCGTCCCCACGATGAGCGAGTGGGAGGTCTTCCCCCGCGAGGCGGCGGCCGTGGCGATGCGGGCCCAGGAGCAGGGCGTGGCCCGCTTGAGCCTGTCGCACGACGAGTTGCTCCGCAAAGCGACCGACATTATCAAGCAGGCCCAGGATATGACCCACTTCCTGATGGAAAAAGAATTGATACCGCCGCTACCGGCGGCGTGGTCCGAGTAGGGTAAGCCAAGGAGATATGAAAATGTATGATCTAATCGTCATTGGGGGAGGGCCGGCCGGGATTACGGCGGCGGCCATGGGCATCAACCAGCGGCTGGAGACGTTGATTATCGCCGCCTGCTGGGGTGGGCAGACCACCTACGCCATGCAGTTGGAGGACGTGGAAGGCCGCGAAATTCTAACAGGAGAGACGATGCTGGACGCCTTCCGGCGTCAGTTGGATTACCTGGATTTCGCGCGCCGTTTCGACCGGGTGAGCAAGGTCATGCCGGAGGAGGGGTGCTTCGTCGTCTCTACTGAGACAGGCGATCGTTTCGAGAGTCAGGCGCTGATCCTGGCGACAGGCGCCAAGCCTCAACGGCTCGACGCACCGGGCGAGGTGCGCCTGGCCGGGCGGGGCCTGAGCTACTCGGCGACCGCCCACGCGGGTCTGTTCCTGGGCAAGGACGTCGCCGTGGTTGGCAGCCAGCGGCGGGCGCAGCTCGCGACGGCCGACCTGGCCCGCAAGGCCCACCGGGTCCACTTGCTCGCGCCGGAACCGCTCTCCAACACACCCCTGGCCCAGAAGCTCCGCCAGATGGAGCAGGTCGAGATCGTGGAAAACGTGCACATCGAGGAAGTGACGGGCGATCAGTTCGTCGAGGGGATTGTGTATCACACGGTGGATGGCGAGACGCGCGAACTCCCGGTCGCCGGGGTGTTCGTCAAGTTACCCCGCACTCCCAACTCCGCCCTGGTGCAGGATTGGGTCGATTGCGACCGCAACGGGCGCATCATCGTGGACGTCAACTGTGCTACCAACTGGCCCGGCGCCTTCGCGGCCGGCGACGTGACCTACGTCTCGGAGCAGGCCCTGATTCACATCGGCGAGGGGGCCAAGGCAGCGATCTCGGCCTACCGCTATCTGTTGATATCTTGAGGTGATAAGTGAGTGACGAAAAGATGTTAAAGCGCGCGCACGAGCTGGAGAAGCAACTGGTCGACTGGCGTCGCGAGATCCACATGCGGCCTGAACTGGGATTCCAGGAGACGCGGACGGCCGCCCGCGTGGCCCAGGAGTTGGAAACGCTGGGGTATCGCGTGCGCACCGGCGTCGGGCGCACCGGCGTGGTCGCCGAGCGCGGCGAGGGATCGCCCATCTTCGCCATCCGCGCCGATATGGACGCGCTCCCCATCCAGGACGCCAAGGACGTGCCCTACGCCTCCCAGGTGCCGGGCGTGATGCATGCCTGTGGGCACGATTGCCACGTCGCCATTCTGTTGGGCGTCGCGACGCTCCTGGCCGAGGAGACTTTCCCCGGAACAGTTCGCCTACTATTCCAGCCAGCCGAGGAAGTGGCGGACGAAGAGGGCGTCAGCGGCGCGCCACGCATGATCGAGGACGGCGCGATGGAAGGTGTGGACGCGGTCGTGGCGCTGCACGTGGATGCCGAAAGCGGGGTCGGCGACATCGTCCTGGGCGCGGGGCCGGTTTCCGCCGGCGTCGATACCTTCTATGCCACGATCATCGGACAGGGTGGGCACGGCGCGATGCCCCACCAGGTCGTGGATGCCACCCAAATCGCCGGGCACGTGATCCTGGCCTTGCACGGTATCGTCTCCCGGCGCATCCATCCGGCAGACCCGGCGGTCATCAGCGTCGGATCGATCCACGGGGGGCAAGCCAGCAACGTGATCCCGGAACAGATAAAGCTTTCCGGCACGATCCGCTACATGGATCATGAGGTGCAACGACAACTCCACGAGGGGATCGAACGGGCGCTAAAGATCGCGCGGGCGATGGGCGGCGACTACGAGTTGGAGATTGAGGTCGGTTATCCCCCTATGTTCAACGACGAAATGATGACCGAGCGCATCCGGGAGGTCGCCGCTGACCTATTGGGCGAGACACACGTCCTGACGCGCAAACAGGAGATGGGGGCGGAGGATTTCAGCTACTTCTCCACCCAGGCCCCCGGCGCGATGTTCATGCTCGGGTGCCGGGTCGAGGGGGACGAGCGGCGGCACCACGATCTCCGTTTCGACGTCGACGAGCGCTGTTTGCCCATCGGGGCTGCTCTCCTGGCCGAGACGGCGCTGCGATTGTTGCGCCGCCAGGCGTAACGATACTTTAATACTCGTAACTGCTGCTCAGGCCAGTCCCTTGCTGCGATGGAGAGTGGGGGCCCCCGCCCATCCGCTGCAAACGGGTGCTAGGCTGAGCAGCAGTTACTAATACGCGTCAATTGATGAGGATGGAGGGCTAACTGTGGAAGACATACTATCGAGATTGGAGAACGGCCCAGTGCTCGTCGCCGATGGGGCGATGGGAACGATGTTGCAGGATGCCGGCTTGCCTGTTGGAGGCGCGCCCGAGGCCTGGCTGCTGGAGAATCCTGATGCCGTGAAGGGCGTTCACCGGGCCTACCTGGACGCCGGGGCTGATCTGATCCTGAGTTGTACCTTCGGTGGCAATCGAGCGCGTCTGAAGCAAGTAGGGCTGGAGAGCCGCGTGGCCGAGGTCAACCGGCGCGCGGTAGAGATCGCCCGGGCGGCAGTCGCCGACGCGGCGGCCTACGTGGCCGCGGCTTACGT
>Ga0129302_1003384_pt1 | contig 10980 bp, 7 predicted proteins | sample BlaSprsedimmetaG_FD_94476 | JGI IMG/M metagenome (GOLD analysis project Ga0129302, IMG submission 94476) | Hot spring sediment bacterial and archeal communities from California, USA to study Microbial Dark Matter (Phase II) - Blank Spring... | ecosystem: Environmental > Aquatic > Thermal springs... | reverse complement strand
GGGTCGGTTCAGGAGACGGTTGGGGGGTATACCCGGGGTATACCCCCCCGTCGGCCGAGGCAGGGGCGTCAATAGGGAACAGGGCGGGAGCCGTGCCGGTCAGACCGGCGGGGTCGGCATTGGGCTCTGCGCACCGCACTCCGCCGGCGTCTGCGCCGCACACCGGACCGCTCACTCCTCACCCGTCTACGCCGGTCCCACGGTGCCGACGCCCGGCGTTACATCCGGAGAGCCCCGGGCGATGTCCGTAATCGCCGAATGCGATTGGGCCTTGTGCTCGACAATGTTGATCTTCGGTCCGACGACGTCGGCGCCACGCCGGTAACTTCTGAAGGCTGGGAGCAACTTTCCCGGGCCTTTTCTTGATTGCCGGGTCGGGGCCGGTATAATCTGAGTCCGGTGGTTGGTCGGCACTCGTTCTGAGACCCGCACCCGCGGGAATCCTCCTCTGCAGGATCCGGTCCTCAGCGAATTGCCTTGCCAATCTAATGACTGACCGGTCAGTCAAAGGAGTATAATGAGTAAGGACTGCGACAAGCGACAGGCCATCCTGGCCGCGGCCCGCCGGGCCATTACCGAGCACGGCTATGCCCGCGCGACGGTAGAGGACATCGCCGCCGAAGCGGGCGTGGCCAAGGGCACGGTCTACCTCTATTTCAAGGACAAGGCGGATATCGTTGACGGCCTCGTCGAGCAGACGCTCGAAGACGGGCTCGCCACGGTGCGGGCCAATGCCGCCTGCGAAGCCGCGCCGGTCGAGAAGCTGAGAGCGGTGTTCATGGGCTGGGCCGAGATGGCCCGGCAGAGAGCCGGCGGCGTCCCGCTGTCGTCGCCGGATGCAATCCACTTCGCCTCACTGGATGTTGACAGGCTTGAACGGGTGGTCCGACCGCGAATGCGGGCGATCATCGAAGCGCTGGTCGAGATCATCCGGCCCGGCATCGCCTCCGGCGACTTCCGACCGGTGAACCCGTACCTGGCCGCGGCCCTGCTGATTCACTACTTCCCGGCCGGCATCCTGGTCGAACGCCAGCAACTGCCGGTTGAGAATCCGCTCGAGGAAGCCCTCGACGCTTACCTGCACGGCATTCTTGCCGCCCCCGCAACCAAGGAGAAACCATGAGGACAACGTTACTGATTGTCTTTTGCGCCCTGCTCGCGCCCGCGGCCGCGGACACGCTCGTGCTCAATGCCGAACAGGCGGTCGAACTGGCGCTCGCGAACAACCACGCCATCCACCAGGCCCGGGCCCGGGTTGAGGAAGCGGTCGCCGGCCGCTCGGCAAGCTTCGGCGCGATGCTGCCCCAGCTTTCCGCCTCGGCAAGTTACACCCGGCTCGGCACGGTCAACGATTTTCAGATGGTGACCCCGGTCTACGGTCAGTTCCCGCTCCGGGTCTATGACCCGCAGGGTAACCTCATCGGCTTCACCGATTCGGTTGCGATGGTCATCGGCATTGACACGATGGAACTGGCACTGGGCGGAGCGAACAACTACTTGCTGCGCGGCACCGCCCAGCAGACGCTGTTCACCTGGGGCAAGCTCATCAACGCCTGGCGCATCGCCGGCCTCGGCGCGGAAGTCGAGGAACAGGGCCTGCGCCTCGCCCGCCAGCAGGTCCGTAGCCGGGCGGTGGAAGCCTTCTACGGCGCGATGCTGGCCCGGGAGATGGTCGCGCTGATGCGCGAGTCGCAGCGCCAGCTCGAACGCCACGTCGGCCAGGTGCGGTCTCTCTACGAGAGCGGGTTCGCGACCGGGCTCGACCTGCGCCGGGCCCGGGTCGGGCTGAGCAACCTCGCCTCCGAGCTCGCCCGAGTCGAAAGCGGCGCCGAGCTGGCGCTGGCCGCCCTGCGCAACACCTGCGGTATCGAGCCGGACCGGCCCGTCGCGCTCGACGGTGACGTGAAGTATGAAGCCGAACCGACCGCCCTCGATGATGCGATTGCCGCGGCGCTGGCCGAGCGGCCCGAACTCGAACAGCTCCGCCGGGCGGCGCGGATGGCGGATTACGGGGTCCGCATTGCCCGCACCGCGAACCTGCCCACGCTCTTCGCCCAGTTCAACTACGACTACAAGAACCCGGTCGGCTTCAACCCCGGCTGGGGCAGTGACTGGAACGTCACCGCCGGTGCGTCGGTCCCGCTCTTCACCGGCGGCGCGAACCACAGCCGCCTGCGCCAGGCCCGGGCCCGCGAGCGCCAGGCCCGCATCGCGCTGGCGATGACCGAGGAGGCGCTCACGCTCGAAGTCCGGGCCCTGCATTCGACGCTGGAACAGGAGCGCCGGAACATCGAGCTTCAGTCCGAAAACGTCGAGCTCGCCCGCGAGGCGCTCGAACTCGCCGAGACCGCCTACGAGAACGGCATGATAACCAACACCGAGTATCTTGACACCCAACTCGCGCTGACCCGGAGCCGGGTCTCGCACCTGGGTTCGCTGGCAAACCACCGCATTGCCCGGGCCGGCCTGCGCCGGGCGATGGGCATCGAGGAGAACTGATATGCACCGGACACTCACAACCAGTAGATCACAAGACCCGCATGGGAACCGGACGGTCGCGGAGGAACACCCGCTTCGGGGTTCGCCGGTCCTTCTCTTCCTCCTCTGTGTCTCTGTGGTTCTTGTTTCCTTCCCCGGCTGCGGACCGCGCGGCCGCGAGGAGACGCGCGCGGTCCAGGCCGTCGCCGTTGTCCCGGCCCGCCGCGCAACCGTCATCCGCACCACCAGCCTCATCGGCACCGTCGTCGGCGACCGGCAGGCCGCAGCGATAGCCAAGACCGCCGGCCGGGTGACGAGCATCGCCCGGCCCGAAGGTTCGCGCGTCGCCGAGAACGAGCCGGTCCTTCACATCATCAACGACATTCCGGGAATGGACTACCGGCCCGCGCCGGTCCGCGCCCCGGTTGCGGGCGTGGTCGGCAAGGTCTACGTCGAGGTCGGCCAGACCGTCGGCCCGGGCACACCGGTGGCGATGATCGCCGACTACTCGACCCGGGTCCGGGTCCGGGCCGGGGTCAGCGATGCGGACCTCCAGCACGTCCGGGTCGGCGCCGCGGGCGCGATTGCGGTCCCGGCCTGGCCGGACACGACCTTCACCGGCCGGGTGACGAAGGTGACGCCGGTGCTCGACCCGCTCTCGCGCACCGCCTCGGTCGAACTGGTCGTGGACAACCCGGGCCGTCAGCTCGTCCCGGGCATGTCCGCCTCGGTCCGGCTCGTGCTCGAAGAACTGGCGGAAGTGGTCGCGGTACCGCTCACCGCACTCTTCCCGGACGGCGAGGTCAGGATAGCGGTCGTCACCGACAGCATCGTCGAGATGCGTACGATCGAGACCGGGCTTCGGGGCGACCGGCTGGTCGAACTGCGCTCCGGCATCCGTGAAGGCGAAACGGTAATCACCACCGGCAAGGAACGCGTCGGCGACGGCGACCGGGTCCGGCCGGTGGCGGACGCACGGCAATGAAGCTCACCGACGCCGCCATCCGCCGCCCGGTCACGACCGTGATGGTGACGCTGGCAATGGTCGTCTTCGGCATCCTGGGTGTGACCCGGATGCGGGTGGATTTCTACCCCGACGTTACCTTCCCGATGGTCGTCATCGCAACCGTCTACCCCGGCGCCGGCCCGCTCGAAGTCGAATCCGAGGTCACCGACCCGCTCGAACAGCGGCTGGGTACCGTCTCGGCCCTGACCGACATCACCTCGACCTCGCAGGAAAACTTCTCCGCCGTCACCCTGCAGTTCGACTGGGGCACCAACCTCGACGCCGCAGCCGCGGATATCCGGGACCGGCTCGACATGGCCCAGGCGACCCTGCCCGCGGATGTCCAGAAGCCTTTCGTCCTCAAGTTCGACCCCTCGATGATGCCGGTGCTCAACCTCGGCCTGGCCGGCGACATTGACGAGTCCGAACTCGCCGAAATCGCCGACAAGGTCAGTCGTCAACTCCAGCGCGTGCCCGGTGTGGCCGCGGTCAACCTCGGCGGCGACCTCGCCCGCCAGGTCCACGTTGCCCTCGACCTGCGCGAGTTGGCCAACTCGGGCGTCACCAGCGAGGCGTTCGCCGGCGCACTCAAGGCGCAGAACCTCAACTTCCCCATCGGTGCGGTCTCGAGCGGCGAACAGCGCTACCTCGTCCGTCTCGTCGGTCAGTACCGCGACCTCGACGACATCCGGCACACCGTCATCGGCGCGCGGCCGGACGGCAGTCCGGTCCAGATCCGGGACGTCGCGGACGTGAACTGGGCGCCCGAGGAACGCGAGGCGATGGTGCGGATGGACGGCAAGAGCGCGGTCTACCTCTGGATCCAGCGCCGGCCCGACGCCAATACCGTCCAGGTCTCGGATGGCCTGCTCAAGGAACTCGAGGCCATCCGCCACGAACTGCCCGCCTCGGTCAACCTCACGCTCTTCTGGGACAGCGCCCAGACCATCCGCGACTCGGTTTCCAGCGTCGCCACCAACCTCATCCTCGGCGGCATTCTCGCCGCGCTGATGCTGTTCCTGTTCCTGCGCCGGTTCCGGGCGACGATGTTCGTCGCCTTCGCCATCCCGGTCTCCATCTTCTTCGCGCTCTTCGGGATGTTCCTGGCCGGCTTCACGCTCAACGTCCTCTCACTGGCCGGTCTGGCGATCGCGGTCGGCATGGTCGTGGACAACGGGGTGGTCGTCTTCGAGAACATCTTCCGGCGCCGGGAACAGGGCGAGGAACCACTGAAGGCGGCCAGCGAAGGCACCGCCACTGTCGGCATGGCGATAACCGCCTCGACCCTGACGACGATCGCAGTCTTCCTGCCCCTGCTCATGCTCAAGGGCATCATCCAGGTCTTCTTCAAGGAACTCGCCTTCGCCATCATCTTCGCGCTGATTGCTTCGCTCGCCATCGCCCTGACCCTCATCCCGATGCTCGCCGGCCGGTTCCTGAAAATGAAAGACCCGGCCGCCGAAACACGCGGCATCCGGGGTTGGAGCAACCGGGCCTTCCGGCGCATCGAGGCGGGCTACGCCCGGCTCATTGACTGGGGGCTGGGCCACCGCAAGCGGGTCATCCTCGCGACCGTGGGCCTGCTGGTTCTGAGCTTCGCGCTGGTCCCCCTTATCGGCACCGAATTCATACCCCGCCAGTTCACCAGCTTCGCCGAGTTTCACGCCGAGATGCCGACCGGCACCAGCCTTGAGAAGACCGACGAGGCGGTGCGCGAACTCGAGGAGTACATCGTCGAGCGCTGGGGCGACGAACTCCAGACGACGATGGTCCAGGTCGGCGGCGGCACGAATGTCTTCTCCGCCATCTTCGGCGGCGCGCGCTCGAACTCCGCCGAGATTGACATCGTTGTCCGCGACGACTCCCGGGTGACGGTCGAGGAAATCGAGGCCGACATCCGCCGTCGCGCCACGCTCATCCCCGGGATGAAGATTCGCGCGGGCCGCCAGCGCGGGGCCGATGGCTTCATGGGCGGCGGTGCCGCGCTCGAGGTCGAGATCCTCGGCCACGACCTCGCGGTCGCCGACTCGCTCACCCGGTCGGTGATGGCCCTGCTGTCCGGAATCCCCGGCGTCGTTGACCTTGAATCCAGCCGCGAGGAGGGCGACCCCGAGGTCCAGCTGGTCGTGGACCGGGAACGGGCCGCCCGCCACGGCCTGACGCCCTTCCAGGTCGGCAGTGCGCTCCGTACCCAGCTTGACGGCACCGTCGCCACCCGGTACCGGCTCGAAGGCCGGGAATACGACGTCCTGGTCCGCCTCCGGCCCGAACAGCGGCGGGAACTGGGTGACATCCTCGCCACGGTCGTGAACGGTCCGATGGGCCCGGTGCCGCTCAGCAATGTCGTCGCCTTCCGCGAGGGCGTGAGCCCGCTCAAGATCGAACACAAGAACACCGAGCGCATCGTCACCGTGACCGGGAACGTCGTCGGCCGACCGCCGGGCCGGGTCGGACAGGAAGCACAGACCGCGCTCGGCTCGGTCGCCACACCACCCGGGTTCAGCATCAACGTCGCCGGCTCCTACGAAGAGATGGTGGAGTCGTTCCGCGACCTCGGCTTCGCGGTCCTGCTCGCGGTCCTGCTCGTCTTCATGGTGATGGCGTCCCAGTTCGAGTCGCTCCGCGACCCGTTCGTCATCATCTTCAGCATCCCCTTCGCGGTCATCGGCGTACTCTGGGCGCTCTTCATCACCGGCACGACGCTGTCAATCGTTTCCGGCGTGGGCGTGCTCGTGCTGGTCGGCATCGTCGTCAACAACGGCATCGTGCTCGTGACCTACATCAACGAACTCCGACGCGAACGCGGGCTGGGGCTTGACGAAGCGGTCCGGGAGGCCGGCCGGGTGCGCCTGCGCCCGATCCTGATGACCGCGCTCACGACCATCTTCGGCCTGATGCCGCTCGCACTCCAGCTCGGCCAGGGCTCGGAGTTCTGGTCCCCGCTCGGCCGGGCGGTCATCGGCGGGATGGTCGTCTCGACCTTCCTGACCCTGATCTTCATCCCGGTGCTCTACACCTCCTTCGAGAAGGGCGCGGAGCGCCGCCGCCTGCGCCGGCAGGCCACGGCTTCGGGCTAGACCGCGCGTGACAGCATTCGGGGCGGGCATTGCCCGCCCCGAACCTTCACCGCCGGGCCGACCGGCTCAGGCCCCGTCGCCGCCCGCCTCGCGGAACGCCCGGTTGGCCAGGCTTCGGGCCGCGGCCGGGCTCGCGTAATTCGCGCCTTCACCGATGTAGGTCCGGAAGTAACGCAGGGTCTTGTCGAGCAGTTCGATGGAAGGTTCGTCAAGGTCCAGGCTCACGAGATGGTAGACCGCAACCACCGAGAGGTTCAACGCATCGTTGCCGACGCTGTCGGGCAGTTCGAGGGCCAGGTCGGTATCGTCGGTCATCGGGGTCCGAAACAGCACCGCGCTCGCCTCCTCCGCGCCGTCAAGCGTGTCCGCCGGGACGACCTCGAGCCGGTCCCCGACCCGGGCATCGGCAACGACGTCGGACCCCGGCCAGATGCCCTCCTCGACGACGTAGGACATCATCTCGCGCAGTTCCATTCCATACCGGTCGAGCTCGCCGTCGGTCCGCGGATAGCGCGAGAGAATATGCGAGTAGTAATGCATGGTCGTCAACACCCGCTCGGCCGCCTTGACCTCCCGGCCGACTCCCTCGGGCCGAACCGCGAGCCGAAGCTTCCCTTCCTGTCCATCGCCGAATCGCACCTTCAGGCAGTCGAGCAGGGTCACACTCTGCGCCGCCCTCAACTTGCCGACAAAATCACTCATTGCACCTCCTTCTCGTTCTCACCCGACGCGCCCGGCCTGGACCTTTGCCCAGGTATCACGCAAGGCGACCGCCCGGTTAAACACCGGCGCACCCGGTCTCGAATCGCGGTCAACGCAGAAGTAGCCATGCCTTAGGAACTGGAACCGGTCCCCGGCCGCGGCCTGCGCCAGCCCCGCCTCGGCCCGGCACCCTTCCAGCCGTTCCAGCGAGCGCGGGTTGAGATTGGTCTTCCAGTCCCCGTCCGGCGCTTCGTCCGGGTCCGGTGTGACGAAGAGATGGTCGTAGAGCCGGACCGTGAACGGCACCGCGTGCCGGGCCGAGACCCAGTGCAGCGTGCCCTTGACCCGGCGGCCGGCCGGCGCCTCTCCCCCGCGGGTCGCCGGGTCGTAGCTGCAGCGCAGTTCGACGACGTTGCCCGCCTCGTCCCGCACCGCCCGCTCGCAACGGATGAAGTAGGCGTGCTTGAGCCGGACCTCGCGGCCGGGTGCAAGCCGGAAGTACTTGGGCGGCGGCTCCTCTCGGTAATCATCGGCCTCGATGTAGAGCTCGCGGCCGAACGGTACCCGGCGCGTGCCCGCGGCCGGGTCCTCGGGGTTGTTGACCGCCTCGAGCTCCTCGATGTGGTCCTCCGGCCAGTTTTCGATGACCACCTTGAGGGGCCGGAGCACCGCCATCACCCGCGTTGCCCGGCGGTTCAGGTCCTCGCGCAGGCAGTGTTCCAGCAGGGCGATGTCAATGACGCTGTCGCTCTTGGCCACGCCGACCCGCTTCAGGAAGTCGCGGATCGCCTCGGGCGTGTAGCCGCGCCGTCGCAATCCGCAGAGCGTCGGCATCCGCGGGTCGTCCCAGCCCGCGACATACCCTCCCTCGACCAGCTCACGTAGCCGGCGTTTGGACATCACCGTGTGGGTCAGGTTGAGCCGGGCGAACTCGATCTGGCGTGACGGGAAGATGCCCAGTTCGCGGATGAACCACTCATACAGCGGCCGGTGGTCCTCGAATTCGAGCGAGCAGAGCGAATGCGTCACCCGCTCGATCGAGTCACTCTGGCCGTGCGCCCAGTCGTAGGTCGGGTAGATGCACCACTCGTCACGGGTCCGGTGATGGTACGCGCGCAGGATCCGGTACATCACCGGGTCGCGCATGTTCAGGTTCGGCGCGGCCATGTCAATCTTCGCCCGCAGGGTCCGCGCGCCGTCCGGGAACTCGCCCGCCCGCATCCGCCGGAACAGGTCTAAGTTCTCCGCGACCGGCCGGTCCCGGTACGGGCTGTTCCGGCCCGGCCCGGTCAGCGTGCCCCGATGCTCGCGCACTTCGTCCGGGGTCAGGTCGCAGACATACGCCCTGCCCGCCTCGACGAGTTGCTCGGCCCAGCGGTAGAGCTGTTCGAAGTAGTCCGAAGCATAGAAGCACCGGTCGTCCCAGTCGTAGCCGAGCCAGCGGATGTCCTCCTTGATGGCATCAACGTACTCGGTCTCCTCGCGGGTCGGGTTCGTGTCGTCGAAGCGCAGGTTGCAGTGCCCGCCGTACTTCGCCGCCATCTCGAAATCTATGCTGAAGGCCTTGGCGTGACCGATGTGGAGGTAGCCGTTCGGCTCGGGCGGGAACCGGGTCTGGACCCGGTCGAATCGCCCGGCCGCAAGGTCCGCCTCGATCGCTTCCTCGATGAAGTGCCTGCGCTTATCCTCGCTCACCGCTCCTCCGTGCTCTCTGCCCGGACCAGCGCCCGTTCGATGCGGGCCAGACAGCTCTCCCGGCCGAGAATCGCCATCGTCTCGAACATCCCGAACCCGACCGGCTTGCCGGTCAGCGCGACCCGCAGGGCGTGTATCACCGCGCCGACCTTGACCTCCTCTTCCGCGACGAACCGCGCCAGCAGGTCTTCGAGAACCGGCGCGGTAAACGGCTCGACGCTCACCAGGCGGTCGCGGAAACGCCTCAGCAGATCGGTCGCACCCGGCGCGCGCAGGCGCTTCTCGAACGCGGCCCGGTCATACTCCAGCGCGTCGTCGGAGGTGAAGAAGCCCGCGTAGTCGAGGATGTCGCCCGTCACCTTGATACGGTCACCGGCCGCCTCGACCACCGCCGAGAGCGTTCGCTCAACCTGCGGGGCGACAGGCCGCAATACCAGGCCGGCCCGCACCAGCCAGGGCCGCGTCAGCCGCACCCGTTCCTCAACCGGCAGTGCCAGCATGTGCCGGACCTCGATGGCCATCAACTTGAGCGGGTCGAAGCTCGCCGGTGACCGGTTCACCCGTTCGAGTGAGAATGCTGCGACCAGTTCCTCCCGGCTGAACAACTCGCTATGGTCATCAAGCGCCCAACCCAGCAACGCCAGGTAGTTGACCAATGCCTCGGGCAGAAAGCCCGCTTCGCGGTAGAAATCAACCGTCACCGGATTGGGGACCTCCTCCGGCCCGACTCCGACCCGGTCGAGCAAGCGCCGGCCGTGTTCGACCAGTTCCGCGAAATCCCGGTTCCTCAGGTACTGCGCCAGCTTGCGCTTGCTCAGCTTGTTGCGGCTTCCCGGCTCGGCGACAAACGGAAGGTGCGCGAACCTGGGCATGGGATACCCCAGCGCCTGCAGGATGAAGACCTGGCGCGGCGTGTTCGAGAGATGCTCCTCCGCCCGGATGACATGCGAAATGCGCATCTGCGCATCATCCACCGCGCTCGCGAGATGGTAAAGCACCGTGCCGTCCTGTCGCTGAATCACGTGATCCTGCTCCCTCAGCCACTCGAACTCCACCCGGCCTCGCACGATGTCATCCAGTTCGAGCCGCCCTGCACTCGGCATCTTCAGCCGCACGACCGCTCGCCGGCCCTGGGCCTCGAACCTGTGCCGCTCCCCGGGCCCCTCGGCCATCCAGCGCCGGGAGTACCGGAACACGCCCTGTTTCGACTCTATCGCCTGCTTTCGCTCGGCGTCAATCTCCTCGGGAGTTGCATAATCCCAGTAGGCGTGCCCGGTATGCAGTAGCCGTTCGACCGCTTCAGCGTGCCATCGAGACCGTTCCGACTGGAAATAGGGCTCATATGCTCCGCCGACCTCCGGCCCTTCATCCCAGTCAATCCCGAGCCAGCGCAAGCCTTCCAGTATCGGCCGCACAACCTCGGCCTGGTTCCGCTGGGCATCGGTATCATCGATCCGCAGGATGAACTTCCCACCCTGTCCACGGACGAACAGCCAGTTAAAGAGCGCGGTCCTCACCAGCCCAAGATGCATCGCCCCGGTCGGCGACGGGGCGATTCGGACTCTGACATTCTCAGCAGCGTTCATCAGCTCAACGAGGATTGAGCGGAGAGGGTGGGATTCGAACCCACGATACGGTGTTACCCGTATAACCGCTTAGCAAGCGGTCGCCTTCGACCACTCGGCCACCTCTCCGGGGCACGGCCATTGTCCGGCCTTCGTCGCTCCGCGCTGCTCTCAGCGGAGGGCGGGGGACTCGAACCCCCAGGGCCCGTTTCCGGGCCGGCGGATTTCAAGTCCGCTGCCTTACCAATTAGACTAGCCCTCCATCGGGCCGGCCCTGTTGCCAAAGAGCGACGAGTCCTTCCTAATTTAGCCGAACCGACGTCCAAGTCAACGCCCGGCCCTGCCGGACGAGCTCTAGCCCAGGCACATGGTGACCCCCTGAGGGTGGCCGCGAGGTCGGCGGGCATTCCGCCGAAGGACTGGGCAATGCTGAAAGGAAGGGCACGAGCGATACGGC
>Ga0129302_1003382_pt1 | contig 10996 bp, 12 predicted proteins | sample BlaSprsedimmetaG_FD_94476 | JGI IMG/M metagenome (GOLD analysis project Ga0129302, IMG submission 94476) | Hot spring sediment bacterial and archeal communities from California, USA to study Microbial Dark Matter (Phase II) - Blank Spring... | ecosystem: Environmental > Aquatic > Thermal springs... | reverse complement strand
TGTGGGCTTGTAGCTCAGTTTGGCTGGAGCGTTCGGCTGATAACCGAAAGGTCGAGAGTTCAAATCTCTCCAGGCCCACTTTTCAATTCACCAGGTCTACTGTTAACTTTCTTTTAGTGGTTATTTGCGTTTTCTGAAGAGCATGATTTCTTCTGGTGTGGTGCAGACGTATTCGAATCCGTTTTCTATTAGGTTGCGTGCTTCTTCGCTGTCTTTGGTTGCTTTCGAGACGTAGTCGTCTCCTTTGAAGTCCACGAGCTGTGTGTACTTGAGGGTGTTCATGATGTTTTTGTGTCCGAGTACGTTCATGACGTGGAGGATGTCTTTGGTTTTGTGGTATTCCATGGTGGCTTTCCAGTGTCTGAAGGTGTGGAAGTGGATTTGGAGCAATCTGGGGTTTTGAAGTTTTCGGGCTAGGTTTTTTCTTTGTTTTTGGAATAGGTGTCTTTGGGTTCGGATGTGTTTGCAGAATATTTTGTCCGAGTTTCTTTTTAGTGACATTAGTCGGCTTAGTAGTCTGTTTGAGAGTTTGAAGATTCGTGGTTTGCTTCCTTTTTCCGGTGTTATTCTTATGGTTCCGGCTTCTAGGTCTAGGTCGGTCCATTTGAGGTTGTTTGCTTCTCCGCATCTTGCTCCTGTTTCTTTTAGTAGTTGGAGGAAGGTGGAGGTTTTTGGTCCGCATCCTGCTATGAGGTCGTCTAGTTCTTTTTCTGTGGGGATGAAGGGTAGCTTGAAGGCGACTTTGTATCTTGGAGGTTCCCATTTTTTGTTGTGCATTCTTAGGTAGGCGGTGTAGGCGTCTGCTGCGTTCATTTTTCTTTTGTTGCACCAAGTGTCTTGTTTGGCTATGGCTTCTTTGACGCTTTCTGGGTCTGTTAGGTCTGCGCCGCGTTTTGCCAATGTTCTTAGGAGTCTTTCTCTGGTTGTGATTGTGGAGGGGGCGTAGCCTTCTTTTTTCATCCACCATGCGAAGTTGAAGAGGAGAGATTTTGTTTCTGTGTCTATGTCTGTGGCTCCCGCAAGCCTGTTTTTTATTCGGGTTTCCACTTTGACCAAGTTTTTCGTCTCCGTTGGTTGGGAGGCGCAGATTTGGCGATTAGAAAGTAAGTTGGATGGCGTATTTAATGGCATTCTATGAATTTTTTGAACATTTTCTGGTTTGTTGGAGCTGTTGGGTCTGGTTTGGCTGAAGCTGTATCCGCAGTTTCCGCAGTAGAAGCGTTGGGTCCTGCCGTGTTTGGTTTTTCTGGTTCCGTCTTTCCACACGTTTTTGCTTTTGCAGAGTGGGCAGGGAGGAGAGCCTTTGCTCATAGTCGATCCTCAAGGTAGAGCTGGACTCGAAGCATTTCTCCTGGTTTTATTTGGAGTTCGCGTCTGATTTCCCATGGAACTGTTATTCGGCCATCAGAGGATAGTCTGGCGAAGAAGTCTTCGCTTTTGTACCATCTTTCTTTTGATGATATTATTCCTCTCAAAAATTGGTTGGGTTTCAGTTTGTATTGCTGCCTTATTTCTATGGGGATTTGGATGCGGTTTTCAGCTTGCAGGATAGCAATGAATTGTATTTTGTTATGTCGGCGCAATGTTGGGTTCCTCCTCAGTATATCTTTTTTGGACGTTGTACAACTTTGGACATCTTTCCTGTACGGGTGAGACAACTGTTTTGAGCCCTGTTTTTGAAAAGTAAGCTGGAACATTTCCTGTTTTGTCCGAGAGGGGGAGGGGGTAGGTTACGACGACAACTACAGAATTTTTCATTGTGTCCATCTCCACCATCCCTGTGGGTCCATGGCTATGTGTCCTTGGTCAACGAGTTTTTCGAAGAGGCTTTCTGCTTCAGATTGGGATAGGTTGGGGTCGAGTTGTTTGGCTATTTTTTCGAAATCCTGTTGGGTGCCCCATGAAAACTTCTCCTTCAGATCGGATTGGAGCTGAGATAGAGTTGAATTTTGTAGCTTTTCTTCGCCGCCGATAATTTCTGCATTATTTTCGGTTTTAGGGTCCTGTTTGGGCTCCAAAGGTTCTAGAAAATATTCCTCCCTGAAGAGCTTCTCTATGAAATATTTTGTTAGGTCGCTGCTTGAGTTTAAGGCATGTTTTTCTTTGTCCACTAGATTGTTGTATATGAAAATGTTTTCTGGGGAGGAATAATTTTCTAGCATTTTTAGCCAGTTTTCGAAGTTCTTTTGGTGAAAGAAGGGCGTAGATTTTCGCAGCGAATGATAGAGACGACTTTCAGCCTTCTTTAATGGATAAACCAGTCGCCGCCTTTTGTCCTCTGGGTCCTGTATTGTGTCAACCCAGCCTATGTCCCTCAATAGCTCAACGTACTTGTAGATTCTCTTTTTGCTCAGCTTCTCAGACATTGTTTCGTTGTGTTTTTCTACTAGGTCTTCGTAGTTGACGGGTTTTTGAAAGGGCACTATTATTTTGTGGTAGAAGGTTACGATGTGTCCGGGTATGCCTGCTCTGGTGGTTTCCTCGAAGCTTTTGAGCAGTTCCAATGCTGTTAGGTAGTCGTGGGTGTTGGCCATCCAGTAGGTGTTTTTGTTGATGACTATGTAGGGTCTTTGGAATATGTTGAGGAGGCAGTTCAGTTCGATTAGGGCTGTGAAGTGGTTGTAGTCTCTCATGTCCCTGTATATGGTTGAGGGGTAGATTTTGCTCAGTTCGTGGGAGTAGGGGATCACTACGCTGTTGATTATGCATAGTCTGCCTGTCAGCACATCCATGTACTCTTGGAGTTTTTTGAAGGTTTGATCATGTTTCGGGTCGTATTTCCATGGGTAAGCTTTCCTTTCTCCTATTAGCTGTATTGCGGCTTTGATTTTTTCTTGGCTGAGGTCTGGGGTGATGGTGAAGCCTCTGGTGGCTAGGTCTTCGATGTATTTTGTTTCTGTGGTGCAGAAGATGCAAGCTGGCCATCCCTTAAGGACCACGTGCATGGTTCGTAGGGCTCCGCCTCCGGGTTTGTCTGTGAATTTGTAGCTGATTTGGGGTGCGTCGTGGCTGAGGACGGGTCTGAGGCGCATGTATGTTTCTGGGTTGGGAGCTTCCAAGAAGACGAGGATTTTGCCTTGCAGGTTTACTAGGTAGTAGGCTTTTCTGAGACGATCGCGCCACCTTTTCTGGGCTGCTTGAAATGCTTTTTTATCGAATTTTCCTTTGTTGTCTTTGTAGTCTTCTTTTTGGGGTTTATCCTCTATGGGATCGATTTCTTTTCCAGTTTCGTTGTCTATGAGGATTCCATAGTCGTGGACTAGTGCTGTGGGGGAGAGTCCTCCCAGCATCCAGATGAATGATTGGGGGAAATATGTGAGAGCTTGGGTTACGTTGTAGGTTTTTCCGGTGGAGGAGGGTCCTTTGAGGAACAGGTTTTGTGGGTTTTGGGAGTAGGCGCTTAGTGCTGTTAGGAAGACCATTCGTTTGGTGGCATGGTCCTTCTTCACGGTTTTGTCCAGATGTTTCATGTATGTTTCGAGGAGGTTGGGGTTAACCTTGAGATGGTTCAGAGAACTGCATTCTTCTTGAACATCATCGCTCACGGTGATTTCTTCTCCTCCGGTTTGAGTTTCTGTCTGTAGATTCTGTCGTGATTGTTGCCGTAGAGCCAGTAGCTGCAGATGTAGCCTTCTCCATGATAGCGGCTGCTGATTGTGGACTGATTCTTTTCTAGAATATGGACTGCTTTATTCCATGCGTCTGGTGGGTTGGCTGTTTTTTGGGCGATTTCGTATTCGCCTAGGCGGGCGCCTTCCCGCTGCTCAAAATTTAGACTGTTAAATATGCCTTCAGATGTTTGTTCTGTTTGTTGGTTTTTGATTTGTTGTTTGAACTTTTTAGTGGCTGCTTCAACTGCCTCTAGGTATTCTAGAAGAGATTCTTGCAGGGTTTTATCCAATGTTTTTTCTAGATCTTGGGCTGCCGCTACCTGCAGCCTTATATTCGCTACCGGACTCTTCTACAATGACGGCTTGGCCGTCGATCTTGGGGTTGTAGTGTCCCAATTCTATGACGTTGATTTTTCCTCGTAGACCAGTTTTTACAGCTTCGGATTTGGCTATTCTGATTAATCGTTCTGCGTCGAAGAAGCCTTTAATGAATAGAGCTTTGCGCTTGTGCTTGATGTGTGCCATGTTTGGTTTCCCTTTTAGGTTCTGGGTGTTGCTCGGCGGTATAGTCTCATGAATGAGCGGATGGCTCCTTTTAGGAAGGCGTCGGACATGTGTTTTGGTGTTTCGATTTCTTTTGATTTGCAGAAGTACGTTAGTTTGTTTCGTATTTCTTTGATGGCTTGGAATTCTGCTGCGTCTTCGTAAGGTTCTATCACTGAGAATAGATCACCTGTGGGGGTAATTTTTTTCACGATTATTTCTTTGTTGATTTCTGGGTACCACTCCTCAAAGTCGGATAGGGTCATTTGTTTGGCTACTTCCAAGAAGAATGTTTGTCCTTTGTTGAATTCTTCTTTTCCTTCGGATCTGAGTTTTTCTGCTAATTGTCCAAAATCGTCTAGGCTTCTGGTGTGCATGTATGCGGTTATTGCTTTTCGGCATACTTCAGACCAATTAACTTCTGGATACTCTGCCATTTTTTCTGTGACATCGTCTGGAATGTAGATTGTCAAATTTTTGGGCATCTTCCTTTTTCTCCTTTTTTGGTCTGCTGGACTATTGCGCGTTTTTGCTATATAAATTATTCTGTGTATTCTGTGTAAATGGTGGAATCTGTGGGCGATGTGCAACTTCTGGAGAATGCTTGTTGGTACCGCAATGCTTATGTCTTAATTTGGACATATTGGAGAGTATGAACATTGAAAGGCGCCGTAAGCTGCCTCAGGATCCTTCAAGGGTTTGTGGAAGCTGCCGCTTCTTAAGACGACCTATCTATTACAGTAATCGGCTTATGGAGGCTTGCGAAAAAGCGGGAAAGAGTAGGGAAATTCGCACGGAGACTCTTGCGGAGCTCACCTATGAGGTGCTTTCCTTAAATCGGGAGAAGTTCTGGTGCTCTAAAGAAGGCTGGACCCACCTACTAGACAACTGCAGCCTATGGCAACCAAGACAACCCCAAACACACAAAAGCCTCATCGAAAAAACATGCGCCAAGTAGTCCTCCAATAGTTGTTTACCTCTCTTTTGTGATCAGAACGAGAGAATGAAGAGGCGAGTTAACAGGATAAGATTAAATGTTGTTGTTGACCCCCTCCCCCCTCCTACAACAACAAATGAACTTTCTTTTTTCTCCAGCATTCTTTAGTCTGTTTCAATAGTTTTTTGTTGGCTTTTGCCGAAATTTTTTATTTGGGTTGTCTGCTATTGTAAGGTGTTCCCATTTGAAGGGATTTGAGTTGCCTGTTGAAGTTGGCTTAGAGCTTTATGCTGAGAAGGATGTTGTTCTGCCTTTTTACACTGGGCATATTTCGCGGGGGTTGCTTCTGCATATTCTTCGTCAAGTTGATCCTAGAGTCTCTCAGGAGATGCATGAGCTGAATGTTGCAAAGCCGTATTCGGTGACGCCTCTACAGTTTAAGTCGAAAAATAAGGGTGAGAAAGGCTACCTCTTTGATTCTGCTTATCCTTGTAGAGTTAAGTTCCGGTTTTTGAAGGATGCGCTTTCTAAGTATTTGATAGATTATTTCAGTCAGAAGAACACGGTGACAGTTATTGATACGCAATTTCATATTGCCAGTATGGCTATAAAGTCTAAGGATTATGTGGAGATGGAGAAGGAGGCGGAGGCGGTTGATTCTTTTAGGTTGTGTTTTAGGACTCCCACGTATTTGTCTAGTTTGGGGACTAGTTTTCATTGTTTGTGGCCGGAGCCGACGAAGATTTTTCCTAATTTGATTCGTTTGTGGAATCTTTACACCACTGGAAAGAAGTATAGCAAAGAGGAATACGTAGAATATAGAGAATGGTTGGGTGAGAATGTGGGGGTGGCGGAGCATCAGCTTAAAACTCGATTATTTAATATGGGTAGGAAAAAAGCAGCAGGCTTTGTAGGGTGGACAACATACGTGATGAAGGAGAAAAACAGATGGAACAAAGCTACATCCACGCTAGCAAAATTCGCAGAATACTCAAACATAGGAGGAAACAAAACAGCAGGATACGGAGTAACAAAATACAGAATAAGATAAAATTAATAATTTCAAGAGTTTATTAGACCTTAGTCTTTATTAGGTGTTGTAGTTTTTTGTTGGGTTCTGTTAGTTTTTTGGTTGTTTTTCAGATAGCTGTTATTCCTGCTGTGCGGAAGTTTACTAGTCCGCACACCATATCTGTCATGGTGTCGTAGTGTTTTAGTCGGTTCCTGAACTCCTCTGCCCATATGCGAAACTTTTTCAATCTACTGATCGTGTGTTCCACTATCACCCTCTCCTTTGACAGCTTCTTGTTGAAGCTTTTCTGGTCAGGAGTGAGATCTTTTGCTTTTACGCCTCTTTTGCCCCGTCCAGGACTGTGCCTCTTGAAAGGCACCTCACACCCAAGCTTGGGGTAATCGGATTTTATCCCCACGTAGCCACGATCCAAACCCAAAGAGACGACATCAGGCAAATGCGGATGACTCTGCTTAAACAGGGCGTAGTCATGAGTGCTGCCCTTAGTATGCCTGGTCTTGTGGACGATGAGGCCGTCTTTGTTGACCGTAATCTGGGTCTTTACGGTGTGTCTCTTCTTTTTGCCGCTGTAGTGCGTCTTTCGTTTGCGCTTGGCTTTCGGCCTTGGAATCTCCTGCTCTGTCGTGTCTAGGAAGGCTTTGAAGCCAGGAAACATCGCCTCAACCTCGTCCAGTGTTTGCAGACGCCTAACTTGTTCATGCTGCTTTTTTGGCAACGGTAAGACCTGGCTTACTAGGGATTCAAGCTTTCTGATGTTTTTGAGCACGTTGGTTTGGCTGAGGTCAAAAAGGTAGGCTGCCAGCGTCGATGACACGTAGAGGTGATAGTACACCAGCAGCATGAGAAGTCGGTCTGTTAAGGAGAGTTTGAAGGGGTGGCCTGCGCCAACATTTCTTTTTCTGTCTGCTCTTGAAAGTCGTTTCTGCTCAAAGTCAGTGTATCTCTCTTCTATCTTCAAGTATAAGGCGTCAAACTCGTGCAGTTCCAGTCCCGAAAAATACCTGAAAACTGAAGGCTTTTTAGACAATACGTCATAGTTCAGCATGCAAACAGCCCAAAAACCAAATATTAAGCCCATAACCTAATAAAAGCTTCATTTCACACCCAAAAAACTTAATTAAAACTAAGGTCTATTAAATAATTTATGATGTGATTAAATCTATACTCCACTGGAGCTAATGACATGTCTTTAGAGCTAAAAAATAAAGAGTTTGCGAAGTATAAAGGCATAATCCAATATTCACTTTTTTACGCGCGTGAGCATGATGGTAAATTAACTCATCTCAATGCTATTGGACAAGAAGAAATTAAACATGCCAAAGATTATGCCCGTAGAATAAATCAACCTAAGGTTGTCCGTTGGTTAACGAAAAACGAATCTAAATCTGAAGGGCAGGTGATAAAAATTCCATCACGATTCAGCGAGTTTTCGCCACCCCAATCTACTGATCCATTGATTAATGCCTCCTTGAAAGCACTTATTTACGAGTTTTTTAGTTATCTGGAGGCCAATTATGTGGCAGTTCATTATTCAGAAAACCAGATTTTGTTTGAATATTTTACTGATGAAGATTTTACAAAACGTTTTCATGAGTTTCTGAAAGAAAAATATGATAATAGTTCTCTTAAAAAGAGATGGGGTCTAGTCAAAGGTGTTTTTCGTCTTCGTGATTATTATAATCCAATAGATGTTCGTGATGAGATTTTAACTCGAAAGATACCCTTAGAAATTCCAGAATTTTCCCTCACATTCGGGGATGATGTAAAAAATTATTGCTTTTTTTGCGGTCGACCTGGAGAATGGAAAGTATCTCGAGGAGGATTTGTCGATTTTGCGCAACAAAGACCACAAAGCCGTACAAAAACCCGCTCAATTCTTATTTGTCCAGTATGCCTTTTTTCCTCGATTATTTCACTGGTTAGAACATCGGAAGGGGCTGGCGCTCAAAAATCAAATTTAATAGCATTACAAACCACGTATAAAAACTCACCAGTAGAATATGTTTATAACCGCCTCTTTGGTTTAACCACTGGACATTTAGTCACAATACAAAAGTTTGGAAGATTAGCACAAGAGCTGGGCATGACACTTTTGACACATCTTTCTGCTAGTCTATTGCATAGAGCGATATTACTTGATGCAAATTTTAGAGTTGTTGACTTATCTAGTCTTGCTGAGTTGGACACCAAGAAAGTGTTAGCTATAAAAGCTTTTGAACCAGTTCTTGGGTTAAATTCATTTTGGAGGTTTCGGAAAAATTCAAACTACCGAAAAGCTCATTACGAAATTCATAGAGAGAACTATTATGCAGTATTCGGCTATATTGCTGAACTGCTTTCACACGTTAGATGGAGAAAAAAAATTCTTGAAGAAAGCATTTACAAACTTTTGAGGTATGGAGTTATAAAAATGAACGGAGAACCTGAAATCATATTTGGAACGGCTCTACTAATTGACGCTTTTATGCCTGAACAGTGGCAAAAAGGAGAAGAAATTAAAACTGAAACAAGAAAAGTAGCTTTCTATTTAGAAAAGCCAGAAGAGGTTCTTTTAAGACTACGCCAAATACGAGGAAAAGACTACGCGATAATCATAGAAGATTTTAGGAATAAAGCATCTTTTATGCTTTTAAAGACATTACTCACTCAAATTTACGAAAAGGAGAATTATGGTGACTTCGATAAGGAACAAAAGGAACGTAAAAGTCTTGTTGAGAAAAAAATTGGTAAATCTTTCGGAGCGGAGAATCGTTTGTTCGTTGGATTTGATGATGTAATTAAAGTTTATCTTTATATCCAACAACTTATGAAGAAAAAACACGGTCCAGATCCCAAACGTATCCAAAAGAAGTATTCAGATTTTATGTCGCGCATCAAATACGCCTTAATCGCTAGACGACCAGAACTTGCTGAAGGAGGTGACTAAAGGTGAGAGTGAATCTGGATATATATGCGATAGTAGAAGCAACACAAGAATTGCATTTTGGTAATGTTAGAGAATTAAATGTGGGTCGTATTGAATTGGTAACGGTACCTACGTTGGAGGGAGAAATAGAGAAGTTTTACATGAGTCCTACTAAAGTTCGAGGTGTTGCGAGGCGATCTTTGTTATGGAGACTAAAGGATTTGGGAGATAAAACTGTTGAGAGCTGTGGGATACCTGCGACATGCGGAAGATGCGACGTGTGTAAACTTTATGGAGCGTTAACAACAACTGCAGGGGCAGATGAAGGATCTATAGCTAGTAGGGTCTACCAAGCTGGAGGGGTTGCAATTCAACCAATCCCGCCGGAGATCAAGCAAAGATTGAGTTCTCCTACATATTTCATAAATGGACAAATGGGTCAATATGAACGAAGTAAAGTAAAAGAATTTCTTAAGAAACAGGGAGTTTCTGGTGGAGATTTAGACCGTCTTTCAACACCAATGCCTTACGAAATGGAGTATGTTGCACCGAGTAGCTTGTTTCCCTTGTACTGGCACTCTCTACTCTTAGAAGTGGAGAAAAAAGGAAAAATGTCTGAACCTGAAATGGTTGCCTTTTCATTTCTAGATAGCTTGAAAAGAATGGGAGCTGGTCATCCCAAGGGTGTCGAATTGTTCCATAAAGCATGGAATGGCGACAAAAAAGAACCTCTACTAGTAGTTGACATATATAAGAAACCTCTTGGAAAAAGATGCATAATAAGTCCCATGGAAACCGATGCAAAGAAAGCCATCGAAACATTCTCAACTAAAGCACATGATTATATGAAAGACGAAAGTTTTGAGAGATATCTAGGAGCCGAAGCGGAGAAATTGCTGCGAACTTTGGCGGGAGGAAAAACACCCGATTCTAAGCTACTTAAAAGTAAGGCAAAGTCTGGGTCATAAATACAATGAAAATTTTCTTGTCAACTCTTAAAATCGTACCTACTTCGCCCTTGACTCTACGAAGAACACCTTTGTCACATAAAAGAATAGCAAGTTACCGATTCATACCGCCAACAACTTTTTCCGGATACTTGTTGCGGTTACTTCATCTCTCGCAGGAAAAATCTTTGCCTAAACAAACGATATTTAAAACGGAAAAGCCACAGATAAGCGATTATCACATTTTAGAGCTTTCCGATTTAATGACTTCACGTCTCTGTTCACTGGGAGCTTATCCCGAGTTTGCCTCTACATTCACAAGTTTTAGAATGGGATATCAAACAATCGTTAAAGGGCATGGATTTGCTGATGGACTAGACATATTTGATTCCACACCTAAGAAGTTATATGACCTTTTGGATCAACGTATTGAAAAAGGGATTTTGTCATCAGAAGATCGGAAAAAGCTTTCAAAAGAAATAAAAAAATCAGGGGAGAACAAATTTTATATTCGAGCTGTATATCGACAATTGTTGTTAGGAACAACTAATATCCCAACATGGGGATCATTTAGCAGAGAATCTAGACGGCAACCTTTGAACTGGGAATTTCTAGTCACCCCTCAATTAACTGGATATATTGTCCATTCATCCAGAGCAGTTCTTGAAGATCTTCAGTGTGTTAAGAACTATGGATATAAAATAGGTAAAGAAGGATTTGCCTACATCGAAGATATAGAAGGCACCTATGAATTACATATTGAATCAGGAGAATTCAGTTCAAGCGTTATATTTCCTGTAGGATCAAATAAAATTCATTTGCTTGACGCTCCACGTTTGGAAAACGTCTACTACTTCGATTTTGATAAGAAACGATTTGCACGTGGAGCTTTCGCTTTGCCTGGTAGCCGAGGGCGCGGAGAATATTACACAACACAAATGGATAAGAAGAATTACGTAATTCCTAAGGAGACCTTAGAAATTTTTTCAGGTGGTAATCTTGCTTGAGGCATGTAGAGGC
>Ga0129302_1003380_pt1 | contig 11001 bp, 8 predicted proteins | sample BlaSprsedimmetaG_FD_94476 | JGI IMG/M metagenome (GOLD analysis project Ga0129302, IMG submission 94476) | Hot spring sediment bacterial and archeal communities from California, USA to study Microbial Dark Matter (Phase II) - Blank Spring... | ecosystem: Environmental > Aquatic > Thermal springs... | reverse complement strand
AGTAGCTGTTGACGCTCCTCTTCACTGAGTTTTTCAATAGCCTGTTTAATTTCTGACAATTCCATAACAGCATTTTTTTCAAATATACAAATAATTGCTGATTATATCATAACAAAGCCAGTAAACTACGTAGTATGCAACGTAGTAAATATTGCAATTAGTGAGCAGGCGCAATTTATTATTAAAAACATTACTAAAACTCTGCATGGTTCTGTTCATTTACCGCTGGCTGAAAAAGAGGATTCCGGCTGCCGGGCCTCCTCCGTTTCAATCATGACCCTTCTTCATAACGGTACTATGCCTTAAGCAGGAAATATACCGTTCCCCGGGTCCTTTGCTCGATCATGACCGTTTTGCCGTCCAGTACCCTGGCAATGGCTTCGGGAGTGTAATGGCGGATGGTGATCAGTTCCAGGCCGGTGTTGTATTTTACATTGAATTCTTTCTGCAGCCCTGCCAGGATCTTTTCCACCTTGTCTTTTCGTCCGTCCACGCACAGTGAAATGCTGATGGCTGAGTTCTGCACCAGGTTTACCCGCAGGCGGTACCGGTTGAAGAGGGAAAAGATTTTTCCCAGGCTTTCTTCCACCACAAAGGAATAATCGCGGGGCAGCACGGTGATCAGCACCTGGTTTTCCTTCCGGATATACACCGGTACCAGGTCCATTTTCCGTTGAATTTGATGAATCAGGGTGCCGGGGGCTTCCGGGTTGGCAAAAGGCTTAACGTACAAGGGTATTTTTTTATTCTCAAGGGGTTTGATGGTTTTCGGATGGATGATTTTGGCCCCGTAATACGAAAGTTCCACGGCCTCAAGGTAGGATATCTCCTCCAGTTTTTCACCCGTATCCATCCATTGTGGATCGGCATTCATCACTCCGGGCACATCCTTCCATATCACAACCTTTTCTGCATCAAGCATGGCCGCCAGCACGGCCGCCGTGTAATCCGAACCTTCCCTGCCCAGGGTCACGGGGTGGCCGTCTGCTGTGGCTCCGAGAAACCCCTGGGTAACACTGATCCCGTCATTTTCCCGCAGGAACACGTTTTTCACCCGCTCTTCCGATACGGCCCACTGAATTTTTCCGTCGCGGTAGCAATCGTCGGTCAGCAGGCATTCGCGGATGTCGATCCACCGGTTCAGTATACCGTTCCGGTTGAGCCAGGCGCTTACCAGCAGGGATGACAGCATCTCACCGCAGGATACGATCCGGTCGTATATTCTGTTGAAAGATCCCCGTGGCGCAAGGGCCATGAATGTTTCCAGGGAACCGAAAACACCCGATAGCTGGCTGAATGCTTCATCTTCCCTTCCGGGGAATAATTCCTGTGCCATTTCATCATGCAATTTCCTGATATCCGACAGGATCATGGCAGCCCGCCCCGTTTTTTCGTAATAGTTTTCCGCTACCTTTTCCAGTGCATTGGTGGTTTTTCCGAAAGCAGACACCACGACCACCAGCGGGCCGTTTTCCTTTTTCATCAGAGGGATCAGCTGCCGCATGTTGCTGGCATCTTTCAGCACTCCGCCGCCGAACTTATATACCTTCATGTTCCTTGTATTTCGGGATAAAGATAATGAAAGAGATCGTTTGATACAGAGGGGACGGGGAACTGACGGGTAAGAAATGGATGCAGGGGTTGTGTTTGTCCCTGTTATCGTTTTTGTATGAGCAGCCAGGTATCGAAATATTTCGGGAAGGCGGAACGGATACGGCGGATTTCGGCGCGTGCCTCTGAAATGTCGTTCGTGGCCATGACCGATACCCTGATCAGCCCTTCCTCATTCTTCAGGAGGGTGGACTCAAATCCGTCTTCCAGGATGATTTCCTGATACCGGGCGGCGTTTTCCGGATTTCGGAAACTTCCGATGATTACGAAATACCTGGAAGGGTCAGGGGGTATTTCGTTGAGGGTGACCAGCTTTTCTTCCACTTCAGGAATGGAATCAACCGTCATGGTTTCAACGGACGGAGCCGGAACGGCCGGAACGAGTGCAGGTTGAGCGTCTTCAGGGACGGCGGTTTTCTTTACCCCTCCGCAGGAGGTAAGCAACAGGATCAATACAAACAGAGCAGACAGAACGGTTTTCATGTGGTATCTCCTTTAACAAAATAACGAATATCCGGTATAAATATTTTCATTCCGTTTTCATCCGGAAATTCCAAAGATAATGATCTTTTCATTCATGGTCATGAAACAGGAAAACTTCCTCGATGGGCAGCCCGAATACCAGGGCAATGTCGTGGGCGAGCCTGAGCGAGGGGTTGTATCTGCCTTTTTCCAGGAACACGATGGTTTCCCTTCTTACCCCAACCTTTTGCGCAAGTTCCAGCTGGGAAAGGTTATGGCGGGCACGTAGTTCCCTGATCCGGTTATTCATGGCCGGTTCCCAGAAGTTTGACCCCTATCCAGGAAAAGAAAAAGACCAGGGCCATGCCCAGGATCCCGGCGCCGATCAGGGTGTGGCATTCCAGTCCGGTTTCATCGCTCAGGTACATCAGCATAAGCCACAGGTAGAGGGAAATGTAATAGGAAAGCGAGGAGGCCCGGGTCATGATTTTCTTTGAAAACTCATCCTCTGCCGGTTCTTTCCTCAGGTGGCTGAGCAGCCGCTTTATACCCAAAATAAGGGCAAATCCAGCGATAATTACTACACCGCTCACCATGAGGATTTCCTGGGTGCCCCAGGTTAGCTTTGCATGGAATATCCAGACGATAACGGAAAGGATGACCAGGGCGGCTACAAAGAACATAACAAGGGTTTTTTTCATGGCGATTGTTATATAAATCTAACACAATGTTAGAAAAATATAACAAAATTTTCAAATTATTTTGTTTATTTTTTGTGATGAAAGAATTTATTTCATTCCTCTGGCAAATATTATTATATGCCTGCTTCCATTCCTCATTTTTTACAAATCCCTTACAGGCGAGGGGAAGCCTTTTTTGCCCCTCTTCACGCCTTCGCAAAGCTTCGTTGAAAAGAGCAGAGGGGGACCATGAGACAGAAAGCGGTTCAGGGCGATATGATTATGATCGTGTATTGGTAAAAACCTGATGCCCCGCAATCCGCAGCTCGCAACATTTATTTCCGATCGAAAAAGGGATTCTTGGAAGCGGCAGCCAGGGGAACGCCATAAACGATTTTCACCTCCGGAGGAAACAGGCCCAGGTCCATAGCAGCCTGTCCTACCGTGTACATGATCCGGTTATCGGCCCGGTGGTCCATGGCCACGCTTACGGCCGAGCCCAGGGCAATGCCCAGGTCGCCCGTATTGAACACACAGGGGTGATCGGGATGCTTTCGTTTTTCATCACAATTTTTGAACCCGCACATTCCGCATACTTTCAGTCCGGCGGGATCGATGCGGGTGCCCAGAAGCACCACCCAGGGCGAATGCCTGATGTTGCCGGCATCGCGGGCGAAAAAGGCTTCTCCCGATTCACGGGCGATTTCTTCCATTCTGCGGGCCAGTTTTTCAATGTCTTCTTTTCCTGCCAGGGCGGTGAACAGGTTATTTTTTCCCCGGGCCTTGGGGGCGGTACGGGCTGCAATGATCATTTTTTCTGCGACGCGCCGCAGGGCATGTTCTATAATTTCTTCTTCGTGGAGCATAGCAATTGAATTTATCGGCAAAATTATCAATTGTTGGCGGAAGATCAAGATACGAAGGGATGCCTGTTGGCTGAACGGGCAGGAGGGGTTTTGCCGGATGGGGATCAGGGATTCAGGAACACCTGAAAGGCTGCTTTGTACCCTCTTACCTCTCCTTCCGCATCATACAATTCATAGGCCAGCATCAGGGCTTTCACCCTTTTCTGAAAATGCAGGGTTTCTTCGTTGAAGTGCCAGTCTTCAATGAACTGTACCTTGCCGATCCGTGAGCGGCTGAACTCCGGGTCTTTTTCCAGCTGCCGGATTTCCTTCAGGGTCATTGGCCTTTCTTCGTGGTAATGCCAGGGTGTGAGTTTCCCTTCATAAACGGCTTCGAAAATCATGTCGACCAGATCGTTCAGCTTCAGTTCATTCAGGCATTCCGTGGTCCACCAGTCGTCGGGATCGGGATTTTTTACGGTAATGTCATAGGTGATGGTTGGAGCCAGGCTGACAGCTTCGGTTTCCACCCGGGTAATGACCATGGCAGAGTCGGAGGGGTGGGGCGGTGTATCCCCTGAGCGCGACCGGCAGCCGGTTGTGATCAATACGGGGATGAAGAGGAATAACAGGAGAGAGGCATGTTGTTTCATCATGGGAGGTTATTACCGGTTAAAAACAAGGCGCATTCCTTTGTGTTCATCGTGTACCTGGCCTTTTTCGTACACCAGGTTCCCGTTCACCCAGGTGTGGGTGACGGCATGGCTGAACCGGGTTCCTTCCAGAGGTGACCAGCCGCATTTATAGCGGATGTTACCGGGGCCTACGGTCCATGGACGGTCGGGATCAACCAGCACCAGGTCGGCATAGTATCCTTCCCGCAGGTAACCCCTGCGGTCGATCCGGAACATGTCGGCCGGAGCATGGCACATTTTGCGTACCACTTCTTCCAGCGGGATGATCCCCTGCCGGTGCAGTTCCAGCATGGCCGGCAGGGAATGCTGTACCATCGGTCCTCCCGAGGGGGCTTCCCGGTAAGGTTTGGCTTTTTCCTCCCGGGTGTGGGGGGCATGGTCGGTGGCCACCACATCGAGGCGGTTTTCCAACAGTGCCTGGCGAAGTCCCTCGCGGTCGGCCGGGGTTTTGATGGCCGGGTTCCATTTTACCAGGGTTCCTTTTTCGGCAACATCTTCCTCCGTAAACCAGAGGTGATGCACGCAGGCTTCGGCGGTGAACTTTTTGCCGGCCACCTCGGGAGAAGGATCGAACAGTTTTGTTTCGGCTTCAGTTGACAGGTGAAGCACGTGCAGTCTGGTTCCGTAACGCTGAGCCAGTTCCAGGGCGTGGCTGGTGGAACGGATACAGGCGTCTGCACTGCGTATTTGAGCATGCATCTTCATGGTGATCCGGTCTCCGTATCGTGAACGGAAGCGGGCCATATTTTCCCTGATGGTGGGTTCATGTTCGGCATGAACGGCCACCAAAGTGGGCGCCTGTTCAAAAATAGCAGCCAGGGTTCTGGTGTCGTCCACCAGCATATTCCCGGTGCTGGCTCCCAGAAAAAGCTTTATCCCGCAGGTGGTGCGGGGGTCGGTTTTCACTATCTCGTCCAGGTTGTCGTTGGTGGCGCCCAGGTAAAAGGAAAAATTTGCCAGGGAGCGGACGGAAGCGATGGCGAATTTTTCTTCCAGCAGGAACAGGGTAACAGTTTGCGGAAGGGTATTGGGCATATCCATGAAGGAGGTAACGCCGCCGGCAACGGCTGCCAGCGATTCGGTATACAGGTTGGCTTTATGTGTCAGCCCGGGTTCCCTGAAATGTACATGTTCGTCTATCACACCGGGCAGCAGGTACCGTCCTCCTGCATCGAGAAAGGGAAGCTGCATAACTTCCAGGGGCAGATCGTCTGAATAGATGCGGTGGATCAGTTCATTACGGATGTGCAGGTGACCCCGGAAGCGTTTTCCTTCGTTCACGAGCCGGGCATTGCGGATAATGAATTCTTGCATGGGAATGGTTTGTCAGGATGGTTTCGGGTACCTGTGGAACCAGCTGCGTACTTTCATGGCAATGACCCCCCACAGGGCTTCGTTAAATATTCCTCCGCTCATTTTCGAATGGCCAAATTTCCGGTCGGTAAAAATGATGGGCACTTCCACCAGGCGGAATCCGTGTTTCCAGGTGGTGAATTTCATTTCGATCTGGAATGCGTACCCTTTGAACCGGATCCGGTCCAGCTCAATGGTTTCGAGCACTTTTCTGGAATAGCATTTGAAGCCTGCCGTGGTGTCTTTGATGTGCATTCCGGTAATAAGGCGTACGTAGATGGAAGCCAGGTACGACATGATGACCCTTCCCAGGGGCCAGTTCACCACATTTACTCCGCTGATATACCGGGATCCGATGGCCAGGTCGGCTCCTTCTTCCGCACAGGTACGGTACAGCACCGGCAGGTCGTCGGGATTATGGGAAAAATCGGCATCCATTTCGAAGATATAATCGTATCCCTTTTCGAGTCCCCAGTGGAATCCTGCAATGTAGGCGGTTCCCAGGCCTTTTTTTTCTTGTCTTTCAATAAGGAAGACTTTTCCGGGGTTTTTCTTTTGAAGGTCTTTCACCAGGGAAGCCGTTCCGTCGGGTGATCCGTCGTCAACCACCAGCACATGGAAAGGAACGGGTTGTGCCAGCACTGAGGGAATGATCTTCCCGATATTTTCCTTTTCGTTGTAGGTAGGTATGATGACCAGGTTTCTGTGCACTATCCCAGTTATTATATAATAGTGTTATAATACTCTGCTGGGCGAAGATAATGCTTTTTTAGGTGAATGGCAGGAGGGGGGATTGTGAAAAGCTGTTAAAAATCTATTTACGGAAGGATGAGGCGGTTATACAAAAGTCGGGAAAAAAGTGGGGTCGGGGTATTGCAGAACAGAAAATGCTGTCTATATTTGCAGCCGCTTAAAACGCCATGAGGCGAAAAGTTCTTTAAAAATTTTGATTTTTTGTTTGCAAAGATTGAATGTGGGTGTTATCTTTGCAGTCCAAATTTGAATAAACGGTTCTTTGAACGATTGAAGAGGCAAAGCAGTGCGAAAGGTAACCTGGTTAATTCCAGAACATTACTATGAATCTTGAGAGAGATTGAACTTTTTTTACAACGAAGAGTTTGATCCTGGCTCAGGATGAACGCTAGCGGTAGGCTTAACACATGCAAGTCGAGGGGTAACAGAGGTAGCAATACCTGCTGACGACCGGCGAACGGGTGAGTAACGCGTATGCAACCTTCCTTGAACTGGGGGATAGCCCGAAGAAATTCGGATTAATACCCCATAGTATCTGGTAATCGCATGATTACCGGATTAAAGCTCCGGCGGTTTGAGATGGGCATGCGTGACATTAGCTTGTTGGTGAGGTAACGGCTCACCAAGGCAACGATGTCTAGGGGGTCTGAGAGGATGATCCCCCACACTGGTACTGAGACACGGACCAGACTCCTACGGGAGGCAGCAGTGAGGAATATTGGGCAATGGACGCAAGTCTGACCCAGCCATGCCGCGTGCAGGATGACAGCCCTATGGGTTGTAAACTGCTTTTGTATGGGAAGAAACCCCCGGACGTGTCCGGGGTTGACGGTACCGTACGAATAAGCATCGGCTAACTCCGTGCCAGCAGCCGCGGTAATACGGAGGATGCAAGCGTTATCCGGATTCATTGGGTTTAAAGGGTGCGTAGGCGGAATAGTAAGTCAGTGGTGAAATCCTGCGGCTTAACCGTAGAACTGCCATTGATACTGTTATTCTTGAGTGCAGTCGAGGTGGGCGGAATGTGTAATGTAGCGGTGAAATGCATAGATATTACACAGAACACCGATTGCGAAGGCAGCTCACTAGACTGTAACTGACGCTGAGGCACGAAAGCGTGGGGAGCGAACAGGATTAGATACCCTGGTAGTCCACGCTGTAAACGATGATCACTCGCTGTTGGCGATATACTGTCAGCGGCTAAGCGAAAGCATTAAGTGATCCACCTGGGGAGTACGACCGCAAGGTTGAAACTCAAAGGAATTGACGGGGACCCGCACAAGCGGAGGAACATGTGGTTTAATTCGATGATACGCGAGGAACCTTACCTGGGCTTAAATGCAGAACGACAGACCGGGAAACTGGTCTTTCTTCGGACGGTCTGCAAGGTGCTGCATGGTTGTCGTCAGCTCGTGCCGTGAGGTGTCGGGTTAAGTCCCATAACGAGCGCAACCCCTATTCTTAGTTGCCAGCGGGTAATGCCGGGGACTCTAAGAAAACTGCCAGCGTAAGCTGTGAGGAAGGTGGGGATGACGTCAAATCAGCACGGCCCTTATGTCCAGGGCTACACACGTGTTACAATGGCCGGTACAAAGGGCAGCTACCACGCGAGTGGATGCTAATCTCGAAAACCGGTCTCAGTTCGGATCGAAGTCTGCAATTCGACTTCGTGAAGTTGGATTCGCTAGTAATCGCGCATCAGCCACGGCGCGGTGAATACGTTCCCGGGTCTTGTACACACCGCCCGTCAAGCCATGGAAGCTGGGGGTGCCTGAAGTCCGTCACCGCAAGGAGCGGCCTAGGGTAAAACCAGTGACTGGGGCTAAGTCGTAACAAGGTAGCCGTACCGGAAGGTGTGGCTGGAACACCTCCTTTCTGGAGAGGTTCATGGTTATGGCCTTTCGCACCTGCTTCCTCTTTTATCAATATAACCCATCCCGAGAGTGTGGAAGGAAGATCTGTAGCGTAGTATACAGGGGAATGCCTGTGGCTCAGTGGGTGATTGCCATATGGCAGGAACGCCGCCCGGCGGCTTTCCGATCCGGTACCGTCTCAACCGCTGAGTATAGGGTGAATGATCAAATTACAGTCCCGTAGCTCAGTTGGTTAGAGCGCTACACTGATAATGTAGAGGTCCCCAGTTCAAATCTGGGCGGGACTACCATTTTCCCTGGTAAGGAAGCGTGAGTGTTGCGGAGGATGAAACAGGGAATAAACACTCTGGGGGGATTAGCTCAGTTGGTGCCGATGTTTAGCAAAGCGGTGATTTGCGTAAAACATCGAGCATCCACGAAAAACAACCAACCGCCGGAGGCGGCCGGTGTTTTTCGGGACTAGAGCGCCTGCTTTGCAGCGCACCCCTTAAGAAGAAAAAGGTTCTTTAAAAAGGGGGGATTAGCTCAGTTGGCTAGAGCGCCTGCTTTGCAAGCAGGAGGTCATCGGTTCGACTCCGATATTCTCCACATTACCCGCCTTCGCCAAGGCTACGGCGGGCAAAAGGTTCTTTGACGTATTGGCAACTCAAATCAATTGTATCGAGCATTGATACTGTAAGAAAGTAAGTAAGAGCGCAGGGTGGATGCCTTGGCTCTCAGAGGCGATGAAGGACGTGACAAGCTGCGATAAGCCACGGGGAGGTGCAAATAACCGATGACCCGTGGATTTCCGAATGGGGCAACCCGGCACCGTGAAGCGGTGTCACTCCGTCTGTGACGGAGAGCGAACCCGGAGAACTGAAACATCTAAGTACCCGGAGGAAAAGAAAACAATAGTGATTCCCTAAGTAGTGGCGAGCGAACGGGGAATAGCCCAAACCAGTGTCGTTTCGGCGACACTGGGGTTGTAGGACTGCAATATGGAATGATCATTCGAAGTAGAATCTTCTGGAAAGTGGAACCATAGAGGGTGATAGTCCCGTACACGTAAGAAGGTTCATTCCTAGCAGGATCCTGAGTAGGGCGGGACACGAGAAATCCTGTCTGAATCTGCCAGGACCATCTGGTAAGGCTAAATACTCCTGAGAGACCGATAGTGAACTAGTACCGTGAGGGAAAGGTGAAAAGAACCCCGAACAGGGGAGTGAAATAGTACCTGAAACCTTGCGCTTACAAGCGGTCGGAGTCCCGTCTTTGGCGGGATGACGGCGTGCCTTTTGCATAATGAGCCTACGAGTTGCTCCTCACTAGCAAGGTTAAGTCCTTCAGGGACGTAGCCGAAGCGAAAGCAAGTCTGAACAGGGCGTCTAGTTAGTGGGGGCAGACGCGAAACTTGGTGATCTACCCATGACCAGGTTGAAGCCCCGATAACACGGGGTGGAGGACCGAACCAGTAGACGTTGAAAAGTCTTTGGATGAGTTGTGGGTAGGGGTGAAAGGCCAATCAAACTGAGAAATAGCTCGTACTCCCCGAAATGCATTTAGGTGCAGCCTCGTGTTAAGTCTCATAGAGGTAGAGCTACTGATAAGGCTAGAGGGCTTCACCGCCTATCAACCCTTGACAAACTCCGAATGCTATGAGATGTTTCACGGGAGTGAGGCGTTGGGTGCTAAGGTCCGGCGCCAAAAGGGAAACAACCCAGACCATCAGCTAAGGTCCCTAAATATATGCTAAGTTGTTCAAACGTGGTGCGACTGCTTTGACAGCTAGGATGTTGGCTTGGAAGCAGCCATTCATTTAAAGAGTGCGTAACAGCTCACTAGTCGAGCGGTCGTGCGTGGATAATAATCGGGCATGAAGCATATTACCGAAGCTATGGTTCTTCCGCCTCTGGCGGGGGAAGGTAGGGGAGCATTCCAGTTGTGCCGAAGCTGTGCCGTGAGGCATGGTGGAACGGCTGGAAAAGAAAATGTAGGCATAAGTAACGATAAAGCAGGCGAGAAACCTGCTCACCGTAAGACTAAGGTTTCCTGATCAACGCTAATCGGATCAGGGTTAGTCGGGTCCTAAGGTGAAGCCGAATGGCGTAGCCGATGGATAACAGGTTAATATTCCTGTACTGGCCAATACTGCGATGGGGTGACGGAGGAGTGAAAGGTCCGCGTACTGACGGAATAGTACGTTGAAGGGTGTAGGTATATTCCCGGGTTAACAGCTCGGGGGTGCTGAACCTGATAGTACCGTGAGCCTTCGGGCAAGCGGATAGTGACCCTAATCAGGCTTCCAAGAAAAACCTCTAAGCTTCAGGTATTGGCTACCCGTACCGCAAACCGACACAGGTAGTCAGGGAGAGTATCCTAAGGTGCTCGAGTGATTCATGGCTAAGGAACTAGGCAAAATGGTCCTGTAACTTCGGAATAAAGGACTCCCGCTTCTGGCGGGACGCAGAGAAATGGCCCAGGCGACTGTTTATCAAAAACACAAGGCTCTGCTAAATCGAAAGATGATGTATAGGGTCTGACACCTGCCCGGTGCTGGAAGGTTAAGAGGGGGGGTTATCCCTGACAACTCGTTGGGGAGAAGCTCTGAATCGAAGCCCCAGTAAACGGCGGCCGTAACTATAACGGTCCTAAGGTAGCGAAATTCCTTGTCGGGTAAGTTCCGACCTGCACGAATGGTGTAACGATCTGGGCACTGTCTCAGCCATGAGCTCGGTGAAATTGTAGT
>Ga0129302_1003377_pt1 | contig 11003 bp, 10 predicted proteins | sample BlaSprsedimmetaG_FD_94476 | JGI IMG/M metagenome (GOLD analysis project Ga0129302, IMG submission 94476) | Hot spring sediment bacterial and archeal communities from California, USA to study Microbial Dark Matter (Phase II) - Blank Spring... | ecosystem: Environmental > Aquatic > Thermal springs... | reverse complement strand
GACTTATGACCGGCATTTTCATGGCAAGACCTCCAAATCGTATTATGTTGATCTTGCTTTAAAAAATAATCATTCAGCTGAATATTGTTAATAGCCACTATATACAATATCTGTGGTATGATTAATTTTCCGTTATTTTGGGGAGATGTCAAACCCTGCAGAATAAAATTTCCACGAGTATAAAATGTCTGGTATTTTTATAAAATTTATGTACAATAAGTATAAAGTATCAGCATGCTAGGTTCCAGCAATATCACGGAGACGAAGAAAATGGAAAATGATGTCCACGAGATTTTCCGGTTGGCGGCAAAATATTTTTACCGGAAATATAAAAAAAATATCGGCTCCCAGGCCCAGATCGCCAAGAAGCTCGGCATCACCCCCTCGTACGTGTCCGCCATCATGAGCGGCTCGAAGACGGCTTCCCTTGAACTGCAGAATCAGATTGCCGCCGTTCTCTACGGCCCCTATGAGGAATTTCTCATGATCGGGCGAAGAATCAAGAACAATCTCGATCCGGAACTCAAGGAAAAATTCGACACCGACGACGGTGTCGAAAAGCTGATCGCCCGCCTGACCCATTACGTTATGGACCATCAGAGGATAGAAAGGGAACTGGTGGAAACCAAGAATTTTTATGAGGATATCGTCCAGAATCTTCAATCCGGGGTTCTGGTCATGGACAAGGACGACAGAATTTATTTCGCCAACCGGTTCATAAACGTCATCATGGGCGTCACGCCGGAAAAACTGCTCGGGGTCAATGTCCTGATTGTCCACGATCAATTTCCCACCATGGAGTACGGGGAATTCCTGAAAACGTATGTCAAGACCAAAAAGTCGATGAAGCCGTTTTTTTATGAAAATATCCGGGTGGTGACCCCGGTCGGGCAGGAAGCGTATCTGGACGGATGGCTGATTCCCCACATCAAAAACGGAGCCTACAACGGCATGACCTGCACCATTCGCGATGCCACGAGGTCCCATGACCTGAGCAAGCTGCTCAAGCTGTCCCTGGACCACATTCCCTACGCCATCAGCATCACCAAACAATTTGAGGCGAAAAACTACGGCGGCACCTATTTCACCAATAAAAAAATGCGGCAGCTCTTTGACCAGGAGAACACGGAGCAGGCCGGGATGACCATTGAGGAATTCCTGGCCAAGTGTGAACAATCCATTGTCAACAAGGACGAATGGCGCTTGTTTCTGCTTGACTGTTACACCGCCGACCAGAGGGATTCGCTCGAGATCCAGCATGTCAACGGCAGGCAGTACCGCTGGATCTGTGAAAATCTCCTGGACCGGGACGGCAAGTCCTGGGGCCGGATTACGGAAGTCAGGGAGATGAATGAAAGCCGCTCTAACAAGAGCAGGGAAAAAACAGCGGCCTCGAGATAGGACCCCAGGAACGGAAAGGAGCGCGACCCGCTCAGTGCCCTGCTGTGGCTCTGCCCGGATTTCAGCCCTTGCCGCTGCATTCCAAAACACCTCTCCGCGCTCCTCGTTCGGGTGACGATTGCCCGTGCCGCCCAGCCCTGCAACGTTGCCCTGCGGGGAGGGATGCCATCTTGAATATTCTGTTTAGCTCCTTATTACAGGAACATATATCAGAAACATTGATGCAGAAGGTGATATATGAAGAGCTATCACAAGGAACTCTGGTTTGAAGTGCCGACCCGCAGGGCCTTCATCAACATTACTCCCCAGGTGGAACGATGCCTGGCCGAAAGCGGCATAAAAGAGGGGTTGCTCCTTTGCAACGCCATGCACATTACCGCTTCCGTATTTATCAACGATGATGAATCCGGCCTGCACCACGATTACGAGGTCTGGCTGGAAAAACTGGCGCCCCACGAACCCGTTGCCCAGTACCGGCACAATACCTATGAAGATAACGCCGATGCCCATATGAAAAGGCAGGTCATGGGCCGGGAAGTTGTTGTGGCCGTTACCAACGGAAAACTCCATTTCGGGACCTGGGAAAGAATATTTTACGGCGAATTTGACGGGCGGCGGAAGAAACGGGTACTGGTCAAGATAATCGGGGAATAGCTGCCCCGTTTCGCCCGGCGCCCTGCCGGGCCCGACCTCTTCACTCCCGGCAGCTCCTGCCCTTTGCACCAGGAGGTGCCGCCGTCAGGGAGGCTGGACATGGAAGCCAAACCAAACAGGCTGATCAGGGAAAAAAGTCCCTATCTTCTGCAGCACGCCCACAACCCGGTCGACTGGTATCCCTGGGGCGAGGAGGCCTTGAACAGGGCCAGGGATGAAGACAAGCCGGTTTTTCTGTCGGTCGGCTACTCCACCTGTCACTGGTGCCACGTCATGGCGCATGAATCGTTCGTCGACCCCGAAATCGCCGCGATCCTGAACCGGTGGTTCATCAGTATCAAGGTTGATCGCGAGGAGCGCCCTGACATCGATCAATTCTACATGGCCGCGACCCAGGCAATGACCGGCAGCGGCGGCTGGCCCATGTCGGTTTTTCTTTTTCCGGACGGCAAACCGTTTTATGCCGGAACCTATTTTCCGCCGAAATCGATGTACGGCCGGCCCGGGTTTGCCGACCTGCTCACCGCCATTCACGAGGCATGGAGCAGCAGGAGGAGCGACCTGGCAAACGTCGCCGCCCGCCTCACCCGGGAACTCTCCCGGAAAGGGGAGGGTGAACAGCGGGGAAAAGTTGCCGCCGCGGTTCAGGATACACTTTTCAACGGTCTGCGGAATGATTTTGACCCGGAATTCGGCGGTTTCGGTTCAGCGCCAAAGTTTCCCCGGTCCGTGGAGTTCAGTTTTCTCCTCAACTACTGGCAAACCACCGGGGAACCCTCCGCCCGGGACATGGTCTTGCACACCTTGCGCCGCATGTATCGGGGCGGGGTTTACGATCACATCGGCGGCGGTTTTCATCGCTACGCCACGGACCGGGTCTGGAGAGTGCCCCATTTTGAGAAAATGCTCTACGACCAGGCCCTGCTCGTCAACTCGTACCTCGATGCCTGCCTCATCAGCGGCGACCGGCTGTTTGCCGAGGCGGCGGCGGATACCTGCCGGTATGTCCTTCGCGACCTGACCGACGCCGGGGGAGGATTTTACTCGGCCGAAGATGCGGACAGCGAGGATCCCTCCAATCCGGGGGTGAGCCGTGAGGGGGCGTATTATCTCTGGACGGAAAAGGAAATATTCTCCTTGTTGCCCGAGAAGGATGCGCGGATTTTCAATTTCTGCTACGGGGTGGCGGCCGGGGGCAACGCGCCGGAAGACCCCCATGGCGAATTCAGGGGGAAAAATATCCTGTACCGGAGCCGGGACGATGGTGAAGCCGCTGACCGATTCAACCTGTCCACGGCCGAGATAAGCCGTGTCCTGCAGACTTCGTGCCGGCTTCTTTTCGATGCGCGGTCCGGGAGAAAAAAACCGCACCTGGACGACAAAATACTGGTCTGCTGGAACGGTCTGATGATCGGGGCCCTGGCCCGGGCCGGAATCATCCTCGGGCAGCCGCAATGGATTGAGGCGGCGGAAAAATCGGCCGGTTTCATCCGGACCCGGCTCTATGCCGAAGAAAACGGGACCCTTTTCCGCCGCTGCAGGCTGGAGGAAAGGGGACTGGCCGGTCAGCTTGGCGATTATGCCTTTCTTGCCGCCGGACTGCTCAATCTCCATCAGGTCACGCAGAACCGGATCTGGCTGCAATGGGCGGCGGAACTGACTGAATCACAGATCAGGTTGTTTCATGACGAAGGGAAGGGCGGCTTTTATGACGGGGTTGAAGACCGGACCCTGCCGTTCAGGATCAAAGGCGACTACGACGGGGCCGAACCAGCCGCCAATTCCGTGGCGGCCATGAATCTCCTGACGCTGGGGGAGTTGCTCGGCCGCGACGATTGGCGCCGGTTGGGGGAGGGAAACAATCGAGGCGTTCGCCGCCATGATTAATGGTCAGCCCCAGGCCTTGCCCCTCATGGTATCGGCCTGGCAGCTGATGCAGCGCAAGCCCCGACAGATTGTCATTGTCGGCGTCCCCGGCCGCGATGACACCCGGGCAATGATGGCCGCCGCCCACTCCGCCTATGACCCCGGAAAAATAGTCTTGTTAGCCGATAACGGTCCCAATCAGGCTTATCTGGCCTATGCTCTCCCGTTCCTGAACGAGGTGACCATGTTGGCCGGCGCGGCCACCGCCTATGTCTGCAAAGACTTTACCTGCCACGCGCCCCTCAATTCAGTCGAGGCCATGGAAGAGCGTCTGAGAAACTGACGCCGGACCGAGGAGAATGGCAGGCCGGCCCTTCATTGCGGCCGGCCTGCTGCTAGAGATTATTCAGCGGCGCAAAAGTCAATTATCGCTCCAACCTGCCAGTTTTATCACCGTTGGTAAAGCTCAGCGGACATGCTCACGTCCGGTCAAAAAGACGGTGATTTTTTTGGCCCCGGCAATATATTTGGGTAAGGTTGGCGCTCCGCAAAGGATTTTTTCCTGTCTTTCAGCATCAATATCCATGACGTTCCCATGGTCCTTTTCCGTGATCCGGGCAAGTTTTACCGGCAAAAAGAACAATAATCAGTCTAATTAGACTGATTAATTAAATTAAAATACATAAAAACGAATAGTTAAAAAATATTTATGGACAGGCCGTAGACTCGAAATTGACTTGTATAAATTAGTATAAATAGACTGTTTAATTTTATTCCTTGACAGCGCGCCGTTTTTTCTGTTGAAATATATCGGTAGGACAGGGGAGATTTTCGCGGGGAGTTTTGCCCCTTTGTTAAACAGTTTAATTTGACGGCTCAGGGTCGCGCCGACAAGGGCCGGGCAGGCAAACAACCGCCATGATTACAAGTAAATTCATTATTGAAAAAACGGGCATATCAAGGGCAACTTTAAACAATTACATAAAACTCGGCATACTGCCTAAGCCAATTGTCGGCCCACCCCCTCCGGACAGCAGGAACGTCAAGCAGATCGGCTATTTTCCCGGCGAAGTCATCGCCCGGATCGACAGAGTGAAACTGCTCAAAAGCCGGGGTCGGTCCATGGACGAAATTGCCCGCCTTTTTCAGGAAAACCGCGCCCCCCTCGACTCTCATTCCGATTCGACGGCCAAAACCGCCGGCATCCCATCAAACTTCAAAACCACCATCTCCGCCGGCCGGGAACCGGGACCAGGCGTGCGTCCGGTTGTGGGCCCGTTGAAGCCCTCCCTGCTCAATCTTTGCGTTCTTCGGGCGGATTTCCAGGATGCGGACAGGATAAGCGCCGAACTGCCGCCCTGGCAGTACTTTGCTCTGGCGGACGGCCTGTGGGAAAGCGCCGGCCCTGTGATTGCGGCGCACAACGGCATATGCGGGGTCCATCCGGGGGACGGCCTGTTGGGCTACTTTATCGGCAACTCCGCTGAAAATCATATTGTCAACGGCCTCGACTGTGCCCTTGAACTTCGGGAAATCATGAAAAAATTCAGCTGGAAATGGCAGGAGAAAAAGGGCTGGGGCAATGATCTCTATCTGAATATCGGCATCAGCGCGGGCCGGGAATTTTTCGGGACAATCATGACGGGGGCTGGTCTCCGGTTCTCCGCCCCTGGGGACACCGTCAATAGTGCCTCCATCCTGGCCGCATTCGCCCGGAACGGCGAGATATGGGCAACAAAAAACCTGCTCAGCAGCCTTTCCCCGGAGGAGCGTTTCATGTTCCGCTTCGGCGTGGACAGAAAGAAGGAGCCCGGCTCCTTTATTCATGACTGCTTCGCCCGCTTGTCCGACCTGGTGGGAGAGGTTGACAAGTCCGCCAGGCAATTCAATGAACGAAAAGAACTGGCCGCAGCGGAAATCAGAGAAAGGCTGACGCCTGTCGGCCATTGACGGGCGGGGAGAAGGGGCACATCCGCTGCCGGACGGCAGGAGGCGCTTTCAGGCAGGGTTTTTGTCAAACCCCTCTTTCCAGTGCGGGCCAGATGATCCGGTGCAGCTGGAGCTGCAGTCTTGCCGGCGACCGGTCGGCCAGCATGAGTTCCGCCAGCCGCGAGGGGGCCATAAGCTTGTCCGCCGGGGAAAGGAGAAGCGTCGCCAGCTCCGCCAGGCCGTATTCGGCTGTGACCTCCCGGGCCCAGACATAATCCCTCTCCGAACTGAGCACAAACTTGATTTCATCCCGGCAGCCCCTTTTCCGCCTTTGGGCAAGGCGGCCGATGTTGGCCCAGTCAATCATATTCTCCATGCCGCTGTCGGGACATTTGAGATCAAGAATGACCGTCACCGCGTCCGGGACCCTGCCGATACCGAGGGAACCGTTTGTTTCCAGCAGCACGGTGCGGCCCCGGGCCGCCAGTTCCCGCATGAGCGGATACGTTCCCTCCTGGAGCAGGGGCTCCCCACCTGTCAGTTCAACCGGCACCTCGGGATACGCCTCCGCCCATTTCAGGATCTCGGCCAGGTCAGTTTTCCGCCCGTGCTCTTCCCAGGTGTAGCGGGAATCGCAGTACCGGCAGCGGAGGTTGCAGCCGGACAGACGCACAAAGGCGCAGGGCAGGCCGGTCCGGGTGGATTCCCCCTGGATGGAGTAAAACAGTTCGCTGACGGTCAGGGGGGGGTTACTCACCGTAATATATCACTCCGCTGGTGTCGGTTTCGCGGACAGAGACCGAATGAAGCGAATAACGGTCAGTGGTCAGCCCGTCTTTCAGTTCGGAAAAAATATGCATGGCTATATGCTCGGAGGAGGGATTCACCTCCCGGAAGGCGGGATGTTCGTTCAAGTCTCTGTGGTCCAGTTCGTCAACGACCCGGTTGACTATATTTTTCAAGACCTTGAAGTCGATGCCCATTCCCAGGGCGTCCGGTTTCGTCGCCCGGACCGTCACTCTGACCTTCCAGTTGTGTCCGTGGGGCTTTTCACAGTTGCCTGGATACTGGCGAAGATGGTGGCCTCCGCAAAAATGCGTATCAATGAAAATATCGAGCATGTTTATTGAACTCCCGCTGTAGCTTTTTCTTCTGGTGAGGGGGGCGCTCCCCGGCAAAAGCCCCTTGCAACTCATCTTCATTCAATGGTAAAGAGGAAATGCATTTTGTTTTCCGTGAACAATTCAATCTGAATTTCCTCAATATAGCAGGAATAATTCGGATTGACCATACGGAGGAGATATTTTCATGGCCATTGTCGCCCCGTTCAAAGGGTTGCGCTTCAATCCCGAGAAGATACACAATCTTGAGGAAGTGGTGACCCCACCCTACGACGTGATAAGCGAGGAGGACGGCGCCAGGTTTCTCGAGAAGAACATATACAACATGATCCAGCTCGACCTGCGCAATACCTCGCAGGATTTCTCCGGGGACGAAGACCGGTACAGAAGGGCGCGCGCCCTGTTTGAACAGTGGATGGACAGGGGCATACTTGTCCGTGACGATCAGCCCGCCATGCACCTCTACTCAATCACCTATACCCATCCCTCCGGAAGGCGGCTGACCAGGAACGGCTTTATCTGCCTGGTGGAACTGGCCGAGTTTTCGGCAGGCATTGTCAAACCCCACGAGAAAACCTTCCCATCGGTGGTCGTGGACCGCATGCGGCTGATGGATGAATGCCGGGCCCAGTTCAGCAAGGTGTTTTCCATCTACAAGGACAGCGACCAGACCGTGATTACAACCCTGACCAGGGCCAGGGAGCCTGATCCGCTCTGTTCCATCAAAGACCATCTCGGCAACACCCACGCCCTCTGGCGGGTTACGGACCGGCGGGCCATCGACACGATAGTCCGCTTCTTTGCCGGACAGCCGGTCTATATCGCCGACGGGCACCACCGGTATACAACGGCCCTGGAGTACCGGAAAAATGTATTGCGAAAAAATCCCTCCCTGCCGCCGGACAGTCCCTATAACTTTATCATGATGTACCTGTGTGCCGCGGAAGACGAGGGGCTTTCCATCCTCCCCACCCACCGGCTCCTCGATTTTCCGGGACAACTCTCCGCCGACGGGTGTACGGCCCGGATGCGGGGGGCCCTGAACATTGAAGAGATATTCGGCGCCAGCAGGGAAGGGCTGATTGCCGAGGCACTGGCCAGGATGAATGAATGGCGGATGACCTCGTCCGAGCCTGTTTTCGGGCTCTACCATGCCGGGGAGGACCGCTGTTTCCTGCTGACCCTGAAGGAGTCCCGGGAAAGGTATCCGGCCCTGGCCCGGATAGGGGAGGTGCTGCGCAACCTTGACGTGGTTGTTCTGTCCGAGCTGCTCGTCCATGAGCTTCTCGGCATCGACCACCAGCGCATCATCGATGAAAAGTTAATGGGCTACTTCAGTGATCCTGACGAAGCCCTTGACGTAGCGGTCAAAAAAAGTATTGACGATGACCGGTCAACCCCGTTGCTTCTGCTTCTCTACCCGACCCCGGTTCATCAGGTGACCGATGTTGCCGACAGCGGTGAATTCATGCCGCATAAATCGACCTATTTCTTTCCCAAGATACTGACCGGCCTTATGATCAACAGGCTGGTTGCCGACGAACGGATTTACCTGGCGGGGCGGGGAGGTTGAAAGCCGGGGCCGGCCTTTTCAGCAATGATTCCCTCTTTAACGGAAGACTGATCTGCCGGCAGTTCCGGCAGGGGTATCGCTACTCCGTTGATGCAGTGCTGGCGGCGCATTTCCTCAAACCCCGGCTCCATGATACCCTGCTCGATCTCGGCTGCGGCAGCGGAATCATCGCCCTGATCCTTGCCCATCGCCACCCCGGCGTGCGGGTTGTCGGTATTGAGGTTCAGGCCGAACTGGCGACCCTTGCCGGCCGGAATGTCCTCGTCAACAACCTGGCCGACAGGGTTCGCATCATGCACGGGGATCTCCGCCGCATAGGGGAGTTCGTTCCTGCCGAATCGTTCGACGGGGTGGTCTGCAACCCTCCCTACGGACAGCCGTGCCGGGGCCGGATCAGTCCCAACGATCAGCGCGCCAGGGCCAGGCACGAGATTGATACCGGACTTGACGATATCCTCCGGGCAGCTTCCTTCTCCGTACGGAACCGCGGCAGCGTCGTCGTCGTTTATCCAGCCCGCCGGTCGGCGACCCTGATCACGGCATTGAAGGGCAGGCGGCTTGAACCCAAGCGGCTGCAGCCGGTGTACAGCTATCCCGGCAGCCCTGAGGCGACCCTGGTTCTTGTCGAGGCGGTTAAAAACGGCGGCGAGGAGGTTCGCATCCAAGCGCCTTTCCATATTTATCGGGAGCGGAGCGGCCCCTTTTCGGACGCTCTGCTCAAGCTGTACAGGTGACAACCATGCTGGCCAAGATATTGAGCGCGGCGGTCGTCGGTGTAGACGGCTACGTCGTCCGGGTGGAAGTGGACCTGGCCCAGGGTCTGCCCGCCTTTTCCACCGTCGGCCTGGCCGAGGGGGCTGTCAGGGAAAGCAAGGACCGGGTCAGGTCGGCGATCAAAAACAGCGGGTATGAATTTCCGGCGCGCAGGATTACCGTCAACCTGGCCCCGGCCTCGATCAAGAAAGAGGGGGCCGGCTATGACCTGCCCATGGCCCTTGGCATTCTCGCGGCGACCGGCGTCCTGCAGTGCGGTGAACTCGAATCCCACGGCGTTGTCGGGGAGCTGTCCCTGGATGGTGGGGTGCGGCCGGTTCCGGGAATCCTGTCCATGATTACCGCCGCCCGGAACAAAGGGGTCCGGCGTTTTCTCGTTCCCCGGGAGAACGCCGACGAGGCTGCGGTTCTCGGCGGCATTGAAATACTGCCGGTCAAACGGCTCGATGAAGCCGTCGAAGTGCTGAACGGCACGGCGATCCCTTCTCCCGCCTCCATAGATATCGAGACCATCTTCCGCGACCGGGGAGAATACGACGTCGATTTCGCCGAGGTCAAAGGACAGGATTTTGCCAAGCGCGCCATGGAGATTGCCGCGGCCGGAGGGCACAACATCCTCCTCAGCGGGGTTCCCGGGACCGGCAAGACCATGATGGCCCGCCGGCTGCCGACCATTCTGCCCGAACTCAGCCTGGACGAAGCCATCGAAACAACCAAGATCTACTCCATCGTCGGGCTGCTCCCGGAAGACACCCCCCTGGTGGTAACCCGTCCGTTCCGTTCCCCCCACCACACCATCTCCGATGCCGGCCTGATCGGCGGCGGCCAGTTTCCCCGCCCCGGTGAGGTTTCCCTGGCCCACAACGGCGTCCTGTTTCTCGACGAACTGCCCGAGTTCAGGAAAAACGTCCTGGAGGTGATGCGCCAGCCCCTTGAGGACGGCGTTGTCACGATCTCCAGAGCGGCCTCCAGCCTGCAGTTTCCGGCGCGGTTCATGCTGGTTGCGGCCATGAACCCCTGCCCGTGCGGTTATTTCGGCGACTTTGTCAGGGAATGCACCTGTACCCCCGCACAGATTCAGCGCTATCAGAGCCGGCTGTCCGGGCCGCTGCTTGACCGCATTGACATGCATGTCGAGGTGCCACCGGTCAGGATGAAAGAACTGGGCGCCATGGAGCAGGGGAGTTCGTCGGCGGCGATACGGGAAAGGGTCAGAGGAGCCCGGGCATTGCAGCAGAAGCGTTTTGCCGGGTCGAAGGGGATCTACAACAACGGCCAGATGGGCTCGGGCCAGATGAAAAAGCACTGCCGCCTGGATGACCGGGCCGCCGAAATTCTGCACCGGAGCATCGAACATCTCGGCCTCTCCGCCCGGGCCTATCACCGGATACTGAAAATATCCCGCACCATCGCCGACCTTGACATGTCTTCGGAGATCACGGCCAAACACGTGACCGAGGCCGTTCAATACCGCCGGCCCGCCTCCGCCAACCTGTAGAATTCCGCCAGGGGCAGGGAATGGTCCGGCGCGGCCGAGAGGACCGCGTTCTACGGGTTTCCCGACAGGGCCGCGTCACTTATGAGCTGATCTTATCGAGTTTACAACTTTTTCTGAAAAAGCTGGTTTTTCTTCGTGCGATTTTATATAATGAGGCATGGGAGAAGAACTTCATGCCGTAGCCTTT
>Ga0129302_1003376_pt1 | contig 11009 bp, 9 predicted proteins | sample BlaSprsedimmetaG_FD_94476 | JGI IMG/M metagenome (GOLD analysis project Ga0129302, IMG submission 94476) | Hot spring sediment bacterial and archeal communities from California, USA to study Microbial Dark Matter (Phase II) - Blank Spring... | ecosystem: Environmental > Aquatic > Thermal springs... | reverse complement strand
GAAGAGTCAATACGCTGCACTTTTTGATGAACTCTACAAGAAGAACATCTAAATCTAGAATGAAGCTGTAAGATACAAGATTATAGTGAAGTGATAGATATCGCAGGAAGGCTCGAGTATGACACGCGAGATAATAAAAATAACTTGTACCTCTCAGTCAATGGACAAATGAGTGGAGAAGATTTTATAAAACTTCACCTTAAAAATACCGCAACAAGGCAGGCGCGTAAAACACTAAAAATCAATACTCCAGCAAAAACTCTCGATATAAAAACTCTTATGGAGCGCATACCAGCCTTTCAGAATATATTTTCTGCTTGACTCTCTGAAGGAAGCACTTGGGATGATGACTGGGAGGGGGAAAATGACTACGAAGTTCGTTACTCTGAGTGAGAGGATTACACTGAAAGCTGTTACGACTATGATAATGGCGAAGTCCACTGTTACAAATATTATGATGACGGCAGTTCTGAGAGTTGTGTTGATCTAACGGCAACAAGCTGAGAGAGCTACTGCAGTTACTCAAATGATGAGTATTACTATGACGGCCTAGAAGATATATATTACTATTTTGAAGGATATCAAATAGATGGAAAGACAGGGAAAAGGATCGACTACTAAAAAGATACTTTTTGTCTCAGCACTCCAGGCTGAGCTCAGGGTCGTGAGAGAAGTATTTTCCCCTCACCCTAAATGTGTTCAGGCTGACTTTTTCGTCAGTGGGGTATGATGAATTGAAACAACTTTGAGGCTCACACAAAAACTCAGCCATAGTTATTATGATTTCATCATAAATGTATGAATCTGTGGTTACCGTGAAACAAAACAAGATATCCTTCAGATAACTCGAAGCGTTTCTCTTTCGACTGGAAAAGAACTTCTAGTACCACAGTTTCTAAAACTCGCTCCGAGAGTAAGCATTGCTTGCAGCGATGTTCCAGTTTATGATGCCAGCTTACTTTGAGAAGAAAACTATGTTGATATGGAGTCATACGCTATAGAAAAAGTTGCTGAGTATTTTCGCATACCTCGACTCATACTCAAGGTCCCCTATGATAAAATCTGACAGGAGACTTCTGATTTTAACCCCAGTAAGGCGCAAGCCTATCTAAAAAATACACTTGAGTCACTTGATATCTACACCCCGCTTGTAAAATATCTTTCTTCCCTTACTGAGAAACAAGATATCAGCTCATATCTTGCATACTACCCTCTTACCGTAAGTGAAAAAATTATTTTTGAAAAATACTATTATAGCTACATAAGTCTCGCAAAGAAAGACTTTAAAGAATTTTTTAACAGCTATAAACAGCTTGAAAAAAAGGCCTTTCTGAGACAACTTGACAAGACCTGTAAGGAATTAAAAAAATTATAATATGATACTCTATATCGAAAAACAGGCTCGTAATTATCCCCAGGCTCGCCGTATATCTGAGAAATTTTGAAGTGCGGAAATAATAGAGATAGATCATTATAAAAATATTTTTGATAAACATACTGCCTGACTGCGGGAAGAAAAGTCTCTCATCATTGCGAAACTCAACTCACCCGCGGTAAGTGAAGCGCCTCCCTGATACGGACACACGAGTCATGCGTACTTTTTCAAAACTTCGCTTGGATGCGTCTTTAATTGTGATTACTGTTTTCTCAAGGGAGCGTTTCGCACCGAACATATGGTATACTTTGTGAACTATGATGAAATTATGTCACAGATTGATGCCACTATTCGCTCACTTCAAAATCCTAGCTCTCCTGTAAGCAAAGATACAAGTTCAGATGATATTTGGTTTTATAGCTCAGATTGGTCTGATATACAAGGTATGGACGGTATTTCTGGATTTAATCAGGTATTTATCCCATTTTTTGAATGATACTCGTGAGTTAATATGGAGATACGAACCAAATCAGCAAATATTGCAAGCTTACTGAATCTCTGATTTGTTCCAAAAAATACTGAGATTGCTTTTTCCCTCAATCCACAAGAACTTATTACACGCTATGAACACGGAACCGCAAGTCTTGCCAAACGTTTTGAATCAATACACATCCTTCTTGAAAAATGATTTCGCGTAGGTATTCGCCTACTTCCTCTCTTACCAGTTCAGGGGTATAAAGAGATATATAGTGCATTTTTTAAAGAACTGTGAGACTCCCTCCCTCTCGACAAAATCAGCTCAAGCCTTGCCTCAGGACTCCTTTATACGCGTACTGACTATAGGGTTATGCTCAAAAAATACCCCGAACTTGATATTCTCCATTACCTCTCACTAGAAGATGATGATTTTTACCGTGAAGCTCGTGAGGTACGGAATTGGTTTTACTCAGAAATCAAAAAACTTGATAAAAAATGCTTACTGTGTTTAGAGTCATAATATTTTTTTGACAAATACGCTTTTCTTTATAAAATTGCCGAAGTTTCTCGTTTGGAAACTCTATTTTATATCCTTCTTAAGACATATAGAGCTTAAGATGTAACCCATAGGATTATGGCACAATACGAACTTATGATGATACTCAATCCAAGCGCAGGTCAAGAGCAACTTGACACAAGCATCGATGGAGTAAAAAAAGCTCTCAGTGAAGCTGGAGCAACAATAGAGCAAGAAGATGTCTGGGGAGAAAAGAAGATGGCATACAAGATCAAGAACAGCGCAAAAGGATACTATATCCTCTACACTCTTGAACTTGATGGGACAAAGATTAAAGATATCTCAAAGCTCTTTAACCTCGATAAAACTATCTGGAGATATATGTTTGTAAATCTCGAAGCTTAACCTAATTATATTATGAGAACGGTAAACAAAGTTATTCTTATTGGAAATGTTACGAGAGACGCGCTCGTAAAAGAAACAGAATGAGGAAAAAAACTCGCAATGTTTTCACTTGCAACTAATAGATACTATAAAACTCTCGACGGAGAAAATAAATCAGAAGTAGAGTTTCATAACTGTGTAGCCTGGGGTCCACTCGCCGAAAAGGCAGAACAATACATCACAAAAGGAAAACTTATCTATATAGAAGGAAGGCTTAAAACTCGCATTATTGATAAAGAAGGAGGAGATAAATTCTACAAAACAGAAATAGTTGTAGGAAATATGATCTTCCTCAATAAAAAATCAGACTTTGAAGATGCTGAGATAAACGAAGATTTCTCAGATATCGATAACGACAATATGTTTTAAGTGTATTTTCACAAAGAACCTCGATACATTTTCAATTACTTTTTAAATCACCTATTATGGCAACTGAAAAAAAATGTCCTCTCGATGGGATGAACATCGATTACAAAAATACAGAACTTCTTGCAAACTATCTTACGAAGTTTGGAAAAATCGTTCCACGATATTACTCTGGAGTAAGTTTGAAAAATCAAAAGAAACTTGCAAAAGCGATTAAACGAGCTCGCATGATGGCACTGCTTCCATTTGTAAAATCATACGACCCTGATTTTCACGGGTAAAGAATATAGAAATACCCTCAAATACTCTCAGTAATTATTTCTGAGAGTATTTTTTATAATTGTCAATATTTGCAAATCTTTTATTTGCTTTTTGAGATTTTCTTTCTATAATGCGGGCGATTTTATCCTACGTCTGTAGGAGGAATTTTATTTTAGCTTATGGCTGTTTGTATCATAAAAGCTATAAGTACCTTATTAACATATTATGGCATTTCGAAATATTGCAATCATTGCGCACGTAGACCACGGAAAAACTACTCTCGTGGATGAATTATTGAAGTCTGGAGATGGATTTGATGAGCGAGTTGGTATCGCTGAACGAGTAATGGACTCTAACGCTCAGGAGCAGGAGCGTGGGATTACAATCTATGCAAAAAATACTTCTATCAGGTACAAAGGAAATAAGATTAACATCGTAGATACCCCCGGTCACGCGGACTTTGGTTCAGAGGTTGAACGTGTACTTCGAACCGTGGATTCGGTATGTCTAGTAGTTGACGCCTATGAAGGACCTATGCCTCAAACAAAGTTTGTTCTCAAAAAAGCACTTGAACTTGGGCTCCATCCAATCGTGGTACTCAACAAGATGGACAAAGCTAGCGCTCGTCCGGATTGGGTCATCGATCAACTTTTTGACCTCTTTGTACAACTCGGAGGAACAGATGAACAACTTGAAAATCTCTCAAATCCAGTGTATGCTATTGCTTTTAATGGTCTTGCCTGGACCAATGATAATCCTGAAAGAAAAGACATGACACCGCTTCTTGATTATATTATGGAACACGTGCCAGAGGCAAAGAATGATGCGGATAAGCCTTTTAAAATGCAGATAGCGAATCTCGGGTATGATAACTTCCTCTGAAGACTTGGTATTGGTCGTATCTATGAAGGAAGCATAAAGCAAGGACAAGAAGTGTGGGTCATAGCCAATGATGGAACAAAAAGAAAGGGGAAAATCACTGAAATACTCACAAACGAAGGACTTGAAAAAGTAAAAGTAAAAGAGGCATTTGCTGGAGATATTGTCACGATTGCAGGTATTGGAGATATATTTGTTGGAGAAACACTTGGTGGAAGTGAGCAAGTTGAAGCCCTGCCTGCTATCACGATAGACGAACCAACACTTCGTATGGAGTTTCTCGTAAATAACTCACCATTTGCAGGTCGTGAAGGAAAAATGGTGACCTCGAGACAAATACGTGATAGACTCGAAAAAGAGCTTGAAACTAATGTAGGACTGAAGATTGATTTTGAATGAGGAGATAGGTTTATCGTTTCTGGACGTGGAGAGCTTCATCTCTCAGTACTGATTGAAACAATGAGAAGAGAATGATTTGAGCTTCAAGTTGGAGCACCAGTCGTGATTATGCAAGAAATAGATGGGCAAAAAATGGAGCCAATCGAGCGAGTCACTATCTCGGTTCCAAGCGAAACTTCTGGAGGAGTTATAGCAGAGCTCGGAAAAAGACGCGGAGAGATGCAAAATATGTTTGATGAAAATGGAATCACCAATCTTGAGTTTCTCGTCCCTACTCGTGGACTCCTCTGATTTAAGTCTGAGTTCACAACACTTACTCGAGGAGAAGGACTTCTTTCAAGTGGATTTGAGTGCTATGCGCCATACAAAGGAGCTATAGAAAAAAGAAATAGAGGATCTATGATTTCTATGGAAAATGGAACCGCTATGGCCTATTCTCTCTTTAATCTCCAAGAAAGAGGGACAATATTTATTAAGCCTCAAACAGAGCTCTATGAAGGAATGATTATTGGAGAGTCTTCAAAAGATCAAGACCTGACAGTAAATGCTACAAAAAATAAAAAACTCACCAATGTTCGCGCCTCTGGAACGGATGAGGCACTCAAGCTCGTACCACCTAAACTCATGAGCCTTGAGGAAGCAATCGATTACATCTCAACTGATGAATATGTTGAAGTTACACCTCAGAGTATTCGTCTCAGAAAAAAATATCTCAAAGAAAATGAGAGAAAGAGAAACAAAAATAGCTAATAAGTTGAATTATAATAAAAAGACAGAAAAATTATTTTCTGTCTTTTATTTCTATAAATTCTTGTGTACCCACTCTTGAAGTCTCAGAGTATTTTTGATAGAAATCTTGGTGCTTACTTCCTTGCCTTGGAGAAGTATAAACACTTCTATATCTCAGGGGGCTTCTCAGAGGAGAAATGATTTGAGTTCATGGATTGTTTCAAGCCTTGTTTTGCTTGGTATTTTGATAACATATCTCTCATGTTCTCTATCTTTACTCTCGCCTGTATCAATGTTAGTTGAGATTTTTTCTGCTTTTTTGGGAGTATTTTCTTGTATCTTTTGTTCTAAATCACGCTCAAAGGACTCAGAAGACACTAGATCTGAAGTTCAGGCGCACTCTCGTAGGCTATCAGTATGATCTCATCGTATATCCTCTGTCTCTGCGCTTCTATCCGGAGTGTTGGGCTGGGCTTTCATCTCTCATCAAAGAGAGCTAGATTTTTCTTCGTGCGTATTATTTTTCAGCATGCGTGTATCTTGTCAGAAAAGCCCGGTATCTTTGGCTTGAGATCGGACATGTGATAATCTGACGCATTGTATCTTTCTGATACGGAGTGTTTTTCTTCCATACTCAAAATTCAGTTGGAGAAATCACTCAAGTATCACAATATTTCAGACCTCAAGTTTATTTTTTATTTCCTGATACTCTTTATCAAAAAGTGTAGCCTCAAAGTCAAAATCATATCATTCACACGCCAAAAATACCATATTTTTTCCATTTTTTGTCACTATTTTTCTCATATCACTCATATAGGCTACAACAGAGATCGGTTTTTTTGAAATATCTTCGAGGTATTTTTTTCATTTTTTATCATACTCAACCTGGTGTTCAAAGAGGCTCTTTTTCATATTTCAGACATTACTTGAACGTCGAGCACAGTATTTTTTAAGTCCATCGAGCGGATGCCCTGACACCATATACCCGAGAACCTCCTTTTCTCAGGCAAGTTTTTTTTCAAAGCTCATAGCAGGTACCTCCTCAAGCTGGAAACTTTGATCGGCACTTCACATCATATCAAAGAGCCCCATCTGAGAAGAGGCTTGTTTTTTTTCTTCCGCTTTCACGCTTCTGATAATTGACTCGATGCTTGCAAGCAAGCTTCCCCGCTCTCAGAATATATCCATCGCTCATGCAAATATCAGAGCCTCGAGAGATTTTTTATTGAGAACCTCACGCCCTGCTCGCTTCATAAAATCATCGATATCATCGAACTTCTTTTTCTTACGTGCTTCGATAATGGCTCATATAGGCCCATCTCAGAGTCACTTTATTGCCTTCAGTCCAAAGCGAATATTTTTTTCATCGATAAAGGTGAAGTGCTTCATTGACTCATTTACGTCTGGTGGGAGTATATTGATACCATGGTTTTTTGCCTCAGCCACTTCGAGCTTGATGCGATCCATATTTTCCTCATCTGAGACCATCACCGAGGTAAGAAACTGTGTACGATAATAGGTTTTAAGATAGGCTGTTTGATAAGCAATAAGGGCATAACAGGCGGCGTGTGATTTGTTAAAAGAGTAATTGGCAGCAGGCTGTATCATCTCTTCATAGATAAATCGGCTCGTTTCAGACTTATAGCCCTTAAAACTCGCAGCTTTTTCAATAAACTCTCCTTTGAGCTTCTCAACAACGGAAGCAATTTTTTTTCCGACTCAGCGACGCAATAGGTCAGCCTCTCAAAGCGAAAATCACGCCATATACTGCACAATAAACATCAACTGTTCTTGATATACAGCAATACCATAACTCACATCAAGTATCTTTTTGAGGTCTTCTTCGAGTTTCTTCTTTTCCTCTTCTACAACCTCATCTCCATACTTTGTAAGTTCCTCTCGAAGCTTAGGGAGCATGTATTCCGTCGCTTCACGCCCGTGTTTTCTCTCAATATAACTTGGGATGTAGGCAAGTGGACCAGGACGATAGAGTGACACCATGGCGATAAGATCCTCAAACCTATCCGGCACGAGATCTTTTAAGTATTTACGCATTCCATCAGATTCAAATTGAAATACTCAGGTGGTATCTCCTTTGGCAAATATCGTTTGGTACACCAGGCTATCATTGAGTGGGATGCGCGACATGTCTACTTCATCTCAGGTAGTATTTTTAATAATCTTGAGTGCACGCTTTATGATAGTAAGGTTGCGGAGTCATAAAAAATCCATTTTCAGAAGTCCGAGATCTTCAAGCGGATAGGCTGAAAACTGTGTCACCACTGCCTCAGAATCTTTAGGAGGATGTGCAAGGGCTGTAAAATCTGTCAAAGGACGAGGGGCTATAATCACCGCGCAGGCATGGACTCATAGCTGCCTGACGTTCCCCTCTATCTTCAGTGCCGTATCGATTATCTCTTTATACTTTGGGTTAGATTCGTAAGCCTGTTTAAACTCTGGAGCTTCCTCAAGGGCTTGTGCGAGCTTGGTTCCTGGTTTTTCTGGGATCATCTTCCCAAGTTCATTCATCTCAGAGAAGGGGACTCACATCACACGCCCCACATCTTTTACCGCAGCACGAGCTGCAAAAGTTCCAAAGGTACAAATCTGAGCTACGTGATCTTTTCCATATTTATCTCTACAATAATTCACTACTTCATCTCTGTCAACATCCGCAAAGTCAGTGTCAATATCCGGCATAGAGATACGAGCAGGATTCAAAAATCGCTCAAAGAGGAGGTCATAGGGAAGTGGGTCTATATCTGTAATACCTGTCAGGTATGCCATCAGACTTCCTGCGGCTGAACCTCGTCATGGTCAGACTGGGATTCCTGCGCTTCGCGCCCAGCCTATATAGTCCGCTACAATAAGGAAGTATGCATTAAATCCCATCTCATGAACTACTACAAGCTCATACTCAAGACGTGAAATCTTATCTTGCAAGTCTGTATCAAAACTCTCAAGAAGCTTCTTTTTTGCTTCACTATAATATGTCAGGGATAAGTCCTTGAGTTCAGCAGGGCTCGTCTCAGTAAGTTTTTTTTGGAGTCATGGTTTATCAAGTTTTTCTACAAATATCCTAATCTCTTCATCACTCAGCTTTGTTCCATAGCGCCAGTTCAAGCCTTTATAAGAGAGATACCTGAGGTACCATTCATCACTATCGAGCTCTCTTGTGCCTTCATTTTTACGGGTATTAAAATCTTTATAAATCGTAAATATATCTTCTGGAAGATAAAATTTTGGGATAAGTATTGCCCCCATATCAATAGTAATATCAACTCTCTCTGCTATTTTTTGAGTATTTTGAAGCGCCTCTGGAATAAATCAAAAAATGCTTTCCATTTCTTGAGGGCTTGAAAAATGATACTCTCCTCGGGTGAGCGTTGGCCTATCAGGGTTTTCTATCTCATGACCACTTCCAAGGGCCATAATAACATCTTGTGTTTTACTATCTTCTTTTTCGACATAGTAGACATTCTGACAAGCAACGACAGGGATATGATATTTTTTATGGAGTTCTATAAGTCTATCAGTTATAAAGTCTTGTTTTGGTATATCAGAGTGGTACAAAAGCTCTAAAAAATAATTCTCTTCTCAAAAAATACTCTGATACATCTCGATACGCTCCATGATCTCAGTCTCAGGTTTTCCAGAAAGTATATAGTAAGAAATCTCAGAGGAAACTGGTCAAGAGAGGCATACAAGTCCCTCAGAGTACCTCCTGAGTGTTTCGATATCTACACGCGGGGTATTTCCAGCATTTTCCAGTGAAGCTTTCGTCACGATCTGAATGAGGTTTTTATATCACTGCTTGCTTGTCGCAAGCAGTACAAGTTTATGAAGGAGTTTAGTATCAAGTTCGCTTTGTGTATAGATTTCAGCTCCAAGTATCGGGGTAATTCCTTCTTCTTTTGCGGATTTATAGAACTCATGCAGTCCGTGAATATTTCAGGTATCAGTGAGAGCTACGGCTGACATTCCGAGAGATTTTGCTTTTTTAACCAGATCCTTCGGTTTTGCAATTCCTTCCAGAAGTGAATAATGAGAGTGTGTGTGAAGATGAACAAATGACATATATAAATATTTTTTGAACATAAAAAAGATACGCAGAGTATATTTATTTTTGCTAATATTGCGAGGCTGACTATAATTTTTTTATGTAAATAACTTGTGAAACTATGCAACTACAGATTGAGACGTCGTGGAAGGAATTACTCGCATGCGAATTTGAAAAAGAATATTTTAAAAAAATAAAATCATTTCTCAGGTCAGAAATAGAGGCCTGAAAAATACTCTATCCGGCCTCAGAAAATATCTTTGCAGCACTCAAGCTCTGGCCCGTCAGATCAGCAAAAGTCGTAATTCTCGGACAAGACCCCTATCATGGACCTCATCAGGCTCACGGGCTTTCTTTTTCTGTACAAGATGGTATAAAAATACCTCCGAGCCTGAGAAATATCTATAAAGAACTCAAGATTGAATACTCTGATTATCAAATACCAGAAAGTGGAAATCTCACTCACTGGGCAGAGCAGGGAGTTCTCCTTCTCAATAGTATACTCACGGTGGAAGCTGGAAAACCTGCAAGTCATGCAAAGATAGGCTGGAAACAGTTTACTGATATTATCATTTCTAAGCTCTCACAAGAGCGTACATGAATTATTTTTCTTCTCTGGGGGAACTTTGCACGTAGTAAAAAGACTCTTGTCGATAGCTCAAAACACTACATCCTCGAAGCAGCTCATCCCTCACCTTTTTCGGCGCATACAGGATTTTTCTGATGCTGACATTTTCGCAAAGCCAATGAGATACTGAAAGAACAGTGAAAAAAAGAAATTGTATGGTAATTCTTAGAGCATATTATTATTTATTTTTCTAAACGATGCAACACTGCCCCCTTTGTCATAGTCCATGAGATATTTTCTATCAAGAAAGTTTTTATAAATGTAGTTCGTGTAAGAGCGTTTATCGTAGCAAGGAAAGCTATATGAGTAGAGATGAAGAAAAAGCTCGCTATGACCAACATAACAATGATATCTATGACCCTCGGTATCAAAAATTTGTTTCCCCCATTACTTCACGTGTAGAGAAGGACTTTGAAACACACACTCTCTGACTCGATTATGGAGCAGGACCATGACCTGTTATTACGCATGTACTTTCTGAAAAATGATACTCACTCGCACTCTATGACCCTTACTATCATGATGACATTTCTGTGCTTCAAAATACCTACGATTACATCGTATGCTGTGAGGTGATTGAACATTTTTATCATCCCAGAGAAGAATTTGAAAGATTATTTTCTCTTCTAAAAAATGGTGGGAGACTGTATCTGATGACCGCCATGTATCACGAGGATCGTGATTTTTCGATATGGTATTACAAGGAAGATCCTACGCATGTATTTTTTTATCACCAAGAAGCTTTTAACTATATTGCAAAGACCTTTGATGTGAGACTTGTAGAGATAGATAAACGATGTATCGTTTTTGAGAAGGAATAACATCTTACACCTTATATCATAAAAATCTCAAATAGCTCTACTAAGGTATTACT
>Ga0129302_1003375_pt1 | contig 11012 bp, 7 predicted proteins | sample BlaSprsedimmetaG_FD_94476 | JGI IMG/M metagenome (GOLD analysis project Ga0129302, IMG submission 94476) | Hot spring sediment bacterial and archeal communities from California, USA to study Microbial Dark Matter (Phase II) - Blank Spring... | ecosystem: Environmental > Aquatic > Thermal springs... | reverse complement strand
TAACGCCCGGATGAAGGACATGCAGCCATGAGTTTTGTCCAAGCCATTATCGTACTCATTGTCATCCTGTGTGTAAACTTATTGATTAATCGCATCGCGACCGTGGCGTTGACATTTACCGGCATGTCGCGGGAAATGGCAAGATTTCAGTCGCGTTCCGCCTTCTGCACGGTCGGATTCACCACCTCCGAGGCGGAGAGCGTGGTCAATCACCCGGTGCGCCGCCGCATTATCATGCTGTTAATGCTGGCCGGCAACATCGGGTTTGTCAGCATCATCGTGACCGGTGTAAGCTCCTTCGGCGACGATTCCACAATACCTTCCTTCGGGAAAATTCTGTTGCTGGTGGGCGTGCTGGGGACGCTTTGGGCCATCGGATCAAGCAAATGGATAGACGACAAGTTGTTTAAGATTATCAGTTGGACGCTTAAGCGCGTATCAAACATCGAAGCGTATGATTATCACGCGCTGCTCCATCTGCAGGAAGGCTACTATGTAACCACCATCCAAATAGACGATAATGATTGGCTTGTGGGGCGCACCCTGGGACAGCTGCGTCTGGCTGATGTGGGCGTCACCATTCTCGGCATCAAACGGGCGGACGGGTCATTCCTCGGCGCGCCGGTGGGCGGCGCTTATATAAGAAAAGGGGACACTCTCATCGCCTACGGCGTGCGAGAAAGCATCGAACGCCTTGACCGGCAGCGGGCCGATGCAAATGGCTGGGAAAAGCATCAGCATATCGTGGCGGCCAAACAGGAACATGTGCAGTCCACTGACTTTTCTGAAACGGCCATGAGCATTTCCGAAATCACCGTGAAAGATGACTCATGGATTGTGGGGCAAACGTTGCAGGCGCTGCGACTGGAAGGCAAAGGAGTTGCCATATTTGGGATCGAACACCAGAACGGCGAAAATGTGACACGTCCTCCCGACACGTATGTGATTCAGCCGGGGGACCGTCTGTTTTGTTATGGCGATCACGAACGCATACATGCACTGAAGCACACGAAGGATATGGCGGCATTCAAGGATGCCATGGGGAAATGCGCCGCCAAGCAATACGGCCAGACAGGCGCCACAGCGCAACAAACAAAATAACTGGGACGGGTGTGTGGAACATGAAAGGCAGTCAGCCTTATTTGTTTTGAATAATACCTCGGCAGACAATCATGGACTTTGAATCTATAAACGCTTTTCTTCTCGACATGGACGGCACCGTGTATCTGGGCGCGCGGCCCATTTCCGGAGCGGCGGCTTTCGTGGCATACCTTCAACGGTCTGACAGGCCCTTCCTGTTTCTCACCAACAACCCTTCCTCCGACGCCGCGTATTACTGTGACAAGCTCAAGGCAATGGGCATTCACGTCACAGTAAATCATATTCTCACCGCGGGCGAGGCCACGGCGGCATACCTGATGGCCGAAACGCCATACAGAAACGTTTATGTGTTGGGGACTCCCTGTTTTGAAGAAGAATTGCGGCGCGCCGGACTGACCCTGGACGCCAAAAACCCGGAAGCCGTGGTTATTTCCTTTGACAAAACGCTAACCTACGAAAAGCTGGAGCGGGCATGTCTGTTGTTGCATGCGGGACTGCCCTATATCGCCACCAATCCCGACAAGGTATGCCCCACCGAATACGGCTGCATCCCCGATTGCGGCGCCATTGCCGCGCTCCTCGAAAGCGCCACAGCCCGCACCCCGCGATTCATCGGCAAGCCTTCACCGGATTTCGCGCGCATGGCGTTGCGCAAACTGAACGCGCAGGCCGCGCGCACCGCCATGGTGGGCGACCGCCTCTACACCGACATGGAAATGGCAAGACAGGCGGGACTCGCCTCCATCCTCGTGTTGTCGGGGGAGACGAAGCACTCCGACCTTGGCAACGCACCTCAACAGCCCGATTTCGTGTTTGATTCCGTGGCGGAACTGCACAAGGCGCTACAATAAACTCCCTGCGCCCAAAAACCATGAATGCCCATTCTCTTGAACCAAGAGACTGTTTGGGGAAATATCACGTCCCGCGCGGGCGGTTGGCGAGGTGTTTGAGGTGGTAGAGCAGCGTTTGCGCTTCGCGGGGGGAGAGCGCGTCGGGGTCCACCCTTTCCAGTTCTTTTTCGATCTCGCCGGGTTCATGGGCGGCGGCGGGCGCAAAGAGATACATCTGCCGGCAAGCCGCCTCTTCCGCCGCGCCGGTGGCGGGGCCGCCCGCCTCGAGGGATTCGAGGATGTCCCGGGCGCGTTTGAGCACGTCCGTCGGCAGCCCGGCGAGCTTCGCCACCTGAATGCCGTAGCTGTGGTCGGCGCCGCCCTCAACAACGCGGTACAGGAACACGATGGTGTCCTGCCAGTCGCGGACCGCCACGTTCACGTTGCCTGCGTGTTCGAGTTTCTCGCCCAGCTCGGTGAGTTCGTGGTAGTGCGTGGCGAAGAGCGTACGCGCGCGGATGGTGTCGTGGATGTATTCGGCGACGCTCCACGCGATGCTGATGCCGTCGTAGGTGCTGGTGCCGCGCCCGATTTCGTCGAGCACGAGCAGGCTGTTCTCGGTGGCGGTGTTGAGGATGGCCGCCGTTTCGATCATCTCCACCATGAACGTGCTCTCGCCGCGCACGAGGTTGTCCGACGCGCCCACGCGCGTAAAGATGCGGTCCACCACGCCGATGGACGCGCTGGAGGCGGGCACGTAGCCGCCCATCTGCGCCATGAGACACAGCAGCGCCACCTGCCGCAGGTAGGTGGACTTGCCCGCCATGTTCGGGCCGGTCATGATCAACATGCGCGTGCCGCGGCAGTCCAGATGCGTGTCGTTCGGCACGAACTCGCCCTGCCGCGTTACCGCCTCCACCACGGGATGGCGTCCGTCCTTAATGTGTATCGCGCCGGAGTCGTTGATGTCCGGACGACAGTAGTTGTTCGCGGCGGCCACGTCCGCCAGCGCGGCGAACGCGTCCAGCGCGGCGATGCAGTCGGCGTTGTTGCGGATGCGCGCCGCTTCCGCCGCCACGGCGCGGCGCAGTTCGAGGAACAAGTCGTATTCGATGGACTGCATCCGTTCCTGCGCCGTGAGGATTTCCTCTTCGCGCTGTTTCAGTTCCGGCGTAATGAAGCGCTCTGCGTTGGCGAGGGTCTGTTTGCGTTCATAGTCGGCGGGTGCGAAATTCGCCTGTCCTTTGCTGATTTCGATGTAATAGCCGAACACGCGGTTGTAGCCCACCTTCAGTTTTGCGATGCCGGTGCGGTCGCGTTCCTGCTGCTGAAGTGTGGCGATCCAGTTCTTGCCGCCATGCACCAGTCCGCGCAGCCGGTCAAGTTCCTCGTTGTACCCTTCGCGTATGAGGTTGCCCTCGTTCAGCGTCATGGGCGGCTCATTCACCAGCGCCTTGTCAATGCGCGACGTGATGTCGTCCAGCGGGTCGAGGGCGTCGAAAAGACCGCGCAGCAGCGGCGCTTCCGTTGCTTCGAGGGCGTTGCGCAGTTCGGGCGTCCTGCCGAGGGCCGCGCCCAGCGCTTTCACGTCCCGCGCATTGCCCGCGCTCGCGCTGATGCGCCCGAGCAGACGCTCAATGTCCGGCATGCCCTTGAGACAGTCCCGCGTCGTCATGCGCAGCGTGATGTTCTCGAACAGTTCCGTTACCGCCTGCTGTCGTTCGAGGATGGCGTTCACCTTTGCCGGCGGATGCAGAATCCAGTGGCGCAGTTTTCGTTCGCCCATGCCGGTGAGGGTGCGGTCGAGCACGCCCAGCAGCGAGCCGCGTTTCGACTTATCGCTTAATGTGGCGGTCAGTTCGAGATTGCGCTGTGTGTTGGCGTCGAGCGCCACGAAGGCGGACGGCTGTTGATGGCGCGGCAGCGCGAGATGCGGCATGGAATCGCGCTGCGTCTCGCGGATGTAGGCAATCAGCGCGCCCGCGCAGCCCAATGCGCCCGCCGCGTCGGCGAGGTCGCCCAGCCCCTTCAGCGTGCTCAACCGGAACAAATGCAGCAGCGTTTCGCCCGCCTGTTCCGGGTCAAATTCTTCCGGCGGGCGTTTCGTGAACGCCGTTTCCGGGAACCGCTTCCGCAGCGTCGCCGCCAACGCGCTGTCCGCGCCGTCGGCGATGAGGATTTCCGACGGCGCGAGCCGCGCGAACTCGTCCAGCACGGCAACGCCCGAAGCGTCCGCCGCCAGCGTGAGGAACTCGCCCGTGGTGATGTCCACGAACGCGGCGCTGGCGGCGGCGTCAGCGGCGCAAACGGCGGCGAGGAAATTGTTGCATCCGTCCTCGAGCAATTCCGCTTCCATGACCGTACCCGGCGTGACCGTGCGCACTACCTGCCGCTTCACGATGCCCTTCGCCTCGCGGGGGTCCTCCATCTGCTCGCAGATGGTCACCGCGCGGCCCATGCGCACCAGTTTCGCCACATAGCCGTCCACGGCGCGCACCGGCACGCCGCACATGGGGATGCGCTTGTCCTTGTCCGCGCCGTCCCGCGACGTGAGCGCGAGGTTCAGCAATTCCGCGGTTTCGATGGCGTCCTCGAAGAACAGCTCATAAAAGTCGCCCATCCGAAAGAACAGCAGCGAATCGCCGCACTCCGCCTTGGCCTGCAAGAACTGGCGCACCATGGGCGTGGTGTGGTGAGGGGAAATATCGGCTATGCGCATCCAATTGTCTGTCATGGGCGGTATTATACAGACTTTGTTGGGAAAGGGTCATCTGAAAAGCGCGCATGGTTCCGTTAAATCCGTCGGAGCCATGTTATGCGCACCATTCTGCTCCTCTTACGGTCTGCGGCGAAGCGCCTTGACAAGTTCAAACAAACGCCCTTCCACTTGGGCGTATTGGACCGTCCCCTGCTTGTCAATCAATACCGTCTGGGGAATGAAATTAATGCCATAGTTATCGAAACTGACAAAGGGGTCCTCGTCTTTTCCGACGGGATACGCGATGCCATATTCAAGCAGGTATTCCTCTATCTCGTCCGTATCGCTGCTGGCGTCATGAATGCCGATTACCGTTACATCGCCCTGTTCCCGGAAAAGCGCGTGAAGCGCATTCAGCTCCGCCATTCTGTTTCGGGCAAACAGGCTGTCGTCAAAGCCGCCCCAAAACGTAAGGACCACCACGTTCCCGCGCAACATGTCAAGCGTAAGCGGACGGCTGTTGAACCATTCGGCGCACTGAACGGGCGGCGCATCCCCGCCCAGCAATGCGTCAAGGTTGTTCCTGCCCAGTTCCGGGGGTCGCCGCGCCTGATCCGGCTCAAACGGTTCAAGGAGCAGTTCCACTTCACCGGGTTCTTCAACGTTTATCGTGAAATCGCGCCGAAGAAAACGCAGCGGGTGTTCCAGTCGAAACGTCAAGGTTTTCTGATCGGGCTGATAGAAAAACCGTATTTCAAACGAACCGTCTTCCGCCGTAATGTCATGAATCGGCATGGGCAGATCAACGGAGCGCAGATACAACCGGGTCGGTTCCTCTTCCGCCGGGAAACGGGCGCGTCCGCGAATTACGGGCAACGCTTTGAGCCGCACCGCTTCAATGCGTTTATCGCGCACATCGCCAAGAGACACCGGCATATCCGAAAGAATTTCGGTCATGTAGCCGGGCGGCGGCAGGATGCGCAACACGCCGTCCGGACTGCCCACTTGCAGGCGAAACTCGCCGTGACCGTCGGTGAGGGTGTCGTCATATATCACATTGTCCTTCCGAAACAAAACGCGCGCGCCGGGACAGGGCGCTCCATCGGGCAGCACAATACCGCCGCGAATGATATAAGGCGGCAGCAGTTCCAGATTTGCCACGGCGACTTCTTCGCGGCGGCGCATGTCCACCGGCACGGGCGGTGGCGAGGCGTATCGCGGATGCCACGCGGTTGCCATATAGGTGTCCTCCGGCGCGCGCAGATGGTAATAGCCCTCCGGATCGGTCACGGCCTCGGCAAAGCTGCGCTGGCCGCTTACACCAGTCTGAAACAACGACACCCGCGCTTCGGCAATCGGTTCGCCTTCGGCCGTGACCCGTCCGCGCAAACGCGCGCCCTCGTAAAGAATAATGTCATTGCGACGAGTATCCACAGGCAGATAGGCGACGTTTGAATCCGCATACCGGTGATGTCCCAGGGTTAGCTTAATGAAGCCTTTTTCCGGCAGCATGGGAATGTCAAGAACGCCTGCGTCGTCGCTGCGCAACACAGGGAATCCCGCGCCGCTCAAATCCTCCGCAGACACAACAAAGCGATCATTGACCATCATCGCCCGCACCCGCGCGCCGGGGATTGGCATAAAATTGTTGTTAATGACGCGCACCGTAATCGTGGCCGCCGCAACAAGCGTCAACTGAATTTCCAAATCGCCCTGGGGAAGCGCGGTATGGCCGTCAAGGGCGAAGCCCTCCTTATACGCCACCAGTTCCGTCACGCGTATGGCAACAGCGTCAAAACGGAATTGGCCGTTGTCGCCTGTAATCTCCGTGCGGACGCGACGGTCCTGCGAGAGAAACACCGTCGCGCCGGGAACCGACGCGCCGTCCGCGCCCACCACCTTGCCGCGCACCGTAACGGCCCCCGCCACAAAACAAGGCAACGGCGCCAAGACAAGGCATAGCACAACGGTTATTTGCGCGCGCCGCATGGTCTACAACTCCCCGGGCAGGGTTCGCAACAATGTTATGGGCGGCAATCCCACGGCGCGAAGAAGCGGTTCCCCGTTGCGGTCATATACGCAGGACGCATGCGGCGCGGCGCCGCCCGCATACACGGGTACTGCGGCGGCATCGCACGTATACGCGCCGGTTACGGCGACAAGCGACTCCACATGAAAGACGCGCAGCTGCGCGCGGATATTTTCCACCGCCTTAATGTATACGGACGCCTCCGCAGGACTGCAATAGAACGCAAGCAGGGCGCTATCGGCAATATCCGCATCAGGACCGCACAAATGCGGCACATCTCGCCACTTCAACGCCGCCGCATCCTCTTTTGTCGCCGCGCCTGAAAGGGTGATGACGCCAATATCAACCGTTTCGGCGGGCGCGGGGTTGATGTCCTGTCCCGCCGCTGCGTTTATTGCGCCCAGCGATGCGAGACAACGCTGCGGCACGCCCGCGGGGACCGCGGGCCAGAAGAAAGCGCCGTCGGCGTCGGTAAGGCACCGCCAGAGTGGCAACGCATCGGGCAACGCATCGTCGGCGAATAACGCGCCCACGGTCGCGCCGGCCACCGCCTTGCCCCGCTCATTTACCACGCGTCCGGTAACCGTTGCCAGCGACAGCAGCGCCACGCTCCCGTCCTCGGCGTTGCCCCGGTCAAGGGCAAACAGCGCGCCCTGCGCCTTGCCGGGATGTTCGGCAATACCAAAGATGCGGTTGTCATCCGGCATGTTGGTAAAACGCAGGATCACGCGCCCGTCCGCATCCGTCTGCTGCCAGCCGAACTGTTTCGGGCGCAACAGCGATATGAACGCGCCCGCCACCGGCGTTTCGCCGTCATCCTCATAAACGCGCAGATTGAATTCCGGAATCGGCGCAAGCCAAAGGCCGGGCAACTCGAGTGTGCCGCCTCCCGGCGCATTTACACGCAACGCCCGCGTATCCGGCGGCAGGTAGCCGGGCGCGGAATGGAACAGCAACAGATTATCGCCTTCGGCGGCCTGAAGCCGGAACCGCCCGTCACCGCCTGTGCGCGCCGCGCCTGCCGGACGCCCTTGCGTTTCGAGCAGCACCCGCACGCCGGGAATGGGTTCCCCCGTTTTTGCGTCCCCCATCACACCGGTGATCACGCTGGTTTCGGATAATGCAAGCCGGACCTGCCGCTCGGGCGATTCCCCGTGAATATCAACCCGCTGCAAACCGGGCGAGATACGTCCCGAGGCATACGCCTGAAACAGATACACCCCCGGTTTCAGCCGCATTGTAAACATGCCTGAGCCGTCACTTGTGCCGAATGCCGTATCATGAGGCGGCTGTGCGTTGCGCGCCGTGACCACCGCGCCCGAAACGGGGTCCGCCGCGCCGCGAACGGACACCTGGCCGCGCACGGTTACGCCGCGGTGCATGACAACCTTCAAGTCGCTTGTTCCCGCGGCAATATCCGTCACAGCTTCCTGCGCAAACAGGGGATGCGCAAATTTCAACGCGATTACAGCGTCAGCGGGAACATTTCCCACGCGAAACCGGCCGGATGCGTCGGACTCAGGCGGCGCGATACCATAAGCGGCCATCTTCGACAGGGGTATGCCCACTTTGACGGGATGGGTGATGGCAATACTGGCAACATGCGCGCCCGACACAGGCGCGCCGCGCGCGTCGTTCACCGTTCCGCTGATTGCGGCCTCTTTCGTTAGCGTAATGACAACATCACACGGTTCGTCTCCGGCGGCGACGTTCAGATGGACGCCGCCAAATCCATAACCGGGCGCCGTCGCGAACACGCCCACGCCGCCAAAAAAATCGCCGGCGATGGAAAATGACATCCCCGTCACGACTCCCTGCACCACCGCGTTTTCTATCCCCGGTTCGGCAAATACCCGCGCGCCGGCAATCGCATTACCTGTCTCATTCGTAATGGTTCCCGCCATATCCGCCCGGCTTGCCGCACAACCCAGCAATAGCGCGCCATAAAGAATCACGAGAGATTGTCGTTTCATAGAGGCTTTCGCTCCCATATTCTGTCATGCCGATTTACGCGCATATTGTAAAGGAAACGGCAGGCCGCCGTAAACGGAAACCTGCCGTCGGAAAAACGATGCGGGGAATATTTTATGCGCCGGGCATGGGAATCGGGCCCACGGGGTATTCGTGGTTGAAGTCAAGCACTTCCGGAACCAGGCTCTCGTCCGCGTTCAGCGCCTCGTCCCAGGTGATTTCCTTGCCGGTGTAACCGGCCATGCGCCCCATAATGGCCGTGAGCGTGCTTTCCGAAGTGCGGACGCCCTCGTTGATATACGGGATTTCGCCGCGAATACTCCTTATCAGCGCAATATGCTCGTTCACGTAGGGATCGCTGCTGTCCCGCGCAAGATCGCGGCACGTGCTCTTCCCCTTTGTGCCGGTGACCTCCTCGAACACGGCGTTTGCGCTGTTGTTCCAATGGCGTGACATGCTGATCATGTGCAGGCCGTTCGCATACTCAAAATCGCATGAGAAGTTGTCCCACAGATCGCCGTATTTTTCCTCGGAAGGCTTCCATGCGCGTCCGCCCGACGCCACCACCTTCACCGGATGGGCGTCGAGCACCCAGTTGATCACGTCCAGATTATGCACATGCTGCTCGACTATGTTGTCGCCGCAGGTCCAGATGGTGTTGTACCAGTTGCGCAGGCGATATTCCAGATCGCTCCATTCAGGCTTGCGTTCATGGCAGAAGGGAAGACTGCCGTTCCAGTACGCGCGCGCCGCCATAATCTCGCCGATTTCCCCGTCTTGAAGCCGTTTGATGGTCTCTACGTAAGATGTTTGATGACGGCGCTGCAAACCGGTGACCAGCACGAGATTCTTTTCCTTTGCCGCATTGGCGGCGGCTATACAGCGACGCACCCCGGTGGCGTCCACCGCAAAAGGCTTTTCGCTGAAACAATGCTTGCCCGCGGCGATTATGGCTTCTAGATGCATGGGGCGCGCATACGGCGGCGTCGCATGAATGACAATGTCAACGTCCGTTTCGAGCAGACGCTGATACGCATCAAGCCCGGCGAAACACATGTCATCCTTGATGTCCACCTTGCCTTTCACCTTCGGATGCGTGTTCTCCTCGATTTCCTTGCGTTTGCTCTGCAACCTGTCCTCAAACACGTCCGCAAGCGCCACCAGCGTTACATTGTCGTTGCCGGACAAACAGTTGACCGCGGCGCCGCCGCCGCGTCCGCCGCAACCGATAAGGCCGATTTTCAACGTGTCACTGTTGCTTTGTGCGAGGCCCGGGCTGCCGGAAAGAATGGCGAACCCTGCCGCTACTGCGGACGCTTTGGCGAAGTCGCGACGCGACAAGCCGTTTTCAGTCTTTTTGCTCATAATCCCTTTACCTCTCTTCTATGGCTCCAGTTTCGAGGGAAATGGAAACACCGCTACGCACAACGGATTTGGGTTGTCCTTTTCCCTTGGTATTGAATAGTGAACGCCGGTCGTCCGGGCCGACGACAGTAATAGCATAGCACAAACTGAGAGAAAAAAACATGTGACATTTCTAAAGCGTTTTGACTGTGAATTTGTGACGCGCTTCCTTATAGTGGATAATAAGGACGTGTTCCGGAAACCACGGTCTATGACGCGAATTATTCACATAACCGATCTGCATTTCTGGCAACTGGTCAAGAACCCGCTGTTGCTTTTTAACAAACGCATTTTGGGCAATCTAAACCTTCTGGCGCGCAGGCGTCGCCATGTGCGTCAGGAGCGCGCTGCTTCCTTTGTGGAATTGTTCAACACCCTTGGCGCGCACGCGCTTCTCATCGGGGGCGACCTCACCACCACCGCCACCAACGCTGAATATGAAATGGCGGTTGAATTCGTAAACGCCCTTGCCCGGTCAGGCGCGCCTGTTTACATGACCGCCGGCAATCATGACATGTACACCTTTGAATCGCGTCGCCGGCGGCGTTTCGAAAAACACTTCGGCGACCGCCTTGATGACGCCGACAAACCCCGCCTTTCTTATTTGCCGGGCGGCGCGCCGTTGCTCATACTGCCCACCGCCGCCCCAAACATGTTGACTTCGCGCGGACATATCACCACCGCGCAAATGCTGGAAGCCCGCAGGCTGATCGAGGAAGCGCCCGAAGGCCGCCTCGTTGTGCTCGCCCATTATCCGGTACTGCCCAATCCAACCGCCTTCCATTACGGCGTCACCCGGCCGCTGTTTTCCAGCCGCCGGGTGCGACGCATCTTGGGCGACGCAAATCGCCCGATTCTGTATCTGGCGGGACATGTGCATGTGTTCAGCCGAACCGTGGACCCCCGTTTCCCAAACCTGGAGCAAATAACCACCAGCGCGCTCTTTTACCAGAAGCGACATTTCCCGGGCGGATTCACG
>Ga0129302_1003368_pt1 | contig 11024 bp, 9 predicted proteins | sample BlaSprsedimmetaG_FD_94476 | JGI IMG/M metagenome (GOLD analysis project Ga0129302, IMG submission 94476) | Hot spring sediment bacterial and archeal communities from California, USA to study Microbial Dark Matter (Phase II) - Blank Spring... | ecosystem: Environmental > Aquatic > Thermal springs... | reverse complement strand
CGACCTATCCTGCCCAGCAGGGTCTATCATTCAACGCATATACGGATAATCTTTTCATGGAGAACGCGGGGGTTTTCATCCAGAACAGCGTGCTCGTGGTGATATTGACGACGACAGTTCTCGCGACAATATTCACCTATATGAGCGAGAGGCATGTCAATAATAACTCGTGCAAAAGGCCACTGACCGGGGAGAGAAGAATAGGCTACGCTGAAGAGAGCTATACTGAGGTTATCGAATCTCAACGGAAACAGTAAATTACCTCTTTCTCATTTTTGAGAACAGCAACGATTCATATTTAAGAGGAATAAGAGGAATTATCCCTGGAGGAGAATGGGCTCTTGAACGAAAAGAGTGTCCAGCTTTCGAGTCGATTGGCCGAGATAATTGGTAAGCAGAGCGGCAGTTCGATCGTTGACACGATCTCCGCCTCGTCTATCAACATCGCGAGCATAAACATAATCGTGCTGAAGAGCATGTTGGACATTCTGAAGAAACAGGGCATTTTCGTCACTATTGATCGCCCCCATCAATATGTCCAGCACCTGCTCAAGATTCACAAGATAGACTATTCCAAGCTGACCTTCATCGATGTGATATCCAGCTACAGCGGCGACAGGAAAAAGGGCGTTCCTGGGCTGGCTATTTCCAGAGGACCCTTTTCACTTTCTGATCTGATAGACTTGATAAGACTGACGAAGGCAACGCCGCAGGCGGAATATCTCGACCTGGTCAAGCTGGATTTCCTGATCTTCGACAACATTTGCTCCCTGCTGATATATAACACCCCGGAATCCGTCATGAAGTTCCTGGACCGCCTGATCGGGCTGATTCGCGAAACGGAGGGGATATCTATCGTTTTCGTCGTGGACAGGGAAGAGCATCCAGCACTTTACGAGTTCCTGTCATTGCACAGCGATCTTCTGATGGACATCAGGAAGGATCTGAGCATGGAATTCTCAGGGGAGGTCCCCGGCGGTACCGAGACCGGGGAGCACATCGGGGTGGAAATGGCTGAGACGGATAGAACGCAGAGGAGGATGTGACGAAAATGAAGGCGCCCACATTCACGAGGATAAATAGCGGAATACCCGGCTTGGACGAGATGATCGAAGGAGGTTTTCCATTCCCGTCGGTCATTCTCGTTGCCGGAGGAGCGGGATCTGGAAAGACGACTTTCGCGCAGAAATTCCTTTTCGAGGGGGCGAACAAGGGCGAGCAGGGGCTGTTCTTCACCACCCTTAGCGAGCCGACCCAATGGATGCTCCGGTTCTCGAGCCAGTTCGACTTCGTCAACCCCGAGTACTACGGCACGAAGATAGTCTACCACGATCTCGGACCGTTCCTCAGGGATCATGACGAGGACGAGCTGCTCGAATATATCGACGAGCAGATCGCGCGGGTCATGCCGCAGAGGATAGTCATAGACCCGATAACGGTCGTCGGGGCGCTCCTCGATTCGGATTACAGGCTCTTCCTCTACGACCTCACGACCAGGCTGAAAAATTGGCAGGCGACATCCATATTGACGGGCGAGGTACCTCCGAACGAGATATATCCTTCCGAGGTGTCCTACGCCGTGGACGGCGTGCTGCTGCTGATCCTCACCGAAGAGGAGGAGGCCCGTAGGAAATATATCGAGATCCTGAAGCTGCGCGGCACGAGCCATACGACCGGGAAGCAGTCGATCGACATATCCCGGAAGGAAGGAGTGGTCGTACTGAAGGCCCGGTTCTAGAAGGAAAAGCTACGGTGATGGTTTGTGCATCCACTCCAGCATATCTCATAGTTCTCCCATCTTGGGTTGGGTAGCTCCATCGATTTCGACGTGGTGACTCTTATGGCATGCCATCACCGTGACCATATGCATTATTTGGCCATCGCCGTCATGTGTAGGCGAGCTTTTGCTGGTGACGGCATTCCAAAACCCGCGAGTGAGAAGGTTATTTTCGGGGCCGATGACTATACCCCAAATTGAAAAAGACATGAAAAGATATAATCGGAAAGGGATGGAGGAACTGCACAAGGGGATGCACAGCTTTGGGAGAAAATAAGGGATTCGTCGAGGAGCCTCCTCGTCGAATAAGTGCATTACGGCACAATCCGAAGATTGCCTATTTCTCAATGGAAATCGGGATCATACCAGAGATCCCTAGCTATGCCGGCGGCCTCGGGATTCTCGCTGGCGATACGATCAGGTCCTGCGCCGACCTTAAGGTTCCGATGGTGGCCATAACGCTGCTCTCGGATGGCGGATATTTCAACCAGAAGATCGACGAAGAGGGGAATCAGATCGAGACGTTGGTCGAATTCTCCCCCACGTCCTTTCTCAGGCTCATCGACGGGGAGATTAAAGTATCCATCCGGAATAAAGAGGTGAAGGTGAGGCCGTGGTGCTATGTAGTAAAGGGCGCCACCGGGTTCGAGGTGCCCATCATACTCCTGGATACGAATATCGACGGCAACGGGGATTGGGAAAGGAGTCTGACCAGATGCCTGTACGGGGGTGATGAGAGATATCGGTTCGCCCAGGAGATCCTCCTGGGAGTGGGCGGATACCGAATCCTGAGGGGACTGGGGTTCACCGGCATTTTCCGGTTTCATATGAACGAGGGTCACGCCGCCCTCCTCACACTTGAGCTTTTCAACAAGACCAGGAACAACGAGTTCGTCAGACAGCAGTGCGTGTTCACGACCCATACGCCCGTCTCGGCGGGCCACGACCAGTTCGACCTCGGGCTCGTCCGTTCCATGCTGGGAAACCTGCTGCCAGAGGAGATCGTCCCCCATGTCTCTTTCGAGAACAAGCTGAATATGACGAAGCTCGGGCTTTTCTTCAGCCGGTTCATAAACGGCGTTGCAAAGAGCCACAGCGAGATCTCCAGGGAGCTTTTTCCAGGTTATTCGATCGACTCCATTACGAACGGCGTGCATCACAGGACATGGAGCTCGGAGCCCTTCAAGAGGCTCTTCGATAGACATATTCCAGGCTGGAGGCTCGACGCCTCTCTCCTGCGCGCGGCGGTCGGCATTCCGGAGGAAGAGATATGGGAGGCGCACATGGCGGCCAAGCGCAGCCTGATCGATCTCGTGAACATGAATTCGAATTCGGATATGTGCGAGGAGGCTTTCGTGATAGGTTTCGCCAGGAGGCAGACGGGCTACAAGAGGCCCGATCTATTGATATCAGACCCGGAGAGGCTGATGAGCATCGCCAAAGGCCAGGGCCCCATACAGATCGTCTATGCCGGGAAGGCGCATCCCCGCGATATACAGGGAAAGGAGATCATCAGACATATCATCTCGGCGAAGAAGAGTCTGAGGGATGACGTCAAAATCGCCTTCCTTGAGAATTACGACATGGAACTCGCCCTGTCTCTTGTCGCGGGCACAGATCTTTGGCTCAACACCCCGCGATTCCCCCTGGAGGCTTCTGGAACCTCCGGGATGAAGGCTGCACTAAACGCCGTGCCGCAGTTGAGCACCCTTGATGGCTGGTGGGTTGAAGGGCACCTCGAGGACATCACCGGCTGGTCAATTGGTCCGAAGAGGATCGTGCATACCAACTCGTCGGACGACGGGGAGGACATGGAGGATATGTATCACAAGCTTGAGCACAAGATACTGCCCATGTTCTATGCAGATAGGCAGAAATGGATCCAGATCATGAGGAACTGCATCGCCATCAACGCCTCTTTTTTCCACACGCAACGGATGGTGGAGCAGTACGTCGTCCATGCCTACTTCCTGTGAAGCGGGATACAGAATGCTTCCCGTCTGAGGTCCCAGGCCAGAAAACAGCCGAAACCACGCCTCCCATCCGACCCTAAGGTTCGAAGTATGCTCCAACAGAATTTATATCAGAAATCCCATAGAGAAAGGATTGATACCGCACCCCCCAAAAGGTCGCGCGTATTGAGGAAAAGGTGGTCGATCATATGTCAGATTTGATGGAGAGATTTGGGCTCAGCGCGGGCAGAATCTGGGATGTTCTAAGGCAGGATGGTCCGAGCGGGGAGAATACCCTCAAGAGGAAGACAGGCCTGAAAAACGACGACCTCTACGGAGGCATAGGATGGCTCGCGAGGGAGAACAAGGTAAGGCGGGAGAATCAGGAATACGGGCTCGGAGACACGAACCTCACAGCCGAGATCGGCAGCACGGCAGGAAAGCTGTGGGAGTTATTCTCCCGGGAAGGCGAGGTAAACATCTCCGCTCTCTCGAAGCAAGGCGAGATGAAGAGAAAGGAGCTGTTCGCCGCAATCGGATGGCTGGCCCGAGAGGATAAGCTCGAATCGGATGAAGGAATGAACCGTCTTAGACTGCGCTGAAACGATTGAGCGCTCACGATAATATTCCTGTTGGGTGAGAAGGGAATATCTTGGGATGAAAATAGCTATGGTCGGTTGGGAGTACCCGCCCTTCAAGGTCGGCGGTCTGGGTACTCATTGTTATGGGATTACAAGAGCCTTTTCAGAGATGGGCATTCAGATTGACTTTTACATGCCGAAGCATTCCTCGGGCGGGGCGAAGGGCAGCGGCAGCCTGAGGATAATCGAAATCGGGGCTACGGCGATATCTCCGTACGACCGGCCGTACGAATCCCGGTTCGACGAGGATTTTTACCAGGCGGTGAACCGGTACAACCGCATATGCGCGAACAGCGTAAAAGGGTCATACGACGTCATTCATTTCCATGACTGGCTCACCGTCCAAGCCGGAATCGCCCTCAAGTACAAGCTCGGCAAGCCGATGATCCTGACCGTGCACTCGACCGAATACGATCGATCCGGGGGGATCTGCCCGAACAAGTGGTTCATAGACATCGAGAGAGAGGGCATGATGCACGCCGATCGGATCATAGCGGTGAGCCATTTCACGAAGAGGATATTGATCGAGAAATACGGCGTGCCCGAGAGCAAGATAAGGGTCATCCACAACGCGGTCACGCCCATCGGCGAAGGGGAGAAGCAGAGGATCGTTCTATTCCTCGGTAGACTGACCATTCAGAAGGGTCCGGAATTCTTCCTCAGAGCCGCTAAGAGAGTGCTGGAAAAGGAGAGCTGCCTGTTCGTGTTGGCGGGCTCCGGAGAGATGCTGCCGAGGCTGATAGAGCTCGCGCTCCATCTGGGTATCGGCAGGAACGTGATGTTCACCGGTCCGCTCAGCGAGGAGGAGGTAAGACACATCTACAGAATCGCGAGCGTGTATGTCCTCCCCTCCGTAAGCGAGCCGTTCGGAATAACGGCCCTCGAGGCCATAACGGCAGGCACTCCCGTCATAGTCTCCAAGACGGCCGGGGTGTCCGAGGTGCTCACTCATTGTCTGAATGTCGATTTCTGGGACGTCGATGAAATGGCAAACAAGATAATCGCGCTGCTGAGATACGGCCCGCTTCGGAAGACCATGATGGCGAACGCGAAGAGAGAGGTCGAGTTTTTCACCTGGGAGCGGACCGCCAGGAAGACCCTCGAAGTCTATCGCGAGGTAATTTGATTGTCCAAGGTCTGCTTCTATTTCGAGGTTCACCAGCCCTTCAGACTGAACAGGTTTTCGGTATTCTCCATAGGCGAGAAGCTCGACCCGATGGAGAACTACTTCGACTGGAAGCTCAACCGTGAGATTTTCGAGAAGGTGGCGAGGAAGTGTTATCTCCCGACGAACCACCTGCTTCTAAAGCTGATAGAGAAATTCGACGGCAGTTTCAGGATTTCGTTCGGCATTACGGGCGTTCTGATGGATTACTGTGATCAGTTCATGCCCGAGGTGATGGACAGCTTCGAAGAACTCTACGATACCGGCTGCGTGGATCTGATCTGCGAGACATACTACCATTCTCTGTCGAGCCTCTACGACGACCTCGACGAGTTCGAGGACCAGGTGAGGATGCATCGCGACCAGTTATACGGGAGGTTCAAGCACAGACCGACGGTGTTCCGGAACACCGAGGCGATTTACGACAACAGGATCGCGAGCAAGATCGAGGAGTTGGGGTTCGGGGGGATCATAACCGAAGGGGCGCAGAAGATACTCGGCTGGCGCTCCCCTAACTACATTTATCGCCCGGTCGGTTCCGACAACTTGAAGGTGCTGCTAAGGAACCATCTCCTGAGCGACGACATCGCCTTCCGGTTCTCTACCGGTGACTGGAAGGAGTTCCCCCTGACGGCTGACAAGTACGCTTCCTGGTTGAACAAGTGCGAAGGCGACCTCGTGAATGTCTTCATAGACTACGAGACCTTCGGGGAGCATCAGTGGCGCGAGACCGGCATATTCGAGTTCCTTGGACACCTTCCAGGCGAATTCCTCAAGCATCCCGGGGCGGAGTTTCTGACCGTGTCCGAGGCCGTCGAGAGATCTCAGCCCGTGGGCGAGATAGACGTCCCATGTGCCATCTCCTGGGCGGACATGGATAGGGATGTCTCCACATGGCTCGGGAACGAGATGCAGATGGAATGCTTCAATGAACTCAAGGAAATCGGTACCCTCCTGAGAAGAGGTGGAAACGGCGACTTCATGAGGATATGGAGGATGCTTCAGACTTCCGACCATCTCTATTACATGTCCACCAAGGGGCTTGCGGACGGTGATGTGCACCGATATTTCAACCCGTACTCGTATCCATACGAGGCTTTCATTAACTATATGAACATCCTTCAGGATTTAAGGAAAAGGATCTGAGGAAACATCTCATGGAGCAGTGGTCAAACGTGTACCCCCATCTCACGGCGGCCTATCGATGAAGATAGCTCATTTCTCATGGGAGTTCCCCCCCATGGTCCGCGGCGGGCTCGGCACATTCGCCATGGAGCTCACGTCAATGCAGGTCAAGAAGGGGAACGAGGTCACCGTATTCACGCTGAACGAGAACAACAGTCTCCTCACCCAGGACAACTACAAGGGGGTAGAAGTCCACAGGCCGAAGACCCCTGATTTCTCGTCCACCTTGAGGCTGTTCGCGGACCACGAGCTGAGAAGCTGGGGCGAGCACTTCAAGTTCTTCTCGGATGTCGTCTGCTACAACGCTCTCTCCGCCTCGAAACTCGTGCATTTTCTCGTCGGGAAGGTCGGAAGGATGTACGACATCATCGATGCGCACGATTGGCTGGGCATCATGGGCGGTATGAGCGCAAAGGGGGAGCTGAAAATCCCGCTGGTATTCCATGTGCACTCGACAGAGAAGGGCAGGACGAGGGGCAAGGGCTCTCGGACGATTGAGGACATAGAGTACGAGGGCGGGGAGATGGCGGATTGTATTATGACCGTATCGGAGGCTATGGGCGAGGAGCTGCACAGAATGGGCTTCCCAACTCATAAGACAAGAATTTGCTGGAATGGCGTAGATACCGAGAAGTACGACCCAATGCACGTGTCGGAGGAGGAGAGAGAGAAGGTTCGGGAAATTTACGGCGTGCGGGATAGCGAGAAGCTGCTTTTCCACATTGGAAGGCTGGTCGGCGTCAAGGGCTCAGATTACCTCCTCAGGAGCATGCCCATAATACTGGAGGAATTCCCGGATACGAAGCTCGTGATCCTCGGAGAGGGCGATATGGAAGGATACCTGCGTCAGCAGATTGCGGAGATGAAGCTGGAGAACAATGTTGTTCTTCGGTCGGAGTTCATACCGGAGGATCAGAGGATCAGACACTATGCCGCGGCCGATGTGGTGGTGCTCCCCTCACTGTACGAGCCGTTCGGAATCGTCTGCACCGAGGCCATGTCGATGGGTAAGCCCGTCGTCGTCGGAGCGAAGGGGACCAATGGCATGAAGGAGCAGGTCGTGCCGAAGGGCAACAAGCAGTGCGGGTTTCACATCAATCCATTCGATCCGAACGACATAGCGTGGGGAGTGAAGCAGATATTAAGTATGGAAGACTGCGGTCTATGGATGGGGACAAATGGCAGGGAAAGAGCTATCAGGTATTTCGATTGGAAGATCTCGGCCGCAAGGATACTCGATGTCTACAGAGAATACATCGGCTGACGGCGTCCGGCCATCGACTGACAGGGAGTGGCTCGTCACCAATGGTCTCGGAGGGTATGCGTCACTAACCCTTCTGAACACCAACTCCAGAAAGTTCCACGGACTACTTGTGGCAAGCCTTTCCCCTCCGCTGAGGCGTTGGGTATTCCTCTCCAACCTCGAGGAGAGTGTGGAGATCGACGGAGAAAATTTCCTTTTGAAGGATCATTTGAAGAGCTTCAGACCTTGGCCTCTTCCCGAGTTCTTCTACGAGCTGGATGAGGTTATCTTAAGGAAGAAGATCTGGATGGTTTACGGAAAGAATATCACAATACTGCGGTACGAGATCGGCTCGGATGCCGATATTCGATTCAGATTCGTACCATTGCTGAGCTCACGCCATTTCTACGATGTTGTCGCCGAGCGCTCGATCGAGTTCTTTGCGGAGGAGAACGACGGATGCCTGACCTTCGAGGCGAACAACCAGGAGATCCCCGTCAGAGTGATGCTCGACTATCAGCGCTACAATCCGATTAATGAATGGACCACACTCTTTTTCGATGTGGACAGAGAGCGGGGCGAGGAATGCCACGACGGATCTCTCAGGGTTGGAGAGATCATCTCCCAGAGGGAGGCAGGGAGACCGCTGCACGTTGTCCTGACCGCTGAGGAGGGCGACTGCGACCCGGTTGAAGAGTTCGAAAACGAGTTGCGCCGTCGGAAGCAGATCCTGAGAACGGCGAAGCTCTCAGAGGAGTTTGCCCCTCTCGTAATGGCGACCGATTCCTTCATCGCCAGAAGAAACGGGTTCAACACGATCCTGGCCGGATATCACTGGTTCGGTGACTGGGGTAGGGACGCTCTCATATCCCTCCCGGGCATAGCGCTCGTTACGAGGAGGTACGAGATCGCCAAGGATATACTCCTCATCTTATGCGGGCACAAGAAGGACGGCCTGATACCGAACGCCTTTCTAGATCGAACGGACGAGGCGATCTACAATTCCGTAGATGCGCCCCTTTGGATGATCGACCGCGTCTATCAGTACGTCAAATATTCGAGTGATTTGTCGTTCGTCGGATCCATCTGGAACGATTTGAAATCGGTTATTGACAGCTATATCAAGGGGACCAGATTCGACATAAAGATGGATGAGGACTATCTGATATCTCACTCCGGGGGACTGACATGGATGGACGTGAATATCAACGGAAGCTTCATTACGCCGAGGGAGAGAAAGGCGGTGGAAGTACAGGCTCTCTGGTACAACGCCCTAAGAATCATGCAGTCTCTCGCACACCACTGCCGAAAGGAGAACGGATACGGCAATATCGCCGATAAGGTGAGGAAGAGCTTTCAGGACCGATATGATGCGCAGTACGACGTCCTCGACACCGGGGATCTTTCGTGCAGACCGAACAAGATCTTCCTCGTCTCATTGGACTACTCACCCGTCAAGATGGAAATACAGAAGTCGATAGTCTCAGACATTCAGGATAGGTTGCTGACGCCATATGGCCTCCGCTCGCTGTCCAAGGATTCCCCGGGATATCTCGGACGGTTGATCGGCGATTATAACAAAGATTTGGCATATCATAACGGAACTATCTGGCCGTGGTTGCTGGGGCCTTTCGTCAGGGCATTTTTAAAGACGAAGCATCACGAGAAGGAATGGAGGGAACACGCTCTCGAGCATTTCATCGTGCCCATCCTGAGAAGTGTGAACGAGGAGGGCGGCATCGGCTATATCGGCGAGATATTTGACGGGGATGAACCCCATACCCCGAGGGGCTGCATCTCTCAGGCCTGGAGCCTCGCAGAAATCCTCAGGACGCTCGTAGAGGATATCTATTACATGAGACCGCCTCACGAAAAGCAATTCCTACTAGAGGACTACATTCACGACATCTATTAGGCTTCCGGCACTCTATCCGGCTGATCGAACATCGCCAGAGATTCCGATCCCATGAATCGATATCTCCATTCATATCTTCGATTCCGAGGCCTGGATATTGGTTGCCTCGGAGAATAAGGATAGAGACCACATCCGATCGGAGCTGTAAGAAAGCGCTCGACGCGCCATCTTCTCGTGCCACTCTGATGTCCTTGACAGCATATGCGAGCCCGTTGTCCGCTTCATAAAAGAGATCGTCAGTTTCAACTTCATCCTTTCATGGAGTCGCATATCGTCAAAGGTTCGGTCCCGCCTTCAACATGGAGGTCGAATCGTTCTCCATAGAGCGCGCCACATCCCAATAGCCGGAGATCATCCCGAAGCCTGTGATCCTGCGGAATATCATTTGATGGCTCCCGAGAAATCCGTATCTTGCCGAGGTTCCCGTCTTTCCGGATTGTGGCTCCTCATAGGGACTCTGCAGATTTGCATGGTGATACATTTAAAATAACATCAAAGAGTTTGGAAGAACGAGGAAATGACGATAAGTTGTCCGAAATGCGGAAGAAGTAACCGCGATAACGCAAAGTCGTGTTATTATTGCGACCAACCCCTGCAGGGGCATGGAGAAGGGGGAGGGCTAGATCCATCAACTGCTTCCAAGGACACCGAGGTCAAACTGCAGGCGCTCCAGGGAATGCTTTCGGGCGCCCTCAGGACGAAATACTCGAAGATACCGCAGGACGACGAGGAGCGGATAATGGACCGTATTCAGAAATTCTTCCTCAAGGACATCGGTTCGCGACAGCCGATCCAATCGATACTCAAAGAGGCGGGGATCCTCATAAGCAGGACTTTTGGCTTCACCGAGATATCGATCGGGCTCCGAGACCCGAAGGACGGCCTTTACAAATACGAGTCGTTCGTGGGTTTGAGATCTGAGACCGAACAAGCCTACAAGAAGCTGGCATACACTTATAACGACATGATGGACACCTCGAAGTTCCCCAGGATCAGCATAAGCGAGTACTGCGACTTCTTCCTGGGGGAGTTCAGGCCCTATCAGAACGGGGAGGAGCACACATACGGACGCCCCAGCCTTCTTGGCACCTGCGAGAGGAAATCCCCGGACAACATGATCGAGGGCGACTACATATGCACGTACAT
>Ga0129302_1003367_pt1 | contig 11025 bp, 10 predicted proteins | sample BlaSprsedimmetaG_FD_94476 | JGI IMG/M metagenome (GOLD analysis project Ga0129302, IMG submission 94476) | Hot spring sediment bacterial and archeal communities from California, USA to study Microbial Dark Matter (Phase II) - Blank Spring... | ecosystem: Environmental > Aquatic > Thermal springs... | reverse complement strand
TATTTTTGAATGACAACCATTGCGAGCACCAGTCCTGGGTGCAGACCACAGCCACGTTCTCCCTGGAGGACCTCACTGTGGACGAAAATTCTTCCTGTGTGATGGCCTGCTGCGCTTCGTCTTCTTCTATTATTTTCCAGTATATCATACCCAAACCCTTCCCGGCTTTGCTCGCGGTTTCCATCTCATAAAATAAGGTGCTTCACTCAAAATAGTGAAGAGTCCTCACCGTCGGCAAGCGGTAATCGGCGAATTGACAAAAATCCTTTGAACGGGTACTCTTTTGGCCGCACAGCGCAGAATTTTGAAGGCTTTGGAGACGAATCGAATTCACCAGCATGAGGAAGATACCGCCTGAACACGGCGGCCCGTGACGTATTTCATGAGATAAAGCCGAACCACATGGAGGAACCCAATGTACAAGATCGCAGTGATTCCCGGTGACGGGACCGGACCGGAAGTCGTCCGTGAGGGAATGAAGGCGTTGCAGGCGGCGGCGGCCACATTCAACATCAAATTTGATTTCACCGATTTCCCGTTCGGGGGAGAACATTATAAGAAGACGGGGGAGACCCTTCCGGACAGCGCGATCAACGAACTGAAAAAGTTCAACGCGATTTTTCTGGGCGCGATCGGGCACCCGGACGTCAAGCCGGGAATCCTGGAGACCGGCATTCTTCTTAAATTACGCTTCTCCCTTGATCAGTACATCAATCTGCGTCCCATCAAACTGTATCCGAACGTGGAAACACCGCTCGCCAACAAGAAGCCTGAGGATATCGATTTTGTAGTGGTGCGGGAGAATACCGAGGATCTTTATATCGGGGCGGGCGGCTTCTTGCGCAAGGACACTCCGCAGGAGGTGGCCATGCAGGAAATGGTGGCCACGCGTTTCGGGGTGGAGCGTTGTCTCCGTTACGCCTTTGACTACGCGCGCAAGCGGAACAGGGAGAAAAAGGTGACCCTCTGCGCCAAGACCAACGTATTAATTTACGCGCATGATCTCTGGTGGCGTGCGTTCCAGGAGGTGGCCAAGGACTATCCGGACGTGAAAACCGACTATGCGCACGTGGACGCCACCACCATGTGGATGGTGAAAAATCCGGAATGGTTCGACGTGATCGTCACCACCAACATGTTCGGCGACATCATCACCGATCTGGGCGCCATGATCCAGGGCGGTATGGGCATCGCGGCCGGCGGCAACATCAATCCGAACGGCGTGTCCATGTTTGAACCGATCGGGGGCTCGGCGCCCAAGTACACGGGACAGGACGTCATCAACCCGATGGCGGCCATTTTCGCCGCTCAGATGATGCTGGAGACGCTGGGAGAAAGCAAGGCCGCGGCGGCGGTGGAAAAGGCGGCGGTGAGTGTGATCGGCAAGATGAAAAGCCAGGCCGCAGGCAGGATGGGTTTCTCCACCAGCCAGATCGGCGACATGGTGGCCGAAGCTATCTGATAGATGATACGGTGAATCAGGCCGTCGTCCTTGCAAGGGGCGGCGGTTTTTTTTTACGTTATTCGCCCGCTCCCCGGCGGAGCCGGTTGGCCAATTTGAAGAGCGCGTGAGAGACGGGACGCGGCGACCAGTCGAAGGTGCCGGCCATAACCTTGAATTCTTCCGAGTACCCGAGCTTATAGCGCCGGATGCCGCCGCCTGGATCGTTCCGCATGCTGATCCCCCACAGGTCGAACCAATGCCGGCCCTCTTCCCGGGCGTCGCGCATGCTCGTCCATTCCCGGAGGTGATTCGGCATGTCCCGGCGGAACTCGTAATCCGAAGCGCCGAACATGTAGATCGCTTCGTCCCCCCAGGTAAAGACCATGGAGGCCGAGGCGATCCGGCCTTCGTTTTCCACCAGGTAGAGCCGGGCCATCTTTTCCGCCGCCAGGGTCGACAATACCTTTTCATAATACGAAAGAGGGTGGATGCGCAGGGCGCCGCCGTGCCGGTGTTCGGTTTTCCCGAGCAGCGCATAAAAAGCGGCCGTGTCCCGGACCTTGGTCGAATGGCGAACCGTGAGGCCCCGTTTTTCAGCCAGACGGATGTTGTAACGATGCTTCTTGTGGAATGAGGCAAGGAGATCGTCATCGCTTTTGGCGATGTCGATTTTGACCGTATCCTTGGCCTGGATGTAATCGGGCGTTTGCCGGAAACCGGCCGCGGCGACCGCGGAATAGGGAAATTCGTCCGTATACACATCAGGCTCCATCCGGACGAACAGCGCTCCCCGTTCCCGGGCGAACTGTTTCAGGAAGGAAAGCACGGAGACCACCGCTTCCGGTGAGTCCCAGTCCAGCCACGGGCCGCGCGGAATGTAATGCAGCCGTTGACCAAAGCCGAGAGATCGTTCCAGCACCAGTACGGCGGCCGTGAAGGGCGGCGGATCGGTGAACGTATCGGTCCGCACCATGTCGGATGCGCCCCGGGCCAGGGTGAAGAAATGTGGTGTCCACATGGGCGCGGCCGCCTGTTTGGCCCGGCCCCAGGCAGGGGTTTGCAGTATGTGCGGAAAGGGTTTTTTCATCGGTTTTTGCCTTTGATCATGTTCTCTTTGGTACTAAAGAAAACGGGCATTGTCAACCGGCCGGGTATTGGGTATTGTAGGTGCAAGGAGTGGGTATGGCTTCGGTGTTCAGCGTCATTGAATCGCGTCACTCGGTCAGGGATTATTTTTCCTACGAGCTGAAGCGGGAGGAGATTGAATGGACCGAAGGGCTTTTTGAAAAGGTGCCCGTGGTCGGAACCGTGGGGCGTCTTCCCTGGCGCCTCATCCCGCATTCACCGATCGGGAGCGGGAAGCTCTATGCTCCGCTTTTGGAGCCGACTTCCGCCGGGTTGGTGGAGTACGGGTTTCAGGGAGAGGCGTTGGTCTTGAAACTCACCGAACGCGGCTTCGGAAGCTGTTGGATGGCCGTGGGCCGGGCGGTCGAAAAAAACGCGCCGGCGGTCATCGTATTCGGGAAAGAGGCGGGGCATACGGTCGCTTCCCGCTTGAGCCGGGCGGTGTTCAAGTCTAACCGGCGGAAAGATTTGGATGAACTTCTGACGCACGACAGCCTCACCCCCCTTCCCGAGCAGGAACGCGTGCTCAACGCCATGCGGGCGGCGCCGTCCGCGGTCAACAAACAGCCGTGGCGCTTTACGGTGACCGAATCGCGCCTCCTCCGGGTGCGGCGCGCGGGCGGCCGTCCTGACTGGAGCTACATGGATCTGGGGATCGTCCTCTGCCATGGATACCTCGCGGCATTGGAACTGTTCGGGTCGGCGAGGGTGACCAGATTGGATGACGAACACTATCAGATCGATTATTGACCGCTTTCCCGAGAATAACAATCGTTGACGTCGGGACCGGAAAAATGCGAATGGGGATTCACCCGTTGACAACCGTGTCGGTCCTGTGTAAAGTAAGGGGCCGTCGCCGCTTTCGGCGGCATCCGTCCAGGGTGCCACGGGCCGTGCGCGGCGGTATTTTACGCAAATTTCGGGCTGTAGCGCAGGTGGTTAGCGTACATGTCTGGGGGACATGGGGTCGGCGGTTCGAGTCCGCCCAGCCCGACTTTTCCTTTCATGACCAAAACAAAGCTCAGGACAATCATCAAACAAAAACTCGGATCCCTTTCCAAGGAAGCGATCGCGGCCGGGAGCGGCGCCGTAATACGGGCCGTGTGTGCGGAAGAGGCCTACAAAATGAGCGTTGCGCTGTTCGCCTTTATGAGCCTCCCTGCGGAGGTCCAGACGGCCGGGCTGATCCGGAGGGCGCTCGCAGCCGGCAAACGGGTTTTCGTTCCCCGGGTGGCCGAGACCGGCTTAATGTTTCACGAGATTTCCGCGGTGGAAGACGCCTCCGTCCTCCACGCCTACGGTATGGCCGAGCCGCCGGCCGTTTTACCTTGTTTCCCCGCCTGTGACGGTGACGCGGAACCGGCTTGTATGCTGGTTCCCGGCCTGGCTTTTGATCGACATAAGAACCGCCTGGGCCGCGGCCGCGGCTATTATGACGCGTTCCTGACCGCACTCCGGCGCGATCATCCCCATATGCGCTGTACTCTGATCGGCGTCTGTTTGAATATCCAGCTTGTGGACGCGCTTCCGGTGACGGCGCACGATGTTCCGGTGGACATTGTGCTCACCGAATCCGAACGGATCGCCTAGCCTCCCGCCTGGAGGCTTGCCCCACGCGCGGCATATGCGATAGGATGAACGAAAAGAGAGGGACTATCATGGGTAAAATCAAATCAGCCTGGGAGATCGCGGAAGAAAAGACCCGCAATATCCAGGTCGACCAGAAGGCCATCAAACGCCGGGAGGCAGAAGAGCGCGGCAAACGATTAGTCTCCCGGTTCCTCGAGCAGACGGAGGGGATTTCTCTTGTCAATGAAATGAAGGCGGTGTCCAAGGAGGAGTCGGATGCGGTCAAAAAAGCGGTGGTCGACACCCTGCTTGCCAACCTGACGCTCCCGCTTTCAGACTATACCACATCGCGCAATAAGCTGGCTCGACAGGGGCTTTTGGAATTGACGCCCGAAAACAAGACCCTCAGGCAGATATTGGAACAGATCGCCACCTTTTTCGACAATTATCAGACCGAGCGGGAGCAGATCGAAAAAAGCTTGGAAGCCCAGTACGCGCCGCGCCTCAGGCAGAAAGAAGATGCGATCGCCAAGCAGACCGGGACGCGGGTGGAGCTTCACGCCATGCAGGATCCGGAATTCGTGACCCTATTAAAGAAAAATTTAGGCATGTTCGATGAACGTTATCAAGAGGCGCTCAAAGACGCCAAGGCCGAAATCGAGCGGCTGATTCTTCAGGCGCGGTAGGTCGGGAGCGGGATGGGCGAACAGGAACGCGTCCCCAGGCGGGATGCCGATACCCCGCCACGCGGTGGCGCCGACAGCCGGCGGCCCCGCATCGTCACCGCCGCCGTCATCTCCCGGGACGGGAAATATCTGATCGCCAAACGCAAGGGCGGCGGTGATCTATCCGGTAAATGGGAATTTCCGGGCGGCAAGGTGGAACCGGGTGAGACCGAAGAGCATGGGCTGATCCGGGAGCTCGCCGAGGAGCTGGACGTGACCGCGGCGGTGGGCGAGTTCATCTGCCGCACCTGTTTTATCCACGACGGTATCGATTTCGAGCTGCACGCCTATCGGGTCACTCTGACGGGCGGGGAGCCGGTCGCCCGGGAACACGCCCAGCTGCGCTGGGTGCGTCCGGAGGAGTTCGGCGGCTATGATTTCGCCGAGTCCGATAGAGCCATCGTGGCCGCGCTTCGCGAGGGGTGAAAGACCGCCGGGCTCACCGACGGCTGAAATGCGCAGTGTGGTCCGGTTCGGCTATTTTTGCCTGATTTTCTTACCTAAAAGCCAGACCAACCCGATCAAATAAGGAACAGCCAGCGCGGCCGCGGAAAGCAGGATCGGACGCAGGGTATAGTCATGGTTGAGCAACAGATCGTTCACGATGTAGAGCGGGATGAGGAATAGGAGCAGAATGACGGCCAGGCTGTTCGCCAGGCGCAAAGGGCGGTCAGGCCGAATGATCAGGTACAAGGCAATGAAGAGCGCCAGCATCAGCCCCGCCATGGCGGGGACGCGCGCCCCGGCCGAAAGGTAGAGCTGATCGGTCAGGATGTACGCGACGCCCACAAGATACCCGATACAGACAATGATAATTTGCTTCACGGTCAGTTTTTGCATGACACTTTCCTTTCACAACACATATGACAGACACGTACGTACCGAGTCTGCTCTCATTGTAGGAAATACCGAGGCTGGATTCAAATAAATAGTAAAAAAGGGGGAGGAAATACGAATCCTCCCTTCTCGGATACACGTAATAAGCCGGCGTACGGTCGTCTGCCAATCCGAGTGGAATCAGAACAATGAACCGGAGAACAAAACCATGGTATAAGGCTTCAGTTATGTCAATGTTATACATATGACGCACTAAAAGGTATGCGGGCGGATCTGAGGGCGCACGACCGGACTGTATTTTTTTAAGAAGGGGAAGCCTGATGGGGAAGGCCACCATTATCTCGTATGAAGCGGAGCCGTTTTCCGATCGGGAAGAAGCGGGGCGGGAGATTGCCGCGTATATGAAGGAGTACCGGGGTGCGCAGACGGTGGTGCTGGGGATTTTACGCGGAGGGATCATCGTCGCCCGGACCCTGGCGGACGAGCTGGGCGCCGCCTGCGACATGGTATTGGCCCGCAAGCTGGGCGCGCCTTTTAATCCTGAGTTGGCGGTGGGGGCGGTGTCAGAGGAAGGTGAGTTGTTCGTAAACCCGCGTTTGGTGGGAAAAGGTGAAGAAGACGATAATGCCTATATTCAGGATGAAAAGGAAAGACAGCTGGCGGAGATCAAACGACGTCGAACGCTGTTTCGGAAAGAGTACCCCAAGATTTCCCTGACGGGTAAAACGGTGATTGTCACCGACGACGGAATCGCGACCGGCAGCACCATGCGGGCGGCTCTCTGGTCGGCCGGCAAAGACTCCCCGGAGCGGCTGGTGGCGGCGGTCCCGGTCGCCGCGGAAGACACGGTCGTGAGCCTGGCCCAGGACGCTGATGAGATTCTCTGTCTCCGTGCTCCCCGGATGTTTTACGGAGTGGGACAGTTTTACCGTAAATTTCCCCAAGTCTCCGACCGGGAGGTGCTGGAGGTGCTGCGGGAATTGGCCGGCGGACTGAAGCCCCGTGCACCTCCTTCCTGAACAATTGCTTACATGATACACTGACTCATACGCTTCAATTCAGGGTTCAATGAATTAAGAGGTGATATTGGAGGACAAGTCGGAAAAATTAAAAACGATCGCCGTTATCGGCAATTATTTACCGCGCAAGTGCGGGATTGCGACATTTACCACCGACCTGGTTCAGGCGTTGTCGAGCGCCGGGAAGGGTACGGAATGCTGGACGGTCGTCATGAACGACCGGTCCGACGGTTACCGTTACTCGGACAGGGTCAGGTTTGAGATCAACCAAAATAGACAGGACGATTACCGCCTGGCCGCGGATTATCTTAATATCAGCCAGAGCGACGTGGTCTCACTCCAGCATGAATACGGCATATTCGGGGGTGAAGCGGGAAACTACATCATCACCCTGCTGCGTCGTCTGCGCATGCCGGTGGTGACCACCCTGCACACGGTGCTGAAGGATCCGACCCCTGAACAGAAGGACGTGATGGAAGAGATCGCCGGACTCTCCGCGCGGCTGGTGGTGATGTCGGAAAAAGCGGTGTCCTTCATCACGGATATCTACGGTATCCCGGCGGATAAGGTCTCAATCATCCGCCACGGTATCCCGGATCTGCCGTTTGTCGACCCGAGTTATTACAAAGACAAGTTCGCCGTCGAGGGAAAGAAAGTCATTCTGTCGTTCGGCCTGCTCTCCCCGAATAAGGGCATTGAATACATGATTGAGGCGCTCCCCGCCGTTTTGCGCAAACATCCGGAGACGGTCTACATTATTGTCGGAGAAACGCATCCGCACGTGAAAAAGGCGCACGGTGAAGAATACCGCCAGAACCTGGAATTGCTGGCCGCCTCCCTGGGCGTTGACGGCAACATCATGTTTTTCAATCGCTTCGTCGATCCCAAGGAATTGTATGAGTTCCTGGGAGCCTGCGACGTCTACGTGACACCGTACGTGTCCGAGGCGCAAATCGCCTCCGGAACGCTTGCCTACGCGATGGGCGTCGGAAAAGCGGTCGTGTCAACGCCGTACTGGTACGCGGAGGAGATGATGGCGGACGAGCGCGGTATTCTGGTCGACTTCAGGGACCCGCAGGGTCTGGCGCTCGCGGTCACTACCCTCTTTGAGGATGAGGCAAAATGGAACACCATCCGCAAGCGCGCTTATACTTTTTCACGCACGGCCATCTGGAGTCAGGTGGCGCTCGATTACCTGGCCGTCTTCAAGGAAGTGAAAAGTGAACGCACCCGGAAGGCGCATATCGCCTTCGGTTCCTGTTCCTTCGAACAGTACAGCACCAGCCTGCCGGACATTAATTTCAATCACCTGCAGGCAATGACGGATGAAACGGGGATGGTCCAGCACGCCACCTTTTCCATCCCGGATTATAATCACGGTTATTGCGTCGACGACAACTCGCGGGCCCTGATCGTCACGGTGATGGCGGCCGCGTTGATGCCGGACGATGCGCAATTGGCGCGTCTGCAGAAGAATTACCTGGCGTTTCTCAACTACGCCTTGAATGAGAAGAACGGTTGGTTCCGGAATTTCATGACCTACCAAAAGACTTGGCTTGAGGAAAAAGGGTCGCAAGACAGTCAGGGGAGGACCATCTGGGCGCTCGGCGTCTGCGCCGCCCTTTCCCGGGAACAGGGGTGCGTCGCCTTGAGCAATACGCTGTTTCACAAGGGCATCCGCATACTTGAGGAACTGAACCATCCCCGCGCCCTGGCGTTCGCGTTGGTGGGCATCCACGCCTACCTGGCGCGTTTTTCCGGCGACAGTGAAGTGCGGCGGGTCCGCGAAAAACTTGCCGATACCCTTTTCAGCCGGTTTCGGGGACATACCGATGACGACTGGCCGTGGTTTGAGAACGAACTTGTCACGTATGCCAATGCCAAGATCCCCCAGGCCCTGCTTCTTTCCGGACAATGGCTCGGACGGGAGGACATGGTCGGGGCGGGCTACAAGATTCTGGACTGGCTGATTGCGTTGCAGCGTGAGGGGGATCACTTTTCCCCGGTCGGCAACATCGGCTGGATGAAACGCGGCGGTGCCAAGGCCCGGTTCGACCAGCAGCCGGTCGAGGCCCAGGCCATGCTGGAGACCTGCCTGCTGGCGTACCGTATGACCGGTCGTGAACAGTATCGGGCCGCGGCCCGGCTCGCCTTCAACTGGTTTCTGGGCCAGAACGACCTGCGGGAGCCGTTGTATGACTTCACGACGGGCGGCTGCCGGGACGGTCTCACGCCCGACGGCCCGAACCAGAATCAGGGGGCCGAATCCACATTGGCGTGGCTTCTCTCGCTTCTGGCCATGCACGGCGTCCAGGCCGAACAGAAGAAACTGCAATATATCAAACCGATCCGGGAATAGAGGAATATCCACATGAAACGGGTCACGATCCGGCGCCTTCCCAATGTTCTCACGCCCTCGCACGAGCGGGTGCTGATCCGTCCCTTCATCCCGGAGGACGGGAACCGGTGCTCCCGGATCATCGCCCGGATCATGACGTTGAGCGATCAGGCGGCGCGCGACCGGCTGGACAAGGTGATCGCGGATTTCGCGTCGCGCCACCAGAATATCGAGGAGGTCCTGTTCCGGCATTTTGAAACGGTGAGGGCGTGGACCATGACCGACGCACCGCTGTCGCGGACACGGCAGCTCCTGATCGGGGCCTATTTCACCCAGGAATACTCGCTCGAGTCGGCGGCCCTGTTCAATCCGTCCATCGTCCCGCACCCGGACCAGTCGGGCGCGCACGGAGGCGGGCTGCGCTTCATCATGAGCCTGCGCGCCACCGGGGAGGGCCACATCTCCTCCATCGTCTTCCGAGAGGGGATGGTCACCGATGAGTTTCAGATCAAGCTCAGAAAACCCACACCCTTTGTGACCGAACCGGAGATGATTCCCTGCCAAATTTACGAAAAACACCTGTTTCAGAGAAAACTGGCGGAGCTCAACTTTGAAAATGAATTCAGCCGCCGGGTGCTGGCCGAACTCCATGAAGACTTCACCCTGGCCGAATTGGCGTCTCAGGTTGAGCTGGACCGGCGCCAACGACCCTCCTCCGGCGAGGCCGAGCATACCGGCCGGGGCATGCTGGCGCTGGCCTATTCGAATTACGAGGTCACTTTCGGCGCCGGCCAGCGTACGTCGGAGAAGGCGATCTTTCCCACCACCACCAGCCAGCTCCGGGGGATTGAGGACGCCCGCTTCACGCTCTTCCGGGAGGAGGACGGGAGCGCGTGTTATTACGGCACCTATACGGCCTATGACGGGAAAACGATCCTGCCCCAGCTGATCGAAACCGGGGATTTCGTCTCATTCAAATTTTTGACCCTGAACGGCCCGGCGGTCAGGAACAAGGGGATGGCCCTGTTTCCCCGCCGGATCAACGGCCGCTACACGATGCTCTCCCGCCAGGATAATGAGAACCTGTACCTCATGTCTTCCGACAACATCCATTTCTGGTACGCGCCCGAGTTGATCGTCAAGCCCACCTTTTCCTGGGAATACGTACAGATCGGGAATTGCGGATCGCCGATCGAAACGGACGCGGGCTGGCTGGTCTTAAGCCACGGGGTGGGGCCGATGCGGCGGTACTGTATCGGCGCGTTTCTGCTCGACAAGGAAAAGCCCACCAATGTCATCGGACGGCTGGCCGAACCGTTGATCGAACCGGATGAAAACGAACGGGAAGGCTACGTCCCGAACGTCGTGTACACCTGCGGGGCCTTGCCGTACAAGGGCCAGCTCGTCATTCCCTACGCCATGTCGGACTACGCGACCGGATTCGCGATGGCGGATATCGGGGAGCTGATCGCCGCCATGGAATAAAGGGGCGCGCGGCGCGCCGGAGAGGACGCCATGAAAATCGCCATGCTGTCACCCATTGCCTGGCGCACCCCGCCCCGGCACTACGGTCCCTGGGAGCGGGTCACCTCGCTCCTGACGGAGGAACTCATCCGGCGCGGGATCGAGGTCACCCTGTTCGCGACCGGGGATTCGGAAACCGCGGCCCGGCTGGAAGCCGTCTGCCCGCGCGGCTATGAGGAGGATCCGGAAATCGATCCGAAGGTCTGGGAAAGCCTCCATATCTCACATTGTTTCGAAAAGGCCGGCGCCTTCGACCTCATTCACAACCAGTTCGATTTTCTTCCCCTGACCTACAGCCGGCTGGTCTCCGTCCCGCTGGTCACCACCATCCACGGGTTTTCGTCGCCCAAGATTCTGCCGGTCTACAAGAAATACGATCCGACCGTCCGCTACGTCGCCATCAGCAACGCGGACCGCTCGCCCGCGCTCTCCTATGACGCGGTG
>Ga0129302_1003363_pt1 | contig 11031 bp, 8 predicted proteins | sample BlaSprsedimmetaG_FD_94476 | JGI IMG/M metagenome (GOLD analysis project Ga0129302, IMG submission 94476) | Hot spring sediment bacterial and archeal communities from California, USA to study Microbial Dark Matter (Phase II) - Blank Spring... | ecosystem: Environmental > Aquatic > Thermal springs... | reverse complement strand
GGCTGAGGGCGGAGCGAGCGGAGGCGATCCTCGCTCTCGAGGAGCTGGAGCGGGTGAGGCTCGACCTCGTCTACCAGGTGGAGCGGGCGTACTCCCTCGACGAGATCGCGAGGCGGGCCCGCGCCCTGGGGATGGTCCCGTTCGACGAGGAGCGCACCCGCTACCTCATCATCGGAGGGGGGAGCCATTAAGCGGGCGACGGCGGCGTTCCTGGTCTTGGGTCTGGGGGCCCTCGCCGTCGTGGGCCGCCTCGTCCAGTTGCAGGTGGTGGAGCACCGGCGCTGGTCAGCGGTCGCTCAGGCGATCCAGGAGGAGGTGATCGAGCTTCCCGCCCAACGAGGCCCGATCTACGATCGGAATGGCCTGCCCCTCGCCTATGACGTCCCCGCCTACTCGATCGCCCTCGACAACTACCTCGTGACGAAGCCGGAGCTCTTGATCGACCTCCTCGTGGACGAACTCGGGATGTCCCGCTCCGAGGCGACGGCCAAGGTGTACCGCACTTCCTACTTCACGTGGCTCGCCCGGGCTGTGGACTACGAGGTCGGGCGAAGGGTTCAGGAACGGGCGCGGAACCTGGGGATCAAGGGCCTCATCTTCTTCGACACCTGGAAGCGGGCCTACCCTCAAGGCCCGCTTGCCCTCGCCGTGCTCGGGGTCGTGGGAGTGGACGGCAGCGGCCTCGCTGGGGTGGAGCTCCTGTTCGACGAGGCCCTCTCCGGGCGGCCGCGCCGGGTGCGGGTCCTCCGCGGCCCGAGTGGCCAGTTGTACGACCTGTGGGAGGAGGATCCCGGCGCGGCGGGGGAGCCCCTCTACCTCACCCTCGACGCCCGCATCCAGTGGGTGTGCGAGCAGGAGATCGCGCGCGGGCTTGCCACCTATGCCGGGGCAGACCGCGGGTTCGCCCTGGTGATGGACCCCCGCACCGGCGAGGTCCTCGCCCTCGCGCACGGCCCGTCGCCCGATCCCGCGCATCCCGACCCAGAGCTCCTCTCCCCGTGGTCCGTGACGCGCGTGTTCGAGCCCGGGTCGATGTTCAAGGCGCTGGTGGGCCTCGCCGCGTTCGATCAGGGCCTCGTGGGCCCGGACGATACGTTCTCCGGGAGCTCGCCGATCCTCGTCGGGGGCGTGCCGGTGAGGAACGCGCGCGGCCAGAGCTACCCCACGATGACGTTTCGGCGAGCGATGGCCGACTCGGTGAACACGGTGCTCGTGCAGGTGGCGCAGAAGCTGGGGATCGACCGCGCCTACGACTACTTCGTGCGGATGGGGTTCGGCGTGAAGACGGGGATCGAGCTCCCCGGCGAGGTGAGCGGGATCATGAACCCCCGCGACCGGTGGACGGCCCTTGACCTGGCCGTGGCCGCGTTCGGGCAAGGGATCGCCGTGACGGGGATCCAGCTTGGGGCGGCGTTCGCGGCGCTGGCCAATGGGGGGACCCTCCTCCGCCCGCGCCTCCTTCCCGGCCCGGTCGAGGTGCGGGGAGAGGTCGCCTCCGCCGCGGCGTGCCGCACGATGCGTGAGGTGTTGGGGTACGTGGTGAACGTGGGGACGGGGACCCCGGCCTCCGTCCCCGGGTTCGACGTCGGGGGGAAGTCGGGGACGGCGGAGGTGGCTCTCCCCGGTCAAGGGTACGTCTCCGACCACGTCACGACGGGGATGGCGGCGTTCTTCCCCTGGGAGGAGCCGGATTACGTGATCCTCGTCGTGTACCAGACGGAACGCAATTCCGAGTTCTGGAGCGGATGGACGGCCGTGCCGAGCGTGGGGGAGATCGTGCGGGGGATGGCCGCCCTCGGGATCGCCCGCCCCTACTCCCCGACGACCACGCTCGGCCGTTCCGGGTAGGTCAGGAAGAGGCGCCCTCCCCACCCATCCACCGCCCGCGCCACGGTCTCCAGCGCCAACGCCGGCCTGTTGTTCTCCGCGGAGAGGTGAGCGAGCAGCACACAGCGGAGCCCGTTCCCCAAGGTGCGGATCGCCCAGCCTGCCTCCTCGTTCGCCAGATGTCCCTCCGGCCCGAGGATTCGTGCCTTCAGCGGCCATGGGTAGGGCCCAGCGAGGAGGAGGGACACGTCGTGGTTCGCCTCCAGAACCAAGGTCTGGCACGGGGCAAGCGCGGAGAGGATGCCCGCCGTGATCTCCCCGAGGTCGGTGGCGATCCCGATCCGCGCGCCGTCCGCTTCCAGCCGGAGCCCGACCGGCTGTCGAGCGTCGTGGGGGACCAGGAACGGAAACACCCGGATCCCCGCGACCTCCAGTCCCGGTTCCAGCGCGGTGCCCTCGATCCCCAGGGCGCGCAAGGTGCCCGCGCTGGCGGCGACGTCGATCCCCCGGCGAAGGAGGGGATCCAACCCCCGCACGTGGTCCGTGTGCTCGTGGGTGAGGACGACCCAGCGGAGCCCGGTCAGGCCTAGCCCGGCGCGGGCCGCGCGAGCCTCCAGCTCACGCCAGGGGAGGCCCGCGTCGACGAGGAGCCGACCTTGCGGACCCTCCACGAGGAGGGCGTTGCCGGACGATCCGCTCCCCAGCGCGCAGACCCTCAACCCTGGGGGCGCCCGCGCAGGGCGTCGAGGATCTCGATGGGGACAGGGAACACGATCGTGGTCGCGTTCTCGGTGGAGATCTCGGACAGGGTCTGCAGGTACCGGAGCTGGAGAGCACCCGGGGCCTGGCGCATGATCGCCGCCGCCTCCCGCAGTTTCTCCGCCGCCTGGAATTCTCCTTCCGCGTTGATGACCTTGCTGCGCCGCTCCCGTTCCGCCTCCGCCTGCCGGGCGATCGCGCGCTGCATCTCCGTGGGGATCTTCACGTCCTTGATCTCGACCGTGCTCACCTTGATCCCCCAGGGGTCGGTGTGCTCGTCGATGATCTGCTGGAGCTCCCTGTTCAGCTTCTCCCGCTCGGCGAGGATGTCGTCCAGCTCAACCCTCCCGAGCACGGAGCGCAGGGTGGTCATCGAGATCTGGCGTGTGGCTTCGATGTAGTCGAGCACCTCCACCACCGCCGCCTGCGGGTTCACCACGCGGAAGTACACCACGGCGTTCACGCTGACGGGAACGTTATCGCGGGTGATGACCTCCTGGGGCGGGACGTCGAGGGTGATCGTGCGCAGGTCCACCTTCACCATCTTGTCCACGAGCGGGATGATGAGGAACAGCCCCGGCCCCTTCGCGCCGACGAGGCGGCCGAGGCGGAAGATGACCCCCCGCTCGTACTCCCGAACGACCCTGATCGCGTTGGTGAGGAACAGCACCACCACCGCGACGATGATCGCGATCGTCATGCTCGTCGTCCCCCCTTTACGGAGTCCCTCTCCGAGGAGCACCGCCACCCGCCAGGCTCACGATGAGCCCTGCGAGCGTTCCCCGTCCCCGATGTCCCCTTGCACAGGCCATGATAGAGCCTAGGATGGGCTCTGTCAATCGCCGAAGGAGGGAACGTGAGGATCCCGATCGTTGCTGCGAACTGGAAGATGCACAAGACGATCCCCGAAGCGCGGGCCTATCTCAAGCGGCTGATCGAGCTCGCGGGCCAGGATCCGGGGGTGGAGGTGGTGGTGATCCCCTCGTTCACCGCCCTCCCCGCGGCGGCGGCGCTCCTTGCCCCGACCCCGCTCGGCCTCGGGGCTCAGGATGCCCGCCCCGAGTCAGCGGGCGCCTACACGGGTGCGGTATCGGTAGCTCAGGTGGCCGACCTCGGCGTCCGCTACGTCCTGTGTGGCCATTCCGAGCGGCGGAAGCTCTTTGGCGAGGACGATGCCCTCGTCGGGCGCAAGGTCCGCGCCACGCTCCACCACGGGCTGGCCCCGATCCTGTGTGTGGGGGAGACCCTCGATGAGCGGAAGGGGGGTCGGGCGTGGGCGGTCGTGGAGCGGCAGCTTGGGGAGGCCCTCGCTTCCGTGGGCGACCCCGACGGCCTGGTGATCGCCTACGAGCCGGTGTGGGCGATCGGGACTGGCGTGGCCGCCCAGCCCCCCGCTGCCCAGGCGATGGCGGCGCGAATCCGGGGCTGGCTCCGCAAGCGGTTTGGGTCCCGTGGCGAGGCGATCCGGATCCAGTACGGCGGCTCGGTGAGGCCGGACAACGCCCGTGAGTTCCTCTCCCTCCCCGATGTGGACGGGGCCCTCGTTGGGGGAGCGTCTCTTGACCCCGACGCGTTCTGGGCGATCGTCCGCGCCGCGCGCGGGTAGCAGTTTGAGACGGATGCGGTCCTCCCGCGGCCTCCCCAGCGCGGGGTACGCCCTGCGGCAGTGGCGCAGAGGGGAGGAACATGACGATCCGCCGCGATCACCGTTTGCACCCATGGCGTTCCCGAAGTTTTCGTACAGGTCATAGCCGTCGACCGGCAGGCCGCTACTAAACAAGAACAGAACTGACGTTGGTGATGCGTGAGCCGGATTTGACGCTTAGCGCTGTTTCGCGGTAGAGTGTGCGGGGCCACGGCACAAGGGGCGGGCCCGAGCCATCCCGCGGGTCGCGGCAGAGGCCCGTACGCCACGGGCTGAACGAAGGGAACGTATGGCGAGGTGGGTGGCAGCAGGGGCGGTTCTCCTTTTGGCGGGTCTTGCATCATTAGGTCAAGTCTGTCCCACGGTGGCGGTGGTCATCCCCGCGACGGTGATCATCGAGCGGGTACCACGTCCGATCCCGGACCCGGCGGCGGAGACGGCGATCATCCGCGAGTTCCTCAAGTACGGGTTCAACGTCCTCGATCTCGTGCACGTTCGGCTTCTCCGGGCGACGCCGGACGGGCTTTCCACGAAGGAAGACCTCGCTAGGCGGGCGCTAGCGGGAGACCAGGCCGCGATTCGGGCGCTAGCGGGGCGGGACGGCCTGGCCGCGGACATCCTCGTCGTGGGCGAGGCCGTCTCCACGGTGGAGGTGTTCGAAGCGCTGAGGATCCCGGGGCGACCGCGGGTGCAGGATGGCCGGGCGCGGGTCGAGGTGCGGGCGATTGACGCATCCACCGGGCCCATCCTCGCTGCCGAGGCCCTTCACACCGGCGGGGTGGACTTCTCGGCCGAGCTCGCGGGGAAGAAGTCCCTCGAACGGGCCGGGGACAAGATCGCGTGCCAGCTCGCCCACTCCATGGCCCAGAGATACCCGTTCCCCCAGCGATGCTTCACGGCGTGTCCTCTGCCCTTCCCACGTTCGGCGCTCTTCCGTTTGAAAACCAGAGTGGGGTTTGGGCACGGGGTTTGGATCTTGGGCAGCTCTTCGCCACCACTGTGGAGACCGAGCTTTCCTGCCGCGGGTGCAAGACCGCCCAAGCGCTGGCGGCCGACTGCGTGGTGACAGGGACGATTACCGACTGGCGAGAGATCAAGACCTCCTATATCAACCTTCCCGTCTTGGATGTGCTATTTAGGGGCATTGCCTGCTGGGTGACGGTGGATGTGCGGGTGCTCGATCTGGCTACTGCGGAGTTCATCGCCCACGAGATCACGGTAAACGTGGCTGGGATCGAGATCTTCGGCTTCCGGTTCGGTGCGAGCCCGCAGGACATCGCCCGGGCCGGGGCCAAGGAGATCGCCGCGCGGGTCGGCGTGCAGTGTTGGCGGTAGTCGATACAGAGTTCAGCAGGTTGGCGAGTGTGGCCGCTTTGATCGCGTCGGCGGCGCTGCGGGTCGAAGAAGTGCTACACTGGCTCTGCTACGTGCAACAAACAGGCTTCAGCGCATGCCGGCTGAGGCAAATGGGAAACGTTGGGTAAGATGCTCTAGGAGGCGGGAGATGAGCTACCGTGTCGTGTGGCAGGCGGCGGTTGCAGGGCTCCTTCTGGCGTGGTCAGCCTCTGCCGCAGAGACGCAGATAGGGCTGGCTGTTCCTGCTGACACCCGTGTCAGGATTGCAGATGCGCCTGGGCTCTGCCACTCATGGAGTGATCTAGCGGGTTCGCAGAGTTCCCTGAGTGTACCTTCTCCAGAGGGCAGTGCGGCGCCGAGCGAGTGGTTGGGCCCGGCGTCATTAGGACCGCTTCAGTCGGCTGACGGGTACGTCGACCTTGTGTCAGTTAGCCCTCCCTGCGGCACCCTGCTGACTAGAGGGGCACAGGTTCACTTTACCGTAACGGTGGACTACGGTCTCTCGGGCGTTGACAGAGCGTATCTGTCTGCCGAGTTAGGGCTGGCCAACGGGAGGGCAGTCGGGATTGTCCATAACTACGAGGTTGGCCCAGGGACAGGACGGGTGAATCTCACAGGAACCGTAGACGTCGACTTCCTGGAAGAGTGGCTTCGTCAAGACGCTACGTACGACGGGGCTGCCTACTTAGCTATCTCCATCGGGGTATGGCGTGGTCCGAGTGAGATGTGGCTGCTTGAGTGGGAGCATATCCCAAGCTGCAGCTACCCAGTGGGGGCGAGGAATCCCTGGCCTATGTTCGGACAGAATCCGCAGCGGACTGGGAGAACTCCAAGCATTGGTCCGGGCCAGCCTCAGCTGCAGTGGGCGTTCCCTACAGGTGGCGCTGTCAGGTCATCCCCCGCCATCGGCGGAGACGGCACCATCTACGTGGGTTCCGAGGACGGGAGAATCTACGCCATCAACTCCAACGGAACACTCAAGTGGAACTACCAGACCGGGGGCTTCATCATCTCGTCTCCTGCCATAGGGGCAGATGGGACCATCTATGTGGGCTCAAGCGACGGGAGAGTCTACGCGATCAACCCAAATGGCACCCTGAAGTGGACCTTCCTCACCGAGGACAACGTCTACTCCTCTCCAGTCATTGGCCTTGACGGCACGATCTACGTTGGAGCGTACGAGTGCAGGCTCTACGCGATCAACCCCAATGGGACCCTGAAGTGGAGTTTCCCCGGCGATGGCAGCTTCCACTCATCTCCTGCAATAGGCAATGACGGGACTATCTACGCGGCTGGTGGTGGTCACCTCTATGCGATCAACGCTGATGGAACTGAGAGGTGGAGGCGCGGCGGTCTTCCCGGTGCAAGTGCGTTCCACTCGCCTGCCATCGGGGCTGATGGTACCATCTACGTGGGAACTGTAGAGGAGAAGACTCTCTTCGCGATCAACCCGAATGGCACCCTGAGATGGAGTCTCGCTACAGGAGCGGCCGTCCTATGCTCTCCTGCGATAGGACCTGACGGGACCATCTATGTGCACTCTGTACCGGCCTTCTATGAAGGCGGGCCTGCGAACGTCTACGCGATCAACCCCAATGGCACCCAGAAGTGGAGGTTCACGACCTCCATTGTCCCGCCAACCCACTGGGATCCAGCCTCCTCCTCCCCTGCAGTGGGAGGCGACGGCACCATCTACGTGGGATCTCACGACGGACATCTCCATGCCATCAACCCCAATGGAACTCTCAAGTGGAGTCATCATATCGGCGGCCCAGTCATCTCGTCACCTGCCATAGGGGCTGACGGAACTATCTACGTGGGGTCGAATGACGGGAATCTCTGCGCGATTTCCGGTGCTTCAGTCGCCCACGCCCCCATTGCCCGCGCTTCGGAAATCAGCGGGCAGCCACAGGTTATGTATCCCGACACCGAGTACACGGTGACCGCCAAGTACTTCGACCCCGACGGGAGGACCGACCTCAAGTATTGCTATCTCCGGCTTGCTCACCCCACAAAGCCCCTCACCATGATGTGGTCTCAGGAGGACGGCCATGCCGCCGCCTGGGCCGGCGAGGAGGGAGCGAACTACCTGACAACGGTCAGCGTGGCGGCGACACCGATCACAGAGGCGGGACTGGAGGGCTACCGATTGGCATGGACATTTGCGATCAACGACCAGTGGCCGGAGGTCGAGAATGCCATCGACTTCGGGGTCTTCGCCATGGATCGTGCCGATCTCACTTCTGGATGGGATTACGACAACACCAAGGCGTGGTTCAGGCGTGGTATTCAAGGGGCAGTGCCGCGTATTGGAGTTCCGCCTCACGCACCGGTGCGTTTGCAGATGTGGGAAGGAATGAGTGTGTCCACGGTCGTTGAGGTGAAGAATGACGGTGCGGCTGGAGTCATCGCCTTGGACGTCAGCACGGACAGTTGGGTCTCCGCCGTCCTATCAGCAGACAGTGTCTACCTTGAGAGTAACGAGTCAGCAATTATCTCTGTTGCCGTGCGCGTAACCGCAATGGGCGCGCAATCGAGTGTGGTGCGAGTAACGGCACAAGCTGGAGACGCACTCAGCATCTGCGACATAGTCTGGACTGCACCCGTTTCCCGGAACCCCCTCTACATTGGCCTGGGTTTCGAGAACTCAACAGGCGAGATCTGTCGGGTTAGGCTTGAGTATCCCAGCTATGTGCTCGGGCCGAGTGTAATCGCGGTACCGCCGGGGCACACCAGCGAGGTCGGCATGGTCTTTGACCCCTCTCCCTGGGAGGAGGGTTACCAGGGTTACGCCGTGGACGTGAAGATGATCGCAGACGGGCAAGGCTTCTCGCCGTGGATCATGGAGGTCGAGTTTCCTGATTGGAGGATAACTACCACAAGCTTCCGAGTATCTCGGGACGGTTACGTTTTTGCGAACAACCCTATGGTCAAGATACCTCTGCACTACGTCGGCCTTGAGGACATCGAGCTACTAGGCTGCTGCTACGGGTTCGCTGAGACGAGCACGCTCTACTACAACTGGTGGCACGCAGTGGATCCGAGACAGCGGCCGCCTGAGCTGAAACGCACCTATGAACTCCCGGCCTCAGATGCTGTATGGTACGCCATCAAGGTTCATTTTTGGAACCAGGACTTCTTCGCTGCCTTTCGCAGCTACGATGCGGGGGAGGAGAGCCGGAAGCTGCAAACGAGTCTGGAGCAGCGACGCCCGATCCTCCTTGGCCTATGGTTCAGGCTACAGAGCTCCTCTCGCGAGGAGGGACACGCAGTCACGGTGTACCGGAGCGTCAGGCTGGGGGACAGCATCTACTTCGTCGCGTACGACAACAACTACCCATACCGTCACGGTTCTGGCCCGGAGGTGTTCCCATGTTTGGAGTACAACACCGCCACAGGCGTGTTCGGCTTCTCTGGAGGAGCCCCTGATTTCGAGTATGGGCAGCTTCTCAAGTTTCGGGCCGTAGAGCCGAGGCCACTGAAATGGCTGCTTGCCATCATCAAGTGTCCGGTCAACGTCACAATCATAGATGACCGTGGGCGAGTGATATCGGACGCTGGCAGGAACGAGATTCCGGGTGCCCATATTGTGGTGGCAGGGGACACGAGGATCTTCCAGCTTCCTCTGGATCTGAGCTATTCAGCGGAGATCAGTGGGACTGTGGCGGGGAGGTTCTCGTTCCTGCAGGCACATCCGGTCGGTCAGGGAATGCGCATCCTGGGGAGCTCTGACATCGCGTGCACATCTGGCACCAAAGCATACGTGGACCTAGTCCCCGGAGCTGAGTCCTACCTCCTCCGGATAGATGCGAACGGCGATGGCCGAGTTGATGAGAGCAGGTCGCCAGACTTCACCTACGTGATCGGCTATGCTCCTCCCTTGCCCCCGAAAGAGGGTATGGTCTGGCATGGTCCCAACCCCGTTCTCGCCGCTGGCTGCATCTTCTGGCTCAACCTGCCGGACGATGCGGTGGCAGCGACCCTCAAGATCTTCGCCGCGGACGGGGCGTTGCTGCATCGGATTGAGCTTCCTCCCACTGCTACTCGGTACCCGGAGACCGGGAGGTGGGAGCCCCGCGACAGCCGCGGACGGCGGTTGGGCACGGGGCTGTACCTCTACCTTGTGGAAGTGCGGCATGCAGACGGGCGAGTGACCTACTCGCCGGTGGAGAAGATGGTGGTGACGCGATGAACCCTTTCAGGCGCGCAGCAGCGGTAGCGGTCGTTCTTGCAACTGCCTCTTGGTTAGCTCTGGGCCGCGGGTTCGTCAACGCGGCGTCCCTCTTCGAGCTGGGCGTATCGGTGCGCGCGATTGGCATGGGGGACGCGTTCCTCGCTGTGGCAGACGACGACGGGGCGGTGTTCTACAACCCGGCAGGCCTTCCCCAGCTCGGGGCCACGGCGTTCTCCTCCATGTTCACGCGGCCGTTTGGGGCCTACTCCTACGGAGCGCTCACCGCTGCCCAGAGGGGCTGGGGGATCCAGCTTCTGATCCTCGACTCGGACACGTTGGAGAAGAGGGACCTCTACGGGAACGTGATCGGTTCCTTCCGCTACACGGAGACAGGGCTGATCCTGGCAGGTGGAGTACGCGCTGGGGCGATGGTCTCGGTGGGTCTGCAGGCCAAGCTCTACGCGCTCGCGCTGCCAACCCAGGGGACGGGGGTCGCGCTCAGTCCGGCGATCTCGTTCCGGGAGGGGGCACGCACCTATGCGATCGTGTGGCGCAACGCCTTGAGCACGGATCTCCGTTTCGCGAGCGGCCACAGAGAACCTTGGCCTCGGGACATCGCTGTGGGGATAGCCTGGCGCGCGGCGGACACGTTGTACGCGCTCGACTTCACAGAACACCTGATCACGCGGGGAGACGTGTCGTGCGTCCGGTTTGGGGTGGAGCACGTTCAGTTCGACCCGCTCGTGCTGCGCATTGGGATGAACCGGGAAGGGAGCAGCGTAGGGGCATCGGTCCGCTGGAGGGGATTCCGGCTCGATGCTGCCTACGTCTTCCACTTCAACCTGCCGGATAGCTTCTACATATCCCTCAGCACGGAGTGGGACGAGCCCCTCCTGGAGTGGATAGCAGCCCCATTACGCTGGCTGGGGCGGCTGCTCTTCGGGTAGGCAGGCGTTGGCTTGGGGTTGAACGGCGCCGACAACGGGGATGTTGGCAGGACTGCGGGCAGGGGGGCGCCAAGGCGGGGGAGAGCCGGATGAGAGGGCGACGTCGAAGTCTGAGTGCGGTTTTGGTTAAGGCTGCTGTAGTCGTGGGGGTCACCATGGGGGTCAGGTCTTTACTTTTGATCGAGGTGACGGTATGATCAGATAGTTATGGTCCGACCGCTGAGGCTGGAGTTCCCGGGCGCCCTCTACCATGCCACTGCCCGGGGGAACGCGGGCCAGGATGTCTTCCTGAACGAGGATGATCGCCGTGCCTTCCTCGACAT
>Ga0129302_1003353_pt1 | contig 11051 bp, 8 predicted proteins | sample BlaSprsedimmetaG_FD_94476 | JGI IMG/M metagenome (GOLD analysis project Ga0129302, IMG submission 94476) | Hot spring sediment bacterial and archeal communities from California, USA to study Microbial Dark Matter (Phase II) - Blank Spring... | ecosystem: Environmental > Aquatic > Thermal springs... | reverse complement strand
GGCGACCGAGCTCTGGCAGAAGCCGAGCGCGACCAGCACCGCGATGCCGGTGCGAAAGTCCCGCACCAGCCCGAAGAGCACGAGCAGGAGCCCGAGCAGGGTCGTGCCCGCGACGAGGATGCGGCCGCGGTGCCGGGTGCGGCTGATGGTGGCGAGGACGAGGACGCCGGTGAGCGCGCCGACGCCGAGGCCGGCCATCATCGCGCCGTAGCCGCCCGGCCCGACGCCGAAGACGTCGCGGGCGAAGACCGGCATCAGCGGCAGGTAGACGATGCCGAAGCTGGAGAAGACCGCAATCATCACCATCAGCACCCGCATATCGCGGTGGCGGGCGACGAAGCGCAGGCCGCCGGCAATGCGCCGCCAGAGCGACTCGCCGGTCGGTTCGGGCCGGGCGTGCTTGAGCCGGACGAAGGCGAGCGCGACGATGATGCCGAGGAAGCTGACGCTGTTGATTGCGAAACAGCCGCCCGCGCCGATGACGCCGAGCGCGACCCCGGCGATCGAGGGGCCGACAATCCGGGCCGCATTGAAGACCGCGGAGTTGAGCGCGACCGCGTTCAGGACCAGGTCCCGGCCGACCAGCTCGGAGACGATGGCCAGCCGGACCGGCGAGTTGAAGGCGATGATGACGCCGGTCAGCGCCGAGATGACGAGGATGTGGCCGATGCGGATGACCCCGGTCCAGTAGAGCACCGCCAGCGCGAGCGCCAGTACCGCGAGCAGGGCCTGGGTGATGACCATCAGGTTGCGCTTGTTGAAGTGGTCGGCGAGGACCCCGGCGGGCAGGGAGATGAACAGCGCCGGCAGCCAGGTGATGCTGGTCTCGAGCCCGACGAGGAAGGGCGAGTTGGTGAGTTCGAGCACGAGCCAGCCCCGGGCGACGTTCTGCATCCAGGTGCCGACGAGCGAGACCGCGTTGCCGAACCAGTAGAGCCGGTAGTTGCGCACGCGCAGAGCCGCGAAGGTGCGGGGCAGGACGCCGCCGGTGAAGAGCCGGAGGAGGTTGTAGCCGGGGTAGACCGTGCGGCCGTTGTCGGGCTTCTTGTCGCCCACCGCTCAGAAGTCCGCGAAGCCGGCGAGGTTGAGCCCGAGCATCCACTTGAAGATGAGCTCGCCGCCGGCGCCGGGTTCCCAGCGCCAGAGCGGGAAGTCGGCATAGAGCCAGGAGAGCTTGAGCCGGACCCCGGCGTTCATCCGGGGCCGGGCGAGCGCCGGGGCGAGCGGGTCATCGGCGACGTTGCCGATGTCGAAGAAGGGCTGGACGACCGGGATGAGGTTCAAGTGGAAGTTCGCGCCCCAGCCCCAGCGGCCGGCCAGGTATTCGCCGGCCCAGCCCCGGCAGTTGACGTCCGCGGTGTAATGCCAGTGCTCCTGGCCCGAGGCCGGGCCCTGGTAGGCCCAGCTCGCCGGCTCCTCGGGTGTGGCGGTGAGGCCGCCGGAGAGGTAGATGCGCTCCTGGAGCGGGACCGAGCCGACGATGCCGCCGGCGAAGAGCCGGACGCCGACCGACCGGTTGCGGCTGAAGCGGAAGGCGGCGTGCTGTTCGAGGCCGGCCCGGCCGAAATCGTAGCCGCCGCCCAGCGCGCGGACGCCGAGGCCGGCGCGCACCGAGCCGGAGCGCTTGAGCCGGCGCGTCTCGGCGGTGTGCAGGAACCGGAGCTTGAGTTCCGAGGTGCGGGCGACCTGCCAGGCGCGCGGGTCGCGGGCGACCGGGTCGCGCAGGTCGTTCAACAGCCAGGAGAGCTGGACGGTCGCGCCGTCCCGGCGCAGGACCGGGCTCAATCCCTGTTCGAGAATGGCCTCGACGGTCGCGGTGCGGGGCGAGTAGCGGGCCGCGCCGAAGAAGCGCAGGTTCTCGTTCAGGAAGGGCAGGGGCGTGCCGTAGCTGACGCTGGGCTGCCAGTCCGCGCGCCGGGAAGTGCGGGCGAGGCTCGCGGTCCAGGAGTGGCGGCCGCGCAGGGGCCCGGCCTCGAAGAACTGCCGGCCCTGCACCCAGCCGCCGAGCTGGAAGCCGTGGTAGTCGTCATACCAGGCGTAAGGGCCGTAGAAGAGCTGGTAGGCGTCGAAGTCGGGCAGGGCGAAGAGCGGGTGGACGGTGACGCGGCGGGGCCGGCGGTTGTTCCAGCGGTCGAGCTCGAACAGCTTCCGGTCCGGGTCGAGCGTGACCGAGCGGAGCCGGGCCGGGTGGATGACCTCGACCGTGCCTTCACCGGCGGCCAGCGTCCACTCCCGGCGCAGGCGCGCGCCGTCGCTGAAGGTGAACTCGAGTTCGACCGGCATCGTGATGGCGCCGACGCGGCGGATATCGGCCCGGTGCTCAGCGCCGTCGCTCCTGACTCCGACCAGCGCGTAGTCGCAGGGCCCGGTCGCCGGGAGCCAGCGGTCAAAGAGAGAGGTGTGGTCCTCACCGGCCGCTTCCGAGCAGGCGGCAATGAACGCGGTGTCGGGCGCGGTGCGGCGGTCGGCCCGGCCCAGCCAGGCGCGGAGCGCCCGGTTGAACGTCTCCGGCCCGATGCGGCGCTCAAGCATCAGGAAGAAGCCGCCGGCCTGGGCCGGGCGCGAGTCGGCGTAGCTGAGCGGGTTGGTCGTGTAGTCGAACCGGGGCTCGGCCAGCGAGCCGAGCGCGTCGTTGGAGGCGGCCAGGTAGTAGAGCAGGCGGTTGTACCACTCGTCGCCGAGCCCGGCGAGGGGGCCGGGCCAGGGCAGGTCGAGCAGGTTGGAAGGGCCGTAGCGGCTCTCAAGGTAGCGGACCTGGCTGAACACCGCCGCGCCGCTGACCAGCCAGGACGAGCCGGGCGGGTCGGGCGCGCCCGCTCCTGCGAACCACTGGTGCGCCAGCCCCCGGGCGAGCGACCGTTCGGCGAGGCGGGTGAAAGGAACCGGCGCCTGGCTGAGGAGCACCAGCCCGGGCGCGGTCACGTCGGCCGGGATGATGCCGACCGCGTCCACGACCGCGATCTGCTCGACCGGCGGCGGGCCGTACCAGCCCCGGAAAGCCTCGACGATGTCCGCGGCCCGGCGCTCCAGCCCGTGCCAGAGAGCCCGGTTGCGGTCGCGGACGTGGACGGTGATGTCCAGAGGAACGTGACCGGGTGACCGGGTGACCGGGTGACCGGGTGAGGACGAGCCGGCCCCGGCGGCGTGGGAGGTGACCAGGTCGGGCGCGGCGACGAGCGCGAAACCGGCGACCCGGTCGGCGCGGAAACGGTGGCGGCGAAAGCCGGAGCCCGCGCCATCCTCAAGTACCCGGCCGGTAGCGGCGACGGCGAGGTCGGCGGGCAGGGTGATGGTGACGTCGTAGTCTGCGACCTGGGCCGGCGCGAAGCCGGCCGGTTGCACGCCGTCGGCGTGCCAGTCTCCGCGCCAGGCCGCGAGCTGGGGGTGCCAGTGGTTCAGCAGGTAGAACCGGCCCCGGCGGCCGATGCCGGCGACGAAGAAACGCGGCAGGCGGGTCACAAACTCGAACTCGACCAGCAGGGAATCGCCGTCCCGGAACGGCACGCGCAGGCGGACACAGAGCCCGCTCTCATCGAACAGGGTCTCGGCCGGGGCGAGGCCGTCAACTTCGAGCCGGGTGATGGTGAGGTCGCCGAGCTCGGACTCGTCGGCCCAGGCCAGATCAAAGCTCTTGAGCGCGGCGAGGTCGCGGGCCAGGGGTGTGTGCCGGTTGCGGAACGCACGGGGATGAAGCTGGAAGCGCAGTTCGGGCAGGGGCAGGCCGGTCTCATTGCGGATGAAGACGGACTGGCGGCCGGTGACGGTGTGCGGCTCCTCAAGGGCGCAGTCGAGCCGGTAGCGAACCGAGAATCCGCCTGGGGCGGCGACGAGCAAGAGCGCGAGCGCCAGGCTCGGCACGCTCATCCGTCCCCGCTCAGATGCTCCCGGCAGAGGCGGACGATTTCCTCAAGCAACGTCCGGTCGAGGCCGGACTCGACCGCCGGCTCGACCAGCTTCGAAACCTCGTTCTCCACCATCCGGGGCCGGGCCCGGGCATAGGCCTGGAGCGTGGCACAGCAGGGCCGGATGAAGCCTGCGTAGCTCCGCTCCAGCTTCGCGGTCCGGGTGCCCGGCTTCACGAAAGAGCCGGAGCGGAAGAGCCGGGTGACCGCGGCCTCGGTTCGCGTCACCGCCTGCCACAGCTCCGCGGCCCGGCGTTCGCGCCCGGCGATACGCTCGGCCCGGAGGCGGACCCGGAGTGGCCGCGGGTCGCGGCGGGCAGGCCCGCCTGCCTGGGCGCGGGCAGGCGGCGCCGGGACTTCGACCGGCCTGGCCGGCGGCTTCCCCGGCTCAGCCTTCCGCCTTCCGGCGTGGGGCAGGGCGTCGGCGACATCTGTCCAGTCCCGGCCGCAGACCTCAAGAAAGCTGATGATGGTGCGCAGGGTCGGGTTCGGCACCGAGCCCTTCTCCAGCTTCAGGATGTACTTATAGCCGTGGGTCGGATTAAAGCCCATCAACTCGGACACCTTCATCTGGGACAGACCGGCCGCCTCGCGCAGTTCGCGCAACCGCGCGCCGAACTCGGCCAGCCCATCCAGACGTTCGCGCTTCAGACGTCCCATAACGGGCTAGATGCTAGCCGACACGGACTCCCGGTCAACCCGCACCCGCCGCACAACCACGAAGAAGCCAACCGGGTCGGGCGGGCGTCGAACTTCGCGCTTGACACTCAGGGGGTTAGCGGCTAGATTACACACGTTGAAGAACCTTTCGTTTATGGCCGCTGACCGCGCATGCACGGCCGCAGGTCACGTCATGCAAGTGGCGGACACGGAGTGTCTCTGAACTCAAGGAGGACAGGCAGATGAAGAACGTCGCAAGGTCGCTCGCGCTCATCGTCGGGGTCGGGTTGGTGCTTACCGCGGTCGGCTGTCGCAAGTGCGTCCGGCCGGAAGAGCCGATTCCGCCGCCGCCCCTGCCCGAGACGATGCCGGAGATTATCGGCGACATCGGGGACCCGGGCGCCGGTTCCGGGCTCCAGCTCGCGACAATCTACTTCGATTTCGACATGTCGGTAATCCGTCCCGGCGACGCCCGGAAACTGGAGGAGAACGCCCGCCAGCTCAACGAAGCCGCGGCGGTCGGCCAGGAGCCGATGGTCTCGGTCGAGGGTCACTGCGACCCGATGGGCACCGCGGCCTATAATATGGCGCTGGGCATGCGCCGGGCCGAGGCGGCGAAGGCATTCCTGGTCAAGCTGGGCGTGCCCGCGGCCCGGTTCTCGACCGTCAGTTTCGGCAAGGAGAAACTCGCGACGAGTGACCCGGACGAGTTCGAGTTGAACCGCCGGGTCGAGTTCAAGGTCCAGTAGCAAGAGCAAACACTACCGGCTGACCAGAAGATACAGCCAGGGAGGAAGTACAAATGAAAAAAGCCATCAGACTGCTGACCGTGCTGGTCGGGGTCGGGTTGCTGGTGACGATGGTCGGCTGTCCGAAGCGCCAGGTCATCGTCGAGCCCGAGCCGTACGTCGAGCCCGAGCCTGAGCCCGAGCCTGAGCCCGAGCCGATCAAGCTCGAACTGGGGACCGTCTACTTCGAGTTCGACCGGTCCGATATCCGTACCGGCGACGCGGCGACGCTGGAGGGCCATGCTCGCCTGGTCAAGAGCGCCGCGGAGCAGGGCACGAGACCGACGATTGTCATCGAGGGCCATTGCTGTCCGATCGGCACCGCCGCCTACAACATGGCGCTGGGTATGCGCCGGGCCGAGTCGGTGAAGACGTTTCTGGTTCGCCTCGGCGTGTCGGAGGGCCAACTCTCGACCATCAGTTACGGCGAGGAGCAGTTGGTGACCAACGACGCGAACCGGTACGAGCTGAACCGGCGCGCCGAGTTCAAAGTCCAGGCGACGAAGTAGCGCACCGGCGACGATAGTTTGACTGCAATCGCCGGCAGACTGTGCCGGGCGGGCTTCGGGCTCGCCGCGGTCGGCCTGCTGGCGGTTGCGGTCTTCCCGGGTTGCGGCTGGCACAGCGAGTTCGTCCGGCAGGGCGTCGTGCTCGACTCGCTGGCCGCACGCAACGCCCGGCTCGAACGCGTCCAGCAACAGCAGGGCGAGGAGTCGCGCCGGCGCCAGGCCCAGATGCTGGCCGAGATCGAGCGAATCCAGAACGAGCAGGCGACGGTTGACGCCCGGCTGGTGGACCTGAATGAGCGGATGGCGCGCATCGGCCGCAGGCTCGGGGTCTGGCAGGAGGTGACGGTGCCGGATACGGCGGCGGGGCCGGATAGCGCAGTCGTGCCGGATTCGACACCGGTTGTCTTCGAGCGCGGCACCGGGGTTGACCCGGACCAACTCTACAACACCGCCTACCTCGACTTCACCCGGGGTATGTACAAGGTCGCCATCGCGGGCTTCGAGCAGTACATCCAGATGTTTCCGGACTCGGATATGGCCGACAACGCTCAGTACTGGATCGGCGAGTGCTATTACGCGCAGGGTGAGCTGAACCGGTCCGAGGAGGAGTTCAGGAAGGTGCTCATCCGCTACCCTAACGGCAGCAAGGTACCGGCGGCGACCTACAAGCTGGGGCTGGTCTACCTGGCCCAGAACCGCGAGGACGCGGCCCGGCGGCAGTTCGAGGCGGTGGTGGAGAAATACCCGGGTACGACCGAAGCGAAACTCGCCCAGGAACGTCTAAACCGGTAATCGAGCAATATGGTTGAAGCGGTTCCGGCCGCCGGCAGCGGCTTTCTTGACCCCTTCCTGCGCGCGGGTCCCTTTGCGCAGGTCATCATGCTCATCCTGCTCTTTGCCTCGGTCGTGAGCTGGGCGGTGATAATCGGCAAGTCGCGGAGCCTGCGCCGGGCTCGGCGCGAGACGCGCGAGTTCCAGAGTCTTTTCCGGCACCGGGCGCGGCTGTCCGACTACGTGACGATGGCCCGCAACCTCACCGCCTCGCCGCTGTCGGCGATGCTCCTGGCCGGGGTCGAGGAATGGAAGAGCCTGGATGAACACCTCGCCGGCCAGCCGGAGCGGGCCGGCATCCTGCAACAACTCATCCCCAACATCGCCGGCGCGATGGAGCGCGCCTCTTCGCGCGAGCTTGACCGGCTCGAAAGCCGGATGGCGTTCCTGGCGGTCACCGCCAGCGTCGCGCCGTTTCTCGGCCTGCTCGGGACGGTCCAAGGCGTCCTGCGCTCATTCCTGTCCCTGCGCGGGCAGGAGTTCGTCACGCTCCAGGTCATCGCGCCCGGTATTTCGGATGCGCTGATAACCACCGTCGTCGGCCTGCTCGTCGCCATCCCGGCGGCAATCTTCTACAACAGCCTGACTTCCCGGGTCCGGGACCTCGAATCCGAAATGACCCGGTTCATTTCCGAGCTGACCGGTATCTTCCGGCGCGAGACGCTGACCGGCCACATCAAGAACCGCGCGAACAACGGGGAGGTCTAGGGGTGCGGCGGCGCCGGCTCGGCTACCTCGCCGAGATGAACATGACCTCGCTCGCCGACGTCAGCTTCTCGCTGATGATAATCTTCCTCATCGCCGGGGTCAGTTCGGCGATCGCCCGGCGCCAGGGTGTCGAACTCGACCTGCCCCGCGCCTCGACGCTCGAGCCCCAGCACAAGACCGGTCTTGAAATCAGCATCCAGACCGACGGCACGATCTACGTGGACCGGCGGCGCACGACCCGCGCCGGCTTCCCGCAGGCGCTGACCGACCAACTCGGCCAGCGGGAATACGACCGGGTCTACCTGCGCGCCGACAAGACGGTGGACTACGGCCTGGTGATGTTCATCATCGGCCGGGTGCGCGAGCAGGGTATCACCAACATCGGCCTCGTCGCCCTGCCGGAGCGGTAGCCGGCCCGGAGCCGGGAATGGCCGGACGCGGGCGAGAGTGTCTTCCGGGAACGCGACGATGAAGCGCGAGCTGGTCTTCTCGACCGTCATCCACGTCGTCCTGCTGGCGGCGCTGGGCATCATCTCGGCCATCGGTGCGCGGCCGCGAACCCGGCCTCAGGTCTACCAGGTGACGTTGGTCAGCGGTGGTACGCCCGAGTCGCGGACGGAGACGAGGCCGGAGCAGACCCGGGTGGTCGAGCCGGAGCCGAAGCCGGAAGCGAAGCCCGAGCCGCGGACGGAGACGAAGCCGGAAGCAAAGCCGAAGCCGGAGCCGTCCAAGCCTCGTCCCAGCCGGGAGACGGTACGGCGGCAGGGGCTGGGCGCGCGCATCGAGGGCGCGCAGGCGCTGGGCTATTCGTACTACCTGAACGTCATCCTGGCGCGGATATCCGAGAACTGGCTCAATCCCTACGCCGGACAGAACCGGGCGATACTGGCGACGGTATTCTTCGTCGTCGAGCGCGACGGCACGATTGGCGAGGTCAAGCTTGAGAAGAGCTCGGGCGACGCGGCCTATGATGCTTCCTGTACCCGGGCACTGCTCGTGACCGGCAAACTGCCCCCCCTGCCTTCGGAGTTCACCGGCGAGCGGCTCCGCCTGCACCTCGAGTTCGAGTACAAGCCCTGAGAAACGTGACCGGGTGACCCGGTTGTCGGGTGGTCACCGGGTTTTCCCTGCCCGGTGTGGGGCGTGCGCGGGTGCCGGTCAGTCCTTGCCTCCCTGCTTGTTCTGGCCTATATTCTCCGCGTGATTCCGAAGCCTCCGGTCGCGGATTTTGTGCATCTGCATAGTCATACGCAGTTCAGTTTGCTGGATGGGGCGCTGAAGATTGATGAGATGGTGGCGCGGGCGGTGGCGTTCGGGATGCCGGCGCTGGCGATTACCGACCACGGGAATCTGTTCGGCGCGGTGCAGTTCTATAAGCGGGTGCGGGCGGCCGGGCTGAGGCCGGTCGTGGGTTGCGAGTGTTACATCGCGCCCGGCGACCGGCGCGAGCGACGGGTGCTGGATGTGCCGGAGTCGAGCTGGCACCTGACGTTGCTCTGCCGGGATGAGACCGGCTTTCACAATCTGATGAAGCTGGTCTCGCTGGCCTGGCTGGAGGGGTTTTATTTTAAGCCGCGGATTGATAAGGAACTGCTGGCCGAGCATTCGGCCGGCCTGCTGGCGATGTCGGGCTGTTTGAAGGGCGAGGTGAATTTCCATCTGCGCCGGGGCGAGAGGGAGCAGGCGATGGCCGCGGCCGCCCGCTACCAGGATATTCTGGGCCCGGAGAATTTTTACCTGGAGGTGATGCGCAACGGTTTCGAGGAGCAGGACCGCATCATCCCCGGCATCCTGGAGCTGTCGGCGACGATGGGCATCCCGGTCGTCGCGACGAATGATTGCCATTATCTGGAGCAGGATGACGCGCTCGCCCACGATGTGCTGTTCTGCATCCAGACCGGGAAGAAGCTGAACGATGAGGGCCGCCTGCGGATGAGTTCGAACCAGCTTTATTTCCGTTCGCCGGCGGAGATGGCGCAGGTATTCCACGATCTGCCCGAAGCGGTGCGGGCGACCCGCGAGGTGGCGGAGCGGTGCGAGCTCGCGCTGGATTTCGACCGGGTGCAGTTTCAGTTGCCGCGTTTCGACCCGCCCGAGGGTTTTACCGACACCGGCGTTTACCTGGAGCACCTGGCCCGGGAGGGCCTGCGCCGGCGCTACCCGGGGGAGGAGGGGGGGGCGCACGAGGAGCGGCTGGCCCGTGAGCTGGCGACGATCCGGGAGATGGGCTTTCCCGGCTATTTCCTCGTCGTCAAGGATATCGTGGACTTTGCCCGCTCGCAGGGCATCCCGGTCGGGCCGGGACGGGGCTCGGCCGCGGGCTCGCTCGTGCTCTACTGCCTGGGCATCACCGATATTGACCCGTTGCGCTACGGCCTGCTCTTCGAGCGTTTTCTGAACAATGAGCGGGTGACCCTGCCCGACGTGGACGTGGATTTCGCCGACGACCGGCGGCAGGAGGTGGTGGATTACATCCGCACGCGCTATGGCGCGGATTCGGTTGCGCAGATAATCTCTTTCGGGACGATGCAGTCCCGGGCGGTGGTGCGCGATGTGGGCCGGGTGATGGACGTGCCGATTGTCGAGGTGGACCGGCTGGCGAAGCTGATTCCCCAGGGGATGAAGCTCGATACCGCGCTTGCGACTTCGAGCGAGCTCCGCCAGGCGGTGCGCCGGAACCCGGTCTATGAGGAGCTGATGAGCGTCGCCCGGCGGCTCGAGGGCCTGAACCGACACCCTTCGGTCCACGCCTCGGCGGTGGTGATTGCGCCCCGGCCGCTGATCGAGGTCGTGCCGCTTTACCGCACGCCGGAGGGCGGCGTCTGCACCCAGTTCGATATGTACTCGCTTGACGATGTCGGCCTGCTCAAGATGGATGTGCTCGGCCTGCGGACGCTGACGCTCATCGAGGAGGCGGCGCGGTTCATCCGGGAGGGGGGCGGCAGTTTCGAGACGGTGCCGGAATGTTATGACGACGAGGCCGCCTACGAGCTGATCCGGCGCGGCGAGACGGTCTGCGTCTTCCAGTTGGAAAGCGCGGGTATGCGCGACCTCTGCCGCCGGATGCGGCCCGAGCGGCTGGAACACATCACCGCGCTCATCGCGCTCTACCGGCCCGGGCCGATGGACCTGATTCCGACCTACCTCGCCCGCAAGGAGGGCCGGGAGCCGATCGAGTACGAGCATCCCCTGCTCGAGGGAATCTGCCGCGAGACCTTCGGCATCATGATTTATCAGGAGCAGGTGATGCAGGCGGCGCAGGCGCTGGCCGGCTACTCGCTGGGCAGTGCCGACCTCCTGCGCCGGGCGATGGGCAAGAAGAAGCCGGAGCAGATGCGGGCGCTGGCCGGCTCCTTCATCGAGGGCTGTGCCCGGACCAACGGCATCCCCCGGGAGCAGGCCGAGCGCATCTTCAACCTGCTGGCGAAGTTCGCCGGCTACGGCTTCAATAAGTCCCACGCCGCGGGCTACGCCTGCCTGTCCTACGTCACCGCCTGCCTCAAGGCGAATCACCCGGTCGAGTTCATCGCCGCGACGCTGGCCAGCGAAATCGGTGACTCGAAGAAGCTGGCGGTAATCGTCAACGAGGCCCGGCGGATGGGCGTTCGCGTGCTCGGCCCGGACATCAACCGCAGTCGGGCCCGGTTCGCAAT
>Ga0129302_1003349_pt1 | contig 11056 bp, 8 predicted proteins | sample BlaSprsedimmetaG_FD_94476 | JGI IMG/M metagenome (GOLD analysis project Ga0129302, IMG submission 94476) | Hot spring sediment bacterial and archeal communities from California, USA to study Microbial Dark Matter (Phase II) - Blank Spring... | ecosystem: Environmental > Aquatic > Thermal springs... | reverse complement strand
CGCCAGATCGATGGCCTCGTTGATCGTCACCTTCGGCGGGATCTCCTCGAAAAAGAGCAGCTCGCAGAGCGCAAGCCGGAGGATGAGACGGTCGAGCAGGGCGATCCGTTCGAATTTCCAGTTCTTCACGGTCTCGACGACATGCCGGTCCAGGATCTCGCTGTTGTGAATGGTTTTCCTTAGCAGCGCGGCTGCAAAGTCAAAGAGTTCTTCGTCTTCACAAGCGAACGGACTCAGCGCTTCGATCACGGCCTCGATCGGGTTGCCTGAAATCTCGAACGCATACAAATTCTGCAAAACCAATTCGCGCGCTTTTCTCCGCTTACCCATCTGTGTTTGCTTTCATGCGCGATGCACCCTGTTTCATCCAGGTTCATGAATAACGAATTAGGAATCACCGATTCAGGATTACAAATCCCTTCCTTTTCGATTCGGTCTCGCCCGCTGCCCACTGTCTGTCATCCGTCCGCCGCTTGCCGTTTCATCCCGGACCGGGAAGCGCCATTCAACGTGTTTGGATCAAATATAATCGAGCCATCCGAACGCATCGTCTTGATCGCCGGCGATGATCCCGAACAGCGCCTCCTGGATCGCCCGGGTGACGGGGCCGCGTTTCCCTGCGCCGATCTCGATCTTGTCGACCGAACGGATCGGCGTGATTTCCGCGGCGGTTCCCGTGAAGAACACCTCGTCGGCGATATAGAGCATCTCGCGGGGCAGCGGCTGTTCGACGACCTCGTATCCGAGTCCTGCGGCCAGCGTCATGACCGTATCCCGGGTGATTCCGGGCAGGATAGCCGAACAAATGTCGGGCGTGTATATTTTCCCCTTGAGGACAAGAAACAGATTCTCGCCGCTGCCTTCGGAGAGCGTCCCTTCCGGGGTCAGGGCGATCCCCTCCACATAGCCGTCCATGGCCGCTTCCATCTTGATCAGTTGCGAGTTCATGTAGTTCGAACCCGCCTTGGCCAGGGTCGGCGCCGTGTTGGACGCGAACCTGTTCCAGGAGGAGACCCTGACATCCACGCCTTTTTCGAGCGCTTCCTTGCCGAGATAGGCGCCCCATTTCCAGGTCAGGACGGCGACCTCGACCGGGCAGGCCGACGGATTCACACCCAGCTGTCCGTAGCCGCGGTACGCCACGGGACGGATATAGGCCGCGTCATATCGATTGACCCGCACGACCTCGCGGCAGGCGTCGTTGACCGCGTCCCGGGTAAACGGGATCGGCATCCGGTAAATTTTGGCGGAATTAAAAAACCGATCCGTGTGGTCCCTCAGCCTGAAAATGGCGGATCCACTTTTGTTTTTGTAGCATCGGATCCCCTCGAAAATACTGCTCCCGTAATGAACGACATGCGAGGCCATGTGGATCGTCGCCTCGTTCCAAGTTATGAGCGATCCGTTTTTCCACACTTTTGACGATTCGTCGAATGACATATAACCTCCGCTTCACCATGTGGCCCTGAGCGGTTCCCCGTCCCGGACCGTGACATAAGAGGACAAGTTGTACGGTCCGTCGGCCATGTCAGATCAGTCCCTGGTTAATTTTCACGATCCGCCAACCGCTCGTCACCCCGACCTCTATCCGTCCAATGATTGGCTGTCCATACCGCATGATTCGTATCAATGACGGAATCGGCTATCGCAAATCTTTCACGCGAAGCTGAACGCGGCTCTGGCCGTTCCAGATATTTTCCTCGATGACGTATATCATGTCCAGATTCGCTTCACCGGGCGTCAGACGGTATCGCAGGCTTCCCAGACCGAATCCGATCGCATCGAATATTTTCCCCTCCTGCCGCACCCTGAATTTGAGATGATCCTTGCCGACGATACCCGGCGTGCCGACGACCTGCAGGTTCCGGGACAAAAAAACGGGCCGCATGTTCTGCGGTCCGAACGGGGCGAACAGATTGAGGAGCCGGATGAATTTATCCGTGATTTCATCGAGTGAAATTTCCGAATCGACATGGATGCGTTCGACGAGGTCATCGCCGTCGATGACGGATTCGACGGCCTTAAGGAACGCGGAACTGAACGCCTCGATGTTTTCCGGAGCGATGGTCAGACCCGCGGCGTACTTGTGCCCCCCGAATCCCATGAGATATGGTTCACATTGCCTGATCGCCGAATAAATATCGAAATTGGGGATACTCCTGGCCGAACCCTTGCCCACGCCGTCCTCCACGGCGATCATGATGGTCGGGCGGTAGACTTTCTCAACGATCCGGGACGCCACGATGCCGATGACACCCGAATGCCAGCCGTATTGAGACAGCACCACGGCCGGGGGCAGCTTTTCCCCGTTTTCGGATTCCATGAGCGCAAGGGCCTGCCGGAACGTTTCCTCGTCGATGTTCTTCCGGGTTTGATTCTCCTGTTCGAGTATTTTCGCGATTTCACGGGCACGGGTTTCCGAATCCGTGATCAGCAATTCGGCGGCGCGTTCCGCATTGCCCAGCCGCCCGACGGCATTGATGCGGGGCGCCATGATGAATACGAGCTGTCCGGTGCCGATCTTTTTATCCAGCAGGCCGGAGGTTTCGGCCAGGGCACGGATGCCGAGCCGTTCGAAACGATTGATCTTCTCCATCCCCTTGAAGACGAGGACCCGGTTCTCATCCACGAGCGGGACGATATCCGCGGCGCTGCCCAGGGCGACCAGATCGATAAATTCCGCCGGGACGGATTCTTCCAGGCCGCAGAACCGGCTCACCGCCTGGATCAGCTTGAAGGCGACGCCCACGCCGGCGAGTTCCTTGAAAGGATAGGGACAGTCCGCGCGTTTGGGATCCAGGACGGCGACCGCATCGGGAAGCACCGCCCCGGGTTCGTGATGATCGCTGACGATGACATCGATGCCTGATTCCCGCGCCTGCTTCACTTCTTCAATGCCCGTGATGCCGCAGTCCACCGTGATCATGAGTGTCGTTCCGCATTCGACGGCCTGCCGGACACCCGATAGGGACAGGCCGTACCCTTCCTTCAGCCGCTCGGGTATATAATAGAAGACGTTTGCCCCGAGTCTCCTGAGAAACAGGGTAAGCAGGCTGACGGAGGTGATGCCGTCGACATCATAGTCGCCGTAGATGAAAATGGATTCCCGTTTATTCAACGCGCGGGAGATGCGTTCCACGGCCTTGTCCATATCGGCCATGAGAAACGGATCATACAAATCCTCCCACGCCGGGCGGAAGAATCTGCGTGCGGCCTCGAATGTGGTGACGCCCCGCGAAACGAGCATGCGCGCGATCAGGACCGGCACGCCGAGACGTGCGGCGAGATCATGAACCTGATCCCGATTCTGTATGTCAGTCAAACACCATTTCAAAACATGAAACCCGGTGAAAAAACCATATTAACCCGATCCATTCCTGACTTGCGTGACCTCCTCCCGGCCTCTATCCGGAAGGGGTTCGGTGCTCCTCGTTGCTCACCGCTTACACCTGACCTTTGTAATACAACGCATTATTTTAATATACATTTTAACCCTCACTCCCGCAAACGTGAATAATCCAGATTAAATAAAATTATCCTCATACGATGAACTGTAAGCCGAATTCTGTCTCCCGCCGTGACGGGAGGACGGTCATTTATCTGGTTCCGGCGTCACCGCCGAAATCGTGCGGCCTACCCGCGAGTCAAGGGGAACGGGCCATTCCCCGCGCATCCGGCAAGCCGGTTGTGCGCTCCTCGTCTATTTGGCCTTGCTCCGGGCGGGGTTTACCCTGCGTCCGGCGTCACCGCCGGACCGGTGAGCTCTTACCTCGCCTTTTCACCCTTACCCGCCTTAGGCGGGCGGTATCTTTTCTGTGGCACTTTCCGTCGCCCCGGCTCCGACGAATCGGAGCCGAAACGCCTTCGATTTCCGAAGCGCCCTGCCCTGTGGAGTTCGGACTTTCCTCATCCCGCTCTCAACGGGACGCGACCGTCCGTCCATCGTATGAGGATTGCCAATGAACACACAGCTGAAATCCGTTTACGGTTTGATGGGAGATGCGGATCAAGACGCGGCCAGTTGGGATTCTTTCTCGCTCCAGACCAGCATTCTCCCGCAGACCTCACACAGAATCAACCGGTCCATATCGCGGATTTCCATGACCCGCTGGGGCGGCAGCTGCTTGAAGCAGCCGCCGCAGCAGCCGTCGCGTACGACCGGGACGACGGCGACACCGTGCTTTGCCTGCCTGATCCGGTTATAGGAAGAGAGCAGGCGGGGCTGGACTTTTTTAACCAGCGCATCCCGACGTGCCTGGAGGGCGTTTTCCTGTGCCTCCGTTTCCTGTATACGCATCTCGAGGACCTGACGGCGTTCCGCCAGTTCATCCTCCAGGGTTTTGATCGACGCCTCCGAGGCTTCAACCTTTTTCCGGGCTTGCTCTTCCGCATCCATCAATTCGAGCACGTGGCTTTCTTTCTTGTCGATTTCCTCTTTGACCGCTTCGATCTCGAATGTGACGGCATCGTATTCACGGTTGTTCTTCACTTCGAACAGCTGGGCCTGATATTTCTGTTGCCGGCCCTGAAGGGCTTTGATTTCGAGTTCGGTTTTCGCCCTTTCCGTCTGGTATAACCGAATTTTATCTTTTTCGGTTTCGCTCTGCATCTTCGTCTCCGCCACTCCCCGATCCAGACGTGTGATCTGCTGCGGCAAATCTCCTTTCAGGCTTTCCAGTTCTTGTAGTTGAGAATCGATGTCCTGCAGAGACAACAAGCTTTCCAATACCTGCTTCAATCACTCCTCCCGGGTTCACCTCTCCTGATAGTCCATGGGACAATAAAAAAGTGCACCCCGTCGAGGTGCACTTGAAAGCGGATTTCCGTCGCCATTTTTGTCTTTGGAAAAGAATGCGGATTCATCTCGCTTTTTCAACGGCGCGGTCTCCTTGTACGCTTATGAAAATCCGAAAGAACACTGTGGGCCCAGGAGGACTCGAACCTCCGACCAACGGATTATGAGTCCGCCGCTCTGACCAACTGAGCTATGGGCCCGTTACAGCGTTATGAGTATAAGAATTTTATTGGCCAAATTCAATGATTTTTTTCCAGCGTTCGAGGAGTTCAGAACGTTGTTTTGCCAGGTTTTTTTTCATTTCCATCCATGCCCCGGAGATTTCCGTCACATCTCGATTTTGATCCTGCCATTCTTTGATCTCGCGCTGTTTTTCCCGTATCCGCGCCCGGATGGTCCTGAGGCGTAAGGACAGGATGCAGTCGATGGCGAGCTGGGCCTGATCCGTTTGAGGATCCATTTCTTCGGACAACAGATGGGACAGTATCCCGGCCGTCTCCGGGTCATGACCGGATTCACGGGCAATGTCTTCGGCCGTGAGGATCCGATTCATCTGACGGGCCCTGCTGAACTGATCGAAAAGCCGCCTGGTGGTGACGCCTTCGAAATGTTCGGGGCCGATCATGTCCGGGAAAACGCCCCCCCATCTCTCCGGATCCGCGAGAAGCAGCCGGAGAATCGCGCGTTCCGCCTCATTGACTGCGGAGACAGAACGGTGGGTCGGGGTGTTCTCAGGCGTCCTGTCCTGCTTATTTAACCGCCGTGTTTGCTGAAAAAGAACCTGTTCGTCGACGCCCAGTTTCTCGGCCGCGGACTTGATCATCAGATTTCGCGCGACCGGGTCTTTCATCCGGTTCAGCGTCTGGAGTATTGCATGCGCCGCTTTCGCCCGTTCCCCCGGTGCCCGGCTTTTCAATCCCGGGAACCGGCCGATCAGAAAGTCCACCACATCCTGTGCCTCTTCGAGCAATCGCTCCATCACCGGCGCGCCCTCTTGCCGGATCAGGGAATCCGGATCATGCCCCCCGGGCATCACCGCGATACGGACATGGAGCCCGTGGGGCAGGAGCACCTCGAGCCCCTTGACCGCGGCGGAAAACCCCGCCGAATCGCCGTCGAAGATCAGGGTGACCTCGCGGGTATACCGGGTGATGAGCCGGGCGTGTCCCTCGGTGAGCGCCGTGCCCGACGTGCCGACGGCGTAATCGAAGCCGGCCTCGACGAGCCGCATGAGATCCAGATACCCTTCGACGATCAGAAGCCGGCCCCTCTTCCGGATGCCGTTCTGACACTGAGACAGCCCGTAGAGTACCTGGCTCTTCTGATAAACAGGCGTCTCGGGTGAATTCAGATATTTCGGGATGTTCGGTCCTTCGGTCAGCGCACGCCCGCCGAATCCGATCACCCGTCCCGTGACGTTCTGGATCGGGAACATCAGGCGTCCCCGGAACCGGTCATAATGCCCGCTCCGGTTCTGCCGGGGGATCACCAGACCCGCCTTTTCAAACAACTCGAGGGGCAGGGATTCCCGCCCGGCATTTTGAATCAAACCGTCCCACAGGTTGGGCGCATATCCGACCAGAAAACGATCGGCCGTCCCGGGAGCGAATCCCCGGTTCTCGAGATACCGTTGCGCCTTCTTCCCGCCCTGTGTTTTTTCATAACACGCCCTGAAAAAGTCGCAGGCGACCTGATTCGCATGGTAGAGATTCTCGATTTCCCGATCCCGGCCCGGGTCGGATTCGTATCGCTCGAGCGCGATGCCGGCCCGTTCCGCGAGCCGTCGCAACGCATCGGGGAAGGAAATCCGTTCCATCTTCATGAGGAACGTAAATGCATTGCCGCCTTCGCCGCATCCGAAACAGTGGAAAAACCGGCGCTCCGGGTCCACATTGAACGAGGGAGTCTTTTCCGTATGAAAGGGACACAGCCCCAGATAGGATTTCCCCTTTTTCTTCAAGGTGACAAACTGCGAGACGAGTTCCACGATGTCCGTGGCGTCGCGTACCTGCTGGATGGTGTCTTCGGGAATTTTCATGTCATTTCCACGATGGTCACACCCGTGTCACCCTCGTCCCAGTCGCCGGTGCGCTGGGATTTGACGAGGGGATGCCGTTTGAGGAACAGCCCGATCTCTCTCCGGAGCGCGCCCGTGCCCTTGCCGTGTATGATGCGGACCCGGGAGAGACCGGTGATCGCCGTGTCGCCCAGATACCGGTCGAGACGGAAGAGGGCCTCCTCGACGGTATGTCCGCGCAGGTCGATCTCGGACGAGGGCGCGGAGTTCACGACATAATGGGCTTCCGCGCTGGAGGATTTCCGCGCCTCCTTCGGCCGTTCGAGCAGGCTGAGTTCGGCAACAGGGACTTCCAGCCGCATGTTGTTCAGGAGGATCTGGACGCGCCCTTTCCCGTCCGGTCCGGCCGTCACTTCCGCGCGTCCCCCCGCCTCCTTCCACAGCACCCAGTCTCCCTTGTGGATTTTCCCGCGCTCATCGGGCGGACTCCGCCTGTGTCTCCCGATCCGTCTCTTCTGGACGGCCAGGATCTCCTTGCTCTTCTGAATCACCTCACGCGCCGCCTGGCTTTCCCGGATCTCCCGGATCATTTTCTCGGCCGCGGCATTGGCTTCACGCAGGATTTCCTCGGCCTCGGCCAGCATCTCCTGTTTGCGTTCCTCGGATTCGTTTTTGAGATGGTCGAGCTGTTCCTGGTAGAGCGTGATCAGTCCGGCGAGCCGGCTCTCCTTGATCTCTGTTTCGTAAAGACGCGTCCGGGTTTTCTCGAGGTCCTGCTCCAGGTCGATGACCAGTTTGTCGAGCCGCCCCCGATCATCTCCGATCCGCGTGCGCGCATCCCGGATCACGGATGGATCCAGCCCCAGCCGTTCCGCGATCTCGAAGGCATAGGAGGATCCCGGGATGCCGAGATGAAACCGGTATGTCGGCCGGAGCGTCTCCTGATCGAAGATCATGGAGCCGTTCTCCACGCCCGGCGTCTCGTGGGCGAAAATCTTGAGCGCGCCGATATGGGTCGTCGCGAGGGTCCTGGCGCCGCGCTCCGTCAGGGTGTTGAGGACGGCCATGGCCAGGGCCGCGCCTTCGTCCGGGTCGGTGGCGGATCCGATTTCATCCAGCAGGACGAGCGAGCCGTCGTCCGCCTCGTCCACGATCCGGCGCAGGTTGGCGATGTGGGATGAAAAGGTCGAGAGATCCTGCGCGATGGACTGCCTGTCGCCGATGTCCGCGAAAACCTTCGAAAACAGAGGCAGAGCCGATTCCGGCCGGGCCGGTATCAAGAGGCCGTGCTGGAACATCACGGCCATGAGACCGATTGCCTTGAGGGCGACCGTCTTGCCCCCGGCGTTCGGTCCGGTCACCACGATGGTGTTCAGGCCCGGATCCATCTTCAGGGTCAGGGGCGTGACGCGGTCCCCGGGCATCCGCGCCAGGAGGAGGGGATGGCGCACGTCGATGAGGTGCAGCGCCCCGTTTTCGGAAATCTGGACCGGATGCGCATCGATCTCCAGGGCGTGTCGGGCGCGGGCCTGGAGTCCGTCGATCATGGCGGCCGCTTCCAGATCCGCACGGAGGGCATCTAGATGTTCCCGGATCCGGTCGGTCAGCACCCGGAGTATCCGTTCCGTCTCCCGGTTTTCGGCAAGCGTGAGCCGGCGGATCATGTTGTTGATCTCCGCCACCGCGAACGGCTCGATGAACACCGTGGACCCGGAGGCGGACTGATCCAGGACGAGCCCTTTGAGCTTTCCAGACTGGTTCTGTTTCATGGGGATCACGAGCCGTCCCTCGCGCACCGTCGGCCGGTCTTCCTGGGCGTATCCTTTGGCGGCCATGTCCCCGAGTATTTCGAGCAGGCGTTTTCGCGCGTGGGCGGTCTTCGTTTCAATTTCCCGGCGGATGCGGTTCAGTTCGGGCGAGGCGGTATCGCGGATGAGCCCGGCTTCATCCACCACGCGGTCGATGTCCTTTTCCAGCGGTTCCAGGGGAATCAGATCCCGGGCGATCTTTTCAATGAGGGGATATTTGCCCGTCCGCTGCGAAAAATAATGATGTATCCGGCGGATCATGGACAGAAAGCGTCCGAGCCTGAGCGCCCGATCGGGGCGGACGGCGAAACCGGGCACTTCGCTCTGCCGGAACAGGGGATGGAAGTCCTCGAAGGCCTCGACCGGCAGGGCGTCTCCGAATTCGAGCAGGTCTTTCATCTGCGAGACGCGGCCGATCTCCGCGCAGAGCGAAACCGGATCGGTCTGGAAGGGAAGGGTAAGAATCCGGCCGCGGCCGGCCGGCGACAGGGCGAATTCGGCGATCCGGTTCAGGATCGGTTCGAATTCAAGGCTGCCGCTGTCTGTCATGGGACGGATCATCCTTTTCTGCCCGGACGGGCCGTTCGTTTTCGCGTGTTTCATCGGGGGCGTCGATCAGACGCTTCGTCCGGATGAATCCGGGCGCCTCGGTGTGCGTCTCGAGCGCATCCCGGATTTCCTCAAAGAATCCCTTCGCGCGCGGAAATATCCTCATGGAGAAATCAAACACCGCGGGCGCGACCGGCAGCATGGGTCGATAGAGCACGGATCGCTTCTTCTGACCCTCCCAGTCCTCCGAAAGGGGGACGAGGGAGATCACCAGGGCGAGGAGGCTGACGATGAGGGCGCCTTTGAAGAGGCCGAAAACGGCGCCGCCCCCGCGGTCCAGCCACACGGCCGGCGTCATTTTGATCAGCCGCGACAGTGCGCCCGAGACGATACGGGCCGCCGCGACGATGAGGATAAAGACAAGGGAAAAACCGAGAACCGTCAGCCAGATCCGGGGCAGCGGGATATGCCGGGACAGGACTTCGGTCAGGAAGCCCGCGTGCCGTGTGGCCGTCAGATAGGCGACGATCAGGCCGGCCAGGGTCAGCACTTCGATCAGTATCCCCCGGATCAGGCCTTTGAGTCCGAAAAAAAAGAGTGTCAGGAAAATGATGATATCCAGCGAATTCATGCCGTCTTCCGAAAGATACGGGAAAAAAGAAGCCCTGGCTTGTGTAACAGCGCAGGGCTCCATGCATGTCGCGCAACCGGTTTCAGCGGAGTTTCTTTTTGACTTCCCGCGCGAGTACGGCGGAGACTTCGTCCTCTCCGGGCGCCCCCCTTTTCTCGAGACTCGCATTTTTCATCGCCGCGCGGATCATCCGCAACGTTTCCAGCGCGATTTTGTCTCTCGACTTCATCGCGCCCGTATAATCCTGAAGCAGTCTGGCTTCGAGTCCCATGATCTCGTTCGAATCGGCCTTAATGATTCATCATCATCTGGAGTTTGCGCATTTTCCGCTTCGCCGCATTCAGCTTTCGTTTTTTCCTCTCGCTGGGCTTCTCAAAATGCTGATGTTTCTTGATATCGGACATCAGTCCCGCTTTCTCACACTGTTTGGTGAAACGCTTGAACGCCCGTTCGAAAGATTCTCCATCCCGGACTTTAATGGCTGGCATTATAGAGGTCTTCCCTCCTTTCCTGTCTTTTTTTTCAGGATAAATATAGAAAAAAACAGGAAATTTTACAAGTTCTTTCTTGCCGTATCCCCGAAACCGGCGAGGAATCTGGCAAGAAAACGGCCCGTCGGATCCGGATCTCCGGAGCCGGGAGGCCGGACCGCCGCGGCAAGGCGTCGGGACTCATAGCCTGCCGGCCGGGACCAGTACCGCACGATGTTCCGGCCGGGACGTTCCGTCCGCCCCCATCCCGCAGTGAAGGCGGCCGGCGGAAAGCGCTCACCGGCGACGAACCCGCCCATGGCGGGTGAGCAGACTGTGTGGAGGGCGTGGTTCGCTTCGTTCATTCTCTCCAGATTTGCGGAGGCTGAACCCCCCCTTTTATTCCGCATCGGGTCAGAACCCCGGCGCGATCAGTGCCGGATGCGCCTGCCCGCCTTTACTCTGGATGGGGCCCGCATATCCGGTGGTGTGGGGGCCGGGGGAGAGAAACCCCCGGCTACCCGATTAGCTTTCTCCTGCTTCAACGATGAACCTCGCTCTCTGGTAAAGCTCATCAAAGGTGACAATCTCCGGTTCAATTTACAACCATGAAGATGGCGGCTTGAACTTAACTGTGTGTCCATTTTTTTGTTGCAATTCCACAAAGCCTGCCGGAGGGCAGCCGGTTTTGGCCTTTTTACCTATAAGGGAATCAAAAACATCCTCGAGAAAAATCTCGATGACTATCAAATGGACACCTTCCAGTCCATGCCCTCTCATGCCAAT
>Ga0129302_1003348_pt1 | contig 11059 bp, 10 predicted proteins | sample BlaSprsedimmetaG_FD_94476 | JGI IMG/M metagenome (GOLD analysis project Ga0129302, IMG submission 94476) | Hot spring sediment bacterial and archeal communities from California, USA to study Microbial Dark Matter (Phase II) - Blank Spring... | ecosystem: Environmental > Aquatic > Thermal springs... | reverse complement strand
CACCCCTAAGATACAAACAAAAACTGATGCCCAAAAACTGATGCTTCTGGTTAACAGTCCCGGCGGGCTGGTTCAATCCTCATACAAGATAGCCAGAGCGTTACGGAAGACATTCAAGGAAATCATTGTTTTTGTTCCCCACATCGCAGCAAGTGGAGGAACTTTGCTTGCCCTCACTGGAAACAAGATAGTTATGGGCATGATGAGTCAGCTGTCACCGCTTGATCCGCAGGCACAAATTGAAGGTGGAGCTGTCTCGGCGAACTCTGTTGTGGATGCGCATCAGTTTGTTACCAGACTCTTTGACGATGTTTCGGTGGAGGATGCACCGTACAGTTACAAGGCTCTGGCGGACAAATGTGACGGCGTTGACATCAGGGACGCTTTTGCTTCGCTGAGTCTAATGGAAGAATATATTCTCGAAATTTTGGAGGACTGCGGATACAGCAAAGAAGAATGCAAGAAGATAAGCCACAACATAGTACGAGGATTCAAGACGCATGATGAAGTGATAAACATTGACAAAGCCAAAAAACTTGGACTTAACGTGGTTGCTCACAACGATTTTCCGGACGAGTGGAATTTGTTCCGAGAGTGGTTAGCGAAGTATATGCTGCAAAGCGCCGATAAGCACGTCATCCGTTTTGTGATTTCAGAAGATTTAACAAAACAAAAACACTGAAACAGCAGACTATATTGCATCAGAGGAAAAATGAAACCCTAAAAGCTGATTACTGTCTGTCGTATTCTTCAACCGTGTTGCTCATAACATCCAATTTGACGCCCGCCAGCTTGAACAGCTCTATCGTCTCCTTGTCCGAATGATAATGCTTCTCACAGACAACACGCTTAATGCCCGAATTAATAATCATCATCGCGCACGTTCTGCACGGCGTCATCTTACAATACAGCGTGGAGCCGTCAAGGGCTATCCCAAACTTTGCAGCCTGAATAATCGCATTCTGCTCCGCATGCAGAGTGCGCACACAATGCTGCGAAACGTTACCCTTCTCATCAAAAACCTGCCTCATATCATGCCCCACCTCATCACAGTGCGGCAGCCCCGCAGGAGCCCCAACATAACCCGTTGTCATGATTCGCCTGTCCTTAACAATTACACACCCAGCCTTCCCACGGTCACAGGTGGCACGCTTAGAAACAGCCTCACACAAATCAAGAAAATACCTGTCCCAGTCAGGTCGCGGCTTACAATCCATCTTTTGCATCTCCACATTGCGGATATACACATAATCTGCCGTTTAATAAAACTGTTTTTCCCCACCAAATGTGGCACCATAAACCCCTGTTTTGCATCATCATAAAAGACAGCCTAAAGCCTCTACAACAAAAGAGAAAAACTGCGAACTACCCCTCCACAATACAACTCACCCATTCAATAACGTTAAATATCGTCCCTGATTCAAACGATAATGGGGCCGGTGGTTCAGTCTGGCAGAACGCCGCCTTCGCATGCCCAGTGCAGAAAGAGGCGGAAGCCGCGGGCTCAAATCCCGCCCGGTCCACCATCAGTTTATGTTTTGATTGGAGTTGGTTGAAAAGGTTTCGTCTCTTGTATGCGGGATCGCCATGCGTCACCCAGCCTAGAGTAGATGATTTGCGCAGGTATGATGTTAATTAGCGCCTGAGTTCCATTCATTATAGCAAGTGCGGGCAGAATACCAGCCACAAAGAATACGGACATCCCATAGAATAGTGGAAGAAGATAGTAATTTGCCACGGTCATTACAAGAACTCTGGATGCAACTGCAGAAATCGATTTTGGTATGAAGCCTCTGCGGATTGCGGCAAACGCAAGGATGGTTGCAAGCTCGGCTATAATTTTGAATATGCCACCGTAGAGGTTTCCTCTGAGAAAAATGAATGAGCATCCTATAAGGCAGGTGTACACCGCGCCTATGGGACCTGTGAATAGCAGGCTGATTATCATGGGCATTCCGGTTAGGTCCCATGACACTCGGTCGTAAAGCGGAAACGGTATGTCGAATGGGGGTCCAGGTATTATCTCGAATACTGCGGCTAGGGCTCCTAGTATGCTGGCTAAGGCAAGTTTTCTGGTGTCTAGTCTCTGCAACTGCTTTTCACCTGCTGAGAAGAAGACGGTGTACGCTAAATCATATTTATGTTTTTTGCAAAATAAGATGTCTTTTTCGTCAACTTATGTTAGCTTGTTCACAACATCTTTTTAACGGTTTGAAAACATTCTTTAACTATGTCAGCGTTTTTCAGGTATATCACTCGTGAGCGTCCCACCTCGTAAACCCCAAACAGCCCGCATTTTTCCAGCACCCTGATGTGCCTATAAACCGCGGCGTAGTCCTTCTTCAGCATCTGAGCTACAGCCTTTATGTGCAGGGGTCTCTCGGTTTCGCTTACAAGCTCAACAATCCTCAACCTTGTGGGACTGCCCAATGCGCTGAACATAGCGGAAACTTGGCGTAACTCCTGTTCATCAGTCACTGTGCAAACCACCTTTATTGTGTATGCATCTAATTTATGACATTTTCGCTAAATATCACGACAATTAAACACTGCAAGAAACGAGGGAAAACAAAACCAATCACTAAAACTTCTGGCTACATGCGCATTTCCGTTTATGTGTCATTGGCGCAAAAACGGCAAGTCATAACTTTTTTGAAGGGAACACGTTATATTGTTGGTTGTTTCTATTTGCGGTTATGAACGCTTGTGTTCTATATTTTTCTCAAACAGGGAATACGCGGAAATTTGCAGAAGTCATATCCGATTCCCTAAAGATTCCAGCAGTTTACGACATAACAGCCACAGAACCCGCAGTTGTTAACGACTTTGACTTGATAATTCTTGGAACTCCAGTTCACGGTTTTAGTCCCTCAGTGGAAGCTTTGTCTTTCGTGGAACGGTTGCCGGATGGCGATGGCAAACGGGCAATTCTGTTTTGTACTCATCGTTTATGGAAGGGAAGAACCTTCGGCAAACTGAAGAAGGAACTGAAAAAGAGAGGCTACAGCACTCTATTGTGTGTCTCAGTAAAAGGCAAGGAATTAACTGAAGAAGACTTCTCAGACGCTATAGACAAAATAAGAGAGGCGTTGAAAGAGTAGCTGGCATCTATTCAAAAGTTTGGCAAACCTTTTAGGCTTAAATTGCGTTAGCATTTCGTGAGTTAGGTTTCTGTTGGTTGGTTGCATTGGCAAGAGTTCTTCTCAAAAACTTAACCAAACGTTTCGGCGACGTGATAGCTGTCAACTCTCTAAACCTAGAAGTGAAAGACAAAGAATTCCTTGTTCTGTTGGGTCCTTCAGGCTGCGGAAAAACCACCGCTCTACGATGCATCGCAGGCTTAGAAACCCCTGAGGAAGGAGAAATATACATAGGCGACAGGCTTGTGAACGAGCTGGACCCAAAAGAACGAAACGTAGCAATGGTCTTCCAAAGTTACGCCCTCTACCCACACATGACCGTCTTCAAAAACATGTCCTTCCCCCTAGAAAACATGAAGGTTCCACCTGACGAAATCAATCAGAGAGTTAAGCGGACAGCAGAATTGCTTCAAGTAGATTCTCTTCTTGACAGGAAACCGAAACAGCTCAGCGGAGGACAGCGACAGAGAGTAGCATTAGGCAGAGCCATAGTCAGAGACCCAACCGTCTTCCTCATGGATGAGCCCCTCAGCAACCTAGACGCCAAACTGCGAGTTTACATGAGGGCTGAACTCAAGAAGCTCCAGAAGGAACTGGGAGTCACCACCGTTTACGTTACTCACGACCAAGTAGAAGCCATGACCATGGGAGACAAAGTGGCTATACTGAATGAAGGACTCCTCCAGCAGACCGGAACCCCAGACGACATCTATTCTCGCCCCTCCAACATTTTCGTAGCCGGATTCATAGGCAGCCCCCCAACAAACTTTTTTGACTGCAACCTGCTGGGCGGAGAACCATGCAGCCTCGATGCTGGAGAATTTGGTTACCCCTTGCCTGAGGATGTTGCAGAAGCTGCGAAACAGTGCACTTCCGATACATGTGTAATGGGTGTAAGACCTCAAGACATTATTGTTTACAAGGATGCCGAGAAAAAGAAGGGACTTGTCAAGGCTGTCCTTGATGTTGTTGAGCCTCTTGGAGACACAATAATTCTTGACCTTAAAATTGGAGACTACATGGTCAAATCCGTAGTTAGCCCTGATTTTAAGGCTGAAGTGGGAGACGATCTGTGGCTGGAGATTCCGCCAAACAAGATTCACATCTTTGACAAGACAACTGGCGACACTCTGGTGTAACTCTCTAGCCTTTCACCGCTCCTGCAACAAGGCCTCTGACGTAGTATCTTTGCAGAACCACATAGATTACTATTGGCACAATCATCACCATTATCGAGGCGGCGGATACGACGGTCCAGTCAATGGCTAATCTTCCGGGCATTGCAGCCACCGCTTGAGTTGCCAGCTTAAGTTCAGGAGAACTGATGAGGACGATGGCGAAGAAGAAGTCGTTCCACACCCAGACGAACTGGAGGGCAGTTAAAGATGCAAGTGCAGGCAGAGTTAAAGGCAGAACTATTTTGTAGAATATTTTGAGGTACGAGGCGCCGTCTATTCGCGCCGCTTCCTCTATTTCCACGGGAAGCGTAGAGAAAAAGTTTCTGAGGAAGAAAATTTGCCATGGAAGCGCAAAGGCGGTGTGAACAAGAATTAAGCCTATGTAGTTGTTCCAGAGCCCTAAACTGATCATTATTCTGAATATTGGGATGATAACCATTTGCTGCGGAATTGTTTGGAGAAGAACAAGCACAAAAAACAACACGTCACGCGTAGGAAACTTGAATCGCGCAAAAGAGTACGCTCCCAAAGCCGCCACAAATATGGGTATAAACGTTGACGGTATTGTCACAAGAAGCGAATTAAAAAGTGCCCTGTTCAGGGGAGCGGTGGGATGGTTCCATGCGCCTACGAAGCCTCTAAGTGTTGGATTGAAAACGTCAAAATTCCACCAGCCATTAAGTATCTCAGGTAAAGGTCTTATTGACGCCATAAAAACTCCTAGAAACGGCAATATCCAAATCAGCGAAACACCCCAAGCTAATAGGTGAAATAAAATTGTCGTTTTCTTGACTTTCCGAAGCCTAGCAACAATTTCCAAAGGCTTCAACTTTGACAGTTTCAACTCTGGCAACTTCAGCTTCATTCTTTCACCATCCTGTAAACCATGTAGGCTGCAAACCCGAAAGTCAAAACAGTCAGCATTGTTGCTATGGCTGCGGCTGTGCCAAAACTTCTGTTCAGGAAGGCTTCAAGAAACATCATCAAAGCCATGACCATACTGGCGCCTCCCGGTCCGCCCTGCTGGATAACCCACACTATATCAAAGATTTTGAGTTCCCAAAGAAGAGTCATAGTTACCACAATAATCGTTGCTGGTTTGAGCATGGGAACTGTAATGCGCCGAAAAGTTCGCCAACGGGATGCCCCATCAATTTTGGCGGCTTCAAAAAGCTCTTTGGGTATCCCCTCTAAGCCAGCGGAGTAGACTATCATGCTAAAGCCTGTCCAAATCCAAACCGTTCCCAGAATCAAGGCTAAGAGAATGGTTTGGGGATAGGCTGTCCATGTTCTTGTCAAGTCGCCTAAACCTACGATTCTAAGTAAGCCGTTTAGAATTCCAGCTCTGTCATCATATACGAACCGCAGCAGGATGCCACCCACAGTCATTGGAATAACCATTCCCAGAAAGACTGCGGATTTGATTACTGCGCCACCTTTAACATCTCTTAAAAGAATGGCTAAAAGAAGACCAAAAAAGAGAGATAACGGAAGGTGTAAAACAATCCATATGCCATTATGGATTAGCGCCCCATATGGGGGAGGATTCCCTTCCACTAGATTTTGGGGATTCCAGAAGTTTCTTCGACCAAAAACATCTTCGTAATTTTCTAAACCAACAAATTCGTCATCTTCACCTAAAAAACTGATGTAAACCGTGTTAACTACTGGAAAGATAACAAAAAGAGTTAACAAAAGAATCGTGGGGGCTAGAAAAAAAAGGGGGATTTTTGTTTGGCGGAGGTTCATTGAGCCGTATTCCCCTGTTTTATTAGGAAGCTGCCCACTCGTCTTGGAGTGTCTGAAGCATGGTGTCCAAGTTCAGTGTAGGATTAACCCAGAACGCTTTCAGTTGGTCCCAGAAGGCTTGCTGGAAAGGATTGCCTATTGCGTCGTCGAGGTCTGGAACAATTGTTACTGTTTGCATGAACTGTACAACTTGTAGGTCTGCGGGGTTATAGGCTGATTCGGGAACGTCACTGTTTGCTGCAAGAAATCCTCCCTGCTGAACCATTATCTCTTGTGCCTCAGCGCCAGCCAAGAATTCTATGAGCTGCTGGGCTTCCTCCATGTTCTTCGTGGCTGCAGGCATTACTGCATAGTCAACTGAACCCGTTGCTCCGTCTGTTTCAGGGAATGGGAAGAAACCAATATCATCCAAGTTTTCGCTGAAGGGTGAAATGGTGGTTACGAAGCCGCCTTGGAAGTATATGCCGTATGTTCCGTCGTAGAGCCTCTGGAGTTGTGTTTGCCAATCGTCTGGAACGCTGAAGTAGTCTGCTTGCAACAGGTCTGCTAGTTCTTCAAAAACTGCTTTCGTTTCGCTGCTGGTGAATGCTGTGGCTCCTGATATCAGGTTTTCTTGCAGTTGGTATCCGCCTAAGCCGATTATGAAGGCTTCTGTTGTGTCTGAGAGTGGCCATCCGGTACCGTTTCCGCTTGCTATAGCAGCTTCTACTCCCTCTATTTCAGAGAGGTCAGCTAACAGTGTCTTAAACTCTTCGTAGGTTGTTGGAGCAGTTAAGCCGTTATCTGCAAAGAAGGATTCTCTGTACCAGAAGCCTGGTTTTCCGGAAACTTTGAATGGAGCAGCATATATTGCATCGCCTGAACTAACAACGTCCAAATAAGTTTCTGGGAGTTTTGTTGTGTCCATATAGTCAGAAACGTCAGCGAGCAAGCCGTCTTCCGCCAAGTCTAGTATCCAAGAGGGCCATGGTGCTATTATTACGTCGGCGATGGCTTCTCCTGCTTCAAGTTGTGTTGGAACCGTGACTAAAAGTTCGGTAGTGGAGTAAGCCACATGGTTAACTTCTATTCCTGTGTTTTCGGTGAATCTTGCGAGTGCTTCTTTGAAGTTTGCTTCTTCTTGGTCGCTCCATAGGCTGAATACTGTCAGTTCTGTTTCTTCGTCTGTTGGCTGCATTAGATACCATGCTGATAAAGCTGCGACAAGTATTATGACGATTGCAATGATCGCCAACCAAACAGTCCTAGATAGGGCTTTGCTTTTTTTCATCAAGTTTTACCCCTAACTGGTTTTTCTGCAAAATAACTTATGCTAACTAGATGTATATATGACTGACTTATCTGTTGTTATCTAATTCGGGTCTATAGCTTCTATTTTTGAACTATTTTCGTTAAATACATAAAGAGTATTTATCTACTCGAGGGGTCTATTCCTAAGGGGAGAACTGATTGAGCACAATTTCACTCAACAAACTATCTTTAAAAAATTACGCCAAAATAATTGGAGAAAAAGAGATAGAACATATACATGCGTTAGCCAACAAGCTTGCCGGTAAATCCGTAGTTCACGTAAGCTCCACAGCTTTCGGCGGAGGAGTCGCCGAGATGCTGCATCGTGTCGTTCCTTTAATGAAGGATGTTGGTTTGGATGCAGAGTGGAAGGTTATCAGGGGCGAAAAGGAGTTTTTTGATGTTACGAAGTCTTTTCATAATGCTCTCCAAGGAATGGAGACAGACCTTACCGCTGACATGAAGCGAACGTATCTCCAGTATAACGAGTTGAACGTTGGTCTCCTTGACCTAGACTACGATTATGTTGTGATTCACGATCCGCAGCCCCTAGCCCTAATAGATTATCAGCCTAAAAACCGGGGAAAGTGGATATGGCGCTGCCACATAGACCTGTCGAAGCCAAATCAGGTGTTCTGGAGGTTTCTGGAGCCGTTTCTAGCCAATTACGACGCATACATCTTCACTGCAAAGGAATACGTTAAAAGCCCCTTAGAAAACAGGAATGTAGCCCTCATAACGCCCTCCATCGATCCGCTGAGCAACAAAAGCAAATGTCTGCCAGAAAATCAGATTCTTTCAGTTCTAGAAAGCTATAATGTAGACCCAGAGAATCCCCTTGTGAATCAGGTTGCACGCTTTGACCCTTGGAAGGACCCACTGGGAGTAATCGACACCTACCGAAAAGTCAAGAAGAAGATGCCCAAACTTCAGCTCCTTCTCATATCCAGCATGGCTATGGATGACCCAGAGGGATGGCTTTACTTTGAGAGAACTGCACGCCACGCCGGAGAAGACCCCGACATCCACTTGCTAACCGACCTCAAGGGCGTGGGAGACTTAGAGGTTAATGCCTTCCAAAGCGCCTCAGATGTAGCTCTGCTAAAGTCGATACGTGAAGGTTTCGGGCTGACAGTAACTGAGTCATTGTGGAAAGAGGTGCCGGTGGTGGGCGGAAACGTTGGAGGAATCCCACTCCAAATAATCGATGGCGAAACTGGCTTTTTGGTGAACACCGTGGAAGAGGCTGTAGAAAAAACTTTCTACATACTTAAACATCCTGAAGAAGCAAAGAAAATGGGAAAAAAGGGAAAAGAACACGTTAAAGAAAACTTTCTTATCACAAGGCACCTGAAGAAATATTTAGAACTGTTCTTGAGCTTAACCAAAAGCCGCTGACACACAAAAACCTATTTCTTGTTTGGCGGTTTTTCTGGCTGAACCAGCGATTCTCTGAGGTAGTCTTCCAGAGTCTCGCCTGGGATTACCTCGATGTTGTAGTCGCTAGGGTCTATCGAGTGCTTGTAGTTTTTGGCTGGAACAATAACTTTCTTGAAGCCCCACATCTCAGCTGATTTAATCTTTTCATGCAATCCGCCAACCGCCGTAACTGGAACCACATCATCCACGCTGACGTTGATTTCGCCGGTCACAGCGACGTCTTGCCTTATGGGTTTTCCCTCCAGCAGCGAGCAGAGAAGAATGGTCATGGTGACTCCTGCGCTTGGTCCATCCACGCTGTAGGCTTGAGCGAAGTCGATGTGGGTGAAGAATTCTTGGGCGATGTCGACTCCGTACTTCTGCAGGATGACACTTCTCACCTTCGCCACGCTGTCCGCGATGAACTGTTCCTGTCCCTCCTTTGCAATGCCAGTGACTTTGTAGTATCCTTTTAGCGATTTGTTGTGCCTATTGTTCCGTTTTTCTAGGAAGCCTTTGACTGTGAGAACATTGCCGGTCATTTCTCCGCTGTAAGGGTCTTTGACCACAGCTACTCCGTAAATCTGCCCCAGCTTGGCTCCTTCCGGTCTGATGTCCATAAGTTTTCCTCTTTCGCTCATCTGATGCTCAAGAATCTGCTTCTGGATTGTTTTACAGTGTTTTTCTATAGCCTCTTGAACATGCCTCTTTTCCACAAGCTCCAACCCCTCATTCATTGCCAATGTGGCAGCCGTCTTCACCAAAGAAATCATGGGACGAAACTTTGTGGTCAACGCATCCTTCTTGTTGCTTCTCCTACGTCCCTCATCAATTATCTCTTCGCATGCTTCTCTGCTGAAAGGCAGCAAACGGAACCGCGAAACCTCTTGGGCAATAAACTGGACATATTTGCGGCGGTTTTCCACACTGTTCTGCATGTCATTGTTCATCCGCACCACTTTGCCGTAACCGTAAATCCTGTCCATAAGAGCAGGATGGATTTGCCCGATACTGTCGAAGTTTCCGGCGCCAACCAAGAAGCACATGCAGGGTACCGGTTCCGTAGACACTGCCATAGCAGCTGTTCCCCCCGCGTTGCTCCATCGGCTTCGCATGGTTATGGGCAGCTGCCCATCCTCCAGAACTGTGAGTAATGTTATGGCTTCGTCTGGCTGCATGTTCTTTATCTCGTCGATGTATAGTATGCCGAGGTGGGCGCGGTGCACGTCTCCGGCGCTTACTCTTTGGTGTTCTGGGGTGCCGAGTCCTCCGGTTTGCAGCGGGTCCCAGGCTATGCTTCCGAAGAGTTGTGCGGAGCCGTGTCCTGTGGCGTCGATGAAGGGGGCAACTTTTTTGGAGTTGTCTACGATGAATTTTGGGACTTTTGTTGCTTTTGCTCCGCCTATGCCTTTGGCGCTTCCGAGAACTCCGAATCGTCCCAGCACCGTCACTAGGATAAGGAACATGAGCATCATTCCGGCTGGCAGAAACGTTATGGTTCCAATTGATATGAAATTGTCTATCATGTATTTGCCGAAGTCTCCATTGTGGACTGTTTGGAGGGGCTCTCCGTAGCCCGTCATAGCGTTTATGTCCCATGCGACTTTCTCTTGCCACAGGTAGTAGAAGCCTGCGAACATGAAGATTGACGCCACGATTATCATGAGGTAGATTATGGCTTTGACTCCGAGCCGCTGAAGGAAAAGCTTCTTTTCTTCTTTCAGTTTCTGTTTCGTTATGATTTTTTTTCCTTCTCCGGCGGGGTGGCAGGAGATTTTTGGTTCGCTGGGGATTACGTCGTTTTGCCAGCAGACTGCGTCTTGGAGCTGAATGTCCTCTTTCTTGTAGAGGTCTGTTAGCTGAACTGATAGGGCTCTTCCTATCAGCGATTTGCCTGTTCCGGGGTCTCCGAGAAGAAGCAGGTATGGTCCGGGCGGGGCGGTTTTGGTGATCTGCGGCTTCTCCTTGTTGGGGTCCTTCCATGCTTCGTACCATTTTTCTTCTTTGAGGTTCTTGAGTTTGTGGACCAGCTCTTCTAGGCAGAGGTAGCACTCGTTTAGGGCGCGTTCTTGCCCGATGACCCAGTCGAGGAGGTTGTCTGAAACAGGATAACCCTCGGTGGATTTGAAGTTCTTCCAGTTCCATTTCTTGCCGCGGATGATCTCCTCGTCTTCTCCGAAGTAGCCCATATTCTCTCTTCCTGACTTTCGGCTGATCAATCTAACAGGGATTGCACAAGCATTCAGCTAGGCTTATGACTTCCTGAAACACAGAAATTATCGT
>Ga0129302_1003345_pt1 | contig 11072 bp, 9 predicted proteins | sample BlaSprsedimmetaG_FD_94476 | JGI IMG/M metagenome (GOLD analysis project Ga0129302, IMG submission 94476) | Hot spring sediment bacterial and archeal communities from California, USA to study Microbial Dark Matter (Phase II) - Blank Spring... | ecosystem: Environmental > Aquatic > Thermal springs... | reverse complement strand
GTAATGGCCGACGAGAAACTGCTCGACGATCTTTTTGCAAACCTGGTCTCAAATGCAATCAAGTACACTCCCCCGGGCGGGAAGGTTGATGTGGCAACATCACTTTACCCGGACGGCCGGGTGAGGCTGGATGTCTCCGATACCGGCATCGGAATCCCGCGACAGGATATTTCCCGGTTGTTCACCGAATTTTTCCGCGCGGAAAACGCAAAGGAAGCAGCCGAGGAAGGCACCGGTCTCGGCATGGTCATCGTCAAGGAGATCGTCGATAATTTGAGGGGTACGATATCGGTTGACAGCGAGGTTGGAAAGGGCACGACATTCGTATGTCTATTACCCGGCCAGTGGAGATAGTTTCCATCCGGAAATGGTTCTTTTTATCACAAAGAACATCATTGAAATGCACGGAGGGAGAATATGGGCGGAAAGCCGGGAAGGTGAATGGATCAGATTTTCTTTCACCCTTCCGGTTCCTGTGCCCGGAGAGGCGTCTTAGGCCGATTCCCGGCTGGCATACGCTTTGCGGATTTTTTCGATCAGTTCTTCCAGTTCGCAGGGTTTCATCAGGTAATCGAATGCTCCCTCCCTGATTCCTTCCCTGGCCGCTTCCGCAGAACCGTGGCCAGTCAGCATGATCACCGGCATTGACGGAGCCATTTTTTTGAAGACTTTCAGGACTTCGATGCCGTACATGTCCTGCATCTTGAGGTCAAGGACCGCTACGTCGAAATCGTTTCTGCGAAGAAGCTGGATCGCGCTCGATCCGTTATAGGCTTTGGTGGCGTTGATTTTCCTGCGCTTCATCCGGTTGGCAAGCACATTCACGTAGTCTCGCTCATCATCTATCAGGAGAACGGAAATAACCTCCTCCTCCATATTCCCTTGAGTGGGTGGGGGTGTTACCTGTCCGGAATACGAATTTTCGTTCATTGGATTTCAAGTCCGTCTTCCGGTTATGTTTTTCAACCGGGCCTGAATTATTTTTTCTTCCTGGGCATGTTTCCTGGCTGCGGCTTCTTTCACCTTCTCAATCAACTGATCCAGCTCACAGGGTTTCATCAGGTAGTCGAAAGCACCCCGTTTCATTCCCTCGATCGCCGAGTCGACGGTTGCATGCCCGGTGAGCATGATCACTTCCGTCAAAGGATGTTTCTTCTTTATTTCACTCAATGTTTCTATCCCGTCCATTATCGGCATTTTGACGTCAAGAATCACCACCTCTATTGAAGGGTCCTTGTCAAGCGTTTCCAGCGCCTCCGGACCTCCGTAGGCGGCTGTGATATCCAGCCCACGTTTGTTGAGCCGTTTTGTCATGGTCTCCACGAAGGCGACTTCATCGTCCACTAAAAGAACATTAGCAATAGACATTCATCTTCTCCTTTCGCGCGGGCCTCCTTCCTTCCCTTGCAGACCTTTGAATTGAAGGCTTCCCCGGCAAAGAGCCGACCCCCTGATTTCATTGTTTGCAGGGGATGGAAATACGGAAGGTCGTCCCTTTCCCGACGCTGCTCCGGGCGGTTATCTCACCTCCCATTTTTTTTACGATACCATAGCATATGGACAAACCCAAGCCTGTACCTTTGCCTACCAGTTTAGTCGTGAAAAAAGGATCGAAAATCCGTGCAAGATTGGCCTGAGGTATCCCCGGACCGTCATCGGCCACTTCAATAACAATATGATCTTCTTCTTTCCGGGCACTGAGGCTAAGATTGCCCCCCTTCTTTTCCATAGCATCCAGCGCGTTATTGATAAGATTGAGTATAACCTGCTGGAGTTCGGACTGGGAAATATGCAAAGAGGGCAATCCCTCCTCTATATCCGTTTTGATGGCTACATTGCTGTATTTGGCTCGCTGGGCGGAGAGAATCACAAGTTCTTCAATTACTTCCCCTACCTGAACTTCTTCAATCCGTGTATCGGTTTTACGTGCGAAGCTCAACAACTTGTGCGTTATAGCCTTGCAACGTTTGCCCTGAGTCTTGATCTGTTCGAGCGCCCGCTTGAACTCATCGAGATTACTACTTTGCTTGAATTCTTCTTCCTCGAACAGATCTCCCATCCAGCCGGCTTCTTCGACCATTATCGCCACAGGATTGTTTATTTCGTGCGCGATACCGGCTGCGAGCTCTCCAACCGAGGCAAGCTTGCCGGTCTCGACGATCTGCTGGTTCATCACCTGTTTTTCCAGGTCTGCCTGCGCTACCCGGTTCACCATGCGCCGAGAGACATATACGGCCATGGTAACGATGCAGAGCCCTCCCAGGAGAACAAGCACTATGGTGAGCTTCACAGCCTTCAGAAAGTCCGCAAAAGCCTCACTTACCGGCTGCTGGCAAACGAGGAGCCACTCACCGTTCTTTAACATAGCTGCTGCATAGATATTTTCACGGTTTTCGGAATTGGTCGCCCGAAATACATGTACCTTGTCTCTAGTGGGTGTGGCAGCAAGGAGGTATTCGGGGTAGGGATGGGTGCATGAAACGACGCTGCCATGGGGGGTGGTCTGGAATTCGCCGTTTTTGTTCAAAATGAATGCAAAGCCTGTTTGACCGATCCTCATATTTTGGACAAGGTTGTTAAATGCAACGAAATCTATGGTCGCCCTTAGAATCCAGACATCCTCTTTCCATGTTTGCCTGACTGCTATAACGAAGTGTGGAAGGCCCCTGAGGCCGAGGAATACATCACTTATCACGTAGGGCTTTGTTTTGGCCGGCCGGAACCACGGCGCCTCCGAGTAAAGGGCCTGCCCCAGCCTGAACGGACCCGCATAGGCCACCTGCAGCCCGTCTTTGTTCACAACTCCCAGATCAACGAAAGCATTGTTGTAGAATTTTTGCAGCGCCTGGAGCCGGTCCTGGAGAAAGCCGGTGTCGCTCAGTTCCGCGTAGGTGAAGGTCTCTGCCAGGACCTGGATGTCACCCAGCTTTTCTTTCAAAAATACGTCGATATCCAGGCGATGCTTTTGAACGAGTTCCACCAGGTGGGCTTCAACCTTTTCATAATGGGATATCCTGTACTGGTAGAGAATCAAACCGCTGATCAGAATCATCGGCGTCAGGGAAACCAATATCACGGTCAATGAAAGGTTCCTGGCAAGGGAACTATAGTAGCTGTTGTCTTTCGGTGAAGAGTCTTTCATAACCCATCGGTCCGGAACGAGGATGATTCATGCTGTTTCAGTGTTGGAAACCATTGGGGCGCAGCCCAATAAATCACCGACCCTTTTCTTCAGTTCATCGATGCTGTTTTCCTGCTTTTCGATGAAAGCCACCGTACCGTTTATCGATGGCGTATCGGCGTCCACAGACAGCGTGTGTAAAATCACGGGGACATTGGGAGCCAGGGATTTGACTTCTCCAATAATCCTCCTTCCTCCAGCATCAGGCAAATCCAGGTCCAGAACAACGATGTCCGGAGGCCTTTCAGTGGATACGGCATCCAGCAACTGGGCCGCGTTAGCCGCAGTATGAACCCGGTAGCCTTCAGCAGACATCTCACGCTTGAGAAGCTCCCTGACATGGCGGTTGCGTTCTGCAATCAGGATCGTATAAGGCAGTTCCACTGATATCCTCGATTATAAACTATTTCCCACTCGAATACGAATTTTTTATTCTATGGCGTATAGCCTGTAAAAATTTTGCTGAACAAGCCATGCCGGCAAAAAGGTTATGATCACACAACGGCAGCAATCCCCGTGCCAGCCGGATCTGCACTTCAAATTCCATCATAATCGTTCGAATTAAAACGAAATGGATTTTCGGAAGGGGGGCAACATGCCGGTGAGCTGTCAAAATAATTTACATGATGTAAAAGCCGGTGGCGTTTGTTTATTAGTCGGACTTCACACTGGTTTCCATTTTCAAACCGTATTTTTCGATCTTTGCATGCAACGTGGGCCGCGAAAGGCCGAGCAGCCTGGCGGCCTTGGACCGGTTGCCTCCGGTCAGTTTCAAGGCTTCGCCTATGACCATGCTTCCAAAGCGATCAATGCAGGATTCAAACATATTTTCTCCCTGCTCGGAAGTAATGGCCTCGTGTATCCATTTTTTGATGTTTTCTTCAATGTCGGCGCCGTGGGGTTGTTCGTGCACCTGCGCGGTTTTGCATATCGCCTGGGTGATATCCGCCGGGCCTATCGGTCCTCCGCGGTTAAAAATCAGAGCTTTTTGAATCGTGTTCGCAAGTTCACGAACATTTCCCGGCCAGTGATAATCACACAACAACGCCGTCGCCTCTTTGGTTATGCCGGGATTGGCGATTTCGGAGTCGGCTGAGAATATGGAAAGAAAATACTCGGTAAGCAGCGGGATGTCGTCTTTACGCTCCCGGAGTGGAGGAAGCCATATGGTTACCACTTTCAGCCGGAAATATAAGTCTTCCCTGAATTTTCCCCTGTCGAGCGCGGATTCCAGGTCCCGGTTCGTCGCAGCAAGGATGCGGACATCCACCGGGATTGTATCCCTGCCGCCAAGCCTTTCGATGCTCTTCTCCTGAAGCAGCCGCAGTATTTTTGCCTGGATGCTGAAAGGCATGTCGCCGATTTCATCGAGAAATATGGTTCCCCGGTCGGCTTGTTCCATTTTCCCGATCCGTCGATGGGCCGCACCGGTGAAAGCTCCTTTTTCGTAGCCGAAAAGTTCACTTTCGAGAAGGTTTTCCGGTATCGCCACGCAGTTGATTACCAGGAAAGCTTTTTCGGACCTGAGGCTGTGGTGGTAAAGCGCACGTGCGACAAGTTCTTTCCCTGTGCCGGACTCTCCCCTTATAAGGACCGTGGCATCAGTCGAGGCTACGCGGCCGATCGCTTTATAGACATCCTGCATCGGTTTACTGCGGCCTATGATCGCATCACGGGAATAGGCTTCTTTGTCTGGATCCATATCCACGGGAGATCGCATAAATCGATTTGCTTCGAGAGCCTGTCTTATAATGGAAAGCATTTCAGGAATATCAAAAGGTTTCAACACATAATCGAAGGCCCCCATTTTCGTCGCTTCGATAGCGGTTTCAGTGGTTCCGTATGCGGTCATGATGATAACCGGAAGCTTTGGTTCCATAAGGTGGATAGCTTGAAAGGTTTCCAGGCCGTTCATGCCCGGAAGCCGCATATCCAGGATGACGAGGTCCGGGTTTTCTGTTTTGGTTTTATCCAGCCCCGCCTCCCCCGAAGGGGCGCTTACAACATGGTAGTCTTCCTGCTTCAAAAGGCGCTCGAAGCTTTTCCTGAGTTGATCATCGTCGTCTATGATAAGGATAGTGCTCACGTTTTACCCCTTAACCGGAAGAACGATTGTAAAGGTTGTTCCATTGAATTCTTTGGATTTGAATGTCAGTCTGCCTTTATGTTCCTCGACGATCCGGACGGCGATGCTCAGACCGAGCCCCGTCCCTTCTTCCTTCGTGGTGAAAAAGGGCTGCAGCACCTTGTGCCGGCTTTTAGGGCTTATTCCCGGACCGTTATCCTCGATATGTATATAAACCGCATCTCCTAATTTTTCATCAAAGCCCAGTTCTTCGGCGATCACGATCCTGCCTCCGCCCTGCATCGCCTCGCAGGCGTTTACGATAATATTTACAATAACTTCTTTAAGCTGCTCCGGGTCGGCTGCGACAGGAGGCATAAGCGAGTTTCTCTTGATATCGAGTCTGACGCCGTACGATTCAATACGATGTGCCATAAGCTGGACGGCGAAATCAACTATTTCCGAGGGGCTTATTGTCTGAATTTGCAATTTGGGGGGCCGTGAGAATTCCAGAAAATTTTGAACTATCGTATCAGTATGACGTATTTCCTCGTAAATAACATCGAAATCCTCCTGCTGGTCGACTGTCAGTTCGAGACTTCGTTTCAGGGAGAAAAGCCTCATTTTTACAGATGTCAGCGGGTTGCGTATGCTGTGGGCCATGCCGGCCGCCAGTTTGCCCACCATCGCCATTTTTTCGGCCTGGATCAGGGTCTCCCGGCTGCGTTCAAGTTCGGAATGAGTGAAGTCGAAATCTTCTATCAAACCACGAACACTGCGGCTGAGAGCTTTGACTTCGTTGTCTTCGTCAGTCAGTCCTCCCTCCCGGTCGGTTTCATAAGCCAGCCGGCGCAGGGGACCGAGAATTTGATGAATTAATGTGAAGGCCAGCGACAGGGCGAGTATTAAAACCAGAATGATGGCCGTGCCCGCTATGACTCTCAACTGTACCGCTTCCTGTTTTGTTTTGACCAGCATATCTTCCAGGCGTACGGTATAAAAATTTTTCAACTCCCGGCAAAGATCGTTTATTCGGTCGAAGTGGTTTCTGACCTCGGCGTGAAGCCTGGCGCCTTCATCACTCTCTCCGGATTTGTAGAGGGATATAACCCGATCTTTGGCGGCCACGTAAATGGAAGTTTCGGTTTCGATTTTATCAAGCAAATCCCCCTGCTCCTCGTTTGTTGCAAACAAGCGGGCATCCCGGAGTTTCTCTTTGAAAATCTGGCGGTGTTCTCCAAGGCTTTTAAGCCATTCAGGGTCTCCGTCGAGGAGATAATAGGAAACAAAGCCCTTCTGGGAAGAAAGAGCGGTCTGAAGCATTTCCGCCGCTTGAAAAGCTTCTACATGCCTGTGAATCATGCCGGTTACGAGCCCCTGCATCCGGTAGGTATACCAGACCATGACCGCACCCCCGCATACGGTTATGGTAACGAGGGCGACCAGCAGGAGAAAAATACGGCTGCGCAGGCCTATCCGTTTCCACATACAAAAAACTCCACGAGAAAAACAGCCGCCATATTTATTTCCGGCTTCCGGCATGTCATCCGACGGCCGGTTAGGGACAGTTGAAAGCAGGCTGCATCGTGTTGCGAGCAGGCTGCTTTATTGGACGTACATCAGGAATTATATCTCACATGTGTTAATCAAAGTGGTGATTTCTTTAAACACGTCTGTCAATCGAAGCAGGCCTACAATCTTATTCCCTCTTTTTACCAGAAGGGATTGATGCTGACCTATAATCAGGTGATGAATCGCTTCGTTCAGGGTCGCATTCTCTTCGATATATTCCCCTTGACTGGGGGTGCGTACGATCTCCTTGACCTTGACCGTGGCTGCTTTCCGGCAAATATTGTCCAGAGGCTGCCTCCACAAGCCGTATTCCTTGATCATATGACGGATGCGTTCGGCGTCCACCCCGTATCGAGACAGTCCTTTAAGGTCTCCTATTCCATCATATTTCGGCTCAAGGCTTTTCAAAACATCAAGCTGGCTCAATTTACCAATAATGTTTCCTTTTGAGTCGTAGACCAAGACCGCTCTGTGCCTGTATTTGTTTTCATCGAATCGCTTCTGGGCTTCCTCAAGTGCGTTGACAGCCTCATACAGGGTTGCTTCTTCTGAAACGGTGGCATAATCCTCAAGCGCTACCATGATATCTTTGATTAGAACTGATTTCATCTAATACCCCCATTTACCGAGCTGTTTAAATTTTACTTAGTTTCCATCCGGTATTTCCTGATCAAAAGCAGATAGTTTTCGCTCTATTTCTTTTAAATTTAAGATTTCTTCAGCTTGGTTAGTTTTTTGAAAATTAAATAATTTTTCAATTTGTTTTATGGATAAATTATACTTATTTATAATAGTTTGTTTGTAAGCATTTATTGAAACAGCCAAAAGTGTTTCCAGGTCGCACGGCTTGACAAGGAACGAAAATGCATGCCTGGAAAAATCTTCTTTTTCAGGATCAAAGGATCCATGCCCGGTTAGAATGATAATTTCAAGCCATGGGTAAAATTCTTTCAGACTTAAAATCACCTCTTTCCCGCTCAAACCAGGCATTTTTAAATCCACCACCGCCACATCGATTTTATTTGCCCTGGCGATATCGAGCGCTTTTTCTCCTCGATCAGCGATGATCACATTGAAGTTTCTAATGTCAAGTCTTCTCTTTATAGAATCGAGCAATGGCTGCTCATCGTCTACAAGAAGTAAATTTATCTTTTGGCCGGCCAAAATGATTTCCTCGTATATTTGCTTTCAACAGATAATCTTTTGTCAACCGCCTCGACCGGTTTTGTCTGGGTTTCGGCTTTCTGCACAGCCGGTGAAAAGGTTTCCATCCCTATGCCGGGAAGCTCATAAAACGCCAATAGCCCAGGATGACCCAGAACCACAGAACGATCAAAGACAGGAGCAGGACTGCCGCCCCGTGGGTGAAGAAATCCTTCATCGTCACAAGTTGTTCACCAGTTTCATAGTCTTTCGCAAGGGCGAAAATAATGGCATTGTTGGGTGTCCCGATGATCAGCATGTGAGCGAAGGAAGAGGCAAAAGCCGTGGCCAGCCCCACCATCACCGGCGAGGCTCCCGCTATTGTTGCCATCGGGACGCAGATCGGGCCGATGGCGGCCACGGTGGCACCGTCGCTCATGAAGTTGGTCAGCACTCCTGTGAAAATCGACGTCGCAATACTGAGACCCGCGGCCGAGTGGACCAGAAATTCGGGAAGCACCCTGACGAAGGTATCGGCAATCAACAAGGCCGCTCCGGTTATCGCCAGGCCGGTGCCCATGGCGCTGGCGGCGGCGTAAAGCGCTACGACATCCCAGTGAATCGAGTTGACGTCCTTCCAGCGAAGGATCCCCAGGATGTTCAATGCTACAAGAGCCATTATCACGGGTCCTCCCATACCGTACCTTGAAGAAAAGGCTGACCACATGAAAATAAGAAGCACCAGCACAATCGCTGTCTTATATTCAGCCGGCGTCATTTTGCCTATTTTTTGAGCCTCGCGTTTGACCGCAGCCGAAATGTTCAATTCTTTAATTTTAATTTTCTTCCTCATGACTAAATAAAAATAAAGCCCGATAATCACTGCCATAACCGGGACGAATGGAAGGCCATACTGGACCCACTGGCCGAAAGTAATCGAGATGTTGTAATCGGAAAGAATCCCGATCATTATCGCGTTACGACCTCCTGCGGCAGGAGATCCGGGTCCCCCGACGTTGGCGGAGTAATTGAGTGTGAGCATCATCATAACAACCAGGGCCTTGTCCTTGGAAACGCCGGAAACTTTTATCGCACCCATGTAGACCATCATGAAAATAGGCGCGATAAAGGCGATCAAAGCATGTTCCGACAGGAAAGAGGCGGTCACAGCAAGCATTGGTGCGAAAATCAACGACATTTTTATAAGACTGGTGCTCGAAGACAGCAATATAATGCCGATACGCCTGTCAAGGCCGGTTTTTGAGATCGCCGAGGCCAGTGCCAGCACACCGAAAATAAAAATTACGGCATCCTTGGCATAGGCCCGTGCCACCCCGTCAGGGGGGAGAATGCCGAAAAAATACATCAAAACCCCTACAAGGAGCGCCGTCACCCCTACAGGTACCGCTCCGGTGGCCCAGAACAGGGCGGCTACTATCAATGTGCCAATCATCACGTGCGCCCGTCGCGCCACCCCGTCTACTCCGACAGGCACCTTGATCTTTCCCCCGTCGATGGTTTTTTCTGTTTGATAGAGTCCGGCTCTCTCGGCGTAATACTCGGTGACCGTCTGCCCTGGAGTCATCTTGCGATATTCCGAGTACCCAAGTATCACCTCTTCGGCCGCGCTTCCCTTCTGTGTGGTCAACAGAAGTTTCAACCGGTCCGAGGGGGGCAGAAAAAACATTGTCGCAAAAATCAGGGCACCTATGATGATAATTCCGGGTCTGGCGTTTTGAACACCGATGAACCAGTCCTTGAAACTCTTCTTTGCTATGACCGAAATTTCATTTCGAGCCATCGCGTAGCCGCGCTCTTGCCGGCCGGATTCGATAGCTTCAATAAGTTCGTCGATCGGGCATGGTTTTTGAAGATATTTAAAGACATCGTATTTTCCGGTGACCCTGGCTGATTCAATGCTGCCGTGGCCGGTGAGCATGATTATCTGCACTTCCGGCCGGATGTTTTTTAGTTCCTGGAGGGTTTGAATGCCGTCCATTTTCGGCATTTTTTGATCCAGAACCACCACCTCCGGGTTTTGGTGCCTGACGATTTTTATTGCATCTTCGCCGTTGCCGACATCGAGAACGTTGTAGCCTCTTATCGAAAGCTGTTTTGAAAGGGTTTTTCGAAACTGATCTTCATCGTCTACGAGCAAAATAGTGGGTTTTTCTTCCGGGAATCGATTTTTTTCACGATCGGACATTTCAACCTCCTGAAACAGATTCAACGTGGATTTTAGAAAACCAAAACCTGGTTTAATTTGGCATTATTGAGTATTTAATTTAGATATAGGTAAAAAGATTATAAAATCGCTTCCTTTTCCTTTTGAGCTATTTACTTCGATTGTGCCGCCAAATTCTTCTATTATCTTCAGGCTTATCGATAAGCCGAGTCCTGTGCCGCTACCCGCCTTTTTTGTGGTGTAAAACGGCAGGAAAAGCTTGTCTATTTCATCTTCGCCTATACCGGGACCTGTATCGGAGATCGTGATTTTGAGATAATCGTCCTGGATGGAAGTCTTCAACGTAATGGTGCCTCCTTCGCTGACCGCATCTCCTGCATTGTTGATCAAATTCAAAAAAACCTGTCTCATCATATCGGGGTCCAGCATGAGCAACGGTATATCCTTTGAAAAATCCCTTTGTACCGTGATGTTTGAAACCTTGAATTCCTGTTCGACAAAGCCACCGATTACATCTTCGAGCAGTTGCTCGACATTACATGGCATGGTTTCAGGCTCCCTTTTTTTGACAAAGCTTAATATTTTTCCGGTAATGCTTTTTGCGCGGTAGGTGGCTTTCTCAATTTCATCGAGTTCTTTGATTATGGCTTCAGGTGAATATTCCAGCTCGGTATCCGGGTTCAGCATATCTTTGATCAACCCGGTTTCACTGGCAATAATCGCAAGTGGATTGTTGATCTCATGCGCCACCCCACCGGCGAGCTGGCCAACGGACACCAGTTTGTGGTCGTGAAAAACCTGGTTTCTAAGGGCCTGGAGATCATTTTTGTACAGGTCCACCTGGATGGCGGTCCGGCGTCCGAACATGCCTGTTAAAGCTGCAAGAAATGAAAAAATGAGGGAAAAACCATGATAAATTGTAATTC
>Ga0129302_1003335_pt1 | contig 11108 bp, 8 predicted proteins | sample BlaSprsedimmetaG_FD_94476 | JGI IMG/M metagenome (GOLD analysis project Ga0129302, IMG submission 94476) | Hot spring sediment bacterial and archeal communities from California, USA to study Microbial Dark Matter (Phase II) - Blank Spring... | ecosystem: Environmental > Aquatic > Thermal springs... | reverse complement strand
GCCTTTTTCTTCGGGGCGGCCTTCTTGGTGGCCACCTTCTTCTTCACGGCCGCCTTTTTCTTGGCGGCGGTCGCCCTGGCCGGGGCCTCGGCCGTCTCCTCGGTCCTGGCGGCCGAGGCCGGCTTGGCCCTGGGCTTGCTCGCCTTCGCGGCCGCGGGCCGCGTGGCCGGGGTCGCTTTTGCCGCTGCGCTGGGGCGCGCCGATTTCAGGCCCTCCACCAGGCGCACCACGTCGCTGAAGATGTCCTCGATCTCGCGCTCGCCGTCGAGGCGCAGCAGCTTGCCGCGTTCGGCGTAGTACCCGACCAGCGGCTTGGTCTGCGCCTCGTACACGCGCAGGCGGTTGCTGATGGTTTCCTCGTTGTCGTCGGCACGGTGGTGCAGGTTGCCGCCGCAGTTGTCGCAGATGCTGTCCTGACGCGGGGGCGAGGTGTAGATGTTAAAGACCGCGCCGCAACTCTCGCAGGTCAGGCGACCGGCGAGACGCTGCATGAGGATGTCGAAATCGACGTCGATGAACAGGGCGGTGTCCAGCGGCTTGCCCATGGCCTCGAGCATGTTGTCGAGGCGCTCTGCCTGGTTGAGGTTGCGCGGGAAACCGTCGAGGATGAAACCGTTGTCGGTGTCGGGGCTGGCCAGGCGTTCGCGGATCATGCCGAGCACGATCTCGTCGGGCACCAGCTGGCCGGCGTCCATGTGCGCCTTGGCCTGCTGGCCCAGCGGGGTGTTCTTGGACACGGCGCTGCGCAGCAGGTCGCCGGTGGAAATCTGCGGAATCCGGAAGCGCTCGACCATGAGTTGCGCTTGTGTGCCCTTGCCGGAACCCGGCGCCCCCAACAGTATGATTCTCATCGTCGAACCCTGCCCTCTTTTATTGTTAGACCTTGATCCGCAAGCGAAAAAGGCCGCCTGCAAGTCGTGAACTTATACTCGCTGGCCCCGGGCATGGCAACCCGTTGCCGACGTTGCTGCGGCGATTGTAGCGAAATCGTCCGCTGCCCGCTGCCGCCGCTCACAGCAGCGGCGCGATCACCAGCGAGACGATGGCCATCACGTTGATCAGGATGTTCATTGCCGGTCCCGAGGTGTCCTTGAAGGGGTCGCCGACGGTGTCCCCCACCACGGTGGCCTTGTGTACCGGCGAGCCCTTGCCGCCGTGATGGCCCTTCTCGACGTATTTCTTCGCGTTGTCCCAGGCGCCGCCGGCGTTGGCCATGGTGAGCGCGAGCAGCACGCAGCAGATCAGCGCGCCGCCGAGCATGCCGCCCAGGCTCTCGGGGCCGAGGCCGAAGCCCACCACCACGGGCGCCATCACGGCCAGTACGCCGGGCAGCACCATGCGCTTGAGGGCCGCGTCGGTGGCGATATTGATGCAGCGGATGTGGTCGGGCCTGGCCTTGCCCTCCATCAGCCCCGGGATCTCGCGGAACTGACGGCGAATCTCCTGGATCATGTCGGAGGCGGCGTTGCCCACCGCGGTCATCGTCAGCGAGGCGATGAGAAACGGGAAGATGCCGCCGATGAACAGGCCGACGAGCACCGCCGGGTCATTGAGCCGCAGTTCGATGGCGCCCCCCTGGCCGTGGCCGACCTCGGCCAGGTAGGCGGTGATGATGGCGAGTGCGGCCAGCGCGGCGGCGCCGATGGCGAAGCCCTTGCCGATGGCCGCCGTGGTGTTGCCCACCTCGTCGAGCGAGTCGGTGATGCGGCGAGTCTCCTTGCCCAGCTCGGCCATCTCGGCGATGCCGCCCGCGTTGTCGGCCACCGGCCCGTAGGCGTCGATGGCCATGGTGATGCCGACGGTGGCCAGCATGCCCACGGCGGCGATGCCCACGCCGTAGAGGTCGGCCAGCTGGTTGGCGACGAAGATGATGGTGGCGATGGCCAGTACGGGGATCACCACCGACTGCATGCCGATGGCCAGGCCCGTGATCATGACCGTGGCCGGGCCGGTCTCGCCGCTGGCGGCGATATGCCGTATGGGGCGGCCCCCCGTGTAGTACTCGGTGCTGAGGCCGATGATGACGCCCCCTACGGCGCCCGCCAGTACGGCGCCCCAGACGCGCGCATCCACCCCGAGGGCGCCGATCAGAAACCAGGCGGCGATGATCAGCAGCACGGCGGCGGAAAAAGTGCCGATGCGCAGGGCCGTGGCGGGCCGTTGCCTTGCGAACACCCGCACCAGGCCGATGCCGAGCAGCGAGCAGATGATGCCGGCGGAGGCCAGCGCCAGCGGCAGGAACATGAGGTCCGCCTGGGCCCCGAGCCCCGCCAGGCCGGTCGTGCCGAGCGAGACGGCGATGGCGATGGTGGCGATGATGGCCCCGCAGTAGGATTCGAAGATGTCCGAGCCCATGCCTGCCACGTCACCGACATTGTCGCCGACGTTGTCGGCGATCACGCCCGGATTGCGCGGGTCGTCCTCCGGGATGCCGGCCTCGATCTTGCCGACCAGGTCCGCGCCGACGTCCGCGCTCTTGGTGTAGATGCCCCCGCCCACGCGCGAGAACAGGGCCACGGTGGAGGCGCCCATGCCGAAGCCGTGGATGATGTGGGCGGTGGCCGGGTCGCGGCCGAACACGAGGTAGAGGCTCCCCAGGCCCAACAGGCCCATGGCGGCGACGGTCAGCCCCATGATGGAGCCGCCGAAGAAGGCGACGGCCAGGGCGCCGTCGGCCCCACGCTCGTGGGCGGCGACCGTGGTGCGCACGTTGGCGCGAGTGGCGGCGTGCATGCCGATGTAGCCGGCCGCCGAGGAGGCCAGGGCCCCCACCGTGAAGGCGGCGGCGGTGGGCCAGCCAAGGTCCGACAGGCCGATGGCCAGGGCGACCAGGGCGGCGAAGGCGTACAGCAGGGTGTATTCCCGGCGGATGAAGGCCAGGGCGCCCTGGTGGATCATTGCCGCGATCTCCGTGACACGGCCCTCGCCGGCAGGAAAGCGCAGCACGACGAGATACAGCAGCAGGGCCGCCAGCAGCCCGCCGCCGCCCACCAGGACCGGAATTGCATGAATGCCCAAGTAAATCCCCCTTTCTTCTTGTATACGGCGTTCTAGGCCGAATTTGTTACACCAGTATGGACGCGGGGCCGTTTAATTGCAGGGATTGTGCGCCATCCCATGTCATCCGCCGCCCCCAAGCCGCTATAATGGCCCGCTGGCGCGACTCCGTGGCCTGTTCATACAAAATTCAGACGAGGAATAACATGATTCTGGACAATCTCAGCCCGGGCAAGAAGGTCCCGGAAGAAGTCAACGTGATCATCGAGATCCCCTCCCACGGCGCCCCGGTCAAGTACGAGTTTGACAAGGAAAGCGGCGCGCTGGTGGTGGACCGCTTCATGACGGCCCCGATGTTCTATCCGGCCAACTACGGCTTCGTACCGCACACCCTGTCCGACGACGGCGACCCGGTGGACGTGCTGGTGGTGACCCCGCTGCCGCTGATGAGCGGCGTGGTGATCGCGGCCCGCCCGGTGGGCATGCTCAAGATGTCCGATGAATCCGGTATGGATGCGAAGATCGTCGCCGTGCCCTCCAGCAAGCTGCACACGCAGTATGACAACGTGAAGGACGTGCACGACCTGCCGAAGGAACTGATCGCGCAGATTACCCACTTCTTCGAGCACTACAAGAAACTCGAGCCCAACAAGTGGGTGAAGATCGAGGAGTGGACCGGCGTGGCCGAGGCCCACCAGGAGATCCTGGACAGCATCAAGCGATACGAAGAGGGCAAGTGATTCGGTCGGGCCGGGGCGACAGCGCCCTGGCCTGATGCATCCGATCGCGAATGGCGAATCTGCATGCCATCAAGGACCTGCACCTCGAACAGCGCATGTTCGGGACCCGGGTCATTGTCGCCGGCGTCATCGTCTGCCTGTTGCTGACGCTGGTGCTGGGTCGGCTGGTCTATCTGCAGATCGCCAACTACAAGTATTTCACCACCCAGTCGCAGAACAACCGCGTGCGACTGGTGGCGGTACCGCCCCCGCGCGGGCTCATCTACGACCGCAACGGTGTGGTGCTGGCCGAGAACGTGCCGGCCTACCAACTCGAGATCACCCCCGAGCAAATCGAGGACATGAGCGCCACGCTGGCGGGGCTCTCCACGGTGCTGACGCTCACCGAGATCGAGATCGAGCGTTTCAGCCTGGCGCTGCGGCGCAAGCGTCCCTTCGAGCGCGTGCCCCTGCGCTTCAACCTCAGTGACGAGGAGGTGGCACGCTTCGCCGTCAACCGCCACCGCTTTCCGGGTGTGGATATCAACGCCCGCCTGATGCGGCACTACCCGCTTGGCGGCACCGCGGTCCACGCGCTGGGCTACGTGGGCCGCATCGACGAGCGGGACCTGCAGCGCGTGGACGCGGACAACTACAACGGCACCAGCCACATCGGCAAGCTCGGCATCGAGCGCGAGTACGAGGCGCTGCTGCACGGCGAGGTCGGCTACCAGCAGGAGGAGGTCAATGCCCAGGGCCGCACGCTCGCCGTGCTGGAGCGCCAGGCGCCGCAGCCCGGGAGGGACCTGGTGCTGTCGCTGGATGCCGGCCTGCAGCGCCTGGCCGAACAGGAGCTGACCGGCTACAACGGTGCGGCAGTGGCCATGGACCCGCGCACCGGCGAGGTGCTCGCCCTCGCCAGCATGCCGACCTACGACCCGAACCTGTTCGTCAATGGCATCTCCCGCAAGGCCTACGCCGAACTCAACACCGGGCGTGCCCGGCCGTTGTTCAACCGCGCGCTCAAGGGCCAGTACCCCCCGGGCTCGACGATCAAGCCCCTGATGGCGCTGGCGGGGCTCGAGTATCAGCTGACCTGGGCCAGCAAGCAGATGTATGCCGGCCCCTACTACATGCTGCCCAACGACGAGCGTCGCTACCGCGACTGGAAAAAGCAGGGCCATGGGCTCATCGACATGGGCGATGCGATCACCCAGTCGAGCGACGTGTACTTTTACGACCTCGCCTACAAGCTCGGCATCGACCGCATCCATCCCTTCCTGGCCCAGTTCGGCCTCGGGAGTGCCACCGGCATCGACGTGCCGGGCGAGTCCGATGGCCTGCTGCCCTCGCGCGAGTGGAAGCGGCAGGTCCGGCGCATGCCCTGGTTCCCGGGGGAGACGCTGATCGTGGGGATAGGCCAGGGCTACATGCTGGCCACGCCGATGCAGATGGCCGAGTTCACGAGTGTGCTCGCCATGCGCGGCGAGCGCATGCGTCCGCGCCTGCTGATGGCCGTGACCGACCCGGCCAGCGGCGAGCCGACGCGTCTCGAACCCGAGGCGCTCGAGCCTGTCAGCGTGCGCGACGAGCGTCTGTGGCAACAAGTGATCGGGCCGATGGAAGATGTCATGCACCGTCGTAACGGCACGGCCTACTGGACGGCCGGCCACGATGCGCCCTACCGCATTGCCGGCAAGACCGGCACCTCCCAGGTGTTCGGTCTCGGTGCGGACGAGGAGTACGAGGAGGAGAATATCGCCCATCACCTGCGCGACCACTCGCTGTTCGTCGGTTTCGCACCGGCCGACGATCCGCGCATTGCCGTGGCGGTCATCGCCGAGAACGGCGGCGGCGGCAGCCGCGTGGCGGCGCCCATTGCGCGGCGCCTGATGGACTTCTACCTGCTGCGCGACGGCGGGGCGGACCAGGGGGCGATGGCCGATGCGCGCTGACGACACCCGGGGCCAGTCGGCGCTGCTACAGGCGCTGCATCTCGATCCGCCGCTGCTGATCGGGCTGTTCACCCTGGCCGCGATCGGGCTCGTGGTGCTGTTCAGCGCGGGCGGCGAGAACGTCGAGCTGATGGTCCGCCAGGCGGTGCGTCTCGGGCTTGCCTTCGTCGTGCTGCTGTTGTTCGCCCAGGTCTCGATGCCGGTGCTGGCCCGCTGGTCGCCCTGGATCTATGCCGGCGGGGTCGTGCTGCTGGTGGCGGTGCTGGTGATGGGGGAGATGGGCAAGGGCGCGCAGCGCTGGCTGGACCTGGGCATCATTCGCTTCCAGCCCTCGGAGATGATGAAGCTCGCGGTGCCGATGATGGTCGCCTGGTTCTTCGCCGAGCGCCCCTTGCCGCCGCGGTGGTGGGAGGTGCTGGTCGCCGGCGTGCTGGTAGCGGTGCCGATGCTGCTTATCGCCCGGCAGCCGGATCTGGGTACGGCCCTGCTGGTGGGCGTGGCCGGCGTCTTCGTTATCTACCTGGCCGGCATCCGCTGGCGCCTGCTGCTCGGCCTGGGTGCCGCCGCGCTGGCCGCACTACCCGTATTGTGGCACTTCATGCACGACTACCAGCGCCGCCGGGTGCTCACCTTCCTCAATCCCGAGAGCGACCCGCTGGGTTCGGGCTACCACATCATCCAGTCCAAGATCGCCATCGGTTCCGGCGGCCTCTACGGCAAGGGCTGGCTCAATGGCACCCAGTCGCAGCTCGAGTTCCTGCCCGAGCGCTCCACCGACTTCATCTTCGCCGTCTACGGCGAGGAGTTCGGCTTCCTCGGTGCCCTGACCCTGCTGATCGTCTACCTCAGTCTCATTCTGCGCGGCCTGTACATCGCGGTGAACGCCCAGGACACGTATTCGCGGCTGCTCGCCGGGAGTCTTTCGCTCACGTTCTTTGTCTATCTGTTCGTAAACACGGGCATGGTGACCGGGCTGCTGCCGGTCGTGGGGGTCCCGCTGCCGCTGGTGAGCTACGGCGGCACGTCCATGGTGACCCTCATGGCGGCATTCGGTATGCTCATGTCCATCAATTCGCACCGACGACTGTTATCACGCTAATGCGCCTGTTGTTACGCTCAATCACCGCCCTGGCGGTCTTCCTCACCCTGACGCTGGGCGGGTGTTCGAGCCATGCGGCCGTGGCCGAGGCCGGTAATGCGCCGATGGACTACCCCGCGCGCGACGACGTGCGCAGCTTCATCGACGAGATGGTGGCGCGCCACGATTTCCGGCGCGACGACCTGCATGCCCTGTTCGCCGACGTGCGCCAGCAGACGCGGGTACTGGAAGTCATCCAGCGGCCCGCGGAGGGGAAGCCCTGGTACCAGTACCGGCCGATCTTCCTCAATCCCGCGCGCATTCGCCAGGGCACCGAGTTCTGGGCCGAGCACCGCGAGCTGCTCGAGCGGGCCGAGGCCACCTACGGCGTGCCGCCCGAGTACCTGGTGGCGATCATCGGCGTGGAGACCTTCTATGGTCGCCATACCGGCGGGTTCCCGGTGCTGGATACACTCACCACCCTCGGTTTCGACTACCCGCCGCGGGCGCGGTTCTTCCGCAGCGAACTGGAGCATTTCCTGCTCCTCACGCGCGAGGAAGGCCTGAATCCGCGCGGCCTGGAAGGGTCCTATGCCGGGGCCATGGGCAAGAGCCAGTTCATCTCGTCGAGCTACCGCAACTTTGCGGTCGATTTCGACGGTGACGGCCGGCGCGATCTGTGGGAGAGCCCCGCCGATGCCATCGGCTCGGTGGCCAACTACTTCAAGCGGCACGGCTGGGTGGCGGGCGAACCGGTCACCCTGCCGGCCCGGGTCGAGGACGAGGTCGCCGCGCCCTTCGCCGAGAAGGGCATGAAGCCGAGCTTCTCCCTGGCGGAGCTGACGGCCGCCGGTGTCGAGCCGCTGCGGCCGCTCAGCTACGACGACAACGTCGCCCTCATCGCCCTCGACGGCGAGGAGTACCGGGAGTACTGGCTGGGCCTGCGCAACTTCTACGTCATCACCCGTTACAACCACAGCCCGCTCTACGCCATGGCAGTGCACCAGCTCGCGCAGGAGATCCGGCAGGCCTACCAGCGACAGGAGGCGGCGCGATGAGCGTCGGTCCCGCCCGCTGGCTCGGGCTGGGACTGCTCGTGGCAGCGCTCGCCGGCTGCGGCGGTGGCGGCAGCGTCCGGGTCGACAGCGACGGCCCCGGGGGGCAGATCAACGCCGAAGCGATTCCGGACGCGGTGCCCCGCTCCGAGCCGCGTAGCAAGTATGGCAATCCGACCTCCTACGAGGTCTTTGGCCGCCGCTATTACGTGATGGACAGCGCCGCCGGCTACTCCGAGCGCGGTATCGCCTCCTGGTACGGCAGCAAGTTCCATGGCCGTCGCACCTCCAGCGGCGAGCCCTACGACATGTACCAGATGACGGCCGCTCACAAGTCGCTGCCCTTGCCCACCTATGTGCGGGTCACCAACCTTCGGAACGGGCGCAGTGTCATCGTCAAGGTGAACGATCGCGGGCCGTTCCATGACAACCGGATCATCGACCTGTCCTATGCCGCGGCCACCAAGCTCGACATCCTCAAGGAGGGTACGGGACTGGTGGAGGTGACGGCCATCGACCCGCGCCGTCCCGAGCCCGCGCGTCCGCAGCTGGTTTCGGCGCCGGCCGCCGGTGCCCCGAGCGGGGCCGACATGTATATCCAGGTGGGGGCTTTTGCCTCCCGGCAGAACGCCGAGCTTTTCCAGTCGCGGTTGAACTCTCACTCGCTTGGGCAGGTCACTATCCAGGAAGGCCGGGGGACCGGGGGCGTGGTTTACCGCGTGCGCATCGGCCCGCTGGCCGGCGTGGATGCCGCCGATCGCACGGTGCAGGGCCTGGAACGGCTCGGTCTGGACGATTTCCGCATTGTCGTGGACTGACCCGGCCCGGGGCGTGTGGCCGGAGCGCCAGGATGTGATGGCACCATTAGTCATCCTCCGGTCGAAGGGATAGAATTTCCCGGTTCGGCCAATGATTCAAACCCAAATCAGCCAATATCCGAAGACTGCCTGTGACCATGCTGCCCAAGTTCCTGATTACCTGCCTGCTGTTAATCGTCAGCCTGAGCGCGTCCGCCTCGCCGACCATCATCCCCGCGCCGCCCAGCGTGCCGGCCACCAGTTACCTGCTGTTGGACTTCCACAGCGGCCGGGTGCTGGCGGAGAAGGATGCAGAGATGCAGGTCGAGCCCGCCAGCATCACCAAGCTGATGAGCGGCTATGTGCTGTACAAGGCGCTGGCAAGCGGCACCATATCCGTCGAGGATGAGGTACTGGTCAGTGAAAAGGCCTGGCGTACCTACGGCTCACGCATGTTCATCGAGGTGAACCATCGCGTGCGACTCGGCGACCTGCTGCGCGGCATGGTGATCCAGTCGGGCAACGATGCCACCGTGGCGCTGGCCGAGCACCTGGCCGGGACCGAGAGCGGCTTCGTCGCGATAATGAACGCCGAGGCGCAGGCGCTGGGCATGAATGGCTCCCACTTCGCCAACGCCACCGGCATGCCGCACGAGAATCACTACACCACCGCCCATGATATTGCCGTGCTCATGCGCGCGGTGATCACCGAGTTCCCGGAACACTACGCCTTGTACAAGGAACGCGAGTTCACCTACAACGGCATCAAGCAGTACAACCGCAACAAGCTGCTGTGGCGCGACCCGAGCGTGGATGGCGGCAAGACCGGCCATACCGAGGCGGCCGGCTACTGCCTGGTCGTTTCGGCGGAGCGCGACGGGATGCGCCTGATTACCGTCGTGCTCGGTACCGACAGCGAGGACGCGCGCGCCCGTCACAGCCAGGCCCTGCTCAACTATGGCTATCGCTTCTTCGAGACCCACCGCCTCTATGGCGCCGGCGAGGCCCTCACCGAGGCCCGCGTCTGGAAGGGGGCGCAGGAGAAGGTCGGTCTGGGGCTCGATGGCGACCTGTATGTCACCATCCCGCGCGGCCAGTACTCCAAGCTCGACGCAATGATGGAGCTCACGCCAAACGTCGAGGCCCCGGTGGCCAAGGGCGCGGCGCTGGGCGACGTCAACGTCAGCCTGAACGGCGAGGTGATCAAGTCGCAACCGCTGGTGGCGCTGGAGGCCGTGGACGAGGGCGGCTTCGTCCGCCGCGCGACCGATGCCGTGCTCAAGTGGTTCGACTGACGTGACCGTCTACCTCAACGGCGAGTACTGCCCACTCGAAGAGGCGAAGGTCCCGGTACTGGACCGCGGCTTCCTGTTTGGCGACGGCGTGTACGAGGTGATCCCGGCCTACGGCGGGCGCCTGTTCCGCTGCGACCATCACCTGGAGCGCCTGGAGCGCAGCCTGCGCGAGATCCGCATCCCCAATCCGCATACCCGCGAGGAGTGGTGTGCCATCTTCAGCCGCCTGATCGAGGCGGGCGAGGGTGAGGACCAGTCGGTCTACCTGCAGGTCACGCGCGGCGTGGCCAAGCGCGACCATGCCTTCCCGGACCATGTCGTGCCCACCGTCTTCGCCATGGCCAATCCCATCGTCACGCTGGGACGCGAGGTGCTGGACAGGGGCATCGACGCCGTCACCCGTCCCGATATCCGCTGGGCACGTTGTGACATCAAGGCCGTTACCCTGCTGGCCAATGTGCTCATGCGCCAGGAGGCCAAGGAAGAGGGCGCCATGGAGGCCATCCTCGTGCGCGGTGGCCTGGCCACCGAGGGGGCGGCCAGCAACCTGTTCATCGTGCGCGACGGCACGATCATCACCCCGCCCAAGGGGCCGCGCCTGTTGCCCGGCATCACCCGGGACCTGGTGCTGGAAATCGCCGGGTCGCATGGTCTGTCCTACCGCGAGGCCGACATCCCGGAGACCGAACTGCGCCTGGCCGACGAGGTCTGGATGACGAGCTCCACCAAGGAGGTGGTGCCGGTCACCCGTCTCGACGGCCAGCCCGTGGGCGATGGCCGGCCCGGCCCGGTGTGGCAGCGGATGTATGCGCTCTACCAGGACTACAAGGCTGCTTTGCGCACGGGGGATATTGGCGACTGATGTCAGTTGCCCAAGGCATGGGGTGTTTCGCCCTTTTGATGGTGCAGAGTTCTTTTCCGGTCTGCTGCCAAAGGGCGAGTTACTTTTCTTTAGCTTGCCCAAAGAAAAGTAACCAAAAGAAAGGGCACCCCACTATCCCGCCCTTCGGGTTTCACTCGGCACGTCCATGTGCCTCGCCGCTTCGCGGCAGCCTTCGGCTGTGTCAATCGGCAATCCTGCCGATTGATCCTGCGCTTCTCGCTCCAGACGGGGTTCCGCAGACGGGCCGTCCCTGGCCCGACTGCGGAATTGCGCGCGTCCTGCGCGCAACCCTTCGGGCCTGTCCGTCTTCCGCTGCGATGCTCGGCGAG
>Ga0129302_1003334_pt1 | contig 11110 bp, 8 predicted proteins | sample BlaSprsedimmetaG_FD_94476 | JGI IMG/M metagenome (GOLD analysis project Ga0129302, IMG submission 94476) | Hot spring sediment bacterial and archeal communities from California, USA to study Microbial Dark Matter (Phase II) - Blank Spring... | ecosystem: Environmental > Aquatic > Thermal springs... | reverse complement strand
TTTTGAGCGTAGTCGCGATGCACTTCCAGAAATTCGCGGTGGTCGCTTATGGCTGTAATCACTTTTATCATATCATAGGGTTTATTTGGATTTTCTGGAACCACAGTTTTTAAAATTTCATCGGCCCGGGAGATGGGATCAGTGCAGTCTAGGAGAGGCGGGTCATCCTGGTTGTTATCCGGCAGATAGCTAAGAAGTTTGCGGGTCATTTCGAAGGCCGATAGCTCGCTGGCACAGGCAAAATGAGCCACACCGCTTTTGCTGGCATGGGCCATAGCGCCGCCAAGCTTCTCTTGAGTTACGTTCTCATGGGTGACAGTTTTTACGACATCAGGGCCGGTGACAAACATATAGCTGCTGTTTTTTACCATGATTGTGAAATCGGTTATCGCTGGAGAATAGACGGCGCCGCCGGCACAAGGACCCAATATAAGAGAAATTTGGGGAATGAGACCGCTTGCCATAGTATTGCGGAGAAAAATCTCAGCATAGCCGGCGAGACTCACCACCCCTTCCTGAATACGGGCGCCGCCGCTGTCATTGAGGCCAATGACCGGCAAACCGGTTTTCATAGCCAGGTCCATAATTTTCACAATTTTCTCGGCGTGTGCTTCGCTGAGGCTGCCGCCAAAAACGGTGAAGTCTTGGCTAAAGATAAAAACTTTACGTCCATTGATGAGGCCGTATCCCGTGATGACGCCATCTCCCATCGGTCTTTGCGAGTCTAAGCCAAATTCTTTGGAGCGGTGGCGGACAAACATATCCATTTCTCTGAAGCTTCCCTGGTCCAGGAGCAGGCCGAGCCGTTCCCGTGCTGTCAGCTTTCCCTTTTCATGCTGAGCCAGTATGCGGTCTTCTCCGCCTCCTGCCAGAGCTGCTTCCCGCATTGTTTGCAGAAATTCTTTTGCTTTCATAAACGATTGGGTCCTTTCTATAGATAGCCTTCATCGGCGAAGCTTGTGTAGTCATTCCCACCGATTATGACATGGTCTCGCACACTGATTCCCAGCAATTCGCCGCCAGCTACAATCTTTTTCGTAAGGCGAAGGTCTTCGTTGCTGGGCGCTGGATTGCCGCTGGGGTGATTGTGCATGAGAATAATGCTGGATGCCAGATGATCAATTGCGGCTTTAAAAATCTCCCGCGGATGGACTGCCGCCGCGCTGAGGTGCCCCTGACTGATCTGAATGACTTTAGTCACCCGATTGTTGGTATTGAGGATAAGAACCTGGAATATTTCAACAGTGCGAATACTCAGCTCTGGCCCGTAAAATTTAGCGACATCTTTAGGTGAGCGTATCTGCACCCATTTTTCACTGTTATTTGCCCTGGCAAATCGGAGCCCAAGCTGAAAAGCAGCGCCGATAGTGACAGCTTTAGCCGGGCCGATGCCCTTGACGCGTTTGAGGGAGGCAACACTCATTCTGCCCAGGTTTTCCACACCGCCGGCCTCATATAAAATACGCCGAGCGATATCCACCGCTGACTCATTTTTTATGCCGGTGCGCAGCAATATGGCGATAAGCTCGGCATCTGTAAGCTTATCAGGACCAAAACGCTCCAGTTTTTCTCGGGGACGCTCATCTTCCGGCCAAGCTGTTATGCTGCGGAAATTTTTTTCAGTGTCTGCCATTGCTCAGTTTTTCCCCTTCAATTTGCTGTCTAAAACAAAAGTGACCGGGCCATCATTGATAAGCGCCACCTCCATCATAGCGCCAAAACGGCCGGTCTGCACTGGTATCCCCTCTTTTTCAAGCTGACGGCAGAAATAGAGATAGAGTTTTTCTCCCTTTTCTGGCGGCGCTGCATTTGTAAAACCCGGTCGCCGGCCCTTTAGCCAGTCGCCGCAAAGGGTAAACTGAGAAACAACAAGCGCGCTGCCACCGATATCTGTAATAGAGCGATTCATTTTGCCGGCCTCATCAGAAAAAACACGCAAAACAGAAGTTTTTGCTGCCAGAAAATCAGCGTCGGTCTCGGAATCGGTATCAAAAACGCCCAGCAAAATCATAAATCCGCTCTCAATTTGGGAAATTCGCTCGCCATCTATAGAGACAGAACTCTCTTTGACTCTTTGAAGCACAGCAATCATTACGCAAACCACACTTGTTTATCACCGATCTGGCTGCGGAGCTGGCTGATGAGCAAATTGGATGTATTGACCCGCATCCCCTGTGAAAGCAGCAGCTTTTCACCGTCATTTTCTGTGGCAATATGAAAGTAGAGTTTCGCCTCTCCAGGATATTTGCGCATCAGCTGCTTAAGCTGATTTAAAAAAGCATCGCCTGTCTGCTCTTTATTTAAGCGCAGGTGCACGCTTTTGGCCATCTTTTCCCGCATCTCCTCAAGGGGGAGAATGCCATTGGCAAAAAGGGTGCTCTCATTGCGATCATCATCTCTATCGGAACGCTTCCCCTCTACAAAAAGTTTGGCGTTATCTTCAATAAGCTGATGATATTGATCGTAAATATCTCCAAAAACCAGCACCGTCACCTCGTTTTCCAGACCTTCCAGACTAAACCGGGCATAATTTCGTTTTTTTGAATCGATGCCGGTTTTTTTGCCCTTGACGATACCGCCAATTCGAATGGGGATATTGTTTTGCTTATTTTCCTCATTTAGAAGGTAATCATTGCAGAAAAGCTCCAGCTCTTCCCGAAATGGCTCAAGAGGATGTCCGCTGAGATAGTAGCCAATATTAGATTTTTCCATTTCCAGTTTTTCTTCGTCACTGTAATCGGGCAGCTCCGGTAATGAGGGTTCAGTGATGAGACTTTTTGTCACATCGCCAAAAAGACTTACCTGCGGACTGTTTTTCTCTTCCTGAACGCGTTGTCCATATTGAAAAGCAGCTTCAATGACCTCAAATTTCTGGCGCCGGTTTCCAGGCAGAGAGTCCAGCGCGCCAGCCAGGGTCAGGCCTTCCAAAACGCGCTTTCCCACCTGTTTCAGATCAATGCGGCTGGTGAGATCATACAGAGATTTAAAGGCGCCATTGGCGTTTCTTTCGCTCACGATGGCATCGCAGGCTTTTTCGCCTACATTTTTGATGCCGTTCATGCCATAGGTGACCGATTCTCCATCGCTTGTGAAAAGGGTTTCGCTGCGGTTGATGTCAGGTGGCTTGAGGGTAAGGCCCATTCGCCGCAGCTCATTCAGCAGCTCAACGATTCGTTTATTATTGGTCCGCTCGCTTGTGAGGTTGGCGGCCATAAATTCCGCTGGATAATGGGCTTTCAGGTAGGCTGTCTGATAGGCTACCAGCGCGTAGGCCACGGAGTGGGATTTATTAAAGCCATACTCGGCAAATTTTAGAATAAGATTATAAATGGCGCTGGCAATCTCTTTAGAAACGCCATTTTGCATTGCGCCCTCGATAAATTTCTCCTGGAGCTGATTCATAATGCTGATATTCTTTTTTCCCATAGCCCGCCGCAGATTATCGGCTTCTCCAAGGCTAAGCCCTCCAACCAGGGCGGCAATTTGCATAACCTGCTCCTGATAGACAATAATGCCATAAGTATTTTTTAGAATGGGCTCCAGCAGGGGGTGAAGGTATTCAACTTTCTCAAAGCCATGTTTTCGGGCGATATAGCTGGGAATATTATCCATCGGGCCCGGGCGATAGAGGGCATTCATAGCTACCAAGTCATCTATTCGATTAGGGCGGAGCTTTTTGAGGTATTCCCGCATTGGCGGTGATTCAAACTGAAAAACAGCTTGTGAGCGCCCTTCACTAAAAAGTTTATACACTTCGGGGTCATCCAGGGGAATATTATCTATGTCAATTTCGATGCCCCGCTTTTTCAGCATCTTCAGGGTTTGATCTATGACAGTAAGAGTCCGCAGCCCTAAAAAGTCCATTTTCAAGAGGCCAAGATCATCCAGCAGCTTGCCATCCCATTGTGTGGTCACATCACCTTTGGTGGATTTGTAGAGCGGCACGTAATCGCTTATATCTCCCGGCGCGATGACGACACCGGCAGCATGAATACCGGCATGGCGGTTCATACCCTCCAGCACTAAGGCGTGTTTCCAAAGCTTCTGATAGCGGTCATCATTGTCAATAAGCTCCTTTAGCTCTGGCGAGTCGTTGTAGGCTTTATTCAGCGTCATTTTCAATTCATCGGGAATAAGCTTGGCAATGCGGTCTCCTTCCGCGTAGCTCATTTTCAGCACTCTGGCCACATCCCGCACCACTGCCTTGGCTTTCATCTGGCCAAAAGTGATTATCTGGCAGACCGATGTGGCGCCATATTTTTGCCGAATGTAATCAATGACTTCGGAACGCCGCTCGTAGCAAAAATCAATATCAATATCAGGCATGCTGACCCGCTCTGGATTGAGAAAGCGCTCAAAAAGCAGTGAATAGGGAATGGGGTCCACATTGGTAATACCCAATGCATAGGCAACCAATGAGCCGGCTGCCGAGCCCCGGCCTGGCCCGACAGGAATGCCATTCTTTTTAGCATATTGAACAAAATCCTGGACGATGAGAAAGTAGCCGGGGAAGCCCATTTTTTCGATGACATCCAACTCATAGGTCAGCCGTGGAACATATTCTTCGGGGATGCCATCAGGAAAGCGGACTTTCAGACCTTCTAAGGAAAGATAACGAAGATACTCACCCTCGGTCTTGACCGGCAGCCCCTTGGGAATCGTAAAAACCGGCTGCAGATACTGCTTCTGTCCCAAGTCAACATTACAGCGCTCAGCTATTATTACCGTGTTTTCCAGAGCTTGGGGCGTATCGGCAAAAAGCTCAGCCATCTCCTGTGGCGATTTGATGTAAAAACTGTCCCCATAGTAGCGTTGCCGGCTTGGATCATCCAGATCCTTATTAGTCCCCAGACAAAAAAGAATGTCATGGGACTGCGCGTTTTCTTTGTAGGTATAGTGGGCATCATTGGCGCAAACCAGCGGCAAGCCTAAGTCGTGGCTCAGCTCAATGAGCATGTCCCGGGCAATTTTTTCTTCTGGAATGCCATGATTCTGCAGCTCTAAGTAAAATCGACCAGGAAAGACTCTGGACAAATCCAATGCTGCAGCCCTGGCCGCCTCATAGCCAGATTTGATGGCTGCTTCCGGTACAGCGCCTTTGATACAGGCTGATAAAGCGATAAGACCCTCATTGTATTTCTGAAGCAGCTCCATATCAATGCGGGGCTTATAATAAAAACCTTCCAGATAGCCCAGGCTGGTGAGCTTGATGAGATTATGCCAGCCGGTGTTATTCATAGCGAGCAGCACCAGATGATTATATCGCTGTCCTTCGCCCTTTGGCGGCGGTGTATTATCAAAACGTCCGTCTTTGGCCACATAGACTTCACAGCCGAAAATGGGTTTGACGCCAAGCTTTTTTGCCGCGTTGGCGAAATGGATAGCGCTGAAAAGATTGCCATGCTCCGTCAGGGCCACGGCATTCATCCCCAGCTCTTTCACCCGCTCAACAATGGTTTTCACTTTCTGGGCGGCATCCAGCAGACTGAAATCACTGTGCAGATGAAGGTGTACAAAATCACTCATTTAAATTTTCCTAAATAGATGGCTAAAAGTCCCCAAAACATATCAATTTTGAGAAAAAGAGATACTGCGCCAAAGCGGCTTTTATCCTGATGGCGATAGAGATAGATCAGCAGCGCCAGCAGGGGGATTTGAACCGTCGGTATGACGCTCCAAAGGTAATATGGTCCATAAAAGCCCAGCATTGAGGGCAATGGAATCAAAAGAATGAGAAAGATCAGCAGCGCATTTAAAAGCCTGATGCTGGCAGGTATTCCCGCTATGAGGGGAAAGGTGCGGGCATTAACAACGTCGTCGCCGGCCAGGTCCTCGGCATCTTTTACCAGTTCCCGAATCAAAGTATAGAAAAAAGCTAGAACGAAGGGGACAATTCCGATGCGAAAATTGCCGAAAGCCGTGGCGGAAAAGAGAAAAGCTAGTCCCAGAACAAAACTGACCAGCAGGTTTCCCCAGAGTGGCGAACGCTTTAAAGAAATAGAGTAGCAGATCATGAGGGGCGTAGCTACTATAAAAGAAATGATAAAAGCCTGAAACGGAAGCTGAATGGCAGCGATGAGATTCCCCAGGAAAAAAGCAGCTAAAGAAAAGATAAGGGCGGCATTGCGGCTGATTTTTCCTGATGGCAAGGGTCGTCCAGGCTTGTTAACGCGGTCAATCTCGATATCCATCCAATCATTGATGGCATTGGCGCCGGCATTAAGGAGCAGCACCGTCAAGATTGCCGACACAATTATCTCCAAGGGCGGCATCTGAGGAAAAAAGGCAGCACAAATCCAAACCGAAAGCCCCCCCAGCAACAAGTTTACAGGGCGGCTCAAAGTCAGATAGGCGGTCAAATTCATACGATAGTTTCCATTTTCAACCGGTGATAAGATACGGGCATAGCAGCAAAATCGGAACTATTTTTCTCACCTGGATGAATCTTTATCACTTGGATCAGGCTTCTCTAAGTAATAATAGCGCACCATACCCGGCAGGATTTTTACCTCTAAGGGCGTCACACCAAAAATCTCCCCGTCAGGATTGCAAAATTTCTGCGGATCGCTGCTGACCTTGACATGTTTTGCCTGATAGACTTTCACCGCAGGATGCTCTATATGGCTCCCGTTAAATACTTTGGGAAAGGTCTTAAACAGCTCAGGCCTGTCAATGGCATTTAAGACCATCACCTCCATCAGTCCATCATCAAATTTGCTGTTTGGACTTATTTTCATATTTCCCGCTACCCAGACGCTGTTGCAAAAATAGACAAAATTTGCATTGTGCTCCACTTTTTGACCATCAATCTCCATCGTGACGTGTATGGGTTTTAGGCGAAGCATCTCCCGCAAAACCCCCATTGCATAAGCCGTTTGGCCCAATTTTTTGTAGGGCTCTGACCAGAGGCTCACATCGGCAACGAAACCAAAGCCCATATTATTGACGAAATACCATGGCGTATGATCAGTGGTGAAGCGAATGACGTCAGCAGCTTTGTGCTTCCCTTCCTGGAGTGCCCGAATTCCCTCTTCGACAGTGAAGATATTCATATCTTTCACAAAGGAATTACCGGTGCCAACAGGAATCAGCGCGATGGGCGGCACATTCTTCTCAGGATTATTCATAATGCCATTGAGCACCTCAAAGGCTGTGCCGTCTCCGCCCAAGCTCACCAGCGCATCGGTTTCATACAAATTGAGATTTTTTACTATTTCCGTGGCATGAAAGCGATACATTGTCCTGTGTGGAATGACTTCATAGCCGGCATCCCGCAGCCGTTTGAGAATGTGAGGAAACATCTTCAGGCTTTTGCCCCGCCCGGAATGGGGGTTGAAAATGAGCTGAATTTTCACGTTTTTTCCTTTTCTGCAAGTCGGTTTAACTTTGTGATTAATCTTTGATGGCGCTGCGCTAAGGCCGCACGGTCACTGTCGCGGTGTTGGGGCAGCCTCCGTTCGGCTTCTTTTGTAATCGAAAGCGCCAGAGAAAATTCACCTGTCTGATGCTCAAAATACTTGGCCAGACAAAGATAGGGCTCTAAGGCAAAGGGCAGGCTTTCATCAGCGGCCTGTCGCCAGGATTCTAAGGCGTTCTCCCAATCACCGGCTGCACGATGGAGCCTTCCCAAGGCTAAAAGGGTTTTCAGGCGCCGGTCTTTGCTGATTTCCGAGGCTAAAACTTGTTGAAAATGGTGCCGGCTCCGCGCAATATCATCAGCCTTGAGAAAATGACGCCCTTTGGCAAATTCTGTACGGGGGTCTTTCACTGGCTCTGATTGTGCCAATTGTTGATAAAGCTCAATGAGTGCCGCGGCCATACTGACGATATCCAGCTCATTATGGAGGAAAATGGAAGCGAGTTTTCGGGCATCTCGCCGGCGCAGATAATCAAAATAGACGCCGGGTATCAATTCCCCGGGAATGTCAGCTTCCCGATAAAGGCCAAGCTGCTCTTTCTCCACTGTCTGAAGCCGACAGTTTTTCATCGCATATTTCCACAGGCTGCGAACTGGCTGCAAAAGGTCAAGATGCGCCATAGATTCTGACGGTGGCGCTTGCCGATTCAGGGCATAGCGAGCGGCTATCAGCGGCAGATCGTAGGCCCGGCCATTAAAGCTGATAATCATTTGAAAATTCTTGAGAATCTCTGTCAGCAGATAAAGCTGCCCCGCTTCTCTCTCTAATTCAGAAAGGAAAAGCTGAGTCACAATAAAATGCTCCTTCTCATACCAGCCCAGACCAATAAGAAAGGGTACAACACCGCTGCCGCCCAGGCCGGTGGTCTCTGTATCGAGAAAAAGCCAGCTCCTATAATCGCCGGCAGCTTCTGATAGCTGCAAAAGATTGGTCAGGTTTTCGGGAATGATAGATTTTGCCAGAGACAAATCACTTGATCCATATAGCTCAGACAGCGGATAATATCGCTCAGTGACATAAATATCGCCATAAGGCGTGAGCTTCCACTTCCCGGAAACCCGGTCTTCCAGGACTATAGATTCTGCTTTGCTCTGCAACGGCAAAAGGCTTTCCCGACGGCCCGCTTTGAAGCTACGCTCCAGCTCAAGCCGAAACTCAGCCACACTGCTTTCCTGCCTGAGAGCGCTCTCCCCTTTGCTCTCGCCCGATAGCTGTCTGAGTTTATCCCGCATCGTTTTCATTATTGATTCATTTTAGTATTAATTAATCTATGTGGCAAGAAATTTGTTTAAAATTAATGTGAGCAATTTTCAAGATTACCATGCAAATTGATGAATGGCATAGAAACTATGCAGCAATTTTCGCCTGATTTGCAAAATTTTCAGACGCTTTTTTAAATTTGAAGCGCCAGATGAATTTTTCTAATGAACGGAAATTCCTCAAAAAATTTTACCCAAAATGGCTGTCAGAAGGGTTTGTCAGAAAAGAATTCCCAGATTCCCATCATCCAGGCCAATGAAGCAATGAGCCAGTGTGAAAGGGTCACACCCAGAAGTGTGCGGTGACGAAAAAAAAAGCTGCCTCCAGAAAATACCCAAAAGTAAGCTGACAAGGGCGATTTCTATAGAATAGCTGAGATGCATTGATGCAAAAAGACCGGCAGGAATCAATACAGCAAAGAGATGACGATTTCTGCCGGAAAGAATCTTTTCCAAAACTGTCTGAAAAACACCACGAATCAGAGCCTCCTGTAAAAAGGCCAAGCCCAGGTAAATCAAGACGGGAAGGCTAAAAAATTTATATTTGAAAATCTGTGGCGACTGTATTATATGTTTTTGCGCCTGGTAATTGTTTTGCAGCCACAGAAAAAAACAAAAACAAGCAGCGTCAGGAAAAGAGATTCACCAAGGGCCTGCAAGAGCCCCTGCCGTCAAAAACCAAACTGTGATATTGGCATCTTCAGACGACGCACAAGCATAATCGCAAGCAAAAGATAGATGATTTCGATAGTTCTTATTGTGAACTGATTAAGAAATGGGAAATACTGCATCACGCCAATAAGGAAAATATACGCCACCATTTGAAGCAGAAAAACGACACTGATACTTGTCAGCAGCTCCAGATTAAATATGCCCTTTTCCAGAATACGGTTTTTTTTTCTGAAGCTCTTCAATATTCTCGATAAGTGTCTCCTCCCGCGCCTCCAGCTTCACGGTCATCAGATTTAGCTTTTCAGTAAAACTAAGCAGTTTGGCAGGATATCTTGTATCATTGAGAATAGTATCCAACTCAGTGCCCTGACTATAGTCGCCGCGAATGATCTTTTTGACGACCGCGTTTAGTTTGCAAAAATATTCCCTTTTCATCCAATATCCTTTCTTGCTAAAGCGCAGACCCACGATTGATATAGTCCCAGAAGCCAATCAGCCAGGCAAAATTGCCGATAAGCCAGTGGGAAAGCGTCACGCCAATAACTGTGCGATGGCGGAAATAGAGCCAGCCCCAGGGGATACTCAGCAGCGCCGAAAAAATAGCCAATGTCAGCGAATAATTAAGATGCACCGCTCCGAAAACACCCGATGCTAAAATGATGACCAGCCAATATTTTTGGGGATGCTGACTGCTGTCATAAAATACTGTCTGATAAATTCCGCGGATTAATGTCTCCTGAATGAAAGCCACGGGCAGATAGGCCAGTGTCATAGCGCTGATTATTGGATATTTTATGAGCGGGCCAGCCAGTGATTCTGCGCCTTATCAAAAGCGAATTGTTTCCGTTTCAAAGCTGCGGCTGTTTCCAAATTATCATCAGCATTTCCATAAATCAAATTGGGAATGACCAAAATCGGCAGGACTATTCCCACAAAAGCCAGCCCGGTAAAGCAAAAACCGGCAATGAGAAGTAAAATTCTCACAGGCTTGGATGCTGGCTGATTTGCTTTCAAATTTGGAATATTTCAGTTAGGGATGGCAATTTATTCCCGGCGCATATTTTCATTGAGGAGCATACTGAGCTTATTGCCTGCGGCGCTGCGGCTGTATGCTATATCGTGAACAATAGCCTGAAGAATTGTCATTCCCAAATTATCATCGGCCCTGACTTTTTCCAGAAAATTTCCGGCTTCGTTTTGGTCTTCGAGGATAATGTGCATCTCCTCACTCTTTTCCGAATAGGAGAGAGTGAGCTTTAGCGGTCCGGCATTAGGGACTGAAAAATAGAGATTGAGCGCCTCTTCCACCGCCAGCAGGGTGTTTTGCACCATTTTTTGGCTGAGAAAATGCTTTTCGCAAAATTGCTCAATCTGCCCGTTCATAGCATATAGATCATAGCTGGCTGATTTGATTTCGTAGATAAAATTACGCAGACGATTGATAAAGCTAATGGTTTTTTCCCGTTTGGGAGCGGCAAAAACCTGCTCGGGCGGACCCGACTCATAGATTATGCCTTCATCCATATAGAAAACGCGATTAGAGACATCCCTGGCAAAGCCCATTTCGTGGGTAACGATGGCCATAGTCATACCCTCTTTGGCCAGCCGGCGAATGACAGCCAAAACCTCACTGATCATCGTAGGGTCCAAAGCAGAAGTGGGCTCGTCAAAGAGGATAATTTCCGGCTCCATAGAGAGGCAGCGGGCAATGGCGACACGCTGTTTCTGGCCGCCAGAAAGCTCATCAGGCAGACTGCCCGC
>Ga0129302_1003333_pt1 | contig 11115 bp, 11 predicted proteins | sample BlaSprsedimmetaG_FD_94476 | JGI IMG/M metagenome (GOLD analysis project Ga0129302, IMG submission 94476) | Hot spring sediment bacterial and archeal communities from California, USA to study Microbial Dark Matter (Phase II) - Blank Spring... | ecosystem: Environmental > Aquatic > Thermal springs... | reverse complement strand
GGATACACGTATGCGTAAAGTCGGCAAAATTCTCTTGTGGATTCTCGGCATTGTTCTGCTCTTGCTGCTCGTCGGCCCGTTCTTGATTCCCGTGCCGCCCCTGGAAGGCGTCGTCCCGTCCGCAGAGCTGGCCGATCCGGACAGCCAATTTGTCGAGGTCGCGGGACTGACGATTCACTACAAAACGCAGGGAACGGACGGGCCGGATGTCCTGCTCCTGCACGGGTTCGCGTCCAACACGTACTCGTGGACGTGGGTGATGCCCGACCTGGCGGAACACGCCCGCGTGACCGCCTTCGACCGCCCGGCGTTTGGGTTGACCGAGCGCCCGCTGACGTGGGAACGCGACGCGAACCCGTACACGCCGGAGGCGCAAATCGCGTACACGATTGGCCTGATGGACGCGCTAGGCATCGAACGCGCCGTGTTGATCGGCAACTCGGCCGGGGGGACGGCAGCGCTGGCTACGGCGCTAGAGCACCCGGAGCGCGTGTCGGCGTTGGTGTTGGTGGACGCGGCGATCTACACCGGCGGCAACCGTTTCGGCGCGCTGCGTGTGCTCTTTGACACGCCGCAGATGCGGCACATCGGTCCGCTGATCGCGCGGCAGATCCAGAACTGGGGCTACGATTTCGGCATGTCGGCGTGGCACGATCCCGCCAAAATGCCGCCCGACTATTGGGAGAACTACACCCGTGCCCTGCGTGTCGAGAACTGGGACCGCGCCCTGTGGGAACTGACGCGCGCCAGCCGCTTCATGGACTTGACCGTGCGCTTCGACGAATTGGCGCTGCCGATCCTCGTCATCACCGGCGACGATGACCGCATCGTGCCAACCGCGCAAAGCGTGCGTCTGGCCGAGGAACTGCCCGGCGCGGAACTGGCCGTCCTCCCCAACTGCGGGCACGTGCCACAAGAAGAATGTCCCGACGCCTGGCTCGAGGCCGTGCTCCCGTTTTTATCCACGCTCGACCCTTCCGACTAACGACATGGTGAACGGTAGTATTTCATATTTCTGTCAGCAGATTAAGCAGATTTAGCAGATTATGTTCTGTAAGCTGGTAAAAATCTACATCTCCCGCCGATGGAGAGTATCCGGGCGAGCATCGAGCATTTGAGGGCGATGGGGTTTGTGTAGGTTGTCAACGGATTGAACGGATGAAACGGAGTAACGTTCAGCCGGGCACATTTTAAACTACAGAGACACGGAGGACACAGAGAAGAATCAGAAATTCTCTGTGATCTCTGTGCCTCTGTGGTAAACTTCAGGAGGATAGCTATGGCAGAAGAAATCGTGTTGGATTTGGGGGAGTACGGTGAGATTGTCGTCGAATCCGCCGAGGCACGGGAGGCAGGCGGCGTGCGGCGGGTGAGCCGGGGCGAGGAAAAGCCTGAGCGCCGCAAGGTGGACGCGGGCGCATTGCTCCGCGCGCCGCTCACCGGCCTGGGCAAGCTCTTTATGGCGACGCTGCCGCAGCCGCGTTTGGGCGATCCATACGAACTGGACGAGTTCACCGTGCAGTTCGAGATCGGCATCGAAGCGGAGGCGGGGACGAACCTGGGCGCCGTGGCGAAGATCACGCCAAGCGGGACGATGACGTGTACGTACAAATGGAAGCGGAGGAAAGCGCCCGCGGCGTGATTTTGCAAAGAAACAACGAATAGGCGCCGGCAGAGCTTGCCGACAACGAATTCGGGAACGAATGAACGAATTCGGGTTTCAGCTAAACGAAAAACGCGCGTTAAGGACTGAAAGCTAAATAACTTTCCCATTGCCGATGTTTTTTGTACCCGCTTTCAGTTTGAATTGTGACAGTTGTTTAGTACCCATTCCTAAGCCGGCGCCCATTCGTTCATTCGTTAAAAATCCGTTGTCGGCTGCCCCGTCTGAATTGCTGTTCGTGAGGATTCGTGCAGATTCGTGGTCTGTGTTTCGAGGAGGGCCAGCTTATGACCGACCGCAACGTACAAACTCAAGATACACGCGGTTTCACCGTTCAAATTCGCGTGGCAGGCCAACCCACCATTATGGGGACCGGCCTGGCTGTCAGCGCCTCTCATGTAGTGACGTGCTGTCACGTGGTGCAGGATGCGGGGGCTGACCCGTACCGGACCACTGACGCAGAAGTGGGCGTCTATTTCCCCCAGGCGCAGGCCGGGGATCAGAAAGAGTTCCGCGCTAAGGTTTGCGCCTATTTCGACCGTTACGACGACGATATCGTGTTGTTGGAATTGCGCGATGGGCAAGCGCCTATCGGCCCGGAGCGCTGGGCCAAGCTTGGGCGCGCGCGTGCTGCCGAGGGGCACAACTTCAAGAGCTTCGGCTACCGGAAGTTGGCGCAATACCAGGGCCTTCCGGCGTTCGGCATGATTGTCGGACAATGCGAGTGTCCAGAAGATGCGGCTTTGCAATGCGAACCGCTGATGCTGGACTCCAAACACATTGACGCCGGTATGAGCGGTGCGGGCGTGTTGGATACCGAAGACAACCTGGTGGTGGGGCTGATTGCCGCAACGTGGGACACGTTAGGACATCACGACCGCGATACTAACTTTGGCGTGGATGCCGCCGTCTTGGATTTCGAGCCGCTCAGCTGCTTTGGTATCCGGCTCTACGATGATCCCTTGCCCAAAACCGCCGCGCCTACCCCGCCCGACCTGCCCGACCCGCGCATGGCCCTGCTGCGCCCCCTACACCCCGTCGCCTGGAACGGCGCGCCGCCCCTGCTGGACGAATGGGTGGGCCGCGACGACCTGCTCCGCGCCCTCACCGCCGATTGGGAGAGCGACGCCACGCGCATCACAACGCTCGTCGGCTTCGGCGGCGAAGGCAAGAGCAGCCTGGCGCGGCAGTGGGTGGAGAACGTCCAAAGTCCAAAGTCCAAAGTCGAAGGTCAAGAGGGGCCGGGCGCGACGCCGACGGCGGTGTTTTGGTGGAGTTTTTACGATAACGCCAGCGTGGACGCCTTTGCGGAGGCGCTGTTGGCGTACCTGGGCGGCGGGCGGATTGAAACGCGGGCCGTCCCCTCCGCCGCCGCGAAGCTGGAACTGTGCGCGCGGCTGCTGCAAGGGGGGCGCGTGTTATTGGTGCTCGACGGCTTTGAGGTGATGCAGCACCAGGGCGGGGAGGGCGCAGAGGGCGACCGCTACGGCCTGCTCAAAAGCAGCGAGCTGCGCCGCTTCCTGGAATACCTCGCCGCGCCGCAGAGCGCCGCCTTCTGCCTCATCACCAGCCGCGCCCCGCTGCTCGACCTGCTGCCCTTCACCACCTGCACGCAGCGCGACGTGACGCGCCTCAGCCCCGCCGACGGCCGCGCGCTCCTACGGGCGGTGGCCGTCCACGGGACGGACGCGGCCCTGGACGCCGTCGTTGCGGCCTGGGACGGCCACGCGCTCACCCTGAGCCTGCTCGGCAGCCTGCTTGCCGAGCGCCACGGCGGCGACCTGGCCCACCTGGACGACCTGCCCCCACCCACCGCCGACGAGACCCGGTACGCGCGCGTCCACCGCATCCTCCGCCGCTACGACGACCACCTCACCCCCGCCGAGCGCGACCTCCTCAAACGCTTCAGCCTCTTCCGCACCCCCGTCAAGGCCGACGCTTTCGAGCGTGTTTGTGTTGGGGAGAGTTTGAGAGAGGGTTTCACCCTCTCTCAAACTCTCCCCCGTCTTGTTACCTACCGCCTCCTCCGCCACAACCCCCACGACGACACGTACACCACCCACCCGCTGATCCGCGCGCATTACTTCGCGCTGTTCACGCGGGGCGAGCCGGACGCCAGCCAGGCCGCCCACGCGCGCATCAAGGATTATTACCTGGCGCTGGCGGGGACACGCCGAACTTCCCCACGCTGGATGACCTGAAGCCGCTCATCGAGGTGGTGCATCACGCCTGCCGGGCGGGGGCGTATGATGAGGGTTTTGACCCAATTTATTGGCAGCGGATTACACAAAGCACCCGCAAAGTGATTGTCCACCAACTCGGCGCTTACGAAACCAATCTCAGCATCATGCAAGAATTCTTCCCCCGCGACGCCGGCGGCGCGCCCGACCTGCGCGCTGAGCCGCAGGTGAGTGACCCTAATGCCAGTCGCTTTATTCTCAACGAGGTGGGCCTCTGCTTGATGAGCCTGGGCCGGCTGCGGGAGGCTGTCCCCTTTTTTGAACGTAAGAACGCCATTGCGCTGAGTATGGACGACTGGCGCAACGCCAGCATCGGCTACCAGAACCTGGCGGAGCTTCATCTCTGCCTGGGCGATCCTTCGGCAGGCTCAGGACACGGCCTCGCCGCCGGCGCGGAGGCCGCCCGCGAGGCGCTCACGCTCGCCCGCAAGGCGGCGAACAAGCAGGAAGAGCGCAACTCGCTGGCCTACCTGGCCTGGGCGGAAGCGCTGCGCGGGGCGCTTGACGCGGCCCTCGCCCACTTTGCCGAGGCCGAGGCGCTCGATCGGGAGATGGATAGCAGCGTGCAGTACCTCTACAGCGTCGAGGGCATCTTCCACGCCGAAACTCTCCTCCGCGCTTCTCCCTCCCCTGCACGTGGGGGAGGGGCAGGGGTGGGGGTTGCCCGCCGCATCACCGAGGCGAATCTGGAAATCTGCGAGCACAACCACTGGCCCGACGATACCAGCCGGTGCCGCCGCGTGCTCGGCGATATTGCCGCTACCGAGGGCTGTCACGCCGACGCCCTCCCGCACTACGACGAGGCGCTACGCATCGCCCGGAGTATCTCCCACCGTCCGGCGCTCATCGAGGCGCTGCTGGCCCGCGGGCGGCATCTCGCTGTTGTCGGAGACGCTGCCGCGCGGCAGGAGGGGTTCGAGCAGCTCAACGAGGCGTTGGGCTACGCGCTCCAGGGTGGGTACCGGATTTGTGAGGCGGATATCCGCATCGCGCTGGCGCTGGCGTACCGGGCGGCGGGGGATGCGTCGCGGGCGGCGGAGCAGGCGGCGCGCGCGCGGGCGTTGAGCGAGGAGATGGGGTATGCCTGGGGGGTGGCGGATGCCGCGGCATTTGCCGACAACGAATGGTGGAACGAATGAACGAATTAGGGCCCGGCGCTGCGGGGATGTGTGCGTCATTCCAACGGTGAATGTTGTGGGGCGCTGGCAATGCATGTCGCTATGGCTAACGCCCGAATCTGCAAGGTCAGATCCTGAATTCGTTTATTCGTTGACAATTCGTTGTCGGCACGCGGGGGCTTGCTGGCAACGAATGATGGAACGAATGAACGAATTAGGGCCTGGGGTTGCGGGGATGTGTGCGTCATTCCAACGGTGAATGTTGTGGGGCGCTGGCAATGCAAGTCGCCACGGCTAACGCGTGAATCTGCAAGGGCAGGCACCTGAATTCATTTATTCGTTAACCATTCGTTGTCGGCACGCGTGGGCTTGCCGGCAACGAATGAGGGAACGAATGAACGAATTGGGCCTGGCGCTGCGGGAATGTGTGCGTCATTCGGGGGTGAATGCTGGTGGGGCGCTGGCAATGCAAGTCGCCACGGCTAACGCACGAATCTGCAAGGGCAATCCTGAATTCGTTTATTCGTTAAAAATTCGTTGTCGGCAACCCTTTCACTCATCATCACAACAAGGAGTCCATTATGCCTAAACTCGTCGTAGACAGCACCGGCAATGACCTGACCTACCGCATCATCGGCGCGGCGATGGCCGTGCATAATTTCATCGGGCCAGGCTACAAAGAGGAAATCTACGAGCGCGCGCTGGCGGTCGAACTGCGCGACCGGGGCATCGGCGTGGAACAGCAGTTTCCGGTCGAGGTCTATTACGAGGATGCGCGGGTGGGACAGTTTTACCTGGATCTGTTCGTGGAGCGCGCCGTGGTCGTGGAAGTCAAAGCCTTCCCGCACCTGCTGACCAAAGATGAAGAGGGGCAGGTGATCAACTATCTCAAGGCGACGCAAACGTCTGTCGGGTTGCTCATCAACTTTGGCCGCCGCTCGCTGGATTGGCAGCGCATCTTTCCGCCCGAAAACATCGGCCCTGTCCGGCGCATCGGGCGAGATGACGTGCGCAAGGCACATCGTGTGGAAGTTGATCCGCCCGAATACATTCCTGCTTCGAAACGTGGGTAAGCCTTTCCTGGAAGACATTTTCTGGAGGAAAAATGAGTGAAATCAAGCAAACCGTGACTGACTGGATCGACGCGCACCACGACCTCATCGTGGATGCGCACCAAAAAGCGTGGGAACTGGCCGAAGTGGGCTTACTGGAACACCAGACGAGCGCGCTGCTGGCCGGCATCCTGGAAGCGCACGGCTTCACCGTGGAGCGCGGCGTCGCCGGGATGCCTACGGCGTTTGTGGCGACGTATGGTTCAGGCGCGCCCGTCATCGGTGTGATGGCGGAACTGGATGCGCTGCCGGGCCTCTCGCAGCAGGCCGTCCCCTACCGCGAACCGGCGGTCGAGGGTGGGGCGGGGCACGGCTGCGGGCATTGCAGCTACGCAGCGACGGCGCTCGGCGCGGCGCTGGCGGTCAAAGCGGCGATAGACGCCCACGGGCTGCCGGGTACGATCAAGTGCTTCGGCTGTCCCGCCGAGGAGACGCTGGTGGGCAAGGTCTTTATGGTGCGCGATGGCGTCTTCGACGGGCTGGACGCCTGCCTGGGACATCATCCCGGCGGGGCGAACACGGTCTTTATGGGGCACGGCAATGCGATGAACAGCGTCAAGACTGAGTTAACTCAAATTCACGTTCTGGGACTCGAAGCCGACAGGATACCCGCGCCTTGTCATCATCGGTGATCTCGACGCGCACATCAAGTACTTCGATAACCCGTTCTTTGTCCTCTTGGGTAGCGTTATCTATCCCGGCGAAGAAGTCGTCGGTGAACAGGTTCAACATCATTGCTATCTGGACGTCACTCAAAGCACCGTGTTCAATTTCGTCTTCCAATGTGGCGCTTTCGTTGCTCAGACTTGCGTGCTGAGCGTTGACCTGTGTGACTTGGTGTTTGAGCATATCCCCCACGATACCGCCTGGGTCTTGGCGTAAGGTCAAGGCCAGCCTGAGAGCTTCACTCTCACAATTGGCAAGTAATGCCTTGACGGCTTCCAGCCGTTGTATCTTGGGCTGTAGGGTGTCCAGTTCTTGCTGTTGTGCTGCCCTGAGCTTGAGTTCAAGACCCTCTTTATCGGTGACTATCTCCAGCGCGTAATTCCAAGCAATGGGTTCCAGATCCTCACACGCAATCGGCTTGCGCGAGCACTTTTCGCCCGCTGCATTTTTAATAATGTGCGCGTTGGAAGGACAGCGATAGACTGCTCGTCCGCCATATTTGCTTTTATAGCCGGTCATCATAAACCCGCACCGACACTTTGCCCGCCCCCGTAACAGGTAGTTACGCCGACAGTTCCGCCGGGCCATTTTCCGGTTGTATTCGAGCCGGACTTGGGCCGCATCGTAAAACTCTTGGGAAATGATGGCTGGAACTGCAATTTCGATCATTTCCTCGGTAGAGTTCCAATCGCGTTTTCCATCGCGCATCCGGGTTTCACCCCAGGTGGCTGTCCCGATATAGGTTTTACGCTTTAACAGTTGCCGGATAGAAGCAATGTTCCAGGTGTTGTTCGGACGGCGGCGGCGATAGTTCTTTTTCAATCCTGGCGCTGGAATTCCCATAGCCTCAAGTTTCAATTCGATGCCTTTGAGTGTCAATGGTCCGCTTTCCCCGTCGCCCAGAACATACCAGGTGAAGATCAGTTTGACGATTTCGGCGTCGGCATTGGGTGTCAATATCCCCTCATTGAAGTCGTAGCCGTAAGGTGCATTGGAGACCACTAAGCCTTTGCGCGCCTTGCTGTTCTTGCCGCGCTTCATCCGTTCGGCAATCTTTTCGCGTTCATCGCTGCCCGCCCATCCCCGGATAACCAAGAGGATGTCATTTTCGCTTTTCACTTTACCGATGTCACAAAAGTGTAACTCTATCCCGCTGCGTAGCCACTGCCGGACGGTTATGAGTAATTCCACCGTGTCACGAAACAGCCGGTCCACTTGATAGACTATGACTACATCCGTTGCCCGCGCATCGATGCCCGCTTGCACCTGTTCTCCTCCGGGGCGATTGGTGATATGGGTTGTACCACTTATGTCGTCTTGGTATACCCCGACAACCTCAAAACCGTGTGCTGCTGCATAACGTTGACAGGCTTCGATCTGCGATGGAAGACTGTACCCGCGTTCGGCTTGATCATCCGTGCTTACTCTCGCATATACAATTGTTCGTTTCGTCATTTTCTCGTCTCCTTGCTAGGGTTGTCGGCTCTCTTGAAAGCCAACACCCCTCTTAGCCTTAAAGAGCTGTGTAGACCGTTCCGCGACAACAGCCTTGTCGTCGTAACAACCCGCGTTGTACGAGGTCGACCAGGTCCAGGCGTAACGTTTCTGCTGTGACTTGCGGAGATGCCTGACGTAAGTCGCCATTCGTGATGTATCCCCGCTGTTGCACCTCGGCGAGGGCCTGCTGCTGGCGTTCGTTCAGGCGCTTTTGCGGTTGAATCCGTTCTGCCAGGATGCTATCTTGCGCTTGTTGCCCCTCTGTGCCGAGAACTTCGGCTTTCTCGTTTGGCATCAGGTGCAGGGCGTCGCAAATATCCGCGAGGAATGTGACGGCAGGGGCTTCGAGTGTCGTCCAGGGTTCTGGTTCCATACCGGCTTCGAGTCCTTCACGGAAGCGGCGTAACCGGTTCACCACAACCTGGTGATGTTGCCCAGCGACAAACTGTTCGGCGCGTTCCCGCCAGGAAGGGCCGACTTTGACCAATTGCATTTGATAAACGTCCATTTGTATCCTCCATTGGTTGATTCTGTGATAGAATGGAGGTAGAGGCTCTGCCTGCCGACCAAGCTGATCGGAGCATCTACCGAGTGCCCCGGCCTTGCGCCGGGGTGCTTCTTTTTTCGTATTGTAATTCTTCATCCCCCAATTCATCCAGCGCGATCCGCGCCAGGTTGCCGAGCATCCCTTTGTAATACGTTATCTCACCGCACCGAACTGTGATCCGTTGTTCATAGTTGCGGCGGATGTATGTAGGGATGTCTACCCCAGCTACACCTATCCCACGAAAGAGACCCTCAAGCATTGCTGTGGCTTCCCAGAGTGGAATGTGTGAATTCCAGCTAAGCTGGCCTTCTCCGTAGTCGTAGGTTAACGTCCATTCTGATTGCTCTTCTACCAGGTTTGTCATTTGCACCTCCTTGATTTTTGTTTTGGAACGCAAAAACGGCTTGTCAGCGCCGTTGATAGAGCGACAGACAAGCCGTTTGACTTGTAGAAAAGCTTTCCCCGCGTATAATGCGGGTAGCCTTGCTGTTGCTCGCTCAACAGCTGGGTTAGAGCCGTGTGGGTGCGCCAACACCTGCACGGCTCGATTACGTCCTAGTGGACGTTTATGGCTTACCTAATAACGATTCCTTAGATTTCTCATCATCTTCTGAGATCCAATCCCGCAGAAGTTGGCGCAGGATGTGGCTTAACGGAATATCTAGCCGCGCCGCCTTCTCCTTGGCTGCTTCTGCTGTTTTTGCATCAACCCGAAACCTGATATCATCGTCTTTTTTGACCACAGTGTATCTCCGTTGTTGTTACATATCTATTATACACCCATTGTCAAGAGGGTGCAAGAGTCGCCGTGCAGATATTCGATTGTCAAAGTAAGGGTGCTGCTAAGTTCCCATAAGTGGGAAGACCGTCAAAGCTCTATATCGGGTCAGTTCAGGTTTTCGTGTGTAGCCGTTGGTAACTCATCACCTGCCTTACTTGCTGCCGCCTGTGCTGCGGCGCGTTCTTCGGCTTCCCGAAGTTGCCGTCCGCGACGGGCGAGGATGCGGATCGCTTCCACTACCGGGTCGTAGGGTAGGGGGCGGCTGACCGCGTTTTGTGCCGGACGATTAGCGGCATTCTGTGTATCGGTTTTCGTTTCTACCATGCTCTGACTTCTCTCCTTGATTTGAAATAAAAAAAGGGGAGGACCTGGAACCGAAGTTCCAAGTCCTCCCCTTTCATTTCCCTTCCGGTTGCCCGGTCAGGACGCCGCAGGCTTGAAGGCTTCCTGCGGTTCGGAACGCTTAGCCCCAGACCTTTTTGCGATGTTTGTTCACCGCTATACCAATATTATACCATACCTGACATGGCAAAATCAAGGGGGGTTTCAATGAGGGATACCACAGTAAAGACCCGCCCATGTGCGAGGGAAACAAGCTGCGGGGGGCGTAAAATTTGGGTTGCGCGAGTTTTTGCGGGTTGGGGAGGGTCGAAAAGCAGTTGTGGGCGCAGTAAAGCGGGCGTTAAGCCAGGTAAGAAGCACAGTAAGTCTGGCGAGCGGCGCAGTCAGAGTCGTCCCCAGCAGTTTGGCGACGAAGTGGCGGTCAGTTTGCTGGGTAAAGGGAGACGTTCGGGGCACAAACCGGACTGGAAATCAGACCTGTGGCACGCGGCCATAGCGCAGCCGGTGAACCGGCTGCGCGCCATCCTGCGCCGTGGGCTAGGTCAGGTCATCCGCGGGGCGGCGCGGGAGGCCTCGCGGACGAAGCGGACGACGGTGGCGAGCAAGGTCAGGATGTCGCCGAGGATGGAGGCTTTGGCGGCGTTGGCTAAGCCGAACCACGGGGTGCGCTTCAATCCCAGGCGGCTCTGCACGGCATTGCGGCTTTCGGCATACGACTGGCGGCCGTGGCGCAGGTCCCAGGTCGGGCCGGTAATGTCGTGGTCACGTGCCAGGCGTAACGCGCCGTCGGGTAAGGTCAGTCCGACGGTGACAGTCATGCCCAAGGGGTGCTGTGGGGTCCGCCAGGGACAGTCTGGGCGCGTGGCGGGCGGCTGCGGATGCACGTCAGGTTGGGGGCGCAGGAGGCAGCGTTGCCGACAGACCCATTTGGTTTGCTGGGTGGTGTAGTTGTGGCCGTTGCAGCGCAAGCGATAGCCGTGTGGACACAGGGGGATCCCGTCGGCGTCGTAGCCACGTTGTAAGCAGGCCGCAGGCTCTTGATCCTGTTGGTGGTGGCGGATCTCAATCGTGCGCAGGGCGTGGAGGTCCTGGTAGACGTAGCGCAGAATGTCGTCATAGCCTTCACCGGCATCGCCGAGGACTTCACCG